>Ga0209636_10000465_pt1 | contig 39401 bp, 47 predicted proteins | sample DeeMarSWOR152_54_FD_187464 | JGI IMG/M metagenome (GOLD analysis project Ga0209636, IMG submission 187464) | Marine sediment microbial communities from White Oak River estuary, North Carolina - WOR-1-52-54 (SPAdes) (version 2) | ecosystem: Environmental > Aquatic > Marine > Intertidal zone >... | reverse complement strand
TTTCTTTTGGGATTTCAAATTTTACGTAGAATGGTCTGGACGTGATCCTTCACCCCTTTTTAAATTTTATGTGTCTTGAGCTTTTATATAGATTAGGTTTATGAATGTTTCGACGTTTTTGCGATTGTGCTTTTTGTTACGTTATTTTGTATCATTGTGTTTGTCTCTCTCTAGACTCCCCCCTATAATTTTTTTAACAGTTTTTCACTCTCTCTCTTTTATAGACCCCCCTATAGCCCCCCCTAATCTCTTCATGGTCTCGTATCTCTCTCTTATTAGACCCCCCTACCCGGGGGGGGTAGTCGTTTTGAATGGTGGTGTTGGTCTGTTTGAGGGAGGTTGGTGAGGTCTTGTTTTGTATGTTGTGTTTGTTTTTCAAGACGGTTTATTTTCATGTTGAACGGTTTTGTTTTGTGTCATTTTTTTGCGGAGAATTGGTTCAGCCGAGTTTTTCTTCTGTTTTTGCTGAGACCGGCGAACTACTAAGTATGAGTTTGTCACTGTGTCTAGATGTGGGTGTGCTATTTCTACTGTTTTTTGAAGACTGTTAATGTTGCTGATTGGGTTGAATTCGAAAACTTAAAATACGTAGACATATATCACGCTAATACCCTTTCAATGTGTTTTAGCCCGTATAAGTCTGGGGGGAGAAAGTTGCAAAGAAGTCAATGGGATATCATGGCTAATGTTCTACGGCTGGCGAAGAGTCCTGAGTCTAAGACGCATATTATGTATGGGGCTAATCTCAGTTTCAGGCAGCTTGAGAAGTATCTGAAGCTTCTCATTGATAGTGGTTTTTTGAGTGTGACAAAAGAGAAGCATAGTAAGGCGACGAAGCTGTTTGTGACTACGGATGATGGTGTTTCTTTTCTTGAGGCCTATCATAAGCTGGAAGAGATTGTTAGAGGGAAGAGGCGTTCCTAGCACGTTTGGTTTTCTTTGAGGAATTTCATCAGTGAATGTGTTACTTTTGCTTTTTTGTGTCTGCTGTCAAGATGGATGAAGTTGTAATCGGCTAGGAATTCTAGGATTTTGTTAGTTTTGAGTTCGGGTAATGTGGCTTTGGTTACGATGTCTTCTAGGGTGTGCCATTGGCCGTCTTTTATTAGGTCCACCACTTCGTCGATTTCTTGCAGCGGTTCCGACTCCTTTGGGAGACCCGCAGATTTATTGCACATGGGGATAAAGGGTTTGTGAATCTTCGTTTCATAAAAAGGCGGGTTGTTTTCTAGAATAATGAAGGTTTTGTATAGAATTAAAAAATAGAAGACTCGGATAGAGTTTCTTTCCTTGGGTGTTTAAGTAGACCTTTGCGAGGTGTTTTATAGAACATTAGTCGTTTGTTCGTGTCCGCTTTCAATCAGGAAGGGATTGGAGAATGACCGATGGGTTCGTATCCACAGCAATGGAACAAAGTTCTAGAACATGTGCATATAATTTCTGTCTAGAAGATGTTTTCTGTGTTGTTAAATATGTAAAAGTTGGAAATATGAGTTAAATGACTGCGTCTATGTAGGTGGTTCAAGGAATCATTTGAAAATGTTGACGATAAAAATTGTATTCTTGTCCGCTCCTTTCAGGGAGGGATTACCTAGTGGATAGTGGAGAATGGAGAGAGTTCTTGGAAGCTTTGAGGAAGCGTTGGAAGTCGTTGTGGCTGGATAGGATAGATGATAAGGTGCGGGCTGAAGGTATTGCTAACGAGGATTATGATACGTTGTTTATTGACAAGGGAACTGTTATTGTAGCCACTAGGAATTATAAGCCTCCAGATTTTGAGGAGATTTTGGAGCGACATGCAGAGGATAAGCAGCCTGGCAAGGTTGTGGTTTCGAATTCTAGGGTTGGTGGTTGGGGAAAGTTTGTGCGGGATGTTGTGAGTAAGCAGAAGAGGTTTACGAAGCGTGGAAGGCCTGTTCCTTCTCAGCCTGAGAAAAAGAAGCAGCAGTTGAAGAAGGGTGGACGTGGCTGGCTTCACGCTAGAACGAGATGAATGACTATTCTTCATCGGATTTCTGACTGTGCGCTTTTTGGATGAATTAGTGATTCCTAGCTGTTTTTAGTTATTTTCGTTGTTTTCCGTGCTTCGTTAATGGTTTGGTGAGGTTGCAGATGGCCAAGTATAGAAGTAGGCTAGAAATAGTTGCGGATGTTCTCGGCGTGGTTAGTGGTGGTGCTAGGAAGACTCAGATTATGTATCAGGCTAATTTGAGTTACAAGCTTTTGGTTCGTTATTTGAAGGATGTTATCGATATGGGTTTGGTGAAGATGAAGGGGGAGGACACTTATGAGCTTACGGAGAAGGGTTCTGATTTCCTTCGTGAGTTTAAGGGTTATTATGAGCGTCGTGTGGAGGTTGAGGAGCAGCTGAATGGTGTTCAGGATGAAAAGATGATGTTGGAGAATCGGTTTCTTAACTCGGAGAATGTGAATGCTGGTTTGAAGAGTTGTTCAGGCAAGAAAGATGATGAAAAGAAAGCGGAGTGAGGCGGATGGAGTGTCTGGTTTAAGGGCTGTTGCTGTTTTGTTTGTTCTCTTTGCTCTTGTATCCTCCATTTTCGTGCCATGTATTAAGGGGTCGGGTGTTAAAGATGCGGCCTCGGCTATTGCAAACGCTGAGTCGGCTGTGAACTCGGCTTATGACGCGGTTTTGGAGGCTGAAGGGGCTGGGGCAAATGTTTCAGGCTTGTTGAATAAGTTGAATGACGGTGCTGAGGCGTTATCTAAGGCGTATATGTCCAATAGGGTTGGAGATTTTGATAATGCGATCTATTTTGCTGATTTATGTTGTGACTTGGTTGAGGACATAGAGGCTGAGGCAAATGAGTTGCGAGATGTGGCTACTGTTGACAGTAACCAACGTTTTCTTTTGACTTCTTTTGGTTCAGGTCTTGCTCTTGTCTGTATTTCTTGTGGTGGGTTTTTTGGTTGGCGTTTCTTTAAGAACCGGTATCACCGGCGGGTCTTAAAGATGAAACCTGAGGTTGCAAGCAATGAATCTTGAAGAGTACAAGTCTGCTTTTGCAGCAACGCTTTTAGGTTTAATTTTGGTTGCAGCTTTTCCAACGGTTAGTCTGGTTTTGCCCTTTCCTAGCGGCGGGGAAAGATTTTCTGAGCTTTGGCTTTTAGGCCCGGGCCATATGGCTGAGGGTTATCCTTTTAATGTTAGGACTCGTGAGGTGCAGGGACCTATCTATGTTGGTGTTGGTAATCATATGGGTTCGTCAGAGTATTATATGGTTTATGTGAAGTTTCGCAATCAGACTCAGCCTCTTCCCAATGCTACCGTTTCTGAGCCTAGTCCTTTGTCTCCGCTGTACGAGTTTCAGTTTTTTTTGGCAGACGGTGAAACGTGGGAGACGCCTGTGAGTTTCATTCTTGAAGACTTGAGTTTTGAGGGGAATAGTAGTTTTGTAGCTGGAATTTCGATTAATGATCATGTTTTTGTGGTTGACCTTTTTTCGAGTTGGGATTCAGCGTATAAGGGGTTCTATTATCAGTTGTTTTTTGAGCTTTGGTTATATAGTAGTGATTCGCAGGGTTTTCGGTTTCATGATCGTTTTGTTGGGATTTGGCTTAACATGACGCGTATTTAGTGTTGTGTAAGTTGTTCTCTCTCTTATAGACCCCCTATACGGGGGGGGATCATTGTTTTTGATGGTTTGCGCTTAATCATGTGGATACGTGGTTTGTGTTCTAGAAGATTTATGCTATTGTTATAGAACTTCTTTACTTATGGGTTTAATTAACATGCTGATAACGCAATTTATTAGAAGCTGTTCCTTGCTTCATTTAAGGAGAATGGAGATCGAGAAATGAAAGGTAAAACAAAAGCGGTAACTTCTGTTGTCACAGTTTTGGTAATGTTACTTATCGGATCGGCATTTCTAAATGTTGTTTTTGCACAGGACTTTGTGTGGGGTACTCAGGATGACACATTAGGAGTTTGGCTATTCAGCGCAGGCAAGGTCTATCCAGCTGAAGAACCTACCGACGATATAATAGGAAGAGCAATTTTCTACGATCTACTTTATTATATAGGTGACGAGGCAGTAGAGGTCTACGATTCTGATTGGGGCCCAGTTCAACCACCTAGTGGACAAGAAGACAAAACGTGGGAAGAGATCATTGAAGGCCTTTCAGCCATCGATGACTTCGGCTTTCTTGCCAACGGTGACGACGACCAAGCAAATTATGACACTGGAAGTAGCGGGTATTTTGAGGGAGGTTTTGACCCAAATGATCCCCGCATGATTGTCGCAGATGGTGTAGCGGCGACGGGAGTATTAGGACCTTCGGGAGCTACTAGTGCAGCGGAGGCAGAAGCCGCACTTGACGGTTTTGAGATTTTCATCTTTGAAGACGCTGAACTCAGCGGCATGATAGTGACCCTAAGTAACAACCTAAGCCTAAGCATAACTTTCTCACTCGCAGACCTTCAGGTCAACCCACCAACAAGGAAATATGCTGATGACACTCTGATAGCAATCGACTTGGACACTCTGAGGGGTTTCGACGGCACATACATCGACACAATCCGAATACAAGATGACGGCATCCCTCAGCCATATACAACTCATGGCGACACAACCCTAGAAATAGACGCCATAGCATGCATGCATGTTATTCCAGAAGTGTCTCTTGGAACAATAATGATCTTAGTTAGCATGTTTGGAAGTCTGGGCTTTTATGTTATAAGAAGGAAGAAAAACTAGAATCTCAAGTAAACGCGTGCACTGTTACATGAGTTGCGTTCTAGAAGATTCAGGCTATTGTTACAGAGTTTCTTTCCTTGTGCGTTTAATTGAGGCGAAAAAGAGCGGTTAATGTGTTTGAGATTTCACATGTAGCAGGTTTTGAGATGAGGATTCCGTTGGTGAAGCCTGTTTTTGATACGAAGATGAGGGTCGATCGATTATGTCTGCCTTGATTTCTTCAACAGTTAGTTCTCGCTTGGGCATAAGAGTTCACTTCGATCGATTTAATGAGTGGTGCCGGGGTGGCTGAGGGGTTAAGCGGCGGGCTGCAGAAGGGATGAAGTTTGTTGTGGAAACCCGTTTATGCCGGTTCGAATCCGGCCCCCGACTCTAAGCATATGCCTTAAATGTATATGAGAATCGTAAGGAGAGGTTTGAAGTTGAGAGTGGTTTTAGCTGTTGGGGCGCATCCTGACGATACTGAGTTGGGATGTGCTGGAACTCTAGCGTTGCACAAATTGAATGGAGACAAGGTGTACCTTCTCGTCTTAACTAAGGGAGAGGCTTCAGGAGATATTGAGGTTAGGGAGAGGGAATGCAGAAGGGCTGCAGAAATATTGGGTGTAGACGACTTGTTCTTCGGTGGACTGGAAGATACGAAGGTGCATGACGGAAGAGAAACCATAGATGTCATTGAGAAGATTATTGACAAGGTCAAACCAGACATCATTTATGCGCCTACCCCAAAAGACACGCATCAAGACCATAGAAACACGGGGCATTCAACCATGTCTGCTGGAAGACGTTGCAGGATGATACTTCTGTATGAAGGCGCCAGCACGCAGAGAGATTTTGTTCCTCAAGTTTTTGTGGATATAAACAGGACTTTTAAATTGAAGAAAAAGGCGGTTCGCGTTTTTGGGTCTCAGCTGAATAATCATCGTGGAGGATATTCGTCGGCTGTGAAGGCTGTTGAAGGATTAGCTAAATATCGGGGCTACCAAGCTGGCTTGGATGTGGCAGAAGCCTTCGAGGTGGGTAAGTTCCTCTTTGATCTTAGGTGCAGATAATTTCAACGAACTCGTAGATTCGTGTATCTCTTTCTACGAGGAAAACAAGGATAGAATAAATCTGGAACGCGTTCGTGAGAAGCGAGCCAAACTTTCTAGTTTTGTGGAAGTTTTTCATAATGATTGTGGGACATTAACGTCTTCTGTTCAGAAGAGGGTTGAAGATCTTAGAAATGGAACTGGTCTTGTTTTGATGACGGCTCATCAGCCGAATTTTTTTGCTTATAGCGGAGTTTTCCGTAAGGCTACATTGAACTTTGTCTTGGCGAGAAAGCTTGAAGAACTGTTGAAGGTTCCGGTTGTTTGCTTCTTTGGGATTGCAGATCAAGATTTTACTGACGATCGATGGGTTAGGTCGTGTCAGCTTCCCGCGGTCCAGAGAAGCGGGGGTATCCTATCAATAGACGTGATGCTTCCGGAAAGGTTGATGCTGAACAGGGTGGTTAAGCCTTCTCCCGATCTGCTAAAGAAGTGGAGGACTGAGATTGAGAAGTGGCTTAACGACACCATTCGATCGGTGAATAGATTTTGCAAGGAACAGGGATTAGCAGAATTATCCTCTACTCCTTCTGTAGCGGCCTTACATAAGAATCTTGAATCTTTTTGGAATATTGTGGAGGATTGTTATGAGCGTTCAGAGAAGTATTCCGATTTTAATGCTTTTGTGATGTCGAAGATTGTGAACGGTGCATGGGGGTATGACACGGTTTTCGCACGTTTCTCAGAATGTCAGCAAGCTTTTGTTGATGAGTTTGGTTTTTTGCTGTCTCGTTCTGAGGACTACTCAGGGTTGTTGAGGGAAGCGAAGCTGATGCCACATGATAAAGGCATCGATGGTGGAGTTTCAGATCAAGAGCCTTTGCTGGCTCCGTTCTGGTATCACTGCGATTGTGGAAGCAAGGTTAAGCTGTTTCTGGTGGAAAAGGATGGGTGTTTGTTTGGTAGGGGAAACTGTGTGGATTGTGGGGAACGTTACGAGTTAGAATTTGGACCTAAAAAAGATCCTGATATATTGGATATTGCCTCGCGGATATCGGCGAGAGCCGTCCCTATGGGTTTGGTCTTTTTTAGTGGTTTGATGCCTTCCTGTTACGTTGGGGGCGTTGGAGGCATTAGATATCTGATGGAAGCTGAACATGTTGCAAAGGGACTTGAAATCCTTTTTCCTCTCGTTGCTGTTTGGCGGCCCCATGACAAGTATCTGGGAGTGGGGCAGATAGAGACTCTGCTGGAGCAAAAGCGAATTTGCAGCAATTTAGGTGCTCGAGATCTTTCCGCAGCAAAAGATTTGCTAGAGTCTCGCATATTTGAAATACGTGAGCGTCTTGTCAAGCTTGAGATGTCAAAGAAGAGAATTATTGAAAAATCGAAGAGACATCCAGACGATGAGAAGGTGAAAGAAGAAATTAAGAGGATTTCGATGAGTCAAACTGAGATAAAAAGATCCTCCAATCTCTCAGTGATTAATCATGAATTGAAGATTCTTGAGAACATTTCAGCTGTTTTGGACTTGATACCGAGCATAATAGACTACGCTGTGAACGTTGGATTGGAGGAAACGAGTGATCAGTGGATGCGATACCTTAGTGAAAATGGAAGGCTGTCTCCTGATGTTCATCTCGAATCCGTTTTAACCGAATTTCGAGCTAAAGACCTGTAGGAATAGTAAAATGTTATAGAATTATTTTCCTTGACTGTTTAAGTAAAACGAAAAGACCACTCTAATGTCTGAGAGTTAACAACTACTTCCTATGCTGGTGGAGAAATGGAGAAGGATGGCAGTCCCCTTTCAGTGTTAGTGATAGTTGCTACGCTGAATGAGGAGGAAGGCATTGCACCTACTTTAGCTGAGCTAAGGGGCGTGTTAGAGGACCCGATGTTTTGGGTTGTTGATGGCAATAGCACGGATAGAACGGTTGAAGTTGCTAAGGAGATGGGGGCTGAGGTTTTGTTTCAAGAGGGGATAGGTAAGGGGGACGCTATTGCACATGCGATTAGGCATGTTAACTTTGATGTGAAGTATGTGGTTTTTATCGATGCTGATTTTACTTATCCTGCCGGATATTTATCTGGGATGATTCGAATTTTGGAGGAAAATCCTGAAGTTGGTATGGTAACTGGAAACAGGTTTAATCATTCTTTTGAGTTGAGCGCGATGAAGAGTCCTTACTTTGTAGGGAACAGATTTTTGGCATGGGCACAACGTTTTCTCAATGGAGTAAGTCTTAGGGATCCTTTAACTGGACTGAGAGTTATCAGATGGCGAATATTGAAGAGTTGGGAGCCGAAGTCAAAGGGGTTTGACATAGAAGCTGAAATAAATCATCGAGTGGAAAGGCAAGGATACAAAACCGTGGAAATTCCAATACAATATAGGAATAGGCTGGGAGAGAAAAAACTGAAACTGAGACATGGCTTCACCATCATAAGAAGAATAATCAGCGAAAGCTTCATGCACGCTTGAAATTAAGCGATCCTTTGGATGTTAAGTGATTATGTTTCAACACGTTCTTCAAGTTACTATGTGGGCTTCATTTCTAACTATTTTTCTGTTTTACTTATCCTATTTTTTCGTATTGTATTATTACTATAAGAAGGGTGAGAATGATAAATCACTAGAATTTCATTACCCGTACGCCTCTCTGATTGTGCCAACATACAATGAAGAGAAGATTATTCGCAAAAAAATTAAGAACATTGAGGAACTAAAATATCCTAAAGACAAAATGGAGGTTGTTTTTGCGGATGGGTGCTCTACTGATCAAACTGTTGGGATAATCCAAGATTGCATGAAGAAGTCTGGTAAATTCATTAAATTGATAAAACAAAATCGAAGAGGCGGATACAACACTGGTATATCTGAAGGGATTCTTAATTCCAAAGGAGAAATAATTGTAGTAACTGATGCAGGTGCGTATCACTATCCTGACGCGTTGAAGCATCTTGTCAAACATTTTAAGGATAGTACAGTGGGCGCCGTAACTGGAAAGGAAATAGTACTTAGCAGTCGCAAAAACGAATTCGGCCCTAAATTAGAAGCGGTTTATAGGAACTTTTACGATTTTATGCGGATAGCGGAAACTAGAATGGACTCAACCCCAGACTCGAAGGGGGAAATTTTGGCAATAAGAAGAGGTGTTTGTATGCGTGTGCTGGCTAAACTTGAACTTTCACCTAATGCCTCATTTGATTCTTGCGTTCCTTATCAAGCTAAATTGGAGGGATATAGGACGATATATGAGCCGAGAGCTAGATATTACGAATACGCTCCATCTACTTTTATGGATCGAATGAGACAGCAAATGCGGCGGGCATCAGTTCTAATTGGTTCCATGCTATTATTCAAAAATCTGTTCATGAAAAAGAAATATAACAAGTTCGGCTTAGCTATTATGCCTGCGCACTTTATTATGCTTTTGATCTTGCCGTGGTTGTTTTTGTCAGGATCGGTATGTCTTTTGATTTTGACTATGATGAATCCAATCTGGCTGGCCTTATGGACGATACCCCTTACGGCATTACTAATTTCAAAAAGCCGTCTATTTCTCTTATCTTTTATACAATCCCAGATAGCTCTTATGATAGCCGCCTTAAGAGTGGCAAGGTATAAAAAAAGCCTTTTTATTGATACTATCCCATCTACAAGAATGTAATGAGTAACGAAGCAGGTAGGAAAACATGAGCAAAAAAATCCTTGTAACAGGAGGTGGAGGCTTCATAGGAAGCCACTTAGCAAGATACTTGTATCAGCAAGGCAACTACGTTAGAATCGCAGACATAAGATTCGCCAATTACATTAAGGAGAGATACTGCGACGAAAAACTCGTGTTGGATCTTAGAAAGAAAGAAAAATGCCTGGTAGTTACAAAGGGAATGGATGAAGTCTATAACTTTGCCGCTAATATGGGAGGCATCGGATACATAACGACAGTGGGCGCGGATGTGATGCACGACAACGTGCTCATAAATACGCATATGCTTGAAGCAACTAGAAAGAACTCTGTAAAAAAATATTTGTTCAGCTCATCTGCATGTGTCTATGCCAATTACAAGCAAACCATACCAAACGCTCCCCCCCTTAAGGAGAGCGATGCAATACCAGCGGATCCAAACGAATATTACGGTTGGGAAAAACTTTTCACAGAAATGATGATGGAAGCATACAGGCGAGACTATGGGTTAAATGTCAGGATCGCAAGATTCCATAATGTCTATGGACCTGAAGGCACATATGAAGGGGGCAAAGAAAAGGCTCCCGCTGCATTATGCCGAAAAGTTGCTACGGCTGAAGATGGTAGCTCAATTATTATCTGGGGAGACGGTAAACAAACACGAAGTTTCCTATACATTGATGACTGTGTTAGAGCCCTAGTATTGCTTATGCAAGCAACCTTTGATAAGCCCACCAACATTGGAAGCGACAGACTTGTAACCATAGAGGAACTTGCACAGATAATAATCAAAATTTCGGGGAAAAACCTAACAATTGAACATGACCCCACAAAACCTCAAGGAGTCAGAGGAAGAAACGCGGATATTACATTAGTAAAAAAAGTATTAGGTTGGGAACCACGCGTTAGTTTGGAAGAAGGATTGACAAGAACATACAAATGGATAGAGATGCAATACAAGTGAAAGATTTCAAATTCTTGAACCCCCAAGACAACGCTTGTCGTGGCAATCTACACGCATAGAAGGTGATGAGTTGTGTCGTTGGTAAATGTCCTCAAGACAGTAATGGGGGTGTCATTTCTCATCTTCTTTCTGTCTACGTCTGCTACTTTTTTGTCCTATATCACTTCTATAAGACGATTGTTAGAATGACAGATGCAGTAGCCTATCGCGTGCACATGTACAATATGGGAGGTTAGAGATTTGGGGAAAATTAAGGTTGGCATTGTTGGTTGCGGTTTCGTAGCTTCGAAATGGCACATTCCAAGTTTTCTTGGATTGAAGAGAAATGTAGTTGTTCAAGCTGTGTGTGATCTTAATCAATTACTTGCAACTTCAGTTGCTAAAAAATTCAATGTACCAAAGGCCTATTCAAACATATCGGAAATGCTTCGAAAAGAAGACTTGGACATAGTCGACATATGTACTCCTCCAATGGTGCATGCACCATTGGCAATTGAAGCGATGGAGAAAGGTTGTCACGTCCTGTTAGAAAAGCCAATGGCGTTAAAAGTGTCTGATTGTGACCAGATGATTAATGTTTCTCAAAAACGCAGTTTAAAATTGTGCGTAGTCCACAACGAGATATTTCGTCCACCTTTACTAAAAGCTAGAGAACTTGTGAAGAGGGGGAGTATAGGGAAATTAATTGGTATGCAATGGTGCCGGTTCACGCATAGAGCTGAGTATATGTCCAATGAAAATCACTGGGTCCATAAGCTACCAGGGGGAGTACTAGGAGAGACAGGACCTCATGCTATCTATACATCTCTAGTATTTTTGAAGAGCATCAAGAATGTTGATATCTGCGCTAAAAAAACTCTAGAACATACCAAGGCTCCATATGACTATTTCCACATAGTGTTAGAGGGAGAAAACATAATCAGCTCCATTATAATTTCGCATTCAAGTGATAATTATGTTGCCGATGTCAATGTCTTTGGCACGAAAGGGATCTTAAAGATGGATCTTCAAAGTATGCTATTAACACGCTATGAACTGAACGAAACGAAACTAGTGCCCCTCGCTCGCTCTTCATTGAATTCCGTAGCTCAAACAATAAAAGGTGTTGTATCTAATGTGGCAAAGGTGATGTTTACAAAAAACACCCTAACCCGCGCACGTGGCCACGCTGTAGTGATTGAGAAGTTTGTAAATAGCGTTATGAATGATCAACAACCTCCTGTAACAGCTGAAGAAGGTAGAGAGACCGTTAGGGTCATGGAAAATATTGTTAAGAAACTCCATCAGAAATACAGTGATTCCAAAGGCAAGGAAAGTTTTTGATTACTTAGCGCGCACTAATTTTGCAGAGGAACAGAAGAAATAGCTTAAAGCACTATGATGGCGGAAAAATGTTAGCAATTAGTAGACTATTCCGTGGAGTATTACATGCATCGAGGAAAAAAGTGTTTGAACGCTTTATTGAGTATATGGAACCTCAAAGCGATGATGTTATTTTGGATTTGGGTGCTGCAGGAGACTACTATGGAGAACAGCCATTTTTTGAAGATCATTATGAATATGAACATAACATTATAGGTGTTAACGTAAATATTAACGAATTAACTAGTTTAAAAAGCAAATACAAAGGGATTCCATTAGTTTTAGCGGACGGTTGCTGTTTACCCTTTAAAAACAAGTCAATAGATATCATCTTCTCAAATGCTGTTTTAGAACATGTAGGAGATCTAAGGAAACAAAAGAAATTCGCCGACGAAATAATGCGTATTGGTAAAAAATGGTTTGTCACGACTCCAAATTTTTGGTTCCCGATTGAAACGCATTGGAAATTGCCTTTCATTCATTTTTTGCCCAGGAAGTTACAAAAGCGAATAATGGATTCGGGGAAAAAGTGGTTTGTAGAAATCCCTTCTAAATCTTACCTTAGACTACCCGGAACATTACAAAGATCGCTCACCAAATACTTCACAACGCATGGATGGTACGGTCATGGTTATCACCTATTGAGTGCAAGAAAGCTAAAGAAGCTATTTCCAACATCCAAAATCGAAAAGCAAAGGACTACTTACTATCCTGAAGTGTTGATAGCACACTCAACATTAACATACGAAACCAAAGAAAGGAAATCTTGATGTATCTTAGCGATTGCTGTATTCACGAATAGCATTGCAGTTGATGATCATATTTTGATTGAATGAATCTCAAAATTTACTTCGACAGGATTAAGATGGTGAATTTTGAAAAATAGGAGGGCCAATATTTGTTAAAAATCGTTTATGCTAATTGGCCGGAAGGATACTTCAACCTGCGTTTTCTTAAAGCCCTCGTTCAAAAATACGATGTTTATGCATTTTTCTTTGATCAAGCCAACAGAAAGATCTTCCGTGTACAGTATCAGCCGATTCGTATTCCGTCAAGAGTAAAGAAAATCAGGGTTCAAGACCCTCCTCTGTTAGAAATACCCTTGTACGTGCGGCTGGCTAACAAGAAAGGCAGTGTGGGATGGTTTGTCAAATCGTTTCTTAGAGCGCTAATCTTTAGAAAATGCATTAAAGAATTGCATCCAGATCTATTGATTGGAAATGGAGTATCGGGAACTAACCCCTATGGTTTTTGTAGTGCATTATCAGGCCATCATCCTTTGTTGGTTGTGGTTTGGGGGTCGGACATACTGGTTGAAGCAAAAGTCTCACGATTCTTTCGTCTGATTGCGAAATATACACTAAAAAAAGCTGATGGAGTAATTGTTGATAGCGAGGTTCAAAAGAAAGCAGTTATGGAATTGGGTTGTAAAAAGAGTAAAATTTGGAAGTTCCCATGGGGTATTGATCTAGAGAGATTCAATCCAAACGTAGATGGTCTAGAAGTCAAGAGAAAAGTAGGTTGGGAAGATAACAAAATTATCATAACTACCAGAAACCACTTTCCTATATACGGAATCGAATATCTAGTAAGAGCGATTCCGATCGTGCTTGAGGGGGTTCCTGAAGCCAGATTTTTAATCATAGGAGACGGACCACTTACAAATAGATTACAGAAAATGACGGAAGAACTCGGTGTTGAGCCTTACACCCATTTTACAGGTAAAGTTCCTAACCAACAAATTCCAAGATATCTCAGAGCCGCTGATATCTATGTATCCACATCCTTTTCGGACGGAACTTCTGCAAGCTTGCTAGAATCGATGGCTTGTGGTCTACCTGCGGTCGTCACTGATATTTCCGCGAACAATGAATGGATCCGAAATGGAAAAAACGGATACCTTGTACCAATAAAGGATTCGGAGACCTTAGCAGAAAAAATTATATTCCTTCTCAAAAATAACAAAATTACAAAAACTATGGGCAGGAACAATCTAAGAGTAGCGAAGGCTAGGGCTGACTGGAAAAAGAATGTAAATGTGTTTTACGATGTAATCCAAACACTTACAGCAGATCAGGGTAAACTTTAAAATGCGTGCATATGAAGTTGTGCTCGCGAATAAGAGGTGTCTCGATGTCTAGAATAATACGCTCAGTAAAACCCTACTTTCCATGGGAAGATGTAGAGGAAGTTAAAAAGATTGTCGGAAAGATCCTACAATCAGGTATGCTCACTAACTACACCTACACGAAGAACTTAGAAAAAAGATTTGCAGAACTATGCAATGTGAAACAAGCGGTGGCTGTGAATTCTGGTACAGCTGCTCTAGAAGCCGCTTTGATAACTGTTGGTTTGAAGAGTGGCGATGAGGTTCTAGTTCCAACTAACACGTTCAGTGCTACTGCTGCTGCTGTAGTTTTTGCTGGTGGAAAGCTTGTTCTTACTGATATAGACGCTGAAAACCTTTGTATCAACACCGAAAATATCCAAGAATACTTGACACCGAGGACGAGGGGTGTGGTAGTCGTTCATATAGGTGGCTTAATATGTCCAGACATCAAAGCTATAAAGGAAATATGTTAAGAGCGTGATCTTTTCATGATCGAGGATGCAGCTCACGCACACGGATGCACCATAAACGGGATGCCAGCGGGTTCCCTCGGCGATTTGGGGTGCTTCAGTTTTTACGCAACAAAGGTGGTGACGACTGGTGAGGGTGGAATGATAACCACAAATAACGATGAAGTAGCTAGGAGGGCTCGGATTCTAAGAGATCAGGGAAAGGATTCTGACACCGGCTCGATTGTTGATTTGGGAAATAATTGGAGGTTGCCGGAGGTCAGTGCTGCGATGGGTATTGTGCAGCTGAAGAGGCTTTCTGAGATAATTGAGAAAAGGAATAAGATAGCTAAATATTATGACGGAGAACTGGAGAAGATCGATGGGATCAAACCGCAGAGGATTCCGCGGAACATCATCGATAATTACTACAAGTATGTGACTTTCATCGACGAGGATATAAGTCGTGATGAGTTGAAGACGAAGTTGAGAGAAAAAGGTGTGATTTGTGGGGATGCTGTGTATTGGCCACCATTACATTTGCATCCAGCCTACAGGAGGCTACTAAATACAAAGGAGGGTGACTTTCCTGTGGCGGAGGATGTCTGCAAGAGAATGCTATGTCCACCTCTTAATTCTTGGATGAGCAAAGATGATGGAGAGCACGTGATTTCTGAAATTGATGAGACTCTATCTGAAATATAGGTGAGCAAGGATGGTTATTCTTGTAACTGGGGGATCGGGTTTTATCGGAAGCCACATGGTAGATAAACTAGTTAAGCATGGTTACGATGTTAGGGTTTTTGATAAGATTAAGCCTTTACGGGATGACGTTGAATGGCTCCAAGGGGATCTGCTAAATAATAGTGATCTGATACTTGCTTGTAGAGATTTAGATATAATATTTCATCTGGCCGCTATTGCCGACGTGAACATTGGCTTAACTAATCCTGAACTCTGTCTGACGATTAATGAGGATGGCATGTTGAAACTGCTTAAGACTGCAACCACAAAAGAGGTTGAACGTGTAATACTTGCCTCGACTACTTGGGTTTATGGGCGGACTCAAGGAGCAGTTGATGAGAATTCTCCTATACCCATGCCCAACCACATCTATACGAAAACAAAGATAGGACAGGAGCATCTCCTTTACGCTTGGCATAAGCATTATGGTTTACCTTATACACTTTGAGGTATGGTATTCCATACGGCCCCCGAATGAGGTCGAATTTAGTTTTGGCAATTTTTATACATAGGGCAATGATGAGAAAACCATTAACGGTTTTTGCGGACGGGATGCAGGGACGGTGCTTTGTGTATGTCGAAGATTTAGCCGAAGGAAACGTGGCGTCCCTCTCCGAAAGAGGAAAAACCAAATATTCAACCTTGCCGGAGCTAAATTTGTAACTATCAATCAAGTTGTAGAAAACCTGAGACAGATCTTTGGAGACATCAAAGTTACATACGAACCTGCAAGACCTGGAGATTTTAGGGGAGTCAAAATAAACATCGAAAAGGCCAAGAAAATCCTTGGATGGGAGCCAAGAACATCTTTTCGTGAAGGTTTAAGAAAAACTATACAGCATTTTAAAAAAAAAAGTCCTGAAATGTAACTATAGACACGCAATGATATAGAGAAGCCGAGCACAGATAATGTTCAATCTGTATTTTCGATTTGCTTAACAACAAGCAGAGAATTGAAGATGAAAACAGTTGTAACCTCGCACGCGCAACTAAAGGGCATGCTTTCTCCTCTTATCCATTTTCTTGTTTACAAATTTCAAAAATCCAAGATGCACCCTGAAAATAGTATGTTAATTATATCAGTAGATGTCGATGTCGGAAATAAAATGCTTGGGGTGCTAAATAGAGGGAAAAACGATAGAAATGTTGATAGTAGTTTTGGTGAATACGTTATTGGAGAAATAGAGGAACAAGCTCTCCCTTTGATTGTCAATTTCTTTAATGCACTTGAAATACCTGTTACTTTCGGAATTAGAGGACAATTGCTCGAACTAGACAGTTCAATTCTTGACCTTCTTCAAAAATCCCCCATTGAACATGACATAGGATCGCATAGCTATTATCATAGGAATTTCAGAGGTCTGTCCTACGATGAAGCTGACAGTGAATTAAAACTAGTCTCAGCCACAATGAAAAGGTTCAAGGTCCCCCCGAAAAGCTTTATTTTTCCAAAAAATGGAGTAGCTTATTTGGAATTACTTGAAAAGTACGGATATAAATGTTATAGAGATTATGGCAACTTTATGAATGATGGCATGTACATAAACAAGCACGGTCGATTATATGATATCCACCCAGGTTTATACATTGGAAACATTACGAATGTTATTTTAATTAGAAAAATTATGGACATTTCTATAAAAAATAGACTGCCCTTTCACGTATGGTTTCATCCTTGGAATTTAGGTAAGAAAAAAGAATTGATAAGGAAAAGGTTAGACAGACTCTTTTCTCCCTTATTCAAGTATGCGAAGGCAAAGGAGAAAGAGGGTGTGCTGAAATTCGAAACAATGCTTTCGGCAGCCCAAAAAACTGAGAAAATGTTGATTAGCGATTAGATCCACAGTTATTTGCTTGCTGACTTAGGATTGAAATGCATAGGCGTGTTGTAAAATTAGTGAAGTTCCTTTTTATTCACCTAGTTAATTTCCGATACTACTTCAGCTAGCCAAAGAAGGACAAGAGAAAAATGAAAATCGCTATAATTGGTGCCAGTAAGATGGGAGGTGGGCATCTAAGGATGATGGCATATAAGAAGTTCTTACAATCTAAAAATCACCATGTCGATTTAATTCAATTTCCCGGTGAAAGTTATATTTCTAAAATATGGTTTTATTATCAGCGAGCTCGTGCACGTTTACACGGTCACGAAAAACGGCATATGAAGAAAACAGCTGATAAATTGGAAAAGAGAATTAAGCAGGATAGTTATGATGTAGTTATTGTCGTTGAGACTCCGTTCTCATACGTGTTGACGAGAGAGTTAGGTTGTTTGAAGATATTCAGTTGTGAATCTTTGGAAGCTGATGAACTATATTTCTCCAAAGAAACTGATGACCTGGAGCGTATTCACAGTTTTAGAGAAATGGAACTTGAGATACTCATGAAATCGGATTATGTCATCTTTCCTTGGGAAACAACCGAAAACTACGTTAGAAAATATATTTGGAATGGGGATAATTTCGTTACAATAAGATATGGTTGTTACCCGCGGAACAAGACTGTGTCTTACTTTTTCCCTATGTCGATTGTTTCGGTAGGAAGCTTATATGGTAAGCGCGCAAATACAGAACTCTTATCCTATCTGACGCGCATAAGTCCATATGTTATTCATGCTTATGGAAGGTTTAGACCACAGAGAAAGTACCATCTTAATTACAAGGGATGTGCGTCCTCCCTTGATGTACTTTACAATTACCAATTTGGGTTAAATACAGTTTCAAAAGACATTTTTAGACGAAACCATCATGCATCTAGAATTATGAGTTATCTTACCTATGGTTTACCCGTTCTATCACCAGATTGGATGAAATTCTCGCATGAACTCAAAGGAGTCTTGCCTTATAATGAGGATAATTTCCTAGGCATTCTTGAAGAATATTCGAACAGAGACTGTTGGGAGGAATTAAGCAAAGAGGCAATTGAACAAGCACGTGAACTGAATTGGAGAATAACTCTGAAGCCACTTGAGAAATTAATTGAGAAGTAAAGAGTGAGCCTGCCCAGAGTTCATGATGATATTGTTTACGCTCCCATATCTTATATATGAAGAAGGCTTCAACTTGAAAAATATTCATATAGCGACCCAACAAAAGGTGAACCAAGCATATCATAAACATGATAAAAATACGCGAAGCGCGACCAGGATGATAAACATCTGTATCTGCACTGATCTCTGGCTAGAAACATATCATGGTGGCATAGAGAGGATAATCAAATTCGCTAAACATATATCAAAACATGGGATAAACGTTTATTTGGTAGATCGTTCAAGAAAAAAGTCACTTTCCGCGCTTTTTCTTGACGGTGATAAATATTATAAGATGGAAAATGGCATACTAAAAGAACGCTGTTATCCTTTCTATATAAAATTTCTCTTTCCGGGATTAATTAAATTTTTGCAAGAGATTCTAAACAAATGGTTGAGTCTATTAACCCGGACAGTTGCATCAGAGGTTACATTGTTTTACACAATAAACCCTTATCTTATAGTGAAACTATTTTTCGTTTGCAAAAAGGAAAAAGTAGATTTAATTCAATGTGAATTTCCAACAACGACACCGTCTTCATTCATAGTAAAAAAGGTTCTTGGTATTCCATTGATATACGATGCTCATAATATAGAATCAGAACGAATAAGAAGTATGGCAAAGGTAAGTAAGGTATATATTTCTACTACAAAACAAATAGAAATCATAAGTTGCCGTATCTCTGATTTGGTTTTTGTAGTTTCTGAAAATGACAAGGAGCAATTATTATCTTGGGACATTCCAGATAGCAAAATAGAAGTAATTCCGAATTCTGTAGAAGTGGATAAATTTTCAACACTGATAGAAGGAAGCAAAATAAGAAAGAAATATAAATTAAATAATAAGAGAGTGTTTATTTTCCACGGAAGTCTAAGTTACCCACCTAATAAGAAGGCAGCAGAGCGTTTAATAAATAGCATTTTGCCGTGCATTTTGAAGAAGTACCCTTCTGCATATCTTCTGTTAGTAGGTAAGAATCCACCTAAAACATCTCATTCTAATATAATAGTTACGGGTTTTGTAAAAAACCTACCAGAATACATTGCTGCAGCTGACATACCAGTGGTGCCATTGTTAAGTGGGGGGGGAACAAAGATTAAGATACTAGAATATATGGCATGTGGAAAAGCTGTTGTTTCAACAATGAAGGGAGCAGAGGGTCTTAACCTTCAAAATGAAAGGGAGATACTTGTAAGCAAACATCCTGACTCAGAATTCATTAAGCTAGTGTTTAAATTAATTGAGGATAACAATCTGAGAAAAAACATAGGATTAAACGCCAGGAAAAAAATAGAACTGTTTTATGATTGGGAAAAAACTGCTAAAAAAGCTATCGATATCTATCGCAATTTAACTTGTATGCGCAAAAAGAAACAATAGGAAATAAATTTTCGGCGTGCACAAACGGTTAGCATGTGGTTTCATCCGAGCTTTCTTTCAAACCGTATTGGTGAAAAAAGAAGCAAATTGTGAGCAAGAAGCTAACTATAACACAGCTTAGATGAGACAATATTGCAGATTCCACTACGATTGGTAGTATCTATGATGTATATGCTTCCTTAATAACGTCTGCTACGTATGGATAGTAGGTGCCGTCAACGTCAACCACACCGTAATTTGGAGTTTCATAAGTTCCGTCAGTGTATTTCTGCGCAAAGAAATCATGCAACGCAACGTTTTTGATACCAATGTCTCTGGAAGCATCAAGAACCGCTTGATAATAGATTTGCCTTTCTTCATCTGTAAATGAACCAGTGTAACCAAGATCTGAACCATATCCTCTCCAGATGCCGAACTCGCCTAAAATCAATTGGTCGATGCTGAAGTCGCCTCTTCCGTCAAGCATGAAGTCCTGTATCAGGTTTTTCATGTGGTTATACATTTGGTTGTAGTCTTTATCGAGATAGTTGACAAAGTCCCGTACTTCGTATAGATGAATTTCTAGATAATCAACGTGTCCACGTAATAACGATTCTGTTTCACTGAACTTTAATCCCTCGAAAAAGGTTCCACCGACGTAGGTTGATGGAGAAGACAGCCATGCTTTGCCTCCCTTGCTACGGATGTAATCGCAGAGCTCCAAGTTCCATTCCAAAATCACTGGGTCACCTATGTTCACTTCATTAGATGTTTTCCACCCTAAAACCCGTGGATCCGTTATGAAGTCATGTTCCAACGGATTGTCTCCAGCCATCTGGTCAATCATGGCTTTAGCTTCGTCTATAGGCGTTGAGGGATAAGGTCCAGCAGTATCACCAGGGCTAACGATGCCAAACAAAGTGCCGTAACTCGAACCCAAACTCAAAAACATCACCTTCATACCATGCTCATCTGCCTCAGCGAGGAAATAATCCAGATTCTGCGCCCATTCATCGGGGTATCGTTTGATACCTAAGTGCCACCAATCTCCTTCGATTCCAGGCCACACTCGGACGGTGTTGATGCTTAAGTTTTTGAGCAATTGCCAAGCGTTTTGCTGATAGTTTCTTGCTGTAGGAGAAAAACAGTTCAGCGTCACGCTTGCACCACGAATTTGAAATGCGCTATATTGAATCACGCCTTGGGCACGAATTATCTGGTTTGCAAACGATGCATAAACAAGAAGCGTCGATAGAAAACTCATGCATGCAAAGACGGTGAATATGTAGATACTGATCTTACGCAAACGTGAACAACCACTCACGGTATTATCGCATATCGTACTACTTAATATAACACATCGACATACTTAATAAATCTTTTCGCTTTACCCACGCGGATAGAACGAACGGTAGTGATTTTTTATGTCATCGCTTTCGAAAATCACGATTAGAGGTTTTAGACTTTCTGACTTGAGCCACGTCATGTTTTTGTTGAGGGATTCTTTCCCACGGGTGAAACCATACAGCATTGAGGAGCTTCGCTTGCTCATTATGTTGGTTTTCGGCAAAATTTGGGATCGAACGTATTGGGCTATAAAAACTTTGTCGTTACGACCCCTTCTGGAAAGCCGCTATGAGCGGTACCACTTTGTCGCTGAAACAGGTTCTACCAAAAGAATAGTAGGTTTTGTCTCAACATGCGCGCGTGCGCCACGCAGAGGGCGTTACCTTTCAGACATCTGGGGTCTTCACATGCTCTGTGTCGATCGGAACTATCGCAGATCGGGAATCGGAACCATATTAACGAAAAGAGTGATTTCCTGCGCCAAACAAAAAGGTGCAAGGCTTCTTTTCTTGGCGGTGAGCAGAAAGAATTTAGCTGCGTTGAACCTCTACAAGAAAATAGGATTCGAGTTTGGAGAAAAAGAATTCCCGCTTGTATATATGTTTTTGCGTCCGCATTACACTAGGAAAAGAGCAGAGTTTGTGCTAATTAAATTCCTCAAGAATTATAGAGATCGTTTTCCTCCAAAAGATTAACTTAATAAGCGGCAAAATGAGGAAGAAAGTTGTAACTTAAATTAGAGTGACCTTTTCTTTAGTTGGTTTTTATAGAAACTCTACACAGAAAAGTCTGCGCAAGCTCTAGATTGAAACCGTGATAAACAATAGGACAAAGGCGCGCGCAGTTGGCTTGCGTGCGCATCGTCCGGAAGTCATTCTGCATGCATGCAGATCTTATAAGCAGAAAGCTTTTCCGCTTCTATACCTTGTCGTAGGCGAACCAGAAGATAAAAACTTTTGGGAAGTCAAAATATTCGACAATAAACAGTTGGAGAAACTAAGAAAAAAACATCAACTTCCAAAAGACACGATGGAAGGTACTGTCTCTAAGAAGGAAATCATAGCAGACTGGGAAGTAGTCAAAATAGATGAAGACCTATTAAGGCTTAGAGTTAACGCGCGCGCAGATTTTTGTCATAAACGACCAAAAAGAAACTATGGAGCATATGCATATTGATGAAATCATGGAATTATGTGAAGGTCAACTGTTGGATTATGGAATTAATTTATTTCTAAAAGAAGTAAGCGCGCACACACACGCGCGCGTGAAGTACGAATAAATGGAACAGTGAAATTCTTGAGAAATCATCCCGGAACTATTTCCATTGTTAAGACAGAAGACGAGCCAGATATTTATATAAATATAAAAAGAGGGTTCGAGTTAATAGGGCATCCGAAATTCTGTGCAGACGATGTCGTTGTCATTAAACCTAATTTGTGTTGTATAAAAGGCCCGGAAACCGGAGCAACAACGGATCCGAAAGTTGTTGAAGGAATAATAAGGTATCTGAAGAATGATTTCGCCGTTTCGGACATTTCCATCGTGGAATCTGATGGAACTCAGGTGCTTGCTGATATGGCATTTAAATTGTTAGGCTACGAAAGGTTGTCAAAAAGGTTAAATGTGAAATTGGTAAATCTATCCAAATCTTCATTTTCCTCCAAGGTTTTCCATGAGAATATTTTTTTGAAAAAAATGAACATTCCTCATATAATTGAGAATGCCGATTGGTTTATTTCAGTACCGAAAATTAAGACGCATACTATGTGCTCGTTTACCGCAACCCTGAAAAATCAATATGGATGTAACCCCTATCCAAGAAAGTCAATTTATCACAAAAGGTTGCATGATTCCATAGTTGACTTGAATGTTGCTTTCAAACCAGATCTAGTTGTAGTCGATGGAATTGTGGCCATGGAAGGAAGCGGGCCAACAGATGGAATACCAATTAAGATGAACATTCTCATTTTCGGACGGGATGCTGTCGCAATAGATCATCTCATCGCTAGAATAATAGGGATAAATCCAAAACGTGTAAAATATCTTGTCGAAGCCCGAAGGAGACGAGTTGGAACAACCAATTATAAAACCATAGGCGTAAATCCTAAAGAAATTGAAAGAAAATTTAGGACTCAACCTGGACGGCGTAACCTATATGGACTATTTTCTCGCCAAAATTTTTAGGAACGAAGACAATTGTCAAACAAAAAAATCAGAGTCGCAATCATAGGAATCGGCAAGATCGCCACTAGAGCACACATCCCTGCTTACATATCCAACAAGCATGTTGATTCAATCGCGTTGGTAGATATCGATAAAAGAAAAGTTGAAAGGGCTGGAAAAAAATTTGGCATAAAAAAATGTTTTTCATCTGTTAACGAGTTATTCGAGAAACAAGATGTAGATGCTATGAGTATTTGTACACCTCCAAACACTCATGCAGAAATTGCTTTGAAAGCTTTTGGTTATGGTGTTCACGTTCTTTGTGAGAAACCATTGGCAACTACCGTGAATGACGGAAAAAGAATGTTTGAAGCCTCACAGAAAAAAGAGAAAATTTTGATGGTTGGTTTCAACCTTCGTTTTCGCCCTAACTATCAGAAGGCTAAGAATCTTATTGTGAGGGGAAGGCTAGGGCACGTCTATTATGTTGAAGGCAATTACCTAACACCAAATCCTTTATTGACATGGGGCAAGTCCCAGTGGTTTTTTAGGCCAGAGGCCGGCGGAGGAGTTCTAATCGATCAGGGGCCACACGTTTTTGATTTGATTAATTACGTTTTGGGGGATTTTCCGTATGCTGTTTCAGCACATGGTTCTACCTACTTGGATTCTCCCGTCGAGGATTTTTGTGTCTGCGTTTTGGAATATCCCAGGGGCAGAACAGGTATTGGAGTGATGAGTTGGCTATCGCCCGAAGGGATAGAATACTTAAGTATACAAGGCACTGCACAGAGTCTCTTCGTATCACCTAACTTGTTTCTTGAGGTAAATCCAACGGACATTACTGAGGTTTCTTTATGGCGTAGGGCCAGCGAGTCGCTAATTAGCCTAAAATTTCCTAATTTTCCTCTGTTACATGACAAAAAAGTGAATACCTATCAACTTGAAATTAATCATTTTATCCAACAAATAATGGAGGACCAGAAATCTTCTCAGAGTGCTTTGAATGGATTAAATGTTCTCATTGCCTGTGAGGCTGCGAAGAAATCTCTAGAAAGAAAAAAGAGAATAGTTTTTTCATCGTTGAAAAAGGTTTAACGGTCGCTTTACTGTTTACATCTAGCGCTTGTCGTAGATGATGACTCCATTGCCTTCTGAAATCGCGCGCATTAATACTTCAACTTTACTCGTCATCAGGCGTTCCTATTCTTTAAATACTGACGAGAGCCAACGCATAAGATTAATATGGAGCCAACGTTGAAAATGAGAAAAACCATAATAACTATACCAATTGTGCATCTTTTGATGTACATTGCAATTGGCTTAAACATTCCTATCTTAAGACAAACCATCGTTTTCATCTATCTCTTATTTATACCCGGATTTGTACTTCTCAGGATTCTAAGGTTGAAAAAACTAAACCTTGTAGACACTATCTTGTTCTCTGTAGGTTTAAGTATAGCATTTCTAATGTTTATTGGACTACTGATTAACGAGTTGTATCCGATCCTAGGCATTTCACAGCCTTTATCAACTATTCCGTTGACAATCACTCTAAGTTCTTTAACATTGATCCTCTTCTTTGTCGGTTACAGACAGGATTTGTTAGGAAATTGGAATTCAAGCGGGAGGCATTGGATAGAATTAAAATCTATTGCTCCCAAATCCTTACTCTTAGTTTTCCCTGTTATTCTAAGCATAATCGGAGCACTATATGTTAACATCCCCTTTCTACTTCTTATGGTCATAATAATAGCAGCCTTGTATGTACTAAGCGTTTCTTCTACTAGACTCATTCCAGCCAAGTTATACCCATTAATGATATTTGCGATTTCCATAGCTCTCGTATTTCACATGTCGTTAATATCAAAATATATCATGGGACATGATGCTCCCCTTGAATATTACGTTTTTAAGTTAACCGAGATTGGTGGACATTGGCGTCCTCTTGACATTGGTATTAATCCAATGGGAACCGTCAACTTCAACTCTATGTTGAGCATTACGATACTGCCAACAATCTATTCTGTTCTGCTGAACATTAAGGGAGAAATAATATTCAAAGTCTTCTATCCCCTCGTTTTTTCTCTGGTCCCTTTGGCATTATACCGGATATATGAAAGGCAGATAGGGAAATTAGCTGCACTTTTATCAGCACTCTTTTTCATATGTAGTCCTATTGTTTTTTACGGAGTATCGCCATTAAGTCTTAATAGACAAATTGTTGGAGCGCTCTTCTTCGTTCTATCCATTTTCCTCTTGCTAGACAAAAGGATATCAACGAAAAAACGAAGATTACTTTTGATTATTTTTGGCGCCGCACTAGTAGTATCTCATTACTCTCTCACATATCTTTATTTGACCTATGTTGTTTTTGCTTTTGCTATCTCGAGGATCAAAGGTGACTCAGACAAAGTGCTAAATGGAGCAATGGTTTTGTTGCTTTTCTGTACAGCTTTTTCATGGTACACGTATGTTTTTCCGCCGTTAAGATCGTTGGCCGATTTTTTTCAAGAAATGTTTTCAAAGTTCACCACGGATCTCTTTAATCCGGCAGCTAGGTCAAGCGATATATTCAGACCTCATCCTATCTTAACTGTTGCAAGTATAATTAATTGGGCACTATTCGTTACCGCACACTTTTTCATAGTCATAGGAATTTTTAGGTTGATATTAAGACCAAAGAAAATAGGATTTGACCCGAAATACCGTATGATGGCAGTTCTAGCTACAATTATCCTATTTTTATGTGTTGTCGCCCCTAATTTTGCGCCCTCTCTCAATTTCGAGAGGTTTTATGCAATAACTCTATTATTTTTGGCGCCTTGCTTTGTTTTGGGCGGCAAAACTTTTTTCAGTCTAAGTAAGAATGCATGGAAGAGGGCAAAGGGTCAGCACAATTCTGGAAATGCACATGGGCACATAGTAACGTTGCTGATCGCCATCGTGCTAAGCGCCTATTTTCTTTCACAATCAGGATTCGTTAATCGCATTACGGGCGGTGCTCCTCATTCTTATTCATTTGATTTGAATCGACTTGAAACGTCGAATGATCTTGGGGTAAGAATTAGCCTTCACGATGTTTACATTCCAGAACAGGATGTCTTCAGCGCGTTCTGGTTGTCAAAAAATGTGGGTGAAGCGTCAACGTTGTATGCTGATCTTGCTTCTAGAAATGTTGTTTTAACTAGTTATGGTTTGATCTCCAGAGAACGAATACGCCTTCTAACTAATACTACAATGTTAGAGCAAGGTGCCTATATCTACTTAAGGCATTTAAACATTGTTGACGGCGTAATTACTACATGGGGTGCACCATTCAACACCTCTGAAATCTCTTCGTTGCTCAGCGAAAGCAACAAAATATACTCAAACGGCGACAGCGAAGCATATTGCCCACAGGGTTAAAGTAAGCATTTAACACGCGCACGCGTTCTATACAAGCGATCTTAAGGAACAACAACAGACAAAATGTGTTCGTCACGCAAAAGGTATAATTTTTGCACCACTTGGGCTTGGCTAAACCCCATAATTTTGCGCAAATATTATTATGGATGCATTGCACATGTCTATATTGTATGCGCCGTCCAAGTTAGCTTGGCGAGCGCGCTGGTTAATCGCCCAAGTAATCAATAAAATACCGTATTTTCACACCCGTTATCAGAGAAAACGAGTCGAGGAAGTTTATGAACTTGCCAAAATAGCTGCGAACCGTAACTTCCGTATTAGAGTGCTTGATTCAGGGTGGGCGACGCAACGATGTTTTACTGATGAATATTATAGAACAGTAACTGGCGAGTTGGTAGAAGCATCTAAGATGTTTGGGTCATTCGTACACGGTATTCCTCAAGCCCTCCACTGGAGCCGGCGATACGAATATCCATACGCGATCATGAATTGCATGTCATCTAAACATCCACCAAAAGAGTTTAAGATACTTGACTGTGGTGCAGGTATCAGCCCCGTACAATTCTATTTGGCTATGAAAGAGTACGAGGTTTACTCACTCGATCTCAATCTACGTGTTCTTGAACGCGTGGCTCGATTTAAATCAAAGAAGAGATTAAAGCTTCTTCACCCCACCTACGGTAATGTGCTTAACCTACCGTTTCCGAATGACTACTTTGACAGGGTACTTTGTGTCTCCATTCTGGAGCACATAGTCTATCATCTAGGACAAGATACACATGTTATCTTTAGGGGCTTTGTGAACGAATTGCTTAGAGTTCTAAAACCAAATGGCTTGGTTGTTTTATCCTTCGATGTAAACATGAATCCAAAAAAGTCTGATTTTCGACTCTACTTCCATGAATATGAATCGTTATGTGCGATATTGGGAATTTTGCCAACATCTCCTCCCCAGAACAGATTGTTCTCCTCAGACACTGAAGAAGGGCGAAAAATGGGTGAGGATTTATGTACATTCCTCACAACTTTTACATACGATGGGTTAGCGAGCTGTCATCCGCCTCATTAGTCTGATGTTTGATATTATATTCAACATTTGATGATCCCGCGGGCACAATTAGAAAGCATGCATGCATTTATTGTGCATTTGGGACTTAAAGTAAGCCTCTATTTGCGCCTCGATGGCGCGCGCATATTTTGCAAAAAGGGTTTAATATTTGACAAGATACAGAATCTTATGGCAGAGAATACCAGAGGTTACTACTTGACTTACATATTAGGCATAAATCCTGCTGGGCCTCATATTCCTCTAAGTCATGATCCATCAGCTTGTCTTCTTAAAGATGGTAAACTCATTGCTGCTGTCGAGGAAGAACGTTTTGTAAGAGTAAAGAAGGCATGGAGATATTTTCCGGTAAATTCTATAGCCTACTGCATGCAAATTGCTGACTTAGATATATCAGATTTGGACTGCATAAGTATCTGTTTAGACCCCTCAACTTATAAAAAAGCGTTTTTCTTGAACTTATATCGAATATTACGAAGTCAACCGCAAAGACTGGGTATGATTGCACAAGAAGCCAGTTATCTAAGAGATAATTTCTTAAATGCTATAGAATATTTTGTTAAGAGGTTAATAAGAGGAAACTACGCTGAAATAGATAAAGGCAAGAAAATAGATTTTGTTCCACATCATTTAGCGCACGCTGCATCAGCTTATTATTTATCTGGTTTTAGAGAAGCCTCAGTTCTAACCATTGATTGGGCAGGCGAAATCGAAGCCACGGTTCTTTGGCATGGCAAAGAAAGCGATTTAATAAAAAAGAAATCATATAATTTTCCCAATAGTCTAGGGTTCTACTATTACATGTTCACTCGTTTTTTAGGTTACAAACATCAATGGGATGCTGGGAAAATAATGGGGTTAGCACCCTATGGAAAACACAATCCAAAATATCAGGAAACCATTAATTCATTAACTAAAACGTCAAAGGAATACAACGTGAAAAAACTTGCACGTTCAAATGACGAACAGAAAATAGTTAAAACGCTGAGCAAAAAGTTAGGCATCCCACCAAAGATTGGAACAGAATCATATACCCAACCCTATAAAGACATCGCATATATTGCTCAAAAAAAACTAGAAGAAATGGTATTGAACCTAGTCAAGAAGAATTATGAGGAAACGAAATCGAAAAATCTGGCTCTAGCAGGAGGAGTAGCATTAAACTGTAAAATGAATAAAGCATTAATGAAATCAGATTATGTAGACAAAATTTTTATTCAGCCGGCAGCTGATGATGCTGGGCTTAGTATTGGAGCTGCGTTAGTATCTTGTAACCAAATGAATATCGAAGTTGCCAATACACTAACAGATGTTTCTCTTGGGCCATCTTTTCACAACGACAATATTCAAAGAGTCTTAGAACAATTCAAATTAGAATATCAAAATGTGAAGAATGCCCCAAAAATAGCGGCTGAATTAGTTTCAGAAGGAAAATTAGTTGGCTGGTTTCAAGGGCGAATGGAATTGGGTCCAAGAGGACTAGGAAATAGAAGCATTATTGCTGATCCCCGAAATAAAGAATCGAAAGATAAAGTGAATTTTTTTGTAAAACGAAGAGAAAACTGGCGGCCCTTTGCGCCTTCGCTTCTTACAGAAGCAAAAGAAGAATATCTTGTTGATGCTGAAGATTCTCGGTTTATGATAAAATCGTTTGATGTTATAGGAGAAAAGAAAGCTGAGATTCCCGCGGTGGTTCATGTAGACGGGACAACACGTCCCCAGACAGTTGACAAAGATATAAAACCGAGATACTATGATATGATATATAATTTTAAGAAGATTACCAGTGTCCCCGTGGTTTTGAATACCTCCTTTAATTTAAAAGGCGAACCTATAGTGTGCACTCCAGAGGATGCAATCGTGGATTTTTACAGGAGCGGTTTGGATTCTCTGATAATCGAGGATTATTTATTACTGAAAAATAAATAATAAGAGTGCATCACTGCACTACTAATGGATGCGCCCGCAGACATTATTAACAAAGAAAAGTAAGATTCATCCACAATAAAATTGGAAAGGATCCGTGTTAATGAGAGTTTTAATGCTTACTCCTTCATACTACCCCATAATTGGAGGTACTGAGAGTGCTGTGCAAAGTCTTGCGTTTAAACTAAATGAAATGGGAGTATATACTGATGTTATGACCTTTAATATGAATGAGAAATGGAATCCTATCTGGAGAGAAGAAGTAAAGGAAGACGTTTTTAAGGTTTTCAAAGTTCCAGCATTCAATATTTTTCACAAATGTGCATATAATCCCTTAGAAATTTTATTCAATGTAAACGTCATACCAAAGTTGGATTTCACGAAACGCCTTAAAGATTATGACATCTTGCATTTCCACGATGACGGAGATCTAAGTTTCCCCTTTTTTTCATATTTTATTAAAAGACCTAAAATATTGCACTGCCACTCACTCGCTGGTACGTACTGGCGATACAGAAGTTATCTGTTAAACAGAAAGAATCTAACAGGAGTAGTCGATTTTTATATATGTATTTCCAAGGCATCAAAAAACATTCTTTTGAATTTGGGCGTGCCTAAATCTAAAATTTTGACTCTGCATGACGGTGTAGACACAGAAAAATTCAAGCCAAACAAGTCGGAAAAACGTGATAACCTTGTTTTGTTTGTTGGAAGGCTTATATGGGAAAAAGGATTGCACGTTTTATTAGATTCTCTGACATACTTAGAGATACCTGTTCACTTAGTGATAGTTGGTCCAAAACAAGATTATGGATACATTGAAAAAACATTTGGGTCAAATAGAAAGCAAAAAAGGAAAGGCATTCACAACGTAGAATTGTTGGGACCGATAGACCATGACGAACTAGTGAAATGGTATCAGAAAGCATCAATCTTTGTATGCCCCTCCTTAAAGGAAACTCTTGGAATAGTAAATTTAGAGGCATCATCCTGTGAAACACCTGTGGTAGCATCAAAAGTTGGGGGGATCTCTGAAATAGTTAAGCATGATGTTAACGGAATTTTAGTTCCACCTAATGATCCCAAGAAGCTTGCTATTGCTCTAAGAAAATTGTTAGAGGACAAAAAATTGAGAGAAACATATGGAAAAAGAGGAAGGAGAATGGTTGAAGAACATTTTTCGTGGAATAACATCTCAAAAGAATTAATTAAGATTTATAAGAAGATAGGTTAAAATGCAAAAAACAAATAGAACTGACAGATTAACCGACGAGATTAGAAATTTGGGTTTAAGCACTGGTGCAGAATTGGTTGGTTTTGCGTCTGCTGAAAAACTGGAGAAAGGTGCCCCAAAACGTCATAAGCCTTCAGATTTTATGTTAGATGCAAGAGGCGTAATAGTGTTAGCTTGTGGCAGAAGGTTGAATGAAGACAGAGACTATGTCTACAAATGGGGGCCTAACTTCAGCTTAACCTATATCAAATTAAAGGATGGGATTGGGCAGCGTCGAACGGAGGCTAGGCGATCCGTCGAGGCAGTGAAAAATTTTCTAACAAAAAGAGGATTCAAAGCCATTACAGAAATGCACGGGTGGTCCGGCGTCCTATCATTCAAAATAGCCGCCTACTTAGCTGGATTAGGTGTTTTTGGAAAAGGATGTTTCGTTGTTCACCCGCAGCTCGGCCCCCTCAATATTCTATCCTGCATTTTGACTGACACGTCATTGAAGTATGACACTCCATTAGAAATGGATGTTTGTGGCGATTGCGTGGAATGCATAAAAGCATGTAAATATGGAGCCTTCAAAAAAGTGAGTAGAAGCTACAAATGGATCCCTGAAAAATGTCGATGCTATGATTTAATCATGAACCCCGTAAATCTTAAGTGGACCTACGGCCCTTGCAACTCCAAATGTGTAAACGCGTGCCCCATAGGAAATCATCTTAACTTGAACTTCTAGATCACTTTAGCTCTCCCATGTAACGTAGGTTCATCTGCCCACTGAACATGTTCATCATCATTTCCGCTAACAGAATGCGATAGCAATGTTCAACATCTTCCTCATCGCTAACCAACACAACTTCCCCGCTAACCGCTTCAGCAGAAACACGTCTCATCCACTCCTCAGCCTCTAGTCTCATGAGTTTGGCTAGATAATTGACTCTAAAGCCTCCCCAAGTCATTACTCCATTTCGGTATTGATCTAGATCCACCTGGTCCGGCATGACTACATCATTTCCATGATTTTTCATCACATAGTAAGGCTTCATCCTTCTTTTAGCCTTCTCAAGAACCGAAACGCAGGCAGTATATAACACCTTTCTTGTCCCCATCGGAACAATCCTAAGTGTTCTTTTATTGTAAGAACCTAAATAGTTTCTGGCACATACTCAAATGGACTGATCAAAGCTGAGGATATCGCTTGAAGGCCCTAGATGTTGGTTGTGGTGACAGACCTAAAGGAGATGTGAATGTGGACTTGTTTTTCTACGTGAAATGTGAAAACTTCATAGTTGCAGAGGCACATCATTTACCTTTCAAGAATGGTGTCTTTGAAATTGTGTATTCCAAGCATTGTTTGGAACACCTCAAAAATCCTCTCAATTTCTTTAAAGAGGCTAAGAGGATACTGAAAAATGGCGGAGCCCTAGAATGCATCTACCCCACCGATACCATGCTAACAAAAAAAACCATTCACAACCTACTCAATTTACACTGGTCATCCGCTTTTGAATGGAAAGCAAAGCTCACTGGAGGCGCCAAGATCAATTATGGCGGCCACAAATGGCAACTACCCGACGAGAGAGTCCTCAAACTGCTTCACAAAGCAGGCTTTACAGAAGTTAATTTTCAGAAAATAAAGTTCCCATCAATAAGGATGGACACGGATCGGAAGAAAAGAAAATGGAAAATCTTCCTCAACAAACATCTACCAAAATGGCAAATAGAAACAAAATTCATAGCTAAAGCTAGATAATGTATGCACAACGAAAGGAAGCTCAAACATGAAAGTTATTGGAATCGTTTGCAGCCCAAGGAAAGGAGGAAACACGGAAACCCTATTACAAGAAGCACTTGCTGGAGCGAAAGAAAGCGGAGCAAAAACAGAACTGCTGAGAATCTCTGAAATGAAAATAGCCCCATGTGACGGTTGCATGACATGCCACCAATCAGGTGAATGCAGAATCAAAGACGACATGCAAAAAGTCTACGAAAAGATTCTTGCAGCTGACGGAATAATCCTAGGAAGCCCAGTATACTTCTGGTCAGTCAGCGGCCAAGCAAAAACACTCATGGACCGCACATACGCATTAAGATACCCAAACCACAAGCTAAAGAACAAGGTCGGCGGCGCCATCGTAGCTGCCGGACGCAGAGGAAGCGTAAACGCCCTATCAATCATCAACAACTTCTTCCTCGGCCACGACATGCTAGTAACAGGACTTGGAATATCAGGCTACGGAACCAAGAAAGGAGAAGTCAAACAAGACAAACGCGCCATGCAAGGAGCCAGATCACTAGGAACACAAGCCGTCCAATTAATAAAAGCCACCAAACCACAAAAATGAAACGCATGACGACGTAAGATAACATTCTTTTTCAACTTAAGTTCTATTACGCCTATAAACCGCCCGAAAGTGTCAAGATGAAAGACGTGCATTTGCCTCTCCACATGCCCAGTAGAAGCAGCCTAGTTCTAGGCTTGAAAATTGCATTCATCGTTGCGGCAGCTTTGATAATTTTCTATCAAGACCTAGCAATAGTGGCAAATGATGCTTTACACAGCGAGTTCATGAGCCACATACTGGCAATACCATTTCTTTTCAGCTACCTCATCTACCGCAAAAGAAAAATGATCAGAGCATCAATTCCATTAGAGCCGTCACCATCGTACAGAAACGCTTCTCCATACAAAGAAATCATAGGCACACTACTGTTTCTCATAGCCTTCCTGACCTATTCCTACGGTTCATACACCTTCACACCACTCGAATATCACATGTTTGCCCTTCCAATTTTTGTAACAGCCTGCACCCTAATCATGTTCAACAAACAAACGTTAAGGCAACTAGCCTTTCCAATACCGTTCCTCTTCTTTTTGATGCCACCACCAACACAAATCGTCTACGCTCTAGGCGCAACCCTATCTACAATCAGCACGCAAGCCTCATGTACCATACTAAACTTGTTCGGATTCGCAGCCGAAATATCCACAACCTACGGAAACCCTGTAATAACCATCACACAAGCGAACGGCACACCACTATCCTTCACAGTAGACATAGCATGCTCAGGCATATACTCACTCATAGGCTTCCTCATCTTCGCAACCTTCATCGCATACATAGCAAGAACAAAAACATGGAAAAAACCAGCAATCTTCCTAATCGGACTACCCCTAATCTACCTACTCAACATCCTAAGAATAACAATCATCGTACTCCTAGGCTACTATTACGGCATGGAACTTGCCATGAACATCTTCCACCTCCTCGGCGGATGGACACTCATATTCCTAGGCACACTCTTATTACTCATCATAACAGAAAAAACCCTAAAAATCCAACTGTTCACAAAAAAAGAAAACATTTCATGCTCGAAATGCAACCCGCTTACGGAACGCAAGCAAAACTTCTGCCAAGCTTGCGGAAGACTACTCAAATACGCTGAAATCAAACTAAGCAGACTGGACTTAGCAAAAATAACTGCACTCACCATAAGCGTCATTCTCATCATATCCATTCAAGCACCCGTCTTTGCTCTAACAAAAGGCCCCGCAGACATACTAACCCAATTAGCAGCTGGACAACAACCAACAACCGAAATACTACCACAAATCAGCAACTACACGTTGATATTCTATTACCGGGACAAACAATTTGAACTCGAAGCAAAACAAGACGCAGCATTAGTCTATGCTTACATTCCAGCCAACAGTTCCCAAAACGTAGTTTGGGTCGCGCTGGAAATAGCCTCAACTCGAGGATCACTACACTCCTGGGAATACTGCCTAATTACAGATGCACTCATATCTGGATGGGAGCCAAGTGTAACACAATTAGACTTAAGAGACGTTCAACTAATTGAAAATCCTCCATTAATCGCACGGTATTTCGCCTTCCAATACAAAAACAACAACTTAACCCAAGTAGTCTTATACTGGTACGAAACATCAACATTCACCACAAACACAACATCACAGCAAAAACACGTAAAAATCAGCTTAATCGCATATCCACAACAAACAGAAAGCATCCAAGAAACAGAAGACCAGCTTCTAACATTCGGAACAGCAATAGCCGGTTATTGGCAACCAATGAAAACATGGGCTCAAATAGCGCTCCTCATCTCTCAAAACGGAAACATCCTCACAGCCTTCCCGACAGCAGCGCTAATATTCACAATCAGCTTCTACTTCATAAACAATAGAAAAGAAAAGAAAACAAACACAACCACCTATAAGAAACTCGCCGAACAAGACCAAAAAATAATAGACGCAGTCAAAAAAACACAGCAACAAACAATCCCCACGTTAAACAACATCGCATCAACATACCAGAAACTCAACAAAGAAACCATAAACACCGAAACACTACTCAACAAACTAAAACAAGCCAAAACAATCAACCTCGTCAAACAAGAAATAATCAACGCCAAAGACGAACCCATTCTCGGCTGGAAAACCCAATCGTCCCTTCACAAATCACAACGAAAAACATAGGAATCCCGTGCTCCATGTCGAGAAAACTTATAAGTCCCGTATTACACACCGTATTACGGTGCTTTCAATGAGCATTATCACCATTAGAGTTGCAAGGGAGATCAAGGAAAAGCTGGAAAAATACAACATTAACGTCAGTGAAACAGTGAGAAAACTACTTGACAAATATCTGGTAGAATTGGAATTAAAGAATCTCGCGGAAAAACTTGAGCGGTTAAGAGAACGCTTAAGCGGTAAAATAGATCCAAAATTGGTAGCTAAGCTCGTGCGCGAGGACAGGGAAACACGGTGAAGTATCTTCTCGACGCATCAACACTCCTACCACTAGTCACCAGACGAGGCAAACAGCTAATAATTGAAGCCTCCCGAGAAAATCTAGTTACAACAGACCTCGCCATATATGAAGCATGCAACAGCCTCTGGAAACTCACAACATTATTAAAAACCATAACTTTACAAGACGCCATAGATGTTGCCACCACCTTTAAAGACTTAGCCATGAAAAACGTAATTCAACCAGTAACCTTCACTAAGTTAGATTTCTCCCACACACTCAAGAAAGCCTACAAAGAACAGCTGACATTTTATGACACTTCATACATCACAACCGCCGAAAGCACAGAAGCCATCCTAGTGACAGAAGATGAAAAACTACGGAAAACAGCAAGCAAATTCGTTAAAACGATAACTTACACCGACCTCGAAAACAAACTAGCTCAAAAATAACCATTGAAAATCGAAAGGTTCTCTACGTGCCCCATTCATGCATGCATTCAAATATCAAAGACCTTTATCAATCAGTGGTTGCATCCAAATGCGCACACGCACCAAACCGTCTGGAATAATCGGATACATTCTACTGTCTTTCGGCATAATTTCCCTTATACCCTCTATTCTATACGAATCATCCATCCTCGCTTTCATCGGCCTAGGCCTCACCTTCTGGGGCGCACTCTTACTATTTATAACACCTACAAAACTTGTCAAAGCCGACCTCCTAAACTCCACCATCATCTCCTCACTCAAAACCATCAACCACATAATATCAAACTCAAACCTCAAAGGAAAAGCAATATACCTACCACCAAAATACCTCAAAAACATCAAAGGCGCAACCGTATTCATCCCATCCAAAAAAGAGATAATCCTACCTTCAATCGAAGAAATAGCCGAAGAAAAAATCTTCCTAGAAAACCCTAACGGAATGTGCATCACACCGCCTGGACTAGGCCTCACAAACCTATTCGAAAAAGAAATCGGAACAGACTTCATTAGAACAGACATAACATACCTGCAAAACAACCTACCCAAACTCTTCATAGAAGACCTAGAAATAGCCGAAAACTTCGAAATAAACACGGAAAACAGCATCATACACGTAAAAATAACAGACTCAGTCTACAAAAACATCTACAAAGAAACAAGAAAACTCACAAAAATCAGCAACTCCATAGGCTGCCCCCTCCTCAGCTCCATCGCAATCGCCCTAACCAGAGCCACAGGAAAACCCATCACCATCGAAAAAACCGAGATATCTAATGACGGAAAAACAATAGAGGCCCATTACAAAATTATCAGGGAAACCCAATAAAAACTGTCCACGTGCACTCGCTGCAGAAGCAATCATAAGAGAACATCAAACCAAATTTTCTAGATTTGGCTTCCATGCACCTTTATTAAACGCATTGCAAATCTAAATGGTAGACATAAAAGAGAGAAGGTAAAAATGAAAAAAACAGCGTTTGCTTTGCTAATCTGCATATTAGCACTGATGATAGTCCCCTGCAAAGCTTCTCCATTCAGTGTCCTTGCAATAGTGCCAGAAGGAGAAATTCCCGACTCCGACCCCGTAGAGATCGACTATACCGGACCAGTAACCTTCGACATCTGGTTCACTGGAACAGCACATGAAGTGACCAACATATGGCTAGTGTTGGCACTAAACAACGAAACCTACAACAATCTAGGCTCTATCACAGCCGACGGCGTAACATTCCTAAAAACCGACTTTGAGGAAGTCCTCGCCGCACGAATACCTCCCGAAGCACCTGATATACTAATCGGATACCCAGGATGCACATTTGATGATCAATTCCCTGTCGGCCCCATAAAAGAAAAGTTGGGAGAACCCTGCTACTACGGCTACAAGCCTTTTGGCTCTAGCTTTGACCTCGATACCTCAGGTCGCGAAAATGGCAAGCAATTCATTTTAACAATCAACCTTCTTGGGGAAGTCGAAGACTTAGGAGTCCTTGTGCTTGGAAACGGAGTTGACACAACTGCCAACGGAGCTCCGAAATTCAACGTGCGAAGCGCTTGGAGCAAAAGCACATTTGTCGTTCCAGAACCAGGAACAATTGCAGCTGTCGCAACATCTTTGGTGGCTCTAATGGCCTACACTGCTCGCAGAAGAAAACGTTAACATAAAAACCTGAACATTTATCAAGTACGATTTGTTTGGTTGCTGTAACACCAACTTAACCATTTTTAAAAGTCTGAGATTTATAGAGCAGAGACGCTGTCAAACAATGTTGGCGAACACCTTGAATTTTCCTCTATCCTTCTGGGACATAAGCCTATGGCTAGCAGTAACAGCCATAATCCTGCTAATAACATCAGAACTCATCTCACCATACTACGGAAAAACAAACATACTAATCAACAAAAAAAGACTAAGACAAACAGCCCTAACAACCGGAATACTATTCTTAATAACCGTAGCCATAAGAATATACGGAATAATAACATCACTCTAACATAACCCGCAGTTATAAACCTAGATTTTCAACAATTCCAAAGAGGAGAAAAGCTTGTCCAAAAAGCATTCCAAATCACCAACGATAGACCAGCACATAACACAAATTGTAAACGAAAGAAACCCAGAAACAGTTGAACAACTCATAGAACTAGTCCAGTCAAAACATCCCATGCCCAGACAAAAAATCCTAGACACAATCATAAAACTACAGAGCCAAGGAAAAATCGCCCTAAAACAGCCAAAAACTCGACCTGACCTCACCTTGAGCAAGTACATCGTCTCCCCCAAAGCATACTGGTACTGGATCATCATCGCCCTATCTCTTGCAACCACCATCCTCATCTTCACCGTACCAGAAAACGATTATCCAATCGTCTACGCACGATACATACTAGGCGCTATATTCGTCCTATGGTTACCAGGCTACGCTTTGATCAAAGCCTTATTCCCAACAAAAGAAATCGACCAAATCGAAAGAGTCGCCCTTAGCATAGGAATGAGCTTAGCTCTAGTTCCCATCACCGGACTGCTCCTAAACTACACACCATGGGGCATCAGACTAACACCCGTAACGCTCAGCTTACTCGCCCTCACCGTCACCCTCGCAACAGCAGCTCTCATAAGAGAACAAACGGTGGAAGAAAAGGAAAAAGAATAAGGCGGAAAAGCAGTAGGAGAAACTAATGTACGCTGTTGGACACCTAGCATTGGGATATTTAACCGGAAAGGCAACCAGCAAACTTCTCAACGTAAACGTAAACATCCCCCTACTCTTCCTAGCTTCCATCATACCCGACATAGACCTACTAATCCCAGGCTTACAACACAGAGGACCCACACACTCCCTAATCATCTCCACTCTAATTTTCATCCCCCTTGTCGCGTATTACGGAAAAAAGGCCATACCATACTTCATAGCCTTAACCCAACACTCCCTTATAGGCGACTACATCACCGGCGAAGGAATCCAACTCCTCTGGCCACTAAACTCCACCAACTATTATGGACTAGCAATCGAAATAACAAGCCTAACCAACATCACCATAGAATGGATCTTCTTCCTCACCGCCTTTACTATCCTACTCAAAACAAGAGATGCACAGACACTCTTCCAACCACATCCATCAAACCTGCTTCTATCTATACCAACCTTCACGGTCCTACTACCCACAATTCTAAGCTTCCCCCAATACGTTCCAGCAACACTAATCATCCCCCACCTCACCTACCTAACCATCTTCACCATATCCATCCTCATAGACTTCAAAGCCCTATTGAAGAAGGACTGAAACAAAACAACGAACAGACTCGCTTCTGATGCAACTTTATCCATAAACAGGTATCGACCAGTAATTCTGTCGGCAACAGAAAAAAACCGACGACTGCCGATACCTATCTGCGATTCTGCAAACCTCGGTTTCAAAAAAAAGAATCACTGAAGCATGATAAACGCTGAACACTAGAAACGAATACTCAATCGCTTCCAACTATAACTATGTCAAAGCTAAAGCTTGTTATGCCCGTTATACTAGCGGAAACCGACAAACTCAACGTC
>Ga0209636_10000464_pt1 | contig 39570 bp, 36 predicted proteins | sample DeeMarSWOR152_54_FD_187464 | JGI IMG/M metagenome (GOLD analysis project Ga0209636, IMG submission 187464) | Marine sediment microbial communities from White Oak River estuary, North Carolina - WOR-1-52-54 (SPAdes) (version 2) | ecosystem: Environmental > Aquatic > Marine > Intertidal zone >... | reverse complement strand
GATTTGCTGGAAGGAGGAAAATACGAAATAGTTAAGGGAAAGATCCATGCTTCCTTGAGACCTTACTCTGGCTTGATTTTAAAAACAGCATAAATCAATTGTATCGCATGTATTTAGCTTCGCTCAAGCGGGATGGTGTCACCTGTGGTGTGCATAGCCGAAGTCTTCCGTGCGCACCGACGCGTACTGATCAGCTAAATATCCATCTTGTAACTATTTCCCGAAACTTTCAAACCCAAAGTTCCCAAAGTTTATATATCTAATACTACTACGAAAAGTAGTAATAAGAAATAAAATGTGAGGGTATCAAGATGAGAGTATTAATGCCGACATTCGAGTACGATGTCATCAAAACAGGTGGGCTGTCCGCTGCATTGACCTCGATCGCAGAAACTCTCACGCCCAATGTAAATCCCATTGTGGTGGTGCCGAGGAGCGGTGTTTCGCCACCTTGGAAAAAAATCGATGAAGCCCGCCACAAAAATGTAACTGTGGAAAAGTTTGAACACAATGGGGCCACAATCCACGTTTTGTCCAATAAAATCCTAGACAATCGAGAGATCTACCCAGACCCAAAAAACACCAAAACAGTGAGAAAAATTGATGAGTTCGGAAATAGACTTAGCGAAATCGCGGAGGATATGGATTTTGACCTTGTGCACATGCACGATTCATTTGGGTATAAAGCGATGGATAAGTTTAAAGAGATGAAAAAGCCAATTTTGCTCACCGTTCACAGATTACACAGGGAATGCCCAAATTGGTTCAAGACGGAACTGGTCGCCCTGGACAAAGCAGATTTTGTAACGGTCGTGGGGAAAACTTACTACCAAGAGGACGAAAAAGAGCTTTTTTCAAAATATGCGGACAAGGTCACTCATGTTTACAATGGTATCGACACGGAGTTCTGGAGTGTGGAAAATTGTTCTTACCCGGGTTTGTCGAGAGCAAAACGCAGGGGAAAACAGTTGGGAAAATATGGCTTAAGAGACGGTATTTTCTATCTGTTTGTTGGGAGGCTCGATGCATCACAAAAAGGCGTTGATCTACTGCTCAAAGCGGGAGAGAAATTCATCAAAACTAAAGAATCTCGGATGATAATTGTGGGTACGGGCGAGAAAAAATTGGAAATAGCTTCAAAAAATTTTGAGAGAAGACACCCAAATAAAGTTCGAGTCATAAATGAGCTTCTGCCAATGGAAGAGACTCGAGATCTTTTCTGTTCTGCAGATTTTGCGCTAGTACCCAGTATTTTCGAGCCGTTTGGACTGGTACAGCTAGAGGCCATGTGCTGTGGTTGCGTACCGATAGGAAGCAAAACAGGAGGGATTCAAGATACAGTTGTTCCCTATCCACGCAAAGACGCTACTGGATTCCTTTTTGAAAAGGGAAGTGCGAACACCCTTCTGCAAGCAATGGAAAAATCCTTTTTGCTTTATCAGAATAACCGAGAGGCGATCGAGAGGATGATAGAAAATGGCAGAAAGAGGTGCGAAACTTCTTTCCAGTGGGAAAATTCCTGTCGCAAGTACCTGAAAATATACGAATTGCTAAAAAGCTGAGTTAAATGAGAATTCTTTTCGTTTCTCCTGAAGTTTATCCGCTGGCAAAGGTTGGAGGACTTGCCGATGTGGCGTGCGCCCTCCCAAAGGCGCTCAAGAAGTTGAGGCAAGATGTCAGGATAGTAATACCAAAATATGAATGGATTAAAAGTAAAGAAAAAATCGCGGATATTAGTGTCGATTTTAACGGACATAAAATGGTTTCCGTTGAACTAACAAGCGTCGACGGCGTTCCAGTCTACCTGTTGGGGAATGATAAATTTTTCGGGGGAAAAGTTGTTTATCAAGGGGGAAAAGAAGAAACGCTTAAATTTGCCTTTTTTTCAAAAGTAGTTGCGGAGTTAATAAAAGATTTGGATTTCAAGCCGCAGATAGTTCATTGCAACGATTGGCATAATGCCTTGGTCCCACTTCACCTAAAGCTGCTTCAAGATAAAACGCCCACGGTTTTCACGATTCATAACCTCAAGTACCAAGGTGCTAAGCCGGGTTTGACTCTGGGCGGCATCGGCCTTCCAAAAACTGCTTCTAATGTTTTGGAGAAAAGAGTTGTAAATCCGATGAAGAGTGGAATACTTTGCTCGGATATCGTTAGTACCGTGAGCAAGACCTATGCTAAAGAGATCCAAACCAAAACTTATGGTCATGGGCTTCACACGTATCTGAAGAAACGGGAAATTTATGGGATCGTCAATGGAGTTGATTATGATGTTTGGAATCCCGAAAAAGACGGGCATATCTATCAAACATATAGCTCAAAGAGTCTCGATGGAAAAGCGGAGAACAAATCTCAGCTTTTGGAGGAAATAGGCCTTCCCCAAGATTTGGAAACACCACTTTTAGGGATGGTGGCGAGGGTCGATCCCCACAAGGGCTTAAATCTCGTAGCGGAGGCTATGCCAAGAATTTTGGGTAGTGAAAAAGCGTATTTTGTGATGTTGGGAGGGGCGGGAGAGCGAAAATATCAAAGAATTGTGGAGAGGATGTCTAGAAAATCTGATAAAATAAAAGTTATTTTGAGACATGACGAGAAGCTTGCCCATAAAATCTACGCGGGTAGCGATATCTTCCTCATGCCTTCGCTCTTTGAGCCGTGTGGACTGGGTCAACTAATCAGCCTGAAGTATGGAACAATCCCAGTGGTGAGGAAGACCGGTGGCCTAGCTGACACGATAATAGATTTCGACGGGGATAAGAAAAAGGGGAATGGATTTGTCTTCGAGAAACCAACAAGCGTTGCCTTGGGGCGTGCCGTTCGAAGGGCGCTGGCTGCCTACAAAAGGAAAGGGGTTTGGAGGGGGCTCGTGGAGAGGGCCATGAGGGCGGACCACTCCTGGGAAAGGTCAGCAAGGGAATACATAGAGCTGTATTGGACGGCCCTACGCACGAGGCAATAATCAATTTTAAGATAATCTAAAAAGCTGAGTTGATTACCATCAATAAAATTGCGTTCGAGAAAGTGATTTGAGGTACAAGTTTTTATCTCCTGCGTGAAATTGTAAACGAGGCATCATTGTCGTCACTGATTTGTTTGATGTAAGTGGCGCGGAGGCGGGCCTAGGTGCTTATCGGAAAGGAAAGGAGGATCAAACCCTTCCGACAGAATAATAATAAACCCGTCCCCGCTTTACACATCTGATCCCCCCACATTATTATACAACTATTAGTAGTATTTATATCCATCCCTTCTTATGTTGAGGGGTTAATAAAAAATGTGGGCTTAGTTTGTAAGGCAGGGATTCTCCAATTTTATTGTCTTTAAGCGGCAAAACTTCGTTCAGGATGCTACCGTGAGACGCTTATCACGATCGAAAGAAAACTCACCACAATTGAAATAGAAGCATGATGGTGACTGTACGGCGCTTTCTGGTGGCTCTATCTTTTTGTAATTCGTTGGTTCTTCTAAGCTTGAAAACAAGTACCTTAAAAAACCACCCACTGATTTTCATATAGATTTCAGTCCCTTCCTAACTTGGCGGAAAGCAAAATAAGAGGAGAGTAAAGCGAATTAAATCAGATTATCTAAGAAGAAATTTAAGTAAAGTGAGCAAGTCCTTAATGAGGGCCCGTGGCGCAGATTGGCTAGCGCGTTCGGCTGATAGCCCATGAAGGCAGAAACCGGGAGGTCGAGGGTTCGAATCCCTCCGGGCCCACCATCAAAGGTAACGAGCTATGTCATTCAACGAGAAACTCCAGCATCTCAAATCGATTATCCGAGACTGCGACGGTGCGGTAATCGCTTTTTCGGGCGGGGTTGACTCCTCGCTAGTCTGCGTGGTTGCTCACGAAGTGTTGGGCGAGCGAACCATTGCGGTCACCGCTATTTCTCAGACGTACCCATCCGTGGAAGTTGAATGGGCCAAGAAAGCGGCCAGACATATCGGCATCAAGCACATGACTACAATCACGAATGAACTTCATAACGCAAACTTTGCCGCAAATCCGCCGGAAAGATGCTACTACTGTAAAAGTCAGTTGCTTCGAAAATTGGACGGGGTCCGCAAGGAGTTGGGATTTGAGAAAATTTTTGATGGGACGAATTTTGATGATTTCTCCGACTACAGGCCAGGCATCCGCGCCCTCCGTGAGTTTGAGGTTCGGAGCCCGCTTGCGGAAGCAGGTCTGACTAAGGAGGAGGTCCGGGAGCTGGCTGCCGAGTATGGTTTGCCAAATGCGGATAAACCGGCCAATCCATGTCTTGCCTCCAGGATACCCTTCGGTCAAGAAATAACGCCCGAAAAGCTCGAGCGGATAGCAAAGGGCGAAGAGTTTCTGCGTTCGCTGGGCTTTCGAGTCGTGCGTGTTCGAGATTATGGAGAGCTGGCAAGAGTTGAGGTGGGGGAGGAGGAACTGTCTCGCGCGCGGAAACTGGAGGTTGAGATCGTGAAAGCCCTTCGTGGGTTCGGCTACCCCTCCGCCGTCCTTGACCCCAGCGGTTATCGCATGGGCGGCGCAAACCTTCTTTAAAGTTGAATACAATTTATCAAAGAGAGTGTAAAATTGAAAGTTGAGGATACTCAAGTTACGGCGGCGATTGTCAAACGCTTTATGCGAGACTTTTTGGACCTCATCGAGCTAGATGTGGCCGTGGTAGGGGCTGGATCATCTGGAATAACTGCTGCCCGCTACTTAGCCAAGGCGGGTGCTAAAGTTGCGGTTTTCGAGCGGAACCTTCACGTGGGGGGAGGCATGTGGGGTGGTGGAATCCTTTTCCCACGCATCGTAATACAAGAGGAAGCTAAGCAGATTATGGAAGAGGTTGGAGTCAAGCTCGAGTCAAGTGATTCCGGCTACTACACGGCTGACTCGGTCGAAGCCGTGTCTAAGTGTACTGCAGCCGCCATCGACTCCGGAGCACGGGTGATGGTCGGGCTAACTGTAGAAGATGTGATGATACGAGAGAGAGATCGCGTGGCGGGCGTCGTGATCAATTGGAAAGCGGTCGAGCTGGCGGGCCTGCACGTTGACCCGCTCGGAATAAGCGCGAAAGTCGTTATCGACGCCACGGGGCACGAGGCGGCGATAGCTCGCATTATACAGCGAAAGGTACCTGGCGCAAAGTTTCCGACGAGTACGGGCGGAGTTATGGGGGAAAAACCAATGTGGGCAGAGGCAGGAGAGGCTGAAATCATACACAACACGCGTGAGATCTATCCGGGTCTGATTGTGACAGGCATGGCAGCCAACACCCTCTTTGGATCGCCGCGGATGGGAGCGATTTTTGGGGGGATGCTACTCTCAGGCAAAAGAGCGGCGGAGGTTGCCCTAGAGTTGCTTCGCAAAAAGCGAGCGTAGGTCTTCCCTAAAGGTGCGGACTTCTACAGTTTTTTTAGAATTTTTCTGGATGAGTTCATTAAGCTTGAGTTGGTTGAAGAGTTCATCGACCTCGCCCGCGGTGGACCTCGTGCGCGGGTGTCTCGACAGCGCGCTACAAACACCTGCATTTTTTGTTTGCCAAATCCCAAACTCTTTCGAGATTTTTTCAATTTCTATCTTATCAAACCCAAGTAAAGGCCTCAAGATCGGAACTTTCAAACCATGTGAGGTTGCCACGAGATTGCTCGATGTTTGCGACGCTTTTTGCCCCAACGACTCGCCGGTTACTATACCCCCAGCTCCCTCTCGTTTGCATACGAGTTCGGCGGCCTTGAACATGCTTTTTCTGCAGATCAAGCATGTGTATTCCCTGCGGTTCAGTTTTTTGACAATTTCCTTCAGAACCTCGGCCCAAGGGTAGAGGACGATTTTTTCAAATTTAGTCACTTTCTTGAGTTTTTTCAATGCATTCATCGTAAGTTCAAACATCTCCTTGCTCGTGTATGGGTAAGTGCAGAAATGGAGTGGTACGACATCGAATTTTTTCGCTGCAAGGGCGCATGCGACGGGGGAGTCTATCCCTCCCGAAACCAAGCAAACGACTCGCTCTTTCATCTAAACCACAGATGTTTTATCAGTGTTTCAATAAAAAAGAAGGATGTGCCGGGGTGGCCCAATCTGGAAAGGCGGCGGGCTGCAGACCCGCTTTTTGCCGGTTCAAATCCGGCCCCCGGCTCTGTTTTTATACTTTTATTTCAGAGCCGACTTAGGTTTGCCAAAAATTTAATGCGTTTATAAAAAAGATTTATAAACATCGTTTCCCTAATCCTCCTGATGAACTCGCCTACGAAACTTTTTGGATTCGCAATTGTGGTGATTTTTGCGATATTGGGATTTTCTGGGCTAGTTAGTGCAGCTTCCGATCATGGGTGGGACCTCGAAACCGCAGACCAGGCCTTTCAGACTTGGATAATAACTGATACAGAATCAGGGCAGCAGGCAACGCTCACAGTCGATAGTTTAGGAAACTTTACAGGTTCGGGCTGGGTCGGAACCGCCCCTGGTGCTGGCGACTATAACATCTATATCACGAATGGCAGGATGTCGGGCACCTCGATGACTTTTCAGGTGAGTGCATCCTATAGCGGGGGACAAGGGGCCATTTCAGGGACAGGTACCGGTACACTGAACGCATCATTCCCGAGCGCTACATCAGCATCCGGGACATATTCCGGCACCATATCGGACCCGCTTGGCGATAGGAATTTCAGCTCCCCATGGACGGCCACGAGAGTCGGGGGGGACGGCGGTGGAGGAGGTCTAGTCTTCCCAGACCTCACCGTATTAATCTATCGTATAGCACCTGGTGTATCCCTTATCGTCATCATAGTTGCAGTTGTTGCAATCGTAGTCGCTATTCTACCCCTTCCACGTAATGGAGTCCGACTCGGCACGAAGCGTGCGGCGGCCCCCCCACGAGGCAAGTTAAAAACCGGTGCGCCCGCCAGCATGGTCCAGCATCTAGATTCAATACAAAAAATCCCGCCGGGTGCGCGGCCTCTACCCCAGCCCAGGTTGCACCCAGGTAAATTTGAACCAACCGATGTCCTTCAAAAAGTCCCCTGTCCATACTGCGGTACTATCGTCATCTCCGCATTTGGAAAATGGTACTGCCCGAATCCAAAGTGCAAATGGAATAAAGGAGAAGTGTAAGCCACAGGTGATCCTTATGTCTGCTCAATCGCAGGATAGGTCGTCCTATGAATTCTTGCGTAAACAGGCTACCGGGTATAGGGTCGGTCTCTTGATACTCGCCATAGTAGCGATGTTTTTAGCTGCTATGAATTATCAAATGCTAGACGAGAGCTTTGTCCGCGCGGATTTCCAGACGGCTATTATCATCTTAGCTTTGACAGCAGCATTTGGATTTATCTGCCTAGGGATGATTAGAGGATATCTTAAGGTTCGTCGTTCTACCATCAACGCCCTAAAGGCTGGAACGGTTACAGAGGTATCGGATGTTCCAGTAAGAGAATCCAAGAGAAAAGGGAAATAGTATATTGGGCCCATCGTAGTTATTTCCCACCCAGCCAGATAAATTTATCACGGAATTTTTAAACTTCCAGAGAATATAATCTGCAGGGTTGTCTAATGCCCGATGTTGGCATCCATCAAAAGGGCGGGGTCGATTTTTCGCTACTTTTTCAAAAATTGAAACGTGAACTCGGCGGGAAAGCGGGCGCGGTGGGATGTTTTGTGGGCGTCATCCGTGACACCTCGAAGGACGGGGAAAAGGTAAAGTATCTTCACTATGAGTGCGCGGAAGAAGCGATTAAAGAACTTGAGCAAATAGCAGCTGACATTGAGAGGCTACCTGGCATCTTAAGGGTGATGATCCACCATGTCATCGATGACCTGACACCGGGCGAGGATGCCATCTACATCTTAGTGGCCGGCAAGCATCGGGCCGAGGTTTTTTCTGCGCTTCCCCAAATCATGGACCGCGTAAAGACGAAAGCACTAATCTGGAAGAAAGAGGTCACTGAAACTGGAGAGTACTGGATTCAGGAGTAAACGATCGCTCAATTTAGAGTAATCCATAATTCTTTTACTCCGGTGCTGTTAACTTACGGAACTTCAAATTTCGATTATTTGATATTTGAGTTCGCCCATATGCACTTTGATAGCTACCAAGTCGTCTTTGCTCACAACTTTTGTCAGCGGCAGTTTTTGGAGGAGGGCCTTTATGCCTTCATAAACGGTCTTTGTGCTCCTTCGATAGTTGAAAAATAAAACTTCAGACACTTCTATCGCCTTATTTTAATTTGATGGTAAAGAATACTTAAATTGTGAGAGCATTTGAAAGTCGAAGGTTTACTTCCAGTTGCTTTTTCTTTGAGACCAAGAGGACCCCCGCACGTTTCACCGCTTTAATATTCTGGTGGGAGTTGTTTTAGCCTTTCATACGAAAAGACAGGTCCATCCCGACATACATAAACGCTGCCTACATTGCACCTTCCACATTTGCCCAATCCACACTTCATTTTCATCTCAAGCGTCATGAAAATTTGGTCGGGTTTGAATCCCAGCTCCAAGAGGTTTTTTATGACAAATTTTATCATTATCGGAGGACCGCAGGTCACGGCTATCGAGTTTCCAGATGGAGGGGAAATTTGCAGCAAGTTGGTTGGCACGAAGCCCACAAATTCACGCCACCCCTCCTCCTCCCTATCGATTGATAAATGCACCTTTACTCCTTTATCCCTTAACCCCAGGAGTTCTTTTTCTCGAATCAAATCTTTCCTACTCCTTGCTCCATAAATTAATATCAATTCTTTGCACTTTCTTTTATCCATCGTATAGTAAAGCAGCGATCTCAGGGGGGGTAAACCTATACCACCACCAATCAGTATTAATTTTTTGCCTTCCCACTCCTTAACTGGAAAACCGTTTCCATACGGTCCTCTTACCCAAACGGTTTCTCCCACTTCGAGTCTGTGCAACGCCGTTGTAACTTTGCCCATCTTTTTCACGCAGATTTCTATTCTCCCTTTAGCCGGTGGCGAAAAAGGAGAGACCGGAAACTCACCCGCCCCTAGGACTGATACTTCTAAGTACTGTCCCGGAATGAAATTTAGCTTCTCTTTTTTGTCTTTTAGCTCCAGTTCGAAGCTCTTTATGTCTGATGTCTCTTGCTTGACTTGCTTGATCAATGCGGGCTTTGGAGAGTAAATATATTCGGTCAAGATTTCCCCACCCTCGATAATACCTCGATCAAATTCACACCTGATGGACAATTCTCTAAGCATCTCCCACAGCCAACACAGCCAATCTCACCGATGTTTTCTAACAGGTATTGGAACTTATGGTAGATTCTGTTTCGAATCCTCTCTCGTCGGGTTGGTCTTGGATTATGGCCGGAGGATTGCAAGGTGAAATAAGGGAACGTGCAAGAATCCCAAGTTCTCACCCTGAAGATTTTGCCTTCCAAGAATTCGTCGGTCAAATCAAAGCAATGACAGGTGGGACAAAAGTACGTGCATATCCCACAGCCAACACATATTTTGGATACCTCATCCCAGATCGCGCTTTCAAAAGCGTGCTTCAATTTTGCAGTCACTCGCTCCACATCTAATTTTCTTGCGATCTTTTTTTCCGCATTCTGCTGAGCTTTTTTCCTTAACTTCCGATCAGCTTTGGTTGGTTCTGAGAACAATTCTTGATTACTCTCAACCAATTTTTTCCCGCTTTTGCTCACCACTTCCACATAATATTTCTCACCTATATCTGCGAGCAGCATATCGAGCCCGTCTGTAGAAAACGGACCCAAACCGAGAGAGCTGCAAAAACAATTTTCTCCTGGAGACGTACAAGCTAGCCCGATCATGGAGAGATCCTTTTTCCTCTGTAAAAAGTAAGGATCTTCACGATCTTTTTCGAACACCTTGGTCAACACCTGTATGCTTTTCGCATCGCAGGGCCTAACTCCAAATACCACTCCCAAGTTCGAAACTTTTGGGGGATGAATTCCCTTTTTATCTGTCATGAAAATCGTTTCCGTCTGAGGTATGAACAAAGACTTGACTGGTTTCAGGGTGTTAGTGAACTCAAAAGTTATTTCTTTCAGATCATTTACAAGCTTAAACTCGATTTTGCCTTCCTCATCTTTAACAGGTGCATATAACTTTTTAGTGCGCAAATTTCGCAGGAACTTTTGCAAATCTCTCTTCTTGATGACTTTATTGATCATTTTATGAACTCCTCAGGATCTTCTAGTTTAAAACTCGCAAGTAGAGGTTTCTGTTCAACATCCATACCTGCTTTGTAATCAAACAGCGCCTTCACGTCTTTTTCCATTTTTCTAAAAAGCTTCGAGAGTGGTATCCCCTCCGGGCAGCTACGTTCGCAAGCAACGCAGCCAACGCACCTCCCAGCCAAGTGAAATACTCTCATCAAATGGAAAAAAGTATTTTCGGACGTGACTACTGACTTTCTAACCCATGTTGGCATCGTCTTATCCACGAGACATTCTTTGCAATAGCAGAGCGGACAAACTTCCCTACAGGCATAGCACCTAACACATTTACTTAATTTTTCCTTCCAATAATTCCATCTCTCCTTCAAATCCATTCTCTCTATCTCCTTCACGTCTTCGTAGTTCTCTTTGCCCCAGGGTTTCACTTCCTCACCGAGTAAGATATCATAAAGTACTGGGGTAGGATTTTGGCAGTGATTGCAAATATCGAAAACTATTTCTTTTCGATCGAACTTGATGATTCCATTTTTTGTTTCGACTTTCACTACTCCGTTTTCGATTGAAATTCCTGTGGCTGAGGAGGACTGCACATTTCTTTCACCGAGTTCTTCACGCAGTTTTTCAAGATCTACTATACCTCGACAAGGAACTCCTATCAGCACTACTTTTTCTCTATCCACAATTCCTTCCTGTATCAACTGTATCACTGCACGGCTATCGCAACCTTTGACCACCAAGCCGATTTTTTCACCTGCTTTGATTTCTTCTAAAGTTAAATAGACGGCCAAATTGTGAGCACATAAAGGGGAATAGTGTAGTTTGTTCGCATCATCGGCCGATTTAGCAAAGAAGGGCCTCACTTTCAAGGGTTCAACCATTTCATATCCGATGATATGTTTCACTTTTCCTTCGGTCAGCAGCCTGCCTGCCTCTTTTCGGAGATTTTCCACTAAGTTTACCATTCTATCCTCCTCTTGATTTTTTTCATTGGGCCAAGCGCTCGAATTTCTTCCACCATGTCCTCCACGACCTTAGCAAACTTCTGCCCCTCCGATGCAGAGACCCACGCGGCCTGGAGTCTTTTTGGATTTATCCCAACGTATTCCAAAAGATTTCTCAGGAGCTTCAGCCTTCTTCTATTGTAATAGTTTCCTTCCCTGTAGTGGCATTCTCCTGGGTGACAACCTCCTATAAACACGCCGTCAGCTCCTTGCTGGAAGCACCGCAACACCCACAATGGATTCACCTTGCCAGAGCACATCACCCTGATGGTTCTCAAGTTGGGTGGGTAGGTTAATCTGCTCGTACCTGCCAAATCGGCCCCCGCGTAAGCACACCAATTGCATAAGAAGCCCACTATACGAGGTTCCCAGCTCAACTTTGCTCACCCAACGCATCGATCAAGGGCAATACTTGTTTGTCTTCAAAGTGGCGCTGTTGGATGGCTCCCGAAAGACAGGCTGCGGAGCATATGCCACAACCTTTACATAGCGCTTCATTTACCTTGGCTATTTTTGATATTGACCCTTTCCTCTCTACCGTCTCGAGTTCTATTGCATCTATGGGACAAACCTCGGCACAGAAACCGCAACCAGCGCACAAATTCTCATCGACCGAGGCTACAATTCCTTCGGCCACCACCGTGCCTTTTGTTAACAAAGAGCAAACCTCAGCTGCGCTCGCTGATGCTTGTGCTACCGTGTCGGGGATGTCCTTGGGCGATTGGGCACAGCCGGCTAGGAAGATTCCGTCGCTAAAGGTATTCACCGGCCTCAGCTTTGGGTGGGCCTCGAGGAAGAAGCCATCAGGGCCTTGGCTGATGTTCAAGATCCTGGCTAGCTCAGAGGATCCAGAGCTGGGGACTATAGCGCTGGCTAACACCACGAGATCCACTTCCTCGGGCTTGTAGGGTTTTGCTTCGACCACGAGTCTATCGCTCTTTTTGCTGACTATTATCTCGTCGTCCAGCTCCCTGCGCTTGTACTTCACTCCCTCGGCCTTGACCCGATCGTAGAACTCCTCGTACCCCTTGCCGAAAGTTCTGGCATCCGTGTAGTATACAGTCACTTCGGCTTCGGGAAGCTTTTCCCTGACTAAGTGAGCCTGCTTGGCCGTGTACATGCAGCAGACCCGTGAGCAATAGGGATTCGTCTCTTTCTTCCTGCTCCCAACACAGGAGATGAATGCCACCCGCTTCGGCTCCTTCCCGTTTATTTCGATTTTTCCGTTGGTCGGGCCGGAAGCCGAGCTAAGTCTCTCGAACTCAAGCCCCGTGATGACTTCCGAATATTTCCCGTAGCCATACTCGGGGAGCTTGGAAGAATCGAATTGATCGAAGCCTGTGGCCACGACTATAGCGCCAACCTCGAGTTCGATTGATTCCTCTTTTTGATTATGAACAATGGCTTTGGCCTCACATGCTTTTTCACATTCAAGACACTCGGAACATCCGCCACACTGCAAACACCGTTTTGCTTCTTTAATCACTTCTTCTTCAGTATAACCCAACTCGACTTCTCGAAAGTTGTTTTTCCTCTCCTCAATCGGCAGATATCGCATGGGCACTTTGCGTTCCTTTTTAACACCTTCTAATGACACCTCAGCGATTTTTGGTTTTATCCCACGGCCTTCTTTCAGGTTTTTCCCATTGATGTATCTATCAATGGAAATTGCAGCTTCTTTTCCAGCAGCAATTGCTTCTATAACAGTCCCAGCACCTAACACAGCATCGCCGCCACAAAAAACGCCTTCTATATTGGTTGCTAACGATACAGGGTCAACCTTGACAGTCCTCCAAGGATTACATTCTAAATTGATATCCTTGGTTAAGAAACTCAAATCCACTTCCTGCCCGATAGCTAATATCAGGCTATCCGCTTCCATCATAAACTCAGAGCCAGGGATAGGTCTAACTTTTCTTCTACCAGTTTCATCAGGCTCTGTCAATTTCATCTTGACGCATTCAATTGCTTTGATATGCTCGTTTTCACCTATGACTTTTGTTGGTGTGGTAAGATAGACGAATTTCACGCCTTCGCGCTTTGTCTCGTCAATTTCCCATTCAGGTTCTGCAGGCATTTCTACACGAGATCTGCGATACATTATGATAACTTCCTTAGCACCTAACCTCAAAGCAGAACGTGCTGTGTCTAATGCTGCATTACCTCCACCAACGACAATTACCTTATCGCCTAGTTTAGGAGTCTCACCTAAATTCAGCTCTTTCAAGAACTCAGTAGCTTGGAGTACACCTTCAAGTTCTTCGCCAGGTACATCCATTTTTCTACCTTTTTGAGCGCCCACAGCTAAAAAAATCGCTTTATAACCACGGTCGAATAAGCCCTTTATAGTCAAATTTTTGCCTATCGTCGTGTTCAGATGCACTTTAACTCTTAGCGCAAGAATGTCAGATATCTCTCTTTCAAGAATTTCTTTCGGCAGTCTAAAAGTAGGAATACCAAACCGCATCATACCGCCAAGCACGGGCGCACTTTCATATATTGTTATATGGTATCCTTTCATAGCAAGGTCATGAGCAGCAGTTAAGCCAGCAGGTCCTCCTCCGACTATAGCCACATTTTCTGCCCTCGTTTTTATAGGCGGAAATTCTGCAGCAGGGCTCTTGAGCTCTAAATCTCCGACAAAACGTTTAATATGTGCTATACCTAGTGGCTCATCTATATCCTTTCTTGTACATGCCTTTTCGCAAGGTCTGTGACAAACCCTACCGCATATAGATGGAAACGGAAGTTTCTCTTTTATAACCTGAAGTGCTTCATAGAATTTACCGCGGCTGGCGAGCATTACGTAACCAGGTGCGCCGACACCTGCAGGGCACGCGTCTCTACATGGCTGCAATCCCCGTTTATCGATAGTATATTTAGGCGGGACTGCTTGTGGAAATGGCATGTAAATCGCTTTTCTGCTGCTGAGCCCAAAATCAAACTCGTTTGGCAGTTCCACAGAGCATACGTCGGTGCATTCTCCACATCCAGTACACTTTTCTAGGTCCACATATCTAGGCTTTTTCTTTACTTTTACTCTAAAGTTACCTACATAACCCTCGACGCCCTCGACCTCTGAATAAGTCAGGAGCTCTATGTTTGGATGCCATTTTACATCTACCATCTTGGGGGTAAGGATGCACGCAGAGCAATCTAGGGTTGGAAAGGTTTTGTCAAGTTGGGCCATCCTTCCCCCGATGGAGGGTGAGCGCTCCACGAGGTATACTTTGAAGCCCCTGTCCGCGATGTCGAGGGCAGCTTGCATCCCGGCTATGCCTCCGCCTATTACGGCGGCCTGGGGTATCACGGAAATTTCTTTTCTTTCCAAGCTTTCGAGCTCTACAGCTCTGCTTACACCTGCTAGGATGAGTTCCAGCGCTTTTCTCGTAGCTTCTTCTTTTTCTTCATGAACCCACGAGCATTGTTCTCTTATATTCACCATCTCGAAACAGTAAGGGTTCAACCCCGCTTCTTCGACGACGTTGCGAAAAGTAGGCTCATGCATTCTGGGCGAACAAGATGCCACTACTATTCTGTCTAACTTCTCCCTGCGAATATCGTCTTTGATTAATTGCTGGCCGGGTTCTGAGCACATGTATTCGTAGTGTTTAGAGACTTTCACTCTTGGATGCTTTCCTACGGTACCAGCGACTTTTTCGACATCCACGGTCTTCGCAATGTTGGTCCCGCAATGACAGATATAGACGCCGATTTTCATGATATCAGGCCTGCCAATTGAGCGGAAAGTTGAACGTCCGTGTAATGTTTCATAGAGATAGCCTTAGACGGACAAGCGGCTACACAAACCCCGCAACCCTTGCAAAGCACTTCGTTGAGTCTCACCAAGCGTTTTTCTCTATCATATTCAAAGGCATTAAACTCGCAAAGGTGTTCACACACTCTACAACCGCTGCATAGATCCTCGTCCACAATTGCTACTATCGGCTCTATCGCGACTTTTCCCGCTGCCAGAGGTATAGAGGCTTTAGCGCCTGCGCCGCTTGCTTGTGCTACCGTATCCGGGATATCTTTGGGCGATTGGGCACAGCCGGCAAGGAAAATACCGTCGCTAAAAGTATCGACTGGCCTAAGCTTTGGGTGGGCTTCTAGGAAAAAGCCGTCCGGACCGCGGGTAATGTTCAAAGTTCTGGCGAGTTCTAAGACTCCAGATCTCGGGACTATTGCATTCGCCAGCACCACGAGGTCTACTTCTTCGGGCTCGTGAGGCTTCGCGTCCACAACGAGTCTGTCACTTTTCTTGCTCACCTTTATCTCGTCGTCCAGCTCCCTTCGCTTGTATTTAACCCCCTCAGCTTTGACCCGATCGTAGAACTCCTCGTACCCCTTACCAAAAGCCCTGACATCCGTGTAGTATATCGTCACTTCAGCATCCGGAATTTTCTCCTTAACGAGGTGAGCATGCTTGACCGTGTACATGCAGCAGACCCGTGAGCAATAGGGATTCGTCTCTTTCTTCCTGCTCCCCACGCAGGAGATGAAGGCCACCCGCTTGGGCTCCTTCCCGTTTACTTCGATCTTTCCGTTGGTCGGACCGGAAGCCGAGCTAAGTCTCTCGAACTCGAGCCCCGTAATCACCTCCGGGTACTTCCCGTACCCGTACTCAGGCAGCTGAGAGGGATCAAACAAGTCAAAGCCCGTGGCGACCACTATCGCGCCTACTTCGAGTTCAATGGACTTTTCTTGTTGTTCAAAATCGATAGCGTCACGGAGGCACGCTGCTTTACAAGCAGGCTTTTTCCCGCATACTCCCCTCGTGAGGTATAGGCAACGCTTAGGATCTATCAGGTATTTCAAAGGCACAGCCTGCGGAAACGGTATGTAGGCTGCCCCCCTCTTTCCTAAACTCAGATCGAATTCATTTGGAATCTTTCCCTTCAGCAAGCAAGCTTTAGCACATTCTCCACAACCGATGCACTTTTCCTCGTCGATATATCTTGGCTTTTTCTTAACCTTCACCTTGAAATTTCCGATGTAGCCTTCAACGCTCTCTACCTCTGAATAACTCAAGAGTTCTATGTTTGGATGTCTGCTCACGTCCACCATCTTGGGAGTAAGGATGCACGCAGAGCAATCTAGGGTTGGAAAGGTTTTGTCGAGTTGGGCCATCCTTCCCCCGATGGAGGGTGAGCGCTCCACGAGGTATGTGTATATCCCATTTTCCGCTATCTCCAATGCCGCTTGAATCCCGGCAATTCCTCCTCCAATCACCAAAGCTTTCGGTATTACATCTACTTCTCTCCTCTCTAGCGGCTGAAGTTCGGTAGCTCTTGCCACAGCGCCTGCAATCAATTTCTTGGCCTTTTCAGTGGCTTTTTCTTTGTCTTCATGGACCCAAGAACACTGCTCTCTTATATTCGCCATCTCGAAGCAGTAGGGGTTAAGTTTCTTATCTTCCACGACCTTTCTGAATGTGGGTTCGTGCATCCTTGGAGAACAGCTCGCCACGACTACACGATTGAGTCCGGCTTCCTCTATATCCTTCTTGATTAACTCCTGTCCTGGGTCAGAGCACATGTACTTATAATCCCTAGCGATCACCACATTTGGCAAAGACTTAGCATGTTTCACCACTTCTTCAACGTCAACGGTAGCAGCTATATTTAACCCACAATGACAAATGTACACGCCTGTTTTCACGTTTCTATCTCCCATGAAATCACGCTAGTAGTGAATTCCACCTTGATTTAATCTTTTTACTTATTACCATCATGGTTTAAAAGTCGTCCTGACTAAAAGGTTGAGGTGGCCGTTTGAAAAAAATAAGGAGTGAGGAACCAAAAAAGTTGAAATTTGCCTTCTACTGGGCTGGCAGTTGTGGAGGCTGTGAGATCGCGGTTCTCGATATAAACGAGAAGATTCTGGATGTGGTTACCATCGCTGAGGTGGTCTTTTGGCCTGTTGCTATGGACGTCAAGTACAAGGACGTAGACGCGATGCCGGACAAGAGCATAGACGTCTGTTTCTTTAATGGTTCGGTCAGGACTGAAGAGCAAGAACACATGGCCAAACTTCTGAGGCGGAAGTCAAAGCTTTTGATAGCGTTTGGCGCCTGCGCTCACCTAGGTGGCGTTCCAGGTCTTGCGAACATTTCGAACAAAAAAGAGATTTTCGAGAAGGTATACATTCGAACTCCATCAACAAAAAATCCTGATATCACAACCCCTAAAACTGCTGTTAAAGTCGAATGCGGGGAACTAACCCTGCCCGAGTTTTATGATACTGTGAGGACGCTAGATCAAACCGTGGAGGTGGACTACTACATCCCCGGTTGTCCTCCGCACCCAAACTTGATAGTGAAAGCCGTGGAAGCCATAGCCAAAAATGAGTTGCCCGCGAAAGGTTCGGTGTTAGCTCCCGAGAAATCGGTTTGCGATGAATGCCCGAGGGAAAAAAAAGAGAAGGGTATCTCCAAGTTATATCGGGTACACGAAATCACGCCGGATCCGGAAAAATGCTTTTTGGAGCAAGGGATAATATGCATGGGGCCTGCAACCCGTGGAGGGTGCGAGGCACGATGCATCAACGCGAATATGCCTTGTACAGGATGCGGGGGTCCATGTCCCAATGAAATCGAGCAGGGAGCGTCCATGATAAGTGCTCTCTCTTCGATCCTCGGATTGGATGAGGAAAAAGGAGAATCATATGATGCCGAAAAATTGATCAACCAAATCAAAGATCCCCTAGGGACTTTTTACTGGTACTCGCTGCCGGCAGCCCTCATCCGAAGGAGGATTCGGAAATGAGCGGATTTAAGACAATAAGCATAGAGCCCGTTACGAGGCTTGAGGGTCATGCAAAAATAGTGATATTTCAAGATGAGAAAGGGGAAGTGAAAAACGCCTATTTACAGATCCCTGAACTCAGGGGTTTTGAAAGATTCTGTGAGGGAAGGAAAGCTGAAGATCTCCCACAACTGCTCTCAAGAATTTGCGGGGTATGTCCAGTTGCCCATCATCTCGCTTCTACGAAAGCTTTGGATACGGCGTTTTGTGTGGATCCCCCTCCAGCTGCGAAAAAACTTCGGGAGCTCATGTACAGCGGCTACTTCATGTACGATCACATCCTCCACTTCTACTTCCTAGCTGCGCCGGACTTCGTTGTGGGGCCCGATGCCCCCCCTGAGGAAAGAAACATTTTCGGTATGATCAAAAAGGTCGGCTTAAACGTCGCCAAGGAAGTGATAAAGCATCGGGCTTACGGACAAAAAATCACCGAGATAATCGGTGGAAAGGCGACCCACCCGGTTTGCGGGCTTCCGGGGGGCATGTCCAAGCCGTTGACGGAGGAAGAAAGGAAAGAAATCGAAAAGATAGCGAAGTCCTACATTGAATTTGCCAAGTTTAGCTTGAAGTTATTCGACGATGTTGTATTGAAAAATGAGAAATATGTTGATCTGATTATGAGTGACGCTTACACTTTAAAGACCTATTACATGGGGCTAGTAGACCCAAACAACAAGGTCAACTTTTACGATGGCAAAATACGTGTGGTTAATCCCGGGGGCCAAGAGTTCGTGAAGTTTGATCCATCCGAGTACTTGGACATCATCGAGGAGCACGTTGAGGAATGGAGTTACGTAAAACTGCCTTATCTCAAAAAAATCGGATGGAAAGGCTTGAGGGATGGACCTAGCAGTGGGGTTTACAGAGTTGGTCCCTTGGCCAGACTGAACGCCGCGGATGGTATGGCAACCCCCCTAGCCCAGCAAGAGTATGAGAGGATGTACGAAACCCTAGGCGGGAAGCCCGTTCACTCAACTCTCGCGTTCCACTGGGCTAGGCTGATAGAAATACTTTATGCGGCCGAAAGATGCCTAGATCTCAGTCAAGACGAAGAGATAACGAGCAAGGAAATTCGAAACGAGCCAGGTGCCCCGGGAGAAGGAATCGGAATAGTCGAAGCGGCGAGGGGCACATTAATCCACCATTACAATCTTAACGAAGAGGGCCTGACCGAAAAGGTAAATCTGATAGTCCCTACAACCAGCAACAATCCATCCATCTGCATGTCCGTAAGGGATGCAGCGAAGGGGCTCATCCATGGTAAAGAAGTAAGCGAGGGGCTACTAAACATGGTGGAGATGGCTTTGAGAGCTTATGATCCATGTATAGCATGCGCCTCTCACTGCCACATAGGCGATTTGCCCCTTGAAATAAAAATATACGATGATAGTCGGAGTTTAATAAAAACCGTTGTGAGAGAACCTCTTGGCTTTAAACACTTTTAGGGATATCTTTTTGTGTCGCATAAGTTAGCGAACTATCCCAACGGGGAAGTCAAATGGAAAAATATGCGATCCAAAATGATTTCAACGAGAAACTCAGGAAGTGGCTTCTAGATGCCCGAAGGGTTGTCATCGCAGGTATTGGAAGCTCGATTCGAAAAGATGATTTCATAGGGGTTGGAATCGTGAAAAAACTACGAGGGAAAGTTTCGCGATCGGTTCATTTAATAGAGTGTGAAATGTCCCCTGAGAATTTTTTAGAACCGATTATTCACTTCAAGCCAACCCACATACTACTTGTCAACGCGGCTCAACTAGGCCTAGAACCTGGTTCTTCAAGGTTGATTGAACTAAATCGGATCTCGTGGCCAGCGGTATTGACTCACGCTCTAACTCATCAGATATTTCGAGAATTCCTAACGGAGGCAACTGGTGCTAAGGTCGCTTTGCTCGCCGTGCAACCAAAGGACACTAGTTTTGGAGAAGGTTTTACAAAAGAATTGGAAGGAACCGTTGAGCGCTTATCAAGTTTTTTGTCGAGAGTTCTCCCCTAAAAGAAATAATGCATCGTACTTTTGAACTTCGAATTGCTTTTTCATAACTCAATATCAGTGGCTTGGTGATGAAACTTTTTCAGAAACTTGGGTCGATACTTTACAAGGCCCCAACTTTGTAATCTCATCAACAAATCCCGTAACAGTTTTAACGAACCGTTCAGCCTCTCCAGCTGACATTGTTTCGAACTTGAGCCTCCCCGGTTCTACCCCTAACTGCTCTAGTATTCGCTTGAGCAGGGCAACTCTCCGCTGAGCCTTGTAGTTTCCAGAGATGAAATGACAGTCTCCGAAGTGGCATCCAGCGACCAACACCCCATCCGCACCTCGTTTAAAAGTTTCTAGAATGTGAACGGGATCTAGCCGCCCAGTGCACATCAGCCTGATGATGTAGACGCTAGGCGGATAACGCATGCGACTCGTTCCAGCGAGGTCAGCTGCAGCGTAGGAGCAGAAATTGCAAAGAAAAACGATGATTTTTGGTTCAAATCCGACCATGTTATCCACCTTCAAGGTCACCTGTGTAGTTAAGAATTTTGACTTTTATATTTTTCACCCCACCTTACAAAGCTCCACCGAAGGTTGCATCTATCATCCGCTTGACATCCCTTTTTAGGGCATCTGGAAGTCCGAAGATGTTAATATCCATGAACCCTCGGATAATCAGCGATTCGGCCTCAGTCTGCGAGAAACCCCTCGCCATCAAGTACTGAATCTGCTCTTCCGCTATCTTTCCTACAGCAGCCTCATGTGAAAGCTCGGTCCCCTTCACGTTCCCTACCAACTCCGGAATCGCGTGAATGTAGGCTTCATCAGAGAGCAAAAGTCCCCTGCATTCAAGATGCGCCTTGCTGTCCTCATGTTCCCCAACCAATAGCCCACGGGCATTTATCTGTGCGTTGTCCGAGGCTATCGCCCGCGTGATGATTTCCCCCCTGCTCCCTTTGCCTTGGAGGACCACTTTCGAGCCCACATCTAAATGGGAATTTTGGTTCCCGTGTAGGATTGTATTGAATCTGACTCTCGAGTTAGCTCCCTTGCAGTAAGCAACAGGGTACATTTGAAGGCTTTTCACCGGTTTCATACACATGTAATTGCTCACAAATGTTGCATCATCGTCCACGAGGGCCGCGGTTCGAGGTCGAACATTGAAATTTTGGGCCCAGTTGTGAATCATGGTGAAAGTGAGCTTCGCGTTTTTCTGCACGTAAAATTCGGAAATGCCCACATGCAGACCGCTTTGAACGTTTGGGTGGACCGTGCAGCCAGTTATTATCTGAGCTTCCGAGTTGGGTTCTGCTATTATCAAGTTGTGAACGTTTTGGTTGAAATTGTCTTTCGAGATGAAAAGGCACGCTTGCAGGGGGATAGTGATTTTTTGGCCTTCCAACACTCGGATGAAATAGCCTTGGTCCCACTTTAGCTTGGCTAAAGCGGTGAATTTGTCGGTATTGGCGTCAACAATTTCCCACCAGTACTCCTTGGCCCAGCGGTATTTTTTGAGGGCTTTTTTGGTGCTCATTATCTCAGCTTTTCCGCTGAAAGTTTCTCGAATTGTTTGAAGAATCGCAGAGTGATCTATTTGAAAATATGTGCCCGCTCTTTCCTTTTCCTCAGTACTAATGCCAACGCTCAATGCTCTTTGGGCTATATCTCGGGGCAGCGTCGAAATCTTACATGCGGGCCAATAGGAAGTTTCTCTTTTGAAAGCCTCCACATCTAAGTCAGGCCCAAACGCCGCTGGCTTTTCGATCGCCTTCAGCGTAGTTTTTTTACCTTTGGGCATCGCTCACACCACTTGTAGCCTTTTTTCATGATTCGGTTGATAATATTGGTCGGCTTTCCAGAGCAGGCGATCGTTCCATAAAACATCACATGGGCTTTGTCCACTTTTAAGTAGCGCAGGATGTGGCCGAGGTGGGTTATCAACAGGCCAGATCGGTTCTTGAGGAATTCGTTGATTGCCTTGCCTATGACCTCTAGATTCTCAACATCTACTCCTGAGTCGGGCTCATCGAATATCGCAAAATCTGGTCGTTGGGCGAGCAACTGTAGAATCTCCGTCCGCTTGAGCTCGCCTCCGGAGAATCCCAAATTCAAATCTCTGCCGAAAAAATCCACGGGAATATTTGTAGTTCCTGCCAGCTTTACTTCATCGATTTTTCCCTTGGTGAGGTGTCGCAAAACATCGCCCAGTTTGACACCTCTTATTTGCGGGGGGTTTTGGAAGGCCACCCCGATGCCTAGCTTCACGCGCTCATCCGTTGGCATGGTGGTGATGTCAGTGCCATTGAAACGAATATTGCCAGATAGAATGTGGCAACTCGGGAAGCCCAAAATTGACGTTATCAGCGAGGTCTTCCCGGATCCGTTGGGCCCGAGCAAAACGTGGATCTCCCCTTTGGGTACCTCTAGGTTAACTCCTCCGAGCACCCGTTTTCCCGCGATTTCTACAGTTAGATTCTCTATCCTTAGCATCTTCAAGGTCGTAACCCCATTTTAACACTCTTCGGGATAACCTAAAAGTTTCTCACCAAGACACATTTATTAATCTCTAAGATTTAAGGTGCAGCGATGGACGACTTTACATTTGGATTGCTCTATAGCGTTGTCGCAGTGGTTCTCATAGGGGTCTTGTTATTCTTGTTAGGCCGAAAACTCGATCGACGGCTTTACCTACGACCCGTACTTTATGGCTTTTTATTCGGGGCGGGCGTCAGCTTACTTTTTGTAGGGGGGATCTTCACCTTTTTTATAGGTGGCGCGGTTACCGGCTACTTGCTCGCTCGGGAGGTCAGAGGCTGGTGGAGTCAATTTCGAGCTGGGGGGTTGAACGGTACTTTAATTATTTGCAGCCCTATCCTCGCGAACATGTTCCTCCTCTTCACACGAGGCGTCTCTGATATCGTAGTTCCTCAGGCTAGTCATGAAGAGGTATTATTCCTGCTATATGGGGACATGTTTCTCTATGCTTTTATGTTGGTGGCCATTGTCGGCGTTGGCGCCGTGCTGGGGGGCCTGCTGCGCAAATTCTTAAAACCTGCTGAGCTAGGACCCCAACAGTAGCGAGTTTTTCTCTTTATAAAGAACTCCACCCAAAGCCTCGGCGGGTGAATGTGGGTACCGCCAAAAGAAATTGAATACACTAATTAGACGCGGCTGAAAGAGGATACTTAGTTGGGTTGTTTGTTGGCGGTGGGTTCTTTTGTATTGATAAAAAATCTCGGCATTGCACTTGCTGCTTTTAGAAACACAAATCATTTATCCCGAAAAATCAGACGAATTCACGGTAGCGGGGTAGCTACCTGCAGCGGGGTAGAGCAGCAGTAGGAAAACTACTCTGCCCCTACGGCAGCATGGAGTGCCCGCCGGTCGTGGAAAACCACGGGCGAAGCTCATAAGGCGTCAAGCCGTGAGTTTGGCGCTCCTGCGAGACCCGGAGGTCAGTGGTTCAAGAGAGAGTGGCGTAAAACCTCTCTCGGAATTTCCACTCCCCGCTACCTTATCTGGTTTGATTGCCTAAGGAAGTCAATAAGGGGTTGATTATGTCTATTATCGGGTTGGTCGCGCTGACTCTGCTCTTGGGCCCATTTGGCTCTATACCGTTCGCGTTTGCCCAAGGAATGTCGACTTTTGACACCGCAATCGCTGTTAGTATCATCCACGCGACTCTCGTGCCAGTATGGTTTGGGTTTTTCGAATTTATTGGATATAGCATGCGTTACAAAAATCGTATTATCTCCCGTGTTATGGGGTACGCGGCGGCTAAATCTAAAAGATTCAGGGTAGACATTGACGGTTACATACGAAAATTTGAGCGCCGAACGGGACAGTTCGGTTTTGCTCTCGGTGTGGTTGGATTCACATTTTTGGTTGGCGTCTCTTGGGCGGCCCTCTGTGCTTACATACTAAACATAAAGAAGAAGACGATCCTCGCATCCATCGCTGTCGGTGCGGTGATTTCCAGCATTTTCTGGACCTTTGTATTTGCCGGAATTGTGGGGGCCCTGCCCAGTCCATTGGTGCTTTATTTGATATTGATTGCCGTGACATTCGCCTTTCTCATATACAAGAAGGTTCGCGAGCGCAAGCTATTACAGAAAATATTTCGTCCACTCCTAAGAAGTCGCTGACTATCCTGTGCTAGCCTCACTTAAGATAGCCTGTAACAATATTGCTCGCTTTCAATTGCCGCATAGGTACACCGTGGTTATCCTTTAGGATGCCACGTTTTTCATTTGATTAGCCCAATTTTGTTAAGGTACTCAGCTGCTAGCACCGCACCCTTCGCTGCACCGAGCTCGGTGTTGTGTGAGAGCACGGTGTACTGGAAGCCATTGTCAAAAGCGTTCGCTTCCACTCCTCCGATGATTGCGACCATGCCACCTTCCATGGCTGCATCGAACCTCGGCTGGGGCCTGTCGATTTCCCCCATGACTATTATCGGCTGCTTGGGTGCTGTAGGTAATGCTAGTTTATGCGGTTCGCCCCGATAGCTTTTCCAAACTTCTTTTAGCGCATCAATACTGCATCCTTTCGTGGTCTCAATGAAAACGGACTCCGTGTGGCCGTCGAGGACCGGGACGCGATTACATTTGCATGCAATCTTGAATCCCGCGGGTCTGATTTTACCCGCGCTGAATTCTCCGAGGAGCTTCATCGTTTCTTTTCTGACTTTTTCTTCTTCCATGTGAATGTACGGAATGACGTTACCCTCGAAGACACCTTGGGAAAATTCCTCAAGCTCAGCCGGAAGGTCGGACCCCTGTACCTTTCGCTGTTCGGCCCAGCTCCTGACCGCACCATACCCCGCGCCGGACACGGACTGCATCGAAGCCATCGTCACGTGCTCAAGTCCGAACTCATCGTGCACAGGCTTCAACGACATTACTAAACCTATAGTCGTGCAGTTAGGCTGAGGCACGACAAATCCCTTCCAACCCCTGCCTTTTTGTTGCACATCTATGATGCCCGCATGTAACTCGTTCACACCTGGCAGGTATACGAAGCTGTCGTCGAAATAACGGTATGCGGAAGCCGTGCTGACCACTGGCTTTTCCCCTGCGATTTTTCCCTCGACCTCTAGTGCTGTTTCCGAGGGTAATGCTGAAAAGAACAAGCTGTTTTCTTCAGGGTGCACGTTGCTAAGATTCCGTACTGTCATGCCTAGAATTTTTTCGCTAGGCATCCCCTTACAAAACCATCTTGAATTTTCCTTTCCATAGTTTAGTGCGTCCGCATAAGTCTTGTCAGCGGACCTTTCCGATGCATACAATGCCGTGAGCTCGAACCACGGGTGCCTCTGGAGGTTGATTACAAATTTCTGCCCAACCTCGCCCGTCGCGCCCAAGACAGCAACTGGGATTTTTGCCATTCTATCGCCCGCTATATTATACTTTCAAGATTATTTAATTTGGCAAGGTGAAAAGATTTTGGTGTCTAGATGCCCCGCCGTAAGTATGGACACATGGTCGGGCCGCTTCCAGCTCCGCCTAAACCCGAGAAGTGTAGATTCTGTAGGCGTGGGTTACCTTGCCCCTTCCATAAGCAAAGAAAACCATCTTCTTTGAGAAAAAAATAGCGATTACAATCTTGATTAATTTTTAGGTTGGCAATTTGCTAATTTTTGTTAGGAACTCTTCTTGTTGTGCCCACAGTTTACGCTTTAGAGCCCTGAAATCTTTCTTGATATTTTCCGAATCATCGAAAGTACGCAATGAGACTTCCTTAATATTTTCCTGATTAGCGTTTCTGACATCTATTACTTTATCTTTTTGACCAATGAACTCCATGAAATTGTAATTTTTGGCGTCGTAGGCAACATTTACTATTGGGGTTCCGCTTCCGAACGCCAGTACTGTGGAATGCATCATCATTCCAATGACCAAATCCAGTTTGCCGTAAATGAATTTCATTTTGTATGGGTTGGGGGATGTATCCACCACTTTGAGCGGCAATTTTTTCTTCCTCATTATCTCAACAACGTGGTGCTCATCGGGGTGGTGTGCTAAATATACGATTTCTGCGTTTAGATGATTGATTAAAAATTCGCAAGCTTTGGTGTACTCGTCAATTGTCGTGTACAAATATTTAGGGTATAGCGCCCAGTAGTGGCAAGCCACGTTTATACCTATCTTTATTTTACTATCATCTAGGACAACTTGGCTAGTCTCTTCAGAATCGAGAAAAATTGCGGGATCACCAGTTACGTGTACGTCGCTTACTCCTAAATCTCTCAAAAATTTACCGGTGTATTCGTCCCGAACGGAGGTGAGCTTGGCGCATGTGTTCAATAATCGAACGCTTTCTATTTGTTCATGAGTTAGTTCCTTGTCTCCGAGATTTCTGATGTAGCCTATCCCATAGAGCACAATCGGTATTTCTATCGATTTGATAACTTTAGCATCCATCGGGAGAAAAAATTTGGAGTATAATCCTCCTCCCCCGATTACGCAAATATCATGCCGGTTGATTGTCTCGACAAACTCGGTGGGTTGCGGTTTTTCTAGTTCTTTGACCTCGCCCGGAGTGTAGGTAAATGGTTTCAAACGGGGGCGTAGCATGTCTCTGATCGAATAAGCTATGGCGATTTCGCCTATGTTATAAAAATCCTCTTCTCTCCTACAAAAATGAATTACGCTAGACAAGGTACTCCCGTTTCACTAAATGAGCGCAATAGACTATAAACCCAAAACATTCTGCATGTCTTCTACAACGCCTGGCTTGCCTTTTTCCACGACGTAGCGGATTGCCTTCATTGCCCCGGCAGCAAACGTCTCACGACTCTGTGCACGATGGATGATCTCGACCCGCTCCTCCGGTGTGGAAAATATCACCGTGTGTTCACCGACAATTTCGCCTTCTCTAATCGATTTAATTTTGATTTTATCTTCGCTCCAGTTGAATTCCCTCGCGATGATATGCGCAATCCTCCGCGCGGTTCCGCTGGGTGCGTCGCGCTTGTGCACGTGATGCGCTTCAACAATCTCTACTCCGTAATCGCTGCCCAACATCCTTGCAGTTTCCTTTGCCGATTTGAAAAATACATTCACGCCGATCGACATGTTTGGTGAGATGATTGCCCGGATTTTTCCCTTTTTCACGGCTTCCTCCATTTCAACCCGCTGTTCGGCTGTGAACCCGGTAGTACCCACAACCACAGAAACGCCCGTTTGGGATGCAGTTTTGACGTTCTGAACTGTGGCATCTGCTGTGGTGAAGTCCACTAAGACATCTGGGTTTAATCTCTTCAGCGTCTCAGCCAGTTTGTCTGCGCCAACGATCTTTACGCCGAGTTCACCCACGCCGGCGAGTTTCCCGGCGTCCTCTCCTGCGCTTGGGGTACCATGGGCATCGATGGCCGCAACTAACTCCATGTCCGCTTGTTTCGCGACTTGGTGAACGATTAGCCTGCCCATTCGCCCGCAAGCACCGCAGACGGCAACTCGAATCATTTCATCAATCCCATGTCGACTAGAACCTTGCGCAATTTTTTCCGGTTCTCCGGCTCGAGCTCGACTAATGGGAGCCTGAGCCCTCCAGCGGCCATCCCTATCAAGTTCATGGCCATCTTGACGGGCCCTGGGTTGGTCTCGATGAACAACGCCTTGAACAGCGGTGCTAATTCGTCGTTAATCCGTTTTGCTGTCTCAATATCACCGGACCGAAAAGAGTCTACAATCTTAACCACCTTATCAGGCACGAGGTTTGATGTAACCGAGATGACGCCGACTCCTCCCCGTTTCATAATTTCGAGAGTCAGTGAATCATCGCCAGAGATCACAATGAAATTTTCGCCGCGAGTCAACCCAATTATCCGCACGATTTGCTCTAGGTCTCCGCTTGCCTCCTTTACTCCCACGATGTTATTCAGCTTGGCCAGTTTCGCCATTGTCTCAGGCTGCATGTTGACGCCCGTGCGCGAGGGGATGTTGTAAATCACTTGGGGTAAGTCGACCTCCTCTGCGAGCCGCTTGTAGTGCTGGTAAAGGCCGGCTTGCGTTGGCTTGTTATAATAGGGCACCACGAGTAGCGCTCCGTCCGCGCCCACTTCCTTTGCGTGTTTCGTAAGCATGATTGCCTCCCATGTGCTGTTGCTCCCAGTGCCAGCCAGCACGGGCACTTTTCTCTTCGCCGCATCGACAACGATTTCGACAACGTGGTTGTGTTCTTCATAGGAAAGCGTTGCGCATTCGCCTGTTGTCCCAACCGGCACTAGCCCATGGATGCCACTTTTGATTTGAAATTTCACATTTTCGCGAAGCCCTTCCTCGTCGATTTTTCCATCGTTGTCGAAGGGCGTGACCATCGCAGTCAGGGCGCCCTCGAACATCATTTAACCTCCTTCATAGACTGCTTGAGCAGCCGCAGGGCTTTCTTCCGGTCGTCCCAGTTGACGAAGAAGCTAATCGACGCCCGGCTCGAGAAGATTTCAATGACATTTATCCGAGCTCGCGCGAGAGGTTCCGACAATTTGGTTATAGCACCCGGCGTGTAGATGAAGCGTTCACTTTCCGCTATGAGCAATGCGATGTTGTTCTCGCTCGTCACTGATTTCATCTTTCTGTTTAGAATTATGCTTTTGTGCAGCAGCTCAAGTGCTCGGCTGGAATCTTCCTCCATAACGTAGATCGAGAAAGACCTTGGGCCGATCGAGATGCCGAAGATGTTTATGCCCGCTCTAGTTAGGGGGGTTGCGGACTTTACAAGTATCCCTGGCGTGGTCTGCATTTCTTTTCCGACTATCGTCAGCATCGCAAGCGGTTTTTCGTACGCTCGAACGCTCACAGATTCGACCTCCTTTGGTCCCACGATAGTTGTGCCCCGAACAGATAAATTACCGTAGCGGAAGTGTATAACCTTAGCGTTTATGTGGGGATTTTTATAACTCATAGCTCGGGGATGCATTACCTGCGCCCCAAAGCGCGCTAGGTCACGCATTTCTTCTACTGAGATGCGCTTTATTAACTGTGCTCTCTTGATTTTGTTGGGATCAGCGGTCATAACCCCCTCGGCATCGGTGACTATAATCACCTCATTCGCGTCTAAGCATTCTCCCACAAGGAAACCCGTTATATCGCTGCCTCCACGTCCGATTGTTGTTATATTGCCTTGCTTATCTTTGCCCAAAAAACCGCACATTACCGGAATCACACGCTTTTTCACCAAAGGCAAAATGAACTTTTGGACTCGCATCCTCGTCTCGACCAGATTCACGTTAGCCGAGCCAAAGTTGCTGTCAGTCACTACCGGCCACTCACGTTGCTTGGGGTCAATATACCTTGCATCCGCCCCAAGGCTACGCAACGCTGCAGCGAATACTCGAGCACTCGTTTGCTCCCCCATTGCCATGATATCATCGAGTTCTCGGGCGTCCACCCCGCCATCAGTGCCCGCTTTTGCCGCTTTAATTAGCTCATCGGTTGTGTGCCCCATTGCGGACACAACCACTGCCACTTCGGTACCCTTCTTGTACTCTCGATAGACGGCTTTTGCCCCTAAGCGTATGCGTTCGCCATTCACTATGCTGGTTCCTCCAAACTTGACTACAATTCGACTCACTTCAGCCACCCGGGGATTTGGTCGAGGCGAGTCAGGTCTTCATAACTTTCCCGCTTTCGGACGATCTCGGCCTTGCCACGGTTGACCAAGACCATCGCCGGGCGGGGCTGAGCGGTATGCTGGTTCGACACCGCTAAGCCGTAGGCTCCAACATCGAAAATCACAGCCAGATCTCCGGGTTCGGTGGCAGGCAACTTGCGTTCCTTACCCAAGAAATCGCCAGACTCACAAAGGGGGCCAGCGACATTGAAGAGTTTCTCATTTTTTTCTAGGATTTTGTTCGCTAGTTCAATATGGTGATAGGCGCCGTAGAGGGCCGGCCTAATCAGCGCGTTCATCCCTGCGTCGACCGCCACCCATGTTGGCATCCCGGGTCGCTCCTTGGTGTAGCCGACACGCGCCAGCAACACACTTGCGTCGGCGATTATGCTCCGCCCCGGTTCAAAGACAATTGTCGGTTTTGTGAGATTCTTTTCTTCGACGACCCGCTTGACCACAGTCACTATGCGTTCTGCCACTTGCTCGGGTTTGAGCTCTGGGTCATCTGGTTTATAGGGGACGCCGATACCGCCTCCGAAATCGACGAATTGAAGGTTAATATTAAAACTTTTTTTAATCTCGACTACTAGAGCCATGAGTTTCTCGGCTTCCTCCTCAAAAGGCCCGACATCGAGAATTTGAGAACCGATATGGGCGTGGATGGCGACAACCTCGACGTTCGTCATTTTTGACGCGAGTTTGTACGCCTCAAGCGCCTGCCCACTCGAGACATCAAACCCAAATTTGCTCTCCCGGAGTCCCGTGGCTATGTATGGGTGAGTCGGTGTCTCCACGTCGGGGTTCACCCTAAACCCTATCCGTGCCTTTTTCCCAATCCGTGAGGCGATGCTTTCAACCACATTAAGTTCTTGAAAACTGTCGACGTTTATTAGAACATTGTTGGTTATCGCGTACTCGAGCTCCGGGGGTGATTTGTGGTTGCCGTTAAAGATTGCCCTCTCACCAGGAACGCCAACATTCAGGGCGTTTCGGAGTTCATTGCCGGAGCTAACCTCCGCACCCGCATTCTCGCTCTGCATGATTTTGCAAATCGCCAAGTTGGAGTTAGCCTTGAGGGCATAGCAGACAAATACGCTTGGCCATCGTTCGGCAAAGGCGTGGTAGACGCGCCTGTAATTCTCGCGCATTCGTTGCTCATCGACCACGTATAAAGGGGTCCCAAATCGCTCGGCGAGTTCGACCGCATCGGCGCCCCCAATCACAAGATGTCCTTGAGGGTTGGTGCTGAAATGTGGCTTCAGCATTAGCATTTGCTCTCGACCTCGCGAAGGGTTCCCTGAAGATTTTTCGTCCATGTTTGTTTTGGCAAACTCTCACTTCATAGGTTTACTCAAATGGTATATATTTAAATAATTGCGGCAGCTCAACATGGCAAGCTAACTAAGTTTTTATATCCAGCAGCGCTTCTTCCTTCAGAGGTGCACCTGTGGTAAATCCTAAAATGCGTGTTGGAAAAAAGGATGTGTCGGCAGTTTTACCGAAACGAAGGCGGGGAGCACACAAAGGTGACTATGGGCGGTTGCTCGTCGTCGGAGGGGGTTCGCGTTACGTTGGAGCTCCAGCGCTCGTTGGCCTAGCCGCGTTACGTTCCGGTGTTGACCTCGCGATCATCGCTGCGCCTGAAAAAGCAGCTTGGACGATAAATTCGTTCTCGCCAGACCTCATCACCATCAAACTCCCCTGCCGCGACCTAGAGCCCACCGCACTTTCTGAATTGCGGAATGAATTCAAACTCTCAACGGCCGTAGTTGTGGGGCCAGGGTTGGGCACGCTTGCGAAGACGCGTGACGCCGTAATTGAACTCTCGCGAGCGCTCAAGGAGGCGCACCCGAACCTGCCTGCGCTGTTCGACGCGGATGGGCTGAAGGCGCTGGCATCAGAGCGGAGTTTACCTCAAGGGATGCATTGGGTCCTGACGCCACATGCACGTGAGTTCGAATTACTAACGGGCGTGGATCTTCCAGCTGATATCAACGGGCGGGCCCAGCAGGTCAAGGCCGCCGCAAAGGAGTTAGGCTGCACCGTGCTGTTGAAAGCGTGGGTTGATATCATCGCCTCGCCCGCTGGGGAAGTGAAACTCAATTACACGGGCAACCCCGGAATGACAGTGGGAGGTACAGGTGACGTACTTGCGGGAATTGTGGGCACCTTCTTGGCGCAAGGAGTAGAGCCTTTCAAGGCTACGGTCGCTGGAGCTTGGGCATGCGGACAAGCAGGAGACCTCTGCCTCCGGGAGAAGGGTAATGAATTCGTGGCATCGGACTTGCTTGACAAGTTGCCCGAGGTTTTCAGGAAGGTTGAAGGAGGGAGATGATATTATGGTGAAGTTTGAAGCTGCTGAGCGGCGCCTATTTAACGTGAAGATATGTATGCGGTGCAACGCCCACAACCCTTGGAAGGCAACCAAGTGCAGGAAGTGCGGCTACGGCGGGCTGAGGTCGAAATCGAGGGAGCCACGAGGATGAAGGTAGAGGAGCGGTTGAAACGGGCCATAGCTCGAGATGGCGCGGCTCACTTAACGCTTATAGATCCAGCAAAACAGGCGCCTAGAGTCGCTGCGCAAATAGCTTCCGATGTTGCGTCTGCGGGAAGTGACGGCATCATGGTTGGTGGCTCTACTCTCGCGGGTGGCAGTCTCCTCGACCGAACTGTGGTGGAGATAAAAAAAGCCATAAAACTTCCTGTTATCCTTTTTCCTGCAAGCGAAGCAGGAGTAAGCCGGCATGCGGATGCAATCTTTTTCATGAGCATGCTCAACTCCCGTGACCCCTATTTTATTACTGGTGCACAAAAGCGCGGGGCGCCGCTCGTCAAGCAATTCAAGTTGGAAACCTTGCCTATGGCATATTTATTGGTCGAACCTGGTCAGGCGGTCGGGCGGGTCGGGAAGGCAGACCTACTCCCTCGCGCCAAACCTGAGCTGGCCGCGGCATACGCGCTCACGGCGCAATATCTGGGAATGAGGTTCGTCTACCTCGAGGCTGGTTCAGGGGCACCTATACCAGTGCCGACAAACATGGTGCGAGCGGTGCGGAAGGCAACGCAGGCGACGCTCATCGTGGGGGGCGGGATAAAAACACCAAAAGCGGCTGGCGAGCGCGTGAAAGCCGGTGCAGATATTATTGTAACCGGGACCATCGTTGAGCACGCAAAAGATAGGGTAGCAAAAATTCGTGAAATAGTTAAAGCAATTAAACTAGGCCGCGGTGCTTGGCGCAGGAAATGCAAGCGTAACCTTTGAAGCTGGGAGTAAAAACGCGCCTCCGATCGATACCGGGAATTCTGGGGTCAACCCTGAAACCCTTCCTCACTGATACGGCTTTTATTCTAGGCACCATTCGCCCGCAATAGACACAAGAGACTGGCTGACTTCGTCCTCCCGCACGATAGTGGCCCCATTTCTTACCCATTTTCTCAACCATGCATTATTCAGAATTGCAAGCTATAACCATTTTGGGTGATTAAAAGTTCGCGCCGGCTGTTCCATCTTTCTCTCGACCTTGCCATTTCGGGCTTGCAGACCGCTCGATGAATGAAATTTACTCAGGCGTTCCCTAGCTCCTACAGACCCTTACGCGAAAGTGTTAAATTATAGTAAAAAAATCCTTATAGAGTCGGAGTGAAATTTCCATGAATGGCATGATAGAGATAAGATTTCATGGTCGCGGTGGGCAAGGAGCAGTGACCGCGGCTAGGTTGCTTGCCGAGGCGGCTTTTGCGGAAGGTAAATATAGCCAAGCTCTCCCATTTTTCGGCGCCGAGAGGAGGGGGGCGCCTGTGCTCGCGTTCACGCGAATCGATAGCAGGCCAATTCGTATCCGCACGCAAATTTACGAACCTGACTATGTGGTGGTACTAGACCCTTCACTGCTAGAAGTTGTGAACGTCGCTTCTGGCATAAAGCATGATGGACTAATAGTGCTCAACTCTAAAAAAAATGCGCAATTTTCCCATGCTAAAACCGCTTTTGTCGATGCCACTTCAATAGCGAAGGAGATGCTAGGAGTGCCGATAACAAACACGGCTATGCTGGGAGCTTTTGCGAAGGCGACTAAGCTCGTGTCCTTGGACTCGCTCATAAATGTGACCAAAGGGCGCTTTTCCGGCAAACTTGCGGACAAAAACATTGCCGCGATAAAAGCAGCGTATGAACAAACAAAGGTGATAACATGAAATTGCCCCCTAGCACGATTATCCTTAAACCGGGGAATAGTGAGCAAAATGAAACTGGCAGTTGGCGGAGTCTCAAACCAGTGGTCGATGCTGAAAAATGCAATGGATGTGGGCTGTGCTGGCTTTATTGTCCTGAACCAGCAATCACCAAGGGCAAGCCTGTCGTTATTGACTACCGATATTGTAAGGGCTGTGGTATCTGTGCCAATGAGTGCCCAGTCAAAGCGATAGTGATGGTTGAGGAGGGACAAAAATGAAGCAACTTGTCACTGGCGACGAAGCCGCTGCCATCGCTGCAAAGCTTGCGCGCGTCAAGGTCATCTCAGCTTACCCAATAACCCCGCAGACGATTATCGTAGAGAGACTTGCCGAATTCGTGGCTGATGGTGAGCTGGACGCAGAATACATCAAAGTGGAATCAGAACACAGTGCACTAAGTGCTTGCTTAGGTTCTGCGGCTGTAGGGGCGAGGACATTCACTGCGACTTCCTCTCAGGGACTAATGCTCATGAGCGAGATATTGTTCGTCGCTTCCGGTATGCGGCTACCTATTGTCATGGCGAACGCAAATCGCTCGCTCTCTGCACCTCTCAGCATTTGGTGCGACCAACAAGACTCAGTAGCTGTGCGCGATTGCGGTTGGATACAGCTTTATTGCGAGAATAATCAAGAGGTTCTCGACTCGACGATTCAGGCATTTCGCATCGCTGAAGAGTCCTTGCTTCCAGTGATGGTCTGTTTCGATGGATATATCCTCTCACACACGGCCGAGCCAGTGGAGATTCCTGAGCAGGCTGAAGTCGATAAATTCCTGCCCCCCTACAAGTATCCTTATCTCCTCGATCCAGAGAAGCCAATCACGATGGGTGCAGTTGGGGTACCAGAGTACTATGAGGAATTCAGATATATGTTGCAAGAAGCTGTACTCAAATCGAAGGAAAAAATAATTGAAGTTGGACAAGCATTCGGTAGACAATTCGGAAGGAAAAGTGACCTCATAGAGTGTTATCGAAGTGATGATGCCGACGTAATTTTGCTCACAATGGGTTCGTTGAGCGGCAGCGTTAAAGAGGTGATTGATGAGTACCGCGGCCACGATGAGCGAGTTGGACTCGTGAAGGTGCGAGCATTCAGGCCTTTTCCAGAGAAAGAGTTGGTGGACTCGCTTGCCCATGCCAAGGCCATAGCTGTGCTCGAAAAAGATTTCTCGCCCGGTTCCACTGGAGCACTTTTTTCGGACCTTTCTGGGACGTTTGTAAATTCTAGAAAGTCTCCGCTTCTGTTGAATTTCATCTGTGGTCTTGGGGGACGTGATGTTTCATCACTTCAAATTAGGGAAGCGACCAAAGCAGCGATGGAAGCAGCAAAAATCGGTGAAGTCAAAAAAACTGTCCGCTGGCTAGGATTGAGAGAAACTATGGTGGGGTTAAAACCATGAAACAATTTTCAGAAGAAGAATTGCTTGCGCCTGGACACCGCGCATGCCCAGGATGTGGCAGCATCCTTGCGGTGAGGTACGCACTAAAAGCTCTTGGTAAAAACACTATCGTTTGCGCCCCAACTGGTTGCATGGAGGTTGTGACCACACCATATCCAGAAACCGCTTGGCGAGTGCCTTGGATACATGTTGCTTTTGAGAACGCCGCTGCAGTCGCTTCTGGAGTTGAAGCTGGTTTGAAAAGCTTGGGTAAACGTGGTATCAAGGTCGTGGCGATAGGCGGCGATGGAGGCACGGTAGACATCGGGCTTCAAGCTCTTTCTGGGATGGTCGAGCGCAACCACAATGTGCTATACATTTGTACTGACAACGAGGCTTACATGAATTGTTTGAGCACCTCTTCACTCATAATGACAAAAGATGGTCTCAAGAAAATAACAGAAGTAAAAGAAGGTGACGAGATATATACATTCGACTTGAAAACCCATCAACCAGTTTTGAAAAGATGCATAGGCATATTCGACAACGGAGCACGGGAAGTATTTGAAATTGAAACCTTGCATCATACCATAAGTGCCACGCCTAACCATCCTTTCCTTGTGTTGAAAAGGAACGGTAGAGGGAGGAAAAACAAACTCGTTTGGAAAACTCTATGTGAACTCAAGGTCAGAGATAGGATAGTAGTACTGAAAAATCTAAATGGTGGAAAATCTTTCAAATTTAGATTCAATCCCATACAAAAGGGAGGCAAAGTAACACATCTAAACGAAGTTAATTTACCAAAGCATTCATCTCCAGCTTTCATGAAATATCTTGGCATATGGGTCGGAGATGGATGGGTAAGGCCCGGGAGAGGCGAGGTCGGCTTTGCCTTGCCTAAAGGATCGAATGAAAGGAGAAGTTTGGTTAAACTTCAACATGTTCTTTTTGGTAACGGAGTGAGAACCAATGATATGTACATTTATATGAACTCGGTTAATCTTGCGAGATTTATCCACTTTTTAGGCTTTGGTTCGGGAGCTAAAAATAAAACAATACCACCTTGGATCTTTACCCTCTCAAAAGAAGAAAAAGAGGCGTTCATTGAAGGGCTCATGCTTTCGGATGGTTATAAAAACGGCAACAGCTTTAGATACGTCTCTGCAAGCCATGAGTTACTTCAACGTTTGAGATTACTTTTGCAAACCATGGGATACAGAGTGGGGAAGATCCATTGGCAGGAAAGGAAAAAAGGTAGAAAATGTGTGCACAGAAGATTGCTAAAAGATACGGCGTTTGGGTACATATGTTTCAGCAAAAGGAAGAAGTGGAATGTAAAGAAATATCCATCTCAGTACAAGTATCAAAACTTCTTGATAGAAAATGGACATTTCGAGATGGAAAAAATAGAAAAAATCAAACTAGTTGGGAAAGAACCCACTTTGGATTTGAGGGTTGAAGGTGAACACAACTTTATCGCTGACGGGATCGTGGTTCACAATACAGGGATTCAGCGAAGTGGAGCAACGCCCTACAGCGCATGGACAACTACAACACCCGTAGGCAAGGTGAAGCGAGGCGAGGATCTCCCGAAAAAAGATATGCCAGCAATAATCGCGGCCCATCGTGCTCCTTACGTTGCGACTGCTTCAGTTGGCTACCCACTCGATTACATCAAAAAAGTAAAGAAAGCGGCCTCGATTGAAGGACCAACCTATATTCACGTCCATTGCCCGTGTGGTCCAGGATGGAGGATTGATTCCAGCAAGACGATCGAGATCGCCAAGCTTGCGGTGTTGACAGGAATGTGGAATCTCTATGAGATCGAGAATGGCGTGTTTAAGCTCACTTTTAAGCCACCCAAGCGAAGGCCGGTTGCAGATTACTTGAAAATGCAGAGGAGATTTAGGCATCTCACTGATGAGGAAATCGCGGGAATCCAGCGGACGGTAGATGAAGAGTGGAAGAGGCTGGGCATCAGTTAGGCGAGTTTTTAAAACTGAGGCCTGATGTGTTTAAAATTGGGTGGGGATTTGCGCGCCCGTGCTGAAATAGCAGTTACTGGCCTAGTGCAGGGTGTAGGATTCAGACCGTTCATCTATCGACTTGCTGCTCACCACGGGCTCACCGGCTTCGCCCGAAACATGGGCGACGCGGGAGTGCAGGTGGTAGTCGAGGGTGATAAAAGAGCAATCGAAAAATTTGTCAACTCGCTGTGTCCCGAACAACCGCCGCTCGCGCGAATTGATGACATCCGAGTTGCGTGGAAGAATCCAACCAACGAATTCGCTATTTTTAGGGTAGTGCCGAGTGAAACGACCGGCTTGGGGCTTCCTTCGGTAGTGCCACCCGACCTCGCGCTCTGCGACGGTTGCTTACACGAGATGCTCGACCCAAGCGACCGGCGCTATAATTATCCTTTCATCACCTGCGTCAACTGTGGTCCTCGCTTCACTATAATCGAGAAGCTTCCCTACGACCGCCCCCGAACTTCAATGAAGGCTTTCCCCCTCTGCACCGATTGCCTTCGTGAGTATCAAGACCCACCCGACCGACGATACCATGCAGAACCAACGTGTTGTTCTATCTGCGGCCCCCGGATGAAGCTCTACGATGCAGAAGGTAATCCCATTGATGTGTCCGAACCGCTGCGTGAGGTAGCGCGTCTGCTCGATGGGGGCAGCGTGGTCGCCATCAAGGGATTAGGGGGAATTCACATAGCATCGAAAACGACCGAGGATGGGGTACTCACACGCATGCGGAGGGCATTCAACCGCTTTCAGCAACCATTTGCGGTAATGTCCAGAGATATTAGGACAATCCGAACTTTTGCAGAGGTCGGTAAAGCCGAAGTTGAGTCGCTGACATCCTTTCGGCGGCCGATAGTTGTGCTCCAACGCTCTAACGACTACATGCTTTCAGAGTTCGTGGCACCCGGCTTGGACTCGGTAGGCGTGATGCTTCCTTACTCGGGAATTCATCACCTCATTCTGAGCTACGGCAAGGACCCGGCCTACGTCATGACGAGCGCAAATGTCGCTGGGTTGCCGATGATAATAGATAATACCGAAGCCTTCAGGAAGCTGCGTGGGGGCGTCGATTACTTCCTACTTCATGATCGGCTAATCGTCAACCGATGTGATGATTCGGTGATCAAGGAGGTCGATGGGAAGCCAGCATTCTTGAGGCGTTCGCGAGGTTACGTGCCGGAGCCCGTGAAGCTCACTTTCACGAGTGATAAAAAAGTGCTCGCAGTGGGAGCGGAGCTCAATGTGACTTGCTCGGTTCTGACGGGCGACCGGTGCTTCCCCAGTCAACATATAGGCGACACCACAAAAGTGGAAACCCTCAAATATATGCAATCAGCTGTTGAGAGGCTTATGCGCTTGTTAAACTTGGACTCAGTTGACATAGTTGTCCACGATTTACACCCCAACTATGCAACGACAAGGATTGCACCGCGGATGGCAAGGAAGCTCGGAGCGAGAACCTTTTCTGTCCAACATCATCACGCTCACCTTGTAACCCTGATGGCAGAATGTGGTCTAAGCGAGTTCGTCGGCATCGCCGCAGATGGTGTTGGATATGGTCCAGATGGCACGATATGGGGTGGCGAAGTCATGTTGGCCGATTTGAGTTCGTTCAAACGTGTGGGCGGGCTAATGAGTCAGCGTATGCCGGGGGGTGACTTGGCGGCGATATTTCCAGCACGCATGGTTGCAGGCATCCTCTGGCAGCAGCTCGGGCGTGAGGCGCTTGAGCGGGTTCTGGACGAGTTCTGCGCGAGTAGCTTCAGACGCGGGAAGCGAGAGGTAGATATCGTCATTCGCCAACTCGAGCGCGATTTGAACGTGTTCCAAACGAGCAGTTGCGGTAGGGTGCTCGATGCCATCGCCTGCCTGCTCGGAATTTGCGACGAACGGACATACGAGGGCGAGCCAGCGATCAAACTCGAGGCGGCCGCGAACAAGGGAGACACAGAGGAAGCAAGGATAGAACCCGTGATCGAAAAGGTCGACGGGATGATGGTCGTCAACACATCTCGGTTGCTTGTGGACGTACTCGATGCCCTTCGAGCACGAGTTTCCCGCAGACACATCGCGGCTGCGGCTCAACGAGCTATCGCTCAGGGGTTGGCTTCAGTCGCTATCGACGCAGCTTCCTCTAAGGGGATTGAAGTCGTTGGAGGGTCAGGTGGAGTTTTCTATAACAGGGCAATCACCGCAGCTGTGCGCGAGGAAGTCGAGAAAGCTGGGTTGAGATTTGTTCAACACGAGCTTCTGCCCCCGGGTGATGGTGGCATCTCTGTCGGGCAGGCAATCATCGCATTACAGCGGCCATAAAAGTTCATACACCTATGGCCCAGAGAACCACTAAAATTGAATTGTAAGCGTTGTGGGTTATAATCGCTCCAGCCAGTCC
>Ga0209636_10000463_pt1 | contig 39614 bp, 61 predicted proteins | sample DeeMarSWOR152_54_FD_187464 | JGI IMG/M metagenome (GOLD analysis project Ga0209636, IMG submission 187464) | Marine sediment microbial communities from White Oak River estuary, North Carolina - WOR-1-52-54 (SPAdes) (version 2) | ecosystem: Environmental > Aquatic > Marine > Intertidal zone >... | reverse complement strand
GTCTTTTAAATTTTGAAGAATGAAATGAAATGAAATGAAATGAAAAATTCATGGGTTAAATCTAAAAATGATCATGATACATTTAGTTGGATTGAACAACGAAAATTAAAATGGATGAAACAACAATCTAAGATTTGCTATCTTTGTAATAAACCAATTCGATTTTGGCAAAGATCAGTTGGTTGTTCAAATTTATTTGATTATGTTCGTGCTCATAAAAAATGTATTAAAAAGAAAAAAGAATGTTAAATTAAGCAATCAGACCATCGCTGCTTAGACTTAAATGATTTATTAAATTTTGAAAAATGAAAAGTGAAAAGTTAATTAAGGAATACATATAAAATGAAAAAGAAACAAAAGGGTAGAATAAAATGAATCATAAATGTCATCGCTGTAATTTTCAATGGAAAACTAAGAATATTCCATTAGTCGATATGCCAAAATGTCCTGTGTGTAAAAAGAATGATTTAGTTGAATCTTCTATATTCGAAATTAAATAAAAAGTGAGAAAAATGGAAAAACGAATTGCACAACATTGTATATATTGTAAGGAATTTTTTATTGTAGAAAAGCGATTAGATAATTGTCCTTTTTGTAATAAAAAATTTCCAAAATTAAAATTAGAATCTAAAGATAAGAAAATATTTGAAAAAATAACTGAAGAACCTTCTACAGAAATAATTAAAGAATTTATAAATATACAAGAAGAAGTTCAATCTGTTTATAATTTAGTTTATGGATTTTTAGCAAAAAATAATGAACAAATAAAATCTAAAAAATTAAATAGTGAAGAACTTTGTGATTTTGGGTTTATTTGTAGAGAGTTAGAAAATCTATTTGATGAACTTCGTAAAGAGGTAAAAGCAAGAAAAGACCTATGTGGACAGATTATAGCCTATCGACTTGTGCAAAATTCATTATCTGATCCTTCAATTAAAATGCAAGTTGATGGGCAATTAGCAACTGGTATTCCAGATGTAAAAATGCAAGCTGCTCTTCCAAATAAATTTACCGAAGAATATTATCAACTTACAGATTATTTTGATGTTCCAAAAAAAGTTGCAGAATTAGGGATATTAAAATTAGATTGGAAAACAGTTGTAGAATTTTTAACAAAACAAATGAATGAAGGGAAACAAATACCAAAAGGATTTGGAAAACAATATCCACAATATATAACAGTTTATAGAAAAAGAAAGGAGAAATGAAATGAGAAATTAAAATAATTTTATTTTTCACTTGCGTTAAATAAAATAAACCATATAGTATGGGTTTTGATAAACCTAAATTAATTATTGAGGAGAATTTAAATGGTGAAAGAAAATGGTGGTCAAAAAAGTTCACGGACAGAAACAGCAATAAATAAAGTGGAAGGGATTGATCCAAATTATCTTGCTAAATATGTTGAGCAAGATGAAAGTTTGGATACTCTTAAAGAATATCGTATTGTTCCTCGTTTTAAGATTATCCAAGCTACAACTGATGCTGAATTAATTTCTAATTTTGGTGTTGGTTCTGTTATCATTCGTCCTGGGGATGTAATGATTTGTAAACACAAAGAAGAGCCTAATTCTTTTTGTTTTGTTCCTTTATTTTTCTTCCCTGAATGGGCAAAATGGCGTGATTTAAAAGGCACAGGTCCAATGATTTTAGATCGTAGTCATGATCCCACCAGTGAACTTGCAGCTAAATCTAAGAACGCTGATACAAGAATAGAACTTTATGAAGGACAAGATAATATGCCTGATAAAGATAAGATGTATTATGGTTATGTAGAACATCTTAGATTTATTGGTCTTATTTATGGAGATCATCCGCTTGTTGGAACTCCAGTAACACTTTCTTTTGAAAGAGGTGAATGGACTCAAGGTAAAAATTTCATTTCAGCGGTTTCACTTCGAAGACAAAATATAAGAGGAAAATCAATGCAGGTTCCTCTTTGGGCTCAAGTTTGGAAATTAAAAACAATTCATCATGTTCCAGATGCAACAAGAAAATGGTATGGTTTTCAATTTGAATCAGCAGAACCTTCAATTATTCTTCCAGAAGAAGCTGAAACAATGCAAAATCTACATTTAGAATTTAAAGATTTATTTAATAAACAACGTCTTATGGTACAAGATGATGAAATTAATTCTCCAGAGGAAGCTGCTGTAAAAGCAGAAGAAGATTTTTAATTGATAAGAAAAACAGGAAAATATAAATTAGGGTTGAAAGTCCATCAGCTTATTAATTAAATTATGTGCTGATAATAGTTGGCAATTTGGAATATGATGGTGAGCTATCCTACCAGAAAATAGTTGATAGTCCTATTATCAGCATTTTTATTATTATTATTATAGGAATTATAAAATGATAGAAACACAAAAAGCAATTTATGAATTTCATAAGAAGCATCAATTTCCTTATTGCTTATTTCTTAAAGCTAATAAAGGATTTTCAAATTTTTTAATGAAATTTCTTATAAAATTAACATTTATAGTTGCTGAAATTTCTATAAGATATTGGAAATGCGATAAGAAAAAGAATGAATCTTTTTATAGATTTCATTTAATGGCTGAAGAACTTGCCGAATTTATGACAGGAATAAATGAAGGAAATGAATTAAAAGCAAGTGATGGATTAGGTGATTTATTATATGTAGTTATAGGAACGGCTGTAAGTTATTGGCTTCCAAGTAAAGAAATAATGGAAGAAGTTTGCAATTCGAATGCAACAAAAGCTCCACGTAATCCTATTACTAATCCACGATTAAGAAACAAAGGAAAAGATTGGCAACCACCAAATTTTAAAAGAGCATTACTAATTGGCCGTGAAAGATTAAAAAAAGAAAACCAAATTTAAAGGATACTAAAAATGTTGATAATAGAAGGTAGTGATTGTCTTGGTAAAACAACTTTTGCTAAAAAAGTTGTTAAAAGAGTTAGTGAACTTGGTTATCCAGTTGTTTATAGTTGGATGACTCGACCTAATGAATCAATATTTGATTTCTTTTTAGATTATAGAAAAATGATAAATCCTTATTCTGTACAAGATAGATTTCATCTTGGTGGATTAGCTTATCATCATAATAAAATTTTTCCAAGAGAATTAAAAATAATAAATAGTTGGATTAGAAGTGTAGGAGGTTTAATAGTTGTTCTTTTTGCTGGAGATGAAGAATGGTATGAACAGCGAATAAGAGAAGACGAACGTGGAAATTTATTAAATTGGCCGATTTTATGCGAAGCAAATAAAATATTTAAAGAATATGGATTAGGTGGAGATTGTGATTTTAGTTTAGATATTTTACCAGAAAATTGTCAACAACCAGTACCGAAAAAAATTCCTTGTTTTGTTGAAAATATAGGTATAGAAACTATTATGCGTGAATGGATAAATCGTAGAGAATTATTAGGAATATAAAATGGAAAAAGAAACAAAATTAGATTTATTAAAAGCATATTATAAAATAAATGGCAATCCAACTTTCGAACAACTTATTAAGCAAGTTGTTCTACGAACATTTGATCGAATAAAAATTGAAGCAGAAAAAAATCAAGTTTGTAAACGAAAAGCTGTTGGTGCTGCTATTTTAGAAGTAGATTTACAAAATGAATTAATAATTCATTATACTGCAATAAATGGTCCATCTGGATTAGAAAATAAATGTTCTGGAATAAAAGGTTCTTGTGGATGTAGTCATGCTGAGCCAAGAGTTATAATGAAATATTTAAAACGAATGAAACGAAACGGCCAACGTGGAAAAACTATTCTACTTACGACGTTCTCTGCTTGTATTAATTGTGCTAATATTATAATTGATTCTGGTGTTATAGATGTAGTTGCTTTCGAAATACTTGCAGAACATTGGGCTGTAGAACCTAATAATGCAAAAGCAATGTTAGATAGAACACTCCCTCATTGGACAAAACAAACATTAGAAGATGATTATGATAATAATATTATTAAAGATTGGCTATATAATGACAATAAAAATTGGATGTCTAAATGATAAATAAAAAATAGTATTAAATTATGATTAATCTCCGTGATAATTTTCATATAATAGAATCATTATCAGAACTCCCTAATTTACAAAATCGTAAAGAAATATTTTGTGATGTAGAAACAAAACGAGTTTTTAATGATGACGAATTAGGAGGATTATATCCTTGGAAAGGGGATAAAATTTGTGGTTTTAGTATAACTGCTGATGAAATTCCAGATATTTGGTATATCCCTATTCGTCATACCTCTATAGATTCTAATAATTTATTAATAGATAATGTAATGAATTGGATACAAGATATTTTATCCACATGTACTGATTGGATAAATCATCTTGTAAAATTTGATGCAATGATGTTTGATATTGGAGATGGAGTAGAATTTAAATGCCGTCTTGTAGATACATTAACATTAAGTAAATTATATTATAGTGATCGTTTAGAATATGGATTAAAGCCACTTTGTAAAGATTGGTTAAATTATGATACTGGTAGTTTAGATAGAGTTCAAGAATATTTAAATAGTTTTAAACCAAAATTAAAATCTTATGCTGATATTCCTATAAAAATACTCGGAGAATATGCCAATGATGATGTAAGAATGAATAGAAAATTGTATAGATTTTTACAAGAAAATATGCAAAGACGAATAGAAGAAACAACTAATGAACAATCAGAAAAAGTAAAAGATCTAATTGAAACTGAAATTAAATTAACTCCTATTTTATTCGATATGGAGAAAGATGGATTAGTAATAAATGAAATGGAATGTAAAATACAATCTTATCAAGTATTAAAAATTATGATAGAAAACGCTAAAAAGATTGAGCGATTAACTGAGCGAAAAGAATTTACTAATTCAAATAATTGTTTACAAGAGATTTTATTAAAACAATTTAAACTACCAATTTTACTTACAATAAAAGAGAAAAAAGATGGAAGATGGATAGATACTGGTCGACCAAGTTTTGATAAAGATGCAATGGCTTTATATAAAGTTCATCCATTAGTAACAAGTAATGAAAAAATAAAACAAGTGGTTGATCTTATAACTGAATATAGAACAGAACAACAATTTAAAAGTTTGTTTCTTGATACTTTTTTAAAACTCAATGTTAATGGGATAGTTCATCCAAATTATAATCAAGCAATTAGAACAAGTCGTTTATCTTGTAGCAAACCAAATTCACAACAACAAAATAGTAGATCTAAAAAACTTATTCATCCACACGAAAGAGAGGGCTACATTTCAAATGATGCTTCTCAAATTGAATATCGTTTAATTGTTCATTATTGCAAAATAAAAAAAGCTATAAAAGCATATAACGAAGATCCAGCAACAGATTATCATCAATGGGTCGCAGATTTACTTTTAATGGAAAGAGACAATGCAAAAAATCAAAATTTTGGTATGGCTTATGGAATGGGTAAAAAAACTATTGTTGGAAGGCTTATGTCTGATAAACATGTTATAAAAATTATAGGGGAAAAAGTAAATAAATTAATTGAAGATGGGAGATTGGATTCTGAATTACGACTTAATAAATTTAAGGAACTTTGTAAAGAACATGCAGAAAAATCTTATGACAAATATCATTATACTTTTCCTGAAATACGTGAAACTTCAAGGCGAACAATTGAAGTTGCTAAACTACGTGGATTTATTTTTAATGCTTATGGTTTTCGTAGATATCTTCCAGGAAAAGCATCCTATAAAGCATTCAATAGTTTAATTCAAAGTTGTGCTGCTTATATTATAAAAGAACGAATGGTTGCTATTTCACCTCGTTATAATTCCGATTCTCGAAAATGGGGAATTAAATTGCGAGCTAATGTTCATGATGAATTATTAAATGGCGTTCCTCTTGAAAATTTATATGATCCTAATTTACATAAATATATTCTTGATACTTTAGAAAATACAACAATAAAATTTAGAGTGCCTATTTTATTCGGTTTAGGTTTGAGTCCTAATAATTGGAGTGAAGCTGCTGGTAAAGAAATTATTACTGCACCAGATGGAAAATTTATAGCTGGTAAAATACGTTAAAATATTAAAATTGTATAAAAAATTAAGTTGTTATAGGGCGTAAAAAATTTTTACAAAATACAAATTTTTCATTTGCTTTTTAGTTAAAAATAGGTTACACTTTATATGTAGGTTAAAACTAAAAAATTAATTGTTTAATTTGGAGGCCTAAAATGGCGAAAAAAACAAGTAATAAAACAAAATCGGCTGTAAAGCCAACTACTCAGGATGTTCCTGTTGTAGTAAGCGATATTCGTAATATCGCTGGTGATTTAGGAAGAATAACAACTCTTCCTGATAATTTAAAAGCTGGCAGAGATAAAATTGTTGCCAGTATCAATCGTTTTGCAACTCGTGTTGAAAATTCATCTAATGCTGCTGTAAAAGCTGCTGCAAAAGAAAAGGCGAAAGCTGAACGTGAAGCAAAGAAAGCTGAACGTGAAAAAGCTAAAAAGGCAAAAGCCGAGAAGAAAGTTGCTGCTTTACGTGAGCAATTAGCAAAGCTAACAAAGGAACTTGAAAGCTAAAATCGAAACCTCGCTGAATAAAAGAAATGGCTTTAGGTCAAAAGGTCGAAACTCCTTAAAGTAAGCGAGGTCTATAACAGGTGGTTCTGTTATACTGATGAGATAACCAAAATAAATTAAAATAAATTTGCTTTTTTCAAAAAATGAATTATACTTTAAATAGTAGGTTGTTAAACAAAAATATTATTCAAAATTGGGAGGCCTAAAATGGCGAAAGTAAACAAAGTAAATCCTGGTAAAGAAAATGAAAATAAGGAAAACAAAAAGGAAAAGAAGGGACGAAAGGCGTTTGTCATAAAGGATGTAAAGTATCGTGATACTGAGGGTAAAATTGTATCAGCCGTAAATAGTGAAGGATTACTTATTGCTGTTCCATCTGCAATTAAAGATGGTGAAAAGGTGGTTTATGCTGGCTATGATGTTCGCAGGCATCTACCTTTGAAAAAGAGCGATTTTGCTGGCCTTGCTACTTATATGAGATATCAGGCTTTCGTAGCTCGCTGCAAAGCAGCTATTCTCATTAAAAGTGCTGAGGAAAAAGAAACAAAAGCCAGTCATATTGAAAAATTTGGTGATGAGCAAACACGTCGTAAAGTACAAAAAGTTGCAAGAATGCGTGAGCAACTTGAAGCTTTACAAAAGCAACTCGAAACAGAAGGCGTTGATATTAGTAGTATATAAAAATCGAAACTGGCCGATTTCGGCCAGTCTATAACAGGTGGTTCTGTTATACTGATGAGATAACCAAAAATTGGAGAAATGAAAATGAGAATATGTAGTTATAAACAAAATAAATTAGATAAGTTAAATTCTTTAGCTGAAGGTCGTAAAATTAATGAAGCACTTATTAAGCACTATATTTTTATCTTAAATCATTTTGATAAAATTATAGCAACTTATGATGAAGATATAGCTGGGATTGAAGCTAAAAAAGCTGAAGTTCTAAAACAATTTATTGAAGCTCCAGAAAAACTTATTGAATTAAATAAGCATCTTGAAGAATTACAAAAACAAACAAAAGATGTAAAACAAATTGACCAGCGAATAAAACGATTAAAAAATTTACGTGAACGATTAACTTCTTTACAAGAAGAATTAGAAGCTGAAGGTATAAAAGTTGAATAAATAATATAATGGTCGGTTGTCTACGTGAATAAATAGATTGGGCAACTATTTATTCAAATAAGGTGGGTTGACTGCATGTCATTTAGAGGACGCTCACCACCTTTGTTATAATAAAATATAAAACTATTATATTGCGAGTTACTCTTAATCTTTTACTGATTTATATCAGCGAATAAAAAGAGCGTTTGATTACATAAGGATTGTATCACGGAGCAGATACGATAATTCTGTTCCATTATATAGTATATTATTTTATTAGTAAAGTTTATAATGTTGTTCGCGTCCAGTACACTAACGGCGAATCAGAGTTGGAATCCCAAGGGCTGGAGTAGGGATGAAATTATTTATGTTAGAACAATTAATTCAACTAATTGAACAATGGACACGAGCAGAGATAATGGCTCGTTTAGCTCAATTTAGTAATTTTGAAGCAGCTAATTATTTTGATATTAAAATACAAAAAGAAAACGAAATACGAAAATTACTTTTTGGAACTGATAATTTAGTTGAATTAGGAGAAAATTGGAAAATACTCAAAAAACAAATTAAAAAAGATACTAAAATATTGTTATTAGAACAATATAAAAAACTTCAAAAACAATTAACGGAATTTGAAAAATGCAAGTAATAGCAAAAGATACTGAAGGAAATGAATTTATAAAAACTGTAACTACTCGAATAACTACTGGTGAACACAGTAAAGCTGGACAATTAATAATTTGTTTTGGATGTCCAATAGAATATTATGCTGAAGATCTTTTTGAGTATTACCCATTTCAAAAACCAATGTGTATAGATATGATGGGACGAAATCATAAAGGTTATGAAGTTACAATTAGTATTGAACAAATGAATAAAATTATAGAACATTTTTATTTAAATTAATATTTTCATTTTCTCTCCAAAACGACTGGTGGGTATTTAATATGGAGAAATCAATCCCACCAGTTCGTTATTTTTGAAAAATAAATGAATGGGATTAATATGAAACAATATCAAACATTAAATCATTTGTGGTGGGATACACTAAAACAAATAATAAAACAAGGAAATGAATTAAATTCACGTGTTGGAAATACAAAAGAGATATTAGGTTTTCAAGCAACTTTATTAGACCCTACTAAAAATATTTTACTTGAATTTCCAGAGCGTAAATTTAGTTTATCTTATGCTTGTGCAGAAATGCTTTGGTATCTTTCTGGTACATTTAAAATAGATATGATAGAAGCTTATGCTCCTTCGTATAAAAATTTTGCAGAACAAGGAATAGCTTATGGTGCTTATGGTGGAAGATGGGAAAAGAATCCTGGATTTGCTTATGAAAATAGTATCTTTTTTCATCCTAATGGTAAAAATCAATTAGAAGCTCTTATTCATTTACTTAAAGAAAAACCAAATACACGTCAAGCTATTATTACAATGTGGGATAGTGGAGATTTGCTTCATGCAATTATTGGGGATCATAAAGATTTACCTTGCACTATTGCTTTACACTTTATGATTCGAGAAAAGAAACTTTATCTTATAGCTACAATGCGAAGCAATGATGCATGGCTTGGTCTTCCTTATGATGTATTTTGTTTTACAACTCTACAACGTATTATTGCAGAAGAATTAAATTTAGAACTTGGCAGTTATATTCATCAAGCAGGTTCTGAACATATCTATGAAAATAATTTTGAAAAAGTAAATAAGATACTTGAAAATTGTTGGGGTGAATATCCAATAAAAGATTTTCTTGTTTATCATCCTATACAAAGTTTAAATTATAAAATTGAACAAGCATTAAATTTTGAAGAATGGATTCGTAAAACACCTGAAGAAAAATGTTCTTCGACAATTTTAAGTAACATAAATTTATTAAATCTTGATTCAACATTCAGTGATCTTGTTATGGGAACGGCAACAAGATGGATAGATATAAAACCTGCGAATTTTCATAATCCATATTTCGCCGAGTGGACACAACAATTTAATGAGAGAAAATAAAACAAATAAACGATACGGTAGATTATTAGTAATAAAATTTGCTTATCGAAATTGGGAGGGTCGTGCTTATTGGTTTTGTAAATGTGATTGCGGAAAAGAAACAATAATAAGAGGGGATGCTTTAGGAAATAGCACTAATAGTTGTGGTTGTTTGCAAAAAGAAACAAGAAAAAAATATGTAGGAAAAAATAGTTCAAGATATATTAATGGAAAAGATTGTGGAAAATATACAAAAGAAATTTTTGAATTAAAAGAATCAATTCGTAAAAGGGATAATTATACTTGTCAAAAATGTGGTATGACACAAAAACAAAGTTTAATAGAATTTAATAGAAAATTAGATGTACATCACATTGATGGAAATGATAGAAATAATATAAAAGGGGATATGATTACACTTTGTAAAATATGTCATAATAAAGAATTAGGAAACAGATAATGCCTAAACTTGCAAATATAAAATTTGGTCATTGCTCTATTGAAGATCTTGCATATTGGATCAACGAACGGCATTCGATTTATGTTAATCGTTTTGAAAAAAATTTATCAAAACCTTGGACAGATGATCTTATATTGCAACAATACAAATTTACAAATGTATTTCGGCAACTCGATAAAGGAACTATTACTTTACAAAAAATGTTAAAACAAGGATTTTTAAAATGGAAACCCTCCTTATATTTAAAAGAAAATAAAAGAGATTATTTATCTTTAATATTTTTTAATATTTGCTGGTATCGACTTTTTAATTGGTATGAACATGCACAAAATCTTGGTTTTATAGTTTCTTATCAAGAAGTTGAAAATTATATTCTACAAAGACATAAAGATAAGAAACAAATTTTCACAGGAGCTTGGATGACAACTGGAGTAGCTTTTGAAGATAAACATATATCTTATCTTCGAGCAGCAAAAAATGCTTGGATACGTCGTGATTATTTTACAGAATTATGTAAAGAAACAAATAGCATGGAAAAAGTTTACAATAAACTTCAAGAATTGTATATGATAGGCAAATTTATGTCTTATGAATTAGTCTGTGACTTACGATTTACTCCACTTCTTGAAAATGCAACTGATAAATTAACTTGGACAAATATGGGTCCTGGTGCTCAACGAGGTTTGAAACGTCTTGGTCTCCCACATAAAAATCAACAACAAGGATTAACATCTATGCAATTTTTATATCGTAGATTAACTACTACAAGATATCTTTTAGGTTCTCATATTTTTAATGCAAAAATTCCATTTGAACTTCGAGAAGTAGAACATTCTTTGTGTGAATTTGATAAATATCAACGAGTAAAAATGGGTGAAGGCCGACCACGTAGTAAATATAATGGAGAAAAATAATTATGTATGAAAAAATGTGCGAAATTATTTTCCATGTAATTATAGGTATTATTGTAATAAAAACTTATTATATGGTAAAAAAATTATAAATTTAAAGGTATAAAAATGGCACGATGTCCAAAATGTAATGAAAATTGGTTCTGGGATTGGGAACAGGATACATATAGATATGTTGATGGTTCTGAAATTGAAACTATAATATTAAATTGTATTGAAAAAGGTATGGAACTTGAAACATACGTTTTTAAATGCAAATGCAATTCAATTAATTCTTTAATGTATTATGATAAAAATAGAGGTTCTGCTTGTTGTAATATTAAAGAATGGGAAAATATTAATTGGGAAAATGAGGGTAATACATGGGAATCAAAATGTAAAGATTGTAAAAATCTAACTTGCTTAAATGATGAAAAAGATTATTGTCAAAATATAAATTGTTTATATGAAGATATAGAAGGTTAAATGAAATGGATTATACTGTTTATATTCCAACAAAAGGCCGGAAAAATTCCTCCTTAAAAACCATAAAACAAATTTTAACCTATAGTGATATTAAACCTATTATAATTTGTCCTAAAGAAGAGGTAAATAGATTTAAAATCTATGATTTATCAATTAAAGCAATCGATAAAAAATATCTTGGACAAGTTTGGCAATATATTTTAGAAAACTGTCCAACTCCGGGAGTAATAATAATAGATGATGATTTACGATTTTGTGTTAGATATCTTGGAATACATGATTGGCTTGAACAAATACAAAATAAAGAATTAAATGAAATGTTTAATTGGATGAGTAATCAATTAGATGTTGGTTTTGTTCACGGGGCTATTAGTATTCGAAAAGGAAATCATTTTGTTGAAGAAGATTTTCGTGATTGTACTAATGCAAAAGATTGTTTGTATTTTAATCGAGATGTTTTATTAGCTGAAAATATTAGATTAGATAGATTAAAAACAATGCAAGATTTTGATATTACACTTCAATTATTATCAAAAGGATATCCTAATAGGGTAGGATATAATTGGTGTTGTGATCAAATAGATCCTACTGCAGAAGGTGGTACTACACTTTATAGAACGCCAAAAGTTCAAAAAGAAGCAGCTTATCAACTTGCAGAAATATGGCCAAGAATTATCAATGTAGTTAAAAAGAAAGCAAGAAATAAATCAAATATTTATGGTAATGAACGCTATGATGTTAGAATAGCTTGGAGAAGATGCTGGAAAAATAGAGATAAAAATCATAAACAACTTATAAAAGTTCCGGAGCCTGAATTATGAAAACCAGTATTCTTACTTATAAAGAATATATGCTTCAACAAGAACAAGAAGATATTCGATTTGAACAATTTTTAAATTGTAAAAATAAAGAAGAATTAAGAGAGTATCATAGAATTATTTATGAACAACATAATAAAAGAGTAAAATTAAATTGGGAAAGAGAGTATAAGGAACAAAAAGGTTGGGGGATAGTTAAACCAATAATAGATCTTAAAAAAATTGCTCCACTTTGTAAATATGTTTTTAGAAGCAATAGTTTAAAAGGATGTAATTTTTGTAAAAGTAAAAGATATTGGTATGAAGTGATAGATCCAAATCAACCAGTTTGGGCATTATATTTTTCTATGAATTTAGTTCCATTATGGACTAAATTACAAAAACGATGGCCTTATTGGACACAAGCTCAAGTTCAAAATAATAGATATTGGAGAGCTACTAAACATAAATTATTAAAAGAATTTGAAATTGAATTTCTTAAATCTCATCCTGGTCCTTGGTGTAGAGCATTAAATAGAGCAGTCGGTTATTATGATAAAAAAACAGGTGAATGGGTCCATTGTCCACATACTACTTATACATTCGGAATTTGGTACAATAAAACTATGGAACAAATAAAAATTTATATGCGATGGCCTCCAGAACCTTATCCTCTTACAATTCAATTTCTTGGGCGACCAAAACCTGGAGTTGATCTTTCTAAAGATAGTTTTATTTTAAGCAAAGAAACTATTAACAAACGGGCGAAACGAGCAAAAAAATCAAGTCAAATAAAAAAGTCGGAACAAGAAATTCTACAAGAACATATCGACTTTACAGAAATAGCAGCAAATCTAAAATCAGAAGATTTTAATCACTTATTATACTAATAAAAATGCATAAAATAGAAACTATACTAAAAAGCTACAAATTATAAAAATAACCGGAATTAAAGTCGTAAATTCGTCCCCAGTCGACCCGCTGTTGGCCAAACGTCGTAATAGTAAGTAATAATATACCTATAAGCCAGCTATGGGTCGACTGGGAGTCGAAACCCGATTTAAGACGCAATATTGGGGTGATATATGCAAGTTAAAAAACGAAATGGACAAATAGTTGAATTTGATAAAACAAAAATTTATAATGCTATAAAAAAAGCATTTTTGAAAATTTATGGCTTAATTTACCCAGAAACACTTACTGAATTAACATCAATAATTGAAGAACAAATAAAATTATTAATTGATGATTTAGATTTGGGTATTTCTCATATTCCTACTATAGAAATAGAAGAGATTCAAAATATTGTTGAATTAGTTTTAATACAACATAATCTTGAAGTCGCTAAAGAATATATTTCATATAGACAAAAACGAAATGAAGAACGTAGATTAGAGCCTGACAAAACTGCTATTGCCGATTATATTCATGCTTCAAAATATGCTCAATATATTCCAGCATTACGAAGAAGAGAAACTTTTAATGAAACTGTGCGACGTGTAAAAAATATGCACAAAGAAAGATTTCCGCAATTAGCAGACAAAATAGATGAAGCATTTAAATTTGTTTATGCTAAAAAAGTCCTACCTTCTATGCGTTCTATGCAATTTGCTGGAGAACCATTAAAAGAACGTAATGAACGAATGTATAATTGTAGCTTTACTTTAATAGATAGACCAGAAGTTTTTGGACAAATTTTATATCTGCTTCTTTGTGGTGTTGGTGTCGGTTTTAGTGTACAGAAACAACACGTGATAAAATTACCAAAGATAAAAAAGATAAATAATAGCCTCATTTGTCATCACACAATAGAAGATACAATTGAAGGCTGGGCAAATTCTGTTACAACTTTAATAAATGGATTTATAAACGGCTATTATATTGAATTTAATTATAATAAAATTCGTCCACAAGGAAGCCAATTAAAAAGTGGTGGAAAAGCTCCTGGACATTTAGATTTAAAAGAAGCTTTAGAATCTACAAGAACTATTCTTATTAATGTACAAGAAAGACAATTAAAACCAATCGAATGTCATGATATTATTTGTCATCTTTCTAAAGCAGTTCTTGCAGGTGGAATAAGACGCAGCAGTCTAATCTCGTTATTTAGTTATGATGATGAAGAAATGTTATATTGTAAAAGTACACATGAATTTAAATTTTGTGGAAAAAATTCACAACGAGAATTATGTAATAATAGCGTAGTTCTTAATCCCAATACTTGTACTAAAGAACAATTTGAAGAAATAATAAAACTCAACAAAAATAATTTCGGTGATCCAGGATTTATATTTTTAGAAAATGAAGATTGGGGTATAAATCCTTGCGGAGAAATTGGTATTAATCCTGTTTGGTATATAAAACCTTTTGGCAATTCTTTATCTATACCACAAGAATATAATGAAATAAAACAAACAGGATTTGGATTTTGTAATCTTGTAGAGATAAATGCGACTGGTTGTAAAGATGAAAAAGATTTTTATGATGCTTGCAAATATGCAAGTTTTATTGCTACTCTTCAAGCCAGTTATACTAATTTTCCTTATCTTGGTGAAATTACAGAAAATATTGTGAAACGAGATGCTCTTATTGGAGTTAGTATAACTGGAATGAGAGATGCTCCTTGGATATTTAATAAAAAAATATTATCGAATGGAGCTATTTGTGTTAAAGAAATGAATGAAATAACAGCAGATAAAATTGGAATTAATTCTGCCGTTCGTTGTACTTGTATTAAACCAGGAGGAACAAGTAGTTTAGAGCTTGGATGTATAAGTAGTGGAATTCATTCTCATCCTGCTAAATATTATTTTAAAAGAATAACTGCAAATCCATTAGAACCAGTTGCTCAATTTTTTAAGAAATATAATCTTCAAATGATAGAAGAAAAACCTAATGGAGATTGGTGCATAACTTTTCCTGTAAAAGCTAATGGGACAAGTCAAGATGAAATTTCAGCAATAGATTTTATAAATGATATGTTTTTAGTTTATGAAAATTGGATTCTCCCTACAAACAAAGAAAAATTAACTCATAATATTAGTAGTACAGTTGTGATTAAAGATGATGAATGGAAGAAGATTTTAAATTTTATTTGGGATAATAAGGATAAAATTCGTTGTATGACTTTTCTACCATCCAATGCTTATTTATCGATTCCTTATATGCCAAATGAACCGACAACTTTTGATAATGAAAAATGGAATAGATTAGTTAAAAAATTTAAACCAGTAAATTATGAACTTATGGAAGAAAATGAAGATGTAACATTAAGAGGAGCTGCTTGTGATGGAGATAGGTGTGGTATAGAAGATAGGACTTTTATTCAAGGAAATGGTTATCGTGTGTTTGAAGGTAAAAAATTAGAACAACATCATTCAGCTTTTCAATGGAAAGAAAATGAATTATGGTTTGAATTTGTATCTCAATTTGATGGATATTATATCGGCAAGAGGACGATAAAATGAAAGATTATAAAATAGGCAAGTTATATTGTCGTTGTTTAAACGCAATGAGAATAGGAAAGCCAGTAAAAATTTATCAATATACTCCAAAAAGAAAACGATGTTCTAATTGTGGTAAACAGAGAAAAGTATTTGTGGGAAAATAAAATGATACTTTTAGATAGCATGATGCAATTATATCGTTGTAATTATAAACTTCCTGATCTTATGACAAGAGAAGGACGACCAACAGGTATGGAATTTGGTTTCTTGAAAAGTATAGAAGCATTTCGAAGATATTGGAAAGACGAAATTATTTTATGTTGGGAAGGAAAAAATAATTTTCGATATAAAATTGATTCAGAATATAAAGCTAATCGTAGAGAGAAACGAAAAAAAGATGCTCATAAATTTATGACAATTGAAAGAATAGAAAAATTTAAAGAATTTCTTAATATGATTGCGGAAAGTGCTTATGATGAAGAACTTGAAGCAGATGATCTTATTGCAAGTTTAGTAGAAAAATATTCTCAAATAGAAAAAGTGATTATATATTCAAGTGATAAAGATTTTTATCAATTATTAAGAAACAAACCTTATCCAGTAATTCAAATCCCTCAATTTCAACAACGAAATAAACCAAGAACAGTATCTTGGATCGAAGAAAATTTTTATGGTTTAAAACCAGAGCAACTTAAAATTTATTTCGCTATTATTGGTGATGCTGTAGATAATATAAAAGGAGTAGGTAAAGTTCGTAAATCGTTGATCGCTGCTGCATTACGTGAAAGTAAAGAATTAAAAGATATTCCTAATTACTCTTTATTTTCAGCAAAAGAAATTGATAGATTAGAAGAATTTTTTGCTTCTGGCAAATTTAAAATTAATTTACAATTAATAACATTAAAAATAAAGAATAGTATAGTTGTGAAACAACGAAATTGGCAACCAAAAAAGATAGCTGAATGGTTGTATAATATGGAATTTAGAACATTAAAACTTTGTCAACAATGTGGATTAGAAGGACAAATAAAAGAAAGTGATGAATTTTAATGGCTAAAGAACAGAAAAAATTAAGTCGTAAAGAAGTAAAAAAACAAATAAATGAATTAATTCAAGAGTTAGATAAAGAAGTTTTAACAAAATCAAAATCAAAATCAAAATCAAAACCAAAAATTGAATCTAATGAAAAAGATGATTTACAAGAATTATTAGATTATTTAAAAGTAGCAATAAAATACACATTATTTGATTTAGAAGCAACTCGTAGAGAAAATGAAAAATTGTTAAATGATAAAAATGAAAACTTGTAAAAATTGTAAAATTTTTTAATATGTAGAGATTTTAAAGAAAATAAAAAGATGGATTTAAAAACTATAAAATATTTTTATATAGGATTGTTAAAAGAATCTGAATTAGGACTAATAGAAATTGAGAAAAAAGACACTAATTACAATAGAATAGAAATGGGTCCTGGTGATTTAGAATTTAATGAAGATGTTTTAATTAATATGGTAGAAATTACATTCCCACAAGCTAAAAAATGTTGGGGATTATTAACTCATTTTGGAATTTGGGATTCTTTAAATAATGGAAAATTATTAACTATTGGGAATTTAATACAAAAAAGAATTATTCGTAAAAATGATATAGCGCAATTTGATATTAATGATATAGAAATTTCAATTGAATCAATAGGAATATAAAATGGATATTAATATACAAAGAAAAATGAAAATTTATATTGCTGCCAGCTACCCAAGATATAATGAAGCTCAAGAATTAGGAAAAAAATTAGAAGAATTAGAATTTGAAGTTGTAAGTTATTGGCATCAAGGAAAAGAAAAAATTGCAGATTATCAATCAGGACAAAGAGCTATCCGTGATTTATCAGCAGTTCAACAATGTGATTTATTTATAGAACTTATTGGTGATGAAAAATCTAAAGGAGGTCGTCATTGTGAATTAGGATTAGCAATAGCTTGGAATAAGAAAATTATCCTTATTGGCGAAAAAGATAATTGTATATTTACTCATCTTCCTTGGCTTCCAAGAATGAAAAATATGGCAGAATTTTTAAGAAAAATAAAATAATGGCAAAACAAAAGAAATCTTATTACCAAAGAAAAATGGAACATAAAAGAATGTTACAAAATTTAACTGCTCCTATTAGTGGTTTTGTAAAACTAAGGAGAAAAAAATAACATGCCAGCTTATGATTATAAATGTAAAAATTGTGGAAAAATAACTGAATTTTTCCATAGTATAAAAAAAGATCATATAGATAAACCTTGTCCTTATTGTGGGAAAAGAAAATTGCAAAAAATAATTAGTCCTGGAACAGGTGCTAATATAATTTTTATAGGTGAAGATTTTTATCGTAGTACAGATTATATAAATCAAAAAGCAAAAGAAGAAGGTGTATTACATACTGAAAGAAGAAAAAAGAAAGAAAGTTTATAATGATTTGGCAAGATACTATAAATGGGATATATGAACTATCAGGAAGTTTATTTATTTTACTTCATTGTCTTAAATTATTAAAAGATAAAAAAGTAAGAGGCGTGAGTATTATTGCTATTACTTTTTTTGTTTCTTGGGGAATTTGGAATTTATATTATTATCCATTTCTTAATCAATGGTGTAGTTTTATTGGTGGTATAGGAGTTGTTTCTATGAATTGTTTTTATGTCATATTATTAATTTATTATATTTTAAAAGAAAAAAGAAAAATGAAAAATAAATATAATGATCCAATAAAATATGAAGATTTTTTAGATTTTTATTTTTATGTATGGTGTGAACAATTTGGTTATACTCAAGCTAATCCTTGGAAAGTTCAACAAATCGTTGCTCAAGATAAAAATACAGCAGCATTATTATTTATAGATTGGTATGATGAACGCAATCCTTATACATTAGCCGATATTATAACAAAGGATTTAATTATTCATGTTCAAGATTGGCGTGGGGTAATAACTAAATTTGAAATAGAAGAAATTAAAACTAAGTATAATTACATTTTAAGGGAGATATAATGAGTAGGAATTTAACAGATAAGGAAAAAATGGTATTAAAAAAGACTATTCGTAAAGAAATAGAAGCTGGAACATTCTCGCAACAAGGATTTGCATTACGAAAAAAACTCGGATATCATACAGTAAGAAGATTAATATCTCAAGATTTTAAACTTAATAAATTATATAAAACATACCGAGAAAAACAACAAGAACAAAAAAAAGGACAAAAATGTTCATCAAAACAAGAAGAACCTTTTGTAGAAGAAGTATCAAAAGATTTTCAAAATGAAAAAGGTATTGGTATAATAACTACAAAAAGTTTAAATATAAAAACAGTTGAAGATGCATTACGAATTGCTGAAGTTGATATGTCTATTTGGGAAGTAGAACGTCATCTAATAAATTCTTGGGAAGTAACAGTTGGAGGTAGAAATACTGGTACAGATAAATGTGAAACATATACAAATTTTCAAGTCAAAATTTGGTTAAAACGCAAAGAAGAAGATGTATTAGCACTTGAAGATTTATATGAAAAAATAAAAGTTGCTTCACCGATCGTACCTGTTATAAAGAGGCCAGAAATAATAAAATCAAAACATCAGCGGGAACTTGAAATATCATTATTTGATTTGCATTTAGGTTTAAGATCTTTTAAACCAGCAGCAGATATTGATTGGACACCAGATAAAGCCGAAGAAATGACAATGGCTATTTTAGATGATTTAATAGAATTAACAAAAATTTTTGGACCTTATGAAAGAATAATTTTTCCAATGGGGAATGATTTCTTACATACTGACAATGTTTATAATACTACCACATCTTTTACCCCACAACCGGAGGCTGACGCATGGAAAAATACTTTTCTTCGTGGAGAATTATTAGGATTAGCAATCATAGAACGTATGAAAGAAATTGCTCCTGTAAAAGTAATATCAGTTCCTGGAAATCATGCACGACATTCTGAAATTGCATTGAGTAGAATATTTAAAGCATATTATCATAATGATGAAAATTTTGAAATAGATGCAAGTATGTCACCATATAAATTCCATAAATTTGGAGTTAATCTTTTAGGATTTGAACATGGGCATTCTATACGACAACAAGTTCGTCTTGCAGCTTTAATGGCAAATGAATGTAGATTAAATGGTTGGCAAGAAGCTCGTTATTGCGAATTTCATTGCGGTGACCAACATCGTAAAGGAAGTGGAAAACCAATGATGTTTGAAGAACAAGGTGTGAGTATTGAATTTCTACCAGGACTTGTTCCGCCTAACGAATGGCATAGAATTCATAGTTATAATTGGCAAAAAAGAGCAGGAATGGCTTTTGTATGGGATAAGACTGCTGGTTGCATTGCAAGATTTCAAGTAAACATAGATAATTATAGTGGACTCATTATGCGATAATTATGGCTAATAAAATAATAGATTTAACAGGGCAGAGATTTAATCAGCTTATAGTTATTAAACTATTTGGTCAAAATTATATGGGAATGACTGAATGGTTATGTAAATGCGATTGTGGGAATGAAACAATAGTTCTTAGCAATAATTTGCGAAGAGGGAATACTAAGAGTTGTGGCTGTTTACATAAAAAATCAGCAAGTAAATTATGTAAAAAGCGAAATGTTGAGGGTGAAAATAGTCCTGGTTATATAGATGGACGAACAAAAGCAATTTATAAATTAAAAGAACAAATTCGAAAACGTGATAATTATATTTGTCAAAATTGTGGAATCACACAAAAAGAACATAAGAAAAAATATAGTAGAATACTTGATGTTCATCATATAGATAGAGATAATACTAATAATGATCCAGAAAATATGATAACTCTTTGTAGAAGTTGTCATAATAATACAAGGGAATAATGGCCGAGTGGCGGAATTGGCAGACGCATGGGATTTAAGCTCCCATATCCTTTGGGGTGTACGAGTTCGACTCTCGTCTCGGCTATAATTTATAAAGGGAAATTGATAATGAAAAAATTAAAAAAGAAAAAAGCTGTTAGAAAATTTTCTACAGGTGCATTTAGAGATAATGACACTCAAAAAATAAATATCATTGGTAGTTTTAGTCCGCTGGTTCTCAGACGATTTGCACAATTTATGCGTGATCATAATATTAAAAGTGGCGAATTGAAACGAGATGAAGCAAATTGGAAAAAAGGAATGCCTGTACAAAGTTATATGGAAAGTAAAGCTCGACATTGGTTAGAAACTTGGATAACATTTGAAGGATATGAAAATTTTGATATTGAAGAGTTACTTTGTGCAGATTTATTCAACACGATGGGTCATCTACATGAAATATTAGTAGAGAAATTACAAAAGAAAAAAGAGAAAGAATACCTTCAAAAATTAACTAACAAAATAAATCCATTAATGACAAAATCTAAAAGAAAAAAGAAACAAAAAACACAAACCCATATAATTGAAAATACTTATGAAGGACTTAATAAAAAAGAAAAATTATCAAATTATTTTACTTCTACACAAATAGAAAAAATATTAAACGGTCAACTTTCTTGTAAACAAATTGAAAAAATAGTAAAAGGTAAAAAGAAATGAAACAACATTTTACAATAAATTCTTTTAAACAACAGACACAAAATAAAATGAGAAGTGAAATGCGACGAATAAATAAAAATGCCTTACATAGCACAAAAATCAAGAAAAATAATTGATCCATATTTACATTCACTTTTTGAAATAATTGATGGATGTGAAGTTGGAGATTTAAATTATATCATTACTAAAATTATTCATAAATGGATTAAAGAAACGGGTTTAGCATATAGAAATATTAATGCTGCAATTGGTATTCTTGAATGTGCTAAACTTGAACTGTATCGTATGATCGCTGCTCCTTATGAAGATTTAAAAATAAAAGAAAACGGTAATATATCACAATTAGACACTAATGATGATAATTGCCTAAATACAGCTTAAAACGGGCTCCCAGCTTAAGGAATAAGAGGTTTTATAAGCATTTAGGCTAATAATATAGCCTATAAAGCGGTACAGGGCGAATACAAAGCCATTAGTTTATTATTATTATCCTTAAAAGCTGGTTTATATACAATATTTAAGCACAAAATTAAATAAGAAGCAATAAAATACAAAATGACAAGTAAAAATCATAAAATAAATTGGATTGGAAAATTTCTATGTTGAATCGGTTGGCATAAATGGGATTTTAATTATTGGTTTGATAAAAATACTCGATGGCCGAGATTTAAAATAAATTATGCTACAAAGAAATGTTTACGTGAAAATTGTGCCGTTAAATATAAAATGAAAAGACCTGTATATAATAATGAAGATGGAACATTTAACTCTAAAATAATATGGGAGAAATAATGCCAAAAAAGAAGAGAGATAAAATATTTATTTGGCCTTCATGGGTATCAAAACTCGTTGCTGGTGAAGAACAATGTGAATGGAAATATTGGCTTAAAGCCCATTATCTTCTTGATAAAAAACCAAGCGATTTTAATTTAGCTAAATGGACAATTCAGCATAATCAACTTATAAGACAAAGAAGAGAAGGATTAGAGCGACTTGGTTTTAAAGTATTTGTTGAAGATCAGAATGCTTTCAAATTAATTGTAAGAAAAGGTAAATATCTTATTCCAGAAGAATGGAGGGGTGATGATTTAATCGAAGAAACAGGAGATGATATAATAATTTCTGGTAAAGCTGATATTGTCGCTATTGGACAAGATGAAGATATGCAAGACGAAATGGAAAATATTTATCTTGTTGAAGATTGTAAAACTGGACAACCAAAAACCAGTGATCATGTTCAAGTAATACTTTATATGATGCTTTTACCAAAAGCAATTGAAAAATATAAAGGAGTTGAATTTAATGGTTGTATAGTTTATAAACTTGGAGTTCCTAATATAGACATTCCTTCAGAGGCAGCACAAGATGAAAGTTTAAAAAGAATTATTTGGGATACAATAAAAAGAATTTCTGGTGAAGAAAATAAATGTCGTAAAGTTCCAAGTTTTAATGAATGTAAAAAATGTGATGTTTGTAAACAAGATTGTAATGAAAGAATAGAATAATGAATGTAGAAATAACAATAACATGGTATGATAATGAACCTGCTGGTTTTTGGTTTAATGATAGATTAATTTGGGAAAACAATAAAATAATTACAGAAACCAATTTACTTGAAACAAAAATTTCTTTACCTTTTCTTGAATCTATAAAATTTAGCACTATTTTTCTTACTGGATTAATTGCTGATTATTTAGTGAATCTTCTTGAAGCATTAAAAATAGAACGTAAACGATTAGAAGAATTACAAATCGGAACAGAAAACACAAAAGATTATGAAGATGAATGGGATAATTTTGAATCTTTTGAATCTGAATCTTGGGAGGAAAATTGATGAATATTGTATATTTAATTCTTATGATAATTTGTATTGTAATCAGTTTAGTTTATTGGATAAAAAGTTTTGTTAATGTAATAATTAAAGAAAAACAAAAAGAATATTGGGATGATTCACAATTGGATGCAACTGATGCTGCTCATCCAGCTTGGTGGCGAGGAGAAAATTATGGATGTTATATGTCAGCAAAGTTAATTGCCAATATACTTTCTGGCAAAGAAACTGGTAAAGGAATTATGAACGAACCTGTTGAGACTATGCGTAAGAGTGTTATTAAATTGAAACAAGAACGAGATGAATTGTTAAAAGAAGAACAAAATTGTTTTATTTTATTAAATAAATATAAACCTGATATTTCTGGTGGACCAAATCTTGATTGGCAAATTGAAAAATTATTAAGAAATTATGGAACAATGCGTAAGAGTGTTATTAAATTGAAACAAGAACGAGATGAGTTAACTAAAATAATACATAAATATCGAACAGGTGATATAACTAAAAAACTTTTTATGCAAATAAATGAATTACTTACAAAAATTAGAAATTTATTAGAAAAAGAATGATTACAAGAAATTAAAAATGAGTGAAATAAGTTTTTCAACTAAACCACAATCAAAAGTAATTAAAGAAGATAGAGATTGGTATAGATCATATTGTAATAAATGCCCTTATTTCGTAAATGATGAAATTTTTAAAATTGTTCGTTGTGAACGACCAACTAATGAAAAATGTTTAGCTGAAGGATTATTAGTCGCTGGTTTAATAATGACAGAACATTATAATGAAACGATAAAAAAATTATATGAAAAGAAACCAGAACCTATTGTTGGTGAAGCAACATTAAAGAGACGAGCTAAAATTATTAAAAAGAAAAGATAAAATGATTACAACAATTACAGTAGAAATATTAGAATTTTGTAATGCTAAAGAATCAGATTATTTATTTTTTCTTAAAAATGGTTATGAAATTATTGGTAATCATTTCTTATTAAATAGAATGGTTTGTGCAGGATATGCAAATTTTATAAATGGAACTTACACACAAAATTGGAAAACTAAATATTGGAGATAAAATGAAAATTGATCAGAAAATTTGGTTTAAGAAACTTGTAGAAGATTATAAAAAAGAAAGTAAAACAAGAAATATAACAGTTGATAAAGAGCACGAAAAAGCTTTTTTAGAGTTATTAAAAAATACATATAATAATGTTAATGAAAAAAGTGGCAAAGAAATTATAAAATTTATAATAAAGCAACATATTGTTCGACCTTTTGTAAAACAAATTATAGAGAATTATATAGAAGGAAAAATGTTAAATGAAAGAAAACAAATTTCAAACACAAGTTAAAAAACAGTTAGAAAATCAAGGTGCTTTTGTAATAAACTTGCATGGACACATGATGCAACGTTCCGGTCTGCCAGATTTGTTCATATTACATATGAAATGGGATGGTTTTTTAGAATTAAAAGTTGAAGAAAATAAAGCAAGTATTTTACAAAGAACTGTTGCTGCTAAAATTGAGTTAAGAGGAACGCCAATTTACGTTCTACGATGTGTTGAACTTGATGAATATGGTTGGGGTAAATTTGATAAATGGTATGATAAAAGAACAAAATATATACTTGAAAATTTTCAAAATGAAATTATTAAAGAATTCTATGATCTTAAAGAATTATTAAGTCATTTAGTTGAATTAAATAAAACAAAGGGAATTTAAAATGTATTTCTTCACAGCAGATGAACATTTTGGTCATGAAAATATTATAACATATTGTATGCGTCCATTTTCTAATATTAAGGAAATGGATGTAGCAATAATAGAAAGATTTAATTCTTTAGTTGGTTGTAATGATACAACTATTCATGCAGGTGATTTTTGTTTAGGAACAAAAGAACAAGCACAGAATTATATTAAACAATTAAATGGTAATCATGTTTTTCTTAAAGGTAGTCATGATCATTGGTTATCTAATTCTGCAAAATATATGTGGATAAAGTTTATTGAAAATCATCTCATTGTCGTTTGTCATTATGCGATGCGAACATGGCAACAAAGTCATTATAATAGTTGGCAACTTTTTGGACATAGTCATAATAAATTAAATCCTATTGGTAAACAGTGGGGTATTGGAGTAGATAATAATAATTTTTATCCTTTATCATTTGAACAAATAAAAAAGATAATGCAAAATAGACCGAATAATTTTAATTTTGTTAAAAACAAATAAAAAGCGTTACTCTTAGAAAATATAATAAATGAAAATTAATGTGCTACAAAAAAATGGAAATTTTAGTGGTCTTGAAATTTTTCCAGAAAATAATTCTGAAATTTTGCAATTATATCAAATTGTAGAACAGTTAAAAAATTTAAATAAAATAAATATAAAATATCGTAAATTAGAAAAAATAAAAGAACAATCTTTAATTATAAGAATGAATAAATAAAATGAAAGCATTTAAAGAATGGTTAGAACAATTTAAAATTAAATGTCCTCATTGTGGCGGAACTGGTAAGATAATGGATATTATTTGTTGTTGGTGTAATGGAGAAGAAAAAATTATTGCAAAACACATTGAATTTGAAGAAGTTTGGAAAGCGGCTTTAGAATGGATAAAAACTTTAGGAACTAAAATTGAACATGGAACTTTTATAGAAATTTCTAAGTTAATAAATGAAGAATTGAAAGATGGATAAAAATGGAAACATTCAAAAAATGGTACGAAAATTTAATAATTCCGTATAAACTAACAATCAATTCTCCTTGTTACAATTTTGCTGAATTAGGTTGGAAAGGAGTATTAAAAGAAATATCAAAAAGACATAAAGAACTTATAGCAGAACATAAAGATAGTATGTATGCTGCTATGTCAGTATTAATTGAAATTAAAATTGAAGAAGATAAATTAGAAAATGGATAAAAATATTGCTTATTTTTTACCAAGACCTAAACCTGATCATTATCGTGGTGGAATGCCTCTTGGTTGTGAAGAAAAATTAATAGAGATAGCTAAAGAAATTTTATACCCTATTATAAATAAAGAACCAAAAATATTGAATTTATTTAGTGGTATGAATAAATATGGTGTTCGTGTTGATCTTAATCCAAAAGTTAATCCTGACTATTTACTTGATGCCCATATTTGTAGTAAAGAATTATTAAAAAAAGAAGGAAAATTTGACATAATAATTGCTGACCCTCCTTATTCTAATAGAGAAGCTTGGGAATTATATCCTAATATTGAACTACCAAAATTAAATTATAAAGTTTGGACTTATGAATGTGAAAAATTATTAAATAATAATGGAATTTTAATTGTATATCATAAATATACAATGCCTAATCCTAATTGGGCAAGATTTAAAATTGTAAAAAGAGTATTTATAGGGATAAGAGTTTTTCACGTTCCAAGAGTTGCCATTTATTTTCAATATAAAAATGAATAAACAAAAAGTAAAATTTGCTTTATATTCAATAAATGATGATATTTTAAATGTTACTGATAAATTTTTACGATTAGAAATTTTTTCATTTCATGATTTATGTTGGTGGGTAAATCCAGATAATCATTGGGTAAACAATAAAAATAAAGCTGAAAAATTATTAAAAATATTAGAACAAGAAGAATGTTGTGAAAGAATATCTGCAAGAAATAGAAATGGTCTTGCTTATAAAATAACAGATGATTTTATTCTTTTATTAAATGAAATAGAAAGAATTGAGGAAATATTAAGGGAAAATAATTGCGTAAGGAAGACGTAAATCGTTTTAAAAAACTTACTGATCTATTATCCGGAAAAGAGGCAAAAGGTAAATATGAATACATGGCCTTGTGCCCCAAACACGGTGACGCACGATTAAGTCTTTGGGTGAAACTTAAAGATAGTGGAAAAATAATTCTTCACTGTCACGCTGGTTGTTCGCCTTCTGATATTTGTGCAAGTATAGGTCTAAGTTTATCATTTCTTTATCCAACTCCTCAAATAATAGATGTATTTGATTACATTACTGTCGAAGGTCAATTATTATATCAAGAAATTAAATTTGATAAAACAGCATTAAAACGATTCCAAGTTCGTCGACCATCTGATAAAAAGAAATCAAAAGATCCTTGGATCTGGGATATAAAAGACACTTCTCTTATTCTTTATAATTTATTTGAAATTGTTAATGCTAAAAATGATGAAATTATTTTTATGTGTGAAGGAGCTAAAGATGCTCGCACACTTTCTAATTTAGGTTTAATCAGCACAGCAGCTTTATTTAATGATTGGATTAAAACAGATACAACTCCATTAGATAATAAAAATGTTATCATTTTAGTAGATAATGATGAAGCAGGAGAAACAAAAGCATTAGTTGCAGCACATGATCGCTATAAAAAAAGTTCAAGCATAAAATTACTTAGATTACCTAATTTAGAAAAAAGTGAAGATATAACAGACTGGCTTAAAAAAGATGAGAAAAATACAAAAGAAGAGCTTCTTAAATTAGCAACTTCTTCAGATCTTAAAGAATGGTTTCCTAAAGAATCAATTAAAGAACGAATTAAAGATGGATTAGTAACAGGATTAGCTTTCGAATACGACAATCCTCGACCTGCTTTCTTTGAATGGTTAGAAACATTTCATCCCTCTGAAGAAGGACCTCTTAAATTTTATGATGATATGTATATAAAAGGTAATCCTGAAACTAAAATTTATAAAGAGATTTCAGAAAATAATTTATTAAAATCAATGGCAACTTTCTTCGCTCTCTGTTATAATAAAAAATCAAAAAATTCGGATGAATTATACAAACCAACTCCAACACTTTTAAAAATGATTTTACATATTGGTATTCCAGAAATAGATTTAGATATTATAGAAAATCCTGTAATGCCTATTTTTAATCCTTTCTTCATGCCAGAAAAAGAAAAAAATTATAAACCAGAAGATATTATCATAATGAAGAGTTATAATTTTTATGTACCAGAAAGACATATATTCCCTCGAAATATGGATGCTTGTATATCAATGGCAGCTTTACCTTTTGATTATGACGAAAATGCAACTTGTCCAGAAATAGATAAAACGTTCAAAACTCAATGGAAAAATGATGAAGAAAGTACAAATCTTTTATTACAATTTATTTATTATTGTATGTTACATACCCATAAATATAAATCTCTTTTATGTATGGTTGGAGAAAGTGATAGTGGAAAATCTCAAATATTAGAATTAATTCGTAATTTTATTGGTCAAGATAATTGTAAAGCATTAAGTTTGAGTAAAATTGGACGACCTTTTGAATTATACCCTGCTCGTAATGCTCAGCTTCTTATAAGTGATGATATACATTTAACAAAATATGATTTACAAGATGGAGCTATTATAGAGAATCTTTTAAGTATTCCGTTCGGTGCTCCTATTAGAATTGAGAAAAAAGGAGGGGGAATTTATTCTAAAAAACTTCCTTGTCAAATTATCATAGCAGGGAATAATCCTCCAGAAATTCCTATACGTTCTGTAGCTTTATCTAATAGATTCAAATTTTTATATTTTCCTCATGTTTATATAAGAGGAAAAGATATGAATCCTTTAATAATGGATATTTGGTTAAAAGAACTTCCAGGATTAATGAATAAAGTATTAGATGCTGGGATGAATTTAGAAATAAATGATGGATTTATTGAACCACGTTCATCTTTTAGAATAAGAAATGAATTTGAAAAAGGAGGTAATCCAATAAGACAATTTGTTCAAGATTGGTTTGAAATACAAACAGGAGATGAAGAAGTTGTATGGTTTATACGAATTAGTGATATGAAAATGTATTACAAAAATTATTGTGAAGAAATGAATGTTGATCAACTTTCGCCGAACGAATTTAGTGGGAATCTTGAATCTATTAATAATATTTCAAAACAAAAAATAAATGTAAAAGTAATAAGTGAAAAAACAGGAAAACCAGAATGGTCACGAATTTATGGATGGTGTGGTATAAGACGTAAAGGAACAAGTGGTAATCCAAATGATGAAATTGGAAGCACTGGGGAATTTTAATAAAATAAATGGTAGAGCTCAATTATAATAAATTTAACGGTTATAATAGTATGTGAAAACGATTTAGGTAAAAATTTTTACTATTTTAGGTAAAAATTTAAGACTGTTTTTACTTAAAAAGTATAAATATAAGTGGTTAAAAGGTATCATAGGGCAATTTAGGTAAATTAGTAAAAATTTTTACCTATACTACACTGTATATATAGGGTTATGTTTTTTATATTTCTAATCTCTTTTATATAGGTAATACTATATAAAATTTTTACTATTTTGACTAAACTGAGTTATAGAGCCTATACTATAATTATATTTAATAGTTTTAGGTAAAAACCATTAAAAATTTTTACCTAAATTCGGATAATTTTTACCTAAATTTCTACTACTCGGTTTATAGAGTCTATAACCTGATTATATTAGTGTTTTTTAGGTAAAAATTAAAATCTATGCGAGAATTACTGGTTTTTTATAAAAATTTGAAAGTTTTTTAATTATTAGAAAATTTTAGGTATTCCCAAAAATTTTTATAACTTTTATGAAAAAGTTTCATGTGGCGAGCGAGAAAATAGAAAAACCAAAAAACTTTCTATTATCAAAGATTATTTATTTTACTTCAAAATTTTATAGATTTATTTTTAGAAGTGTCTATAAATTTTGAAGAAAAAATTCTAAAAAAATTTTTATTTTTTACTTTACTTAGATAATAAAACTATTATAATATTGTTATGTAATAGTCTATTTCTTTTTATTTATTCATAGGTGATATATGATGAAATGTTAAAATATTTAATAGAAAGAAAAGTATGGATTATGGAGAATTAAAATATTATGATGGTGTCATAGATGCGATAATGGAACGGATTGGAAAGAAATGGACAAAGTCTATGATAAAAAGACAACTGCGGGAATGGTTTCCTGGAATAAGTTTAAATACTTGTACTTTTCTTATTGGTAGAGCAAAAAAGAAGATACGAGAATTATATAATATTGATCCATCTGAATATAAAGGTAGTCAGATTTCATTTTATGAATTTGTTATTCGTAGTAAATCGGATCTTAAACATAAGTTAATTGCTGCTGAACGATTAGATAAATTATTTGGTTTAGAACATGTTTCAATAAAAGATCCAAGTATTATAGCAGAAAAAATTCAACAAGCATTAAAAGAGATGGATGAAAGTGTTTTAGGAAGTGAGGACGAAAATGGCGGAAATAAGAATGTCGGGGAAGGGGAAATTGATGCCGGGAATAGTACAAAAGAGAAACAAAAAAATACAGTCAACTCTGAAATTTTTGAGGGGTCTATTATTGAAGAATCCACTGTCTCTAATAAAGAAATAGATAATGATATTATTCCTGAAGAAATTAAAAAGGAATTAAGCTCTTTTAAAATTGAAGAAGAAAAAGATGATGAGGAAGAGAAATGATTCTTACTCCTCGGTGGATGAAGTTAAAACCTCACGTTGAGCAACAAAGATATTATAAATCAGAAAAAAGATTTAATATTGCTCATGCTGGAAGACGTGGTGGTAAAACAGAACTTGCAAAACGAAGATTAATAAAAAAAGCATTAAAATTTCCAGCTTCTTTGCAAGGACGATTTGTTTTTGGTGCTCCAACTCATAAACAAGCATTTGATATTTTTTGGGATGATTCTATTGCTATGATCCCAAAATGTTCTTTAGCAACTGGTGATAGACGTTCTATATTAACTTCACAGCGTAAAATAAAATTATATAATAATGCAGCTATAGAAGTTGTTGGATTAGATGTTCCTGCAAGAATTGAAGGTCCTCCATTAGATGGATTTGTTGGAGATGAATTTGGTAATTTTAAAGCAGATGTGTGGGGAAAACATATACGACCAGCATTAGACACATTAGGAAGACCAGGATGGGCAGATTTAATTGGGGTACCAGAGGGGAAAAATCATTATTTTAATCTTGCTGAAGATGCTATTGATAAAGATGATTGGGATATATTTACTTGGCATACAAGAGAAATAAATCCTGAAGCAGCAGAAAAAGCTCTTGAAGATGTAGATATATTAACATATAATCAAGAATATGGTGGTGAATTTGTTTCATTTAAAGGTAGAACATATTATTCTTTTGATAAAGAATTAAACTGTCCTCCAAGTGGAGAAAGAATATTATATAATGCTGCTTATCCTTTAAATTTTAGTTTTGATTTTAATAGGATACCAGGAAATTGTACTATTAGCCAAGAACTTCCTCCTCCAGAATGGTTAGTAAAACGTAATCAAGGAAAGAATCGTGGATTAGTAACCTGTGTTATTGATGAAATATTTTTACAACAAGATAGTAATACAGAAAAAGTTTGCGATTTATTAATTAAGAATTGGTCCTTCCATAAAAAAGTTGTTAGACTTTATGGTGATGCAACTGGAGGAGCAAAAAAGAGTAGTGGAGTAAAAGGAAGTGATTGGGATATTATAAATAGTAAATTCAAAAGTGTATTTAATACTGTTAATAGATATCCTATTTCTAATCCTCCTGTTCGTATCAGAATAAATTCAGTTAATAGTAGATTGCTTTCAGCAGATGGTTATATAGGAACAATAATTGATAAAAAATGTAGATATCTCATTAGAGATTTTGAAAGTGTAACCTGCGATGATAGTGGAGATATACAGAAAAGTGATGTTAAAAGTTTATTGACACATATCTCTGATGGATTTGGTTATATGATAGCAAAAGAATATCCACTTGGTGGTGGTGGAAAATTTGTAACGAGTGATTTTTAATTATTTAACGAGGAGAATTAAAAATGGCAGATCCAAAAACTCCAGAAAGTATTATAGAGCATCAAGCAGATTATAAAGAAGGTATATGGAAAACTTATTCTTTACAGGAACTTGGTATGTGGGTACATTTATTTGTAAAACGAGCTTGTCATCGTGATAATATTATAAAAGCTAAAAAAGATTTGCATGATGCACAAAATTATCTTAATATGATGCAAGTTAATATTGATGCTATAAAAGAGGAACTTGGAATAAATGAGTAGAACTTATAGAAATGATCCAGATAAACACAAAAACGATTATTATCAAATATCTGGTGATTTAGATATATACAAGAATCTTGATGGAAGAGATAAAAAGCCGAGAAGCAAAAGTCCGTCATGGTATAAAAAACAACGCGAACGTGCTCGTAGAGCAAAGAGAAAAGCAGCATTAAAAAATAGAAGTGAAATGCCAATAGAAAAACGGAACAATGATTGAGATTGGAATTAAAATATGAGTTGGCAAGTAGAAAAACAAAATATGGCTTTTGAAGAGGAAAAAGCGATGCATAATCAAGAACAAGATTTAAAAGAATATTATAGAATTATTTTTACATTGAAAAATGGAAGACAAATTGAAATATTAACAAAAGAAGCTTTTGTAGAATCAGAAGTAGATTATGAAAATAATATAATAATTGAAGGATTTGTTGCAACTCCAATGATTATTGAAAAAACAATCAGTGTTTGTAGAATTGAGATTGCAGCAATTGAAATAACAAAAGAACCACATATAACTTGGAAAAACACAGAGTTGGATTCAGAGCTTGAAGGAAGTAAATAATGCCTATAACTAAAGAAGCAAAACAAGAAGCTGAATGGCAAGCAGATAATGATGCAAGAACACTTGCTGAAGCTAATGTAATACTAAATGATGAAAAAAGACTTAATGCTGCCAAGAAAGCTGCAACCAAATTAGCTAAAGAAGCAAAAGATCGATTTGATGGTTTACTTAAAGTTGCAGGAAAAAGTAAAATAACTATTGAAGGTATGAAAATATTAAATGATGATTAAATTGATATTTTTATTAATTTACGCTTTTATTTATTCTTTAGTTTGGATTATGCCTTATTTATGGTCAAAGAAAAAGATAAAGAAAAGTATCCGGGTGAAAAACTTTTAGAATATAATAGAAAATTTATAAAACAATCAAGGGAAAAAGATGGCTGTAAACAAAAGAAAAAGAAGAAATGGAACTGGTCCTTTTATTGGTTCTGCACAAAGAAAAATTTCAGGAAAAAGAGGTAAAAGAAAGTTGAGAGGCGAGCGATGTTTAAAGAAAATTTAAATAATAATTTATTAGCATTTATTATTTGTATCTTAATTAGTTTATTAATATTTGTTTTGATTTCTGGATGTAAATCTATTCCAATGTGGAATAATAAGCCGATTCAAACAAATCCTTCTTCAACACCTACTGATCAACTTTGGGATGCAGTAAAGAAAAGTAATTGGCTTATAACTTTTTCTATTCTTGGAATAGCAACAGGATTTTTTGCTTTTCTTAATGGTTCTAAGATGGGACTTCCAGCAATAGGTGCAAGTTGTATCTCTTTATTTATGGCTCTTGCTGTTGCAAGATTTGCGACTTGGATGGCTATTTGTGGATTAATTGGAAGTTGTGCTGCTGTTGGAATCAGTATTCTTGTAAAAAATAAAGCATTTAAAGATATTATTTGTAATGTTGAAAAGATAAAAGATATAGCAAAAGAAAACGGAAATACAGTTTCTCAACCTATGATAAAAGCAGCATTAACAGATCAATCAAAATCAACACGGAAACTTGTGCAGAAAGTAAAAAGTAATTTGAAATTAAAAAATCTTATTTGAGGAGAACAAGATGCATTTATTTTTAATTGGTGTATTTGTTGGGTTTATTCTTTATCCTGTTATTAAGATGTTAATTCAAAAATTAACAGATAAAGTAACAAAGATGTAATATAAAGATATTGGGAATAGAGGACTTCCTGGTCGTTTATTATAAATTGGAGTCTTAGCAAATAGTCTAAGAGCTTTAGCTCATAATAAATTATAAACTTAAATAAAGAGACATCATTTGTTCAAGGCTCCTCTTGTTATTATAAAATTAAATAAGATTTCTTTTCAAGAAAGGCGATGCGATGCAAGATGAAAAGGTAATCGTTCTTATTGCTTCCGTTAAAGAACGTGAGCAACAATTGAAGATTGTAATTAATTCTTTGTATGAGCAAGTAGATGAAATTCATTTAATTTTGAATTACTATGAGCAAGTTCCTAAATGGTTATATAGAAATAAAATATTTGCTTATTGTAATTTAACTAATAAAAATGCTCATGATAGCATTTGGAATCAAGTTTGGCAAGACGCTTATTATTTTATCTGTGATGACGATCTTTATTATCCAAAGAATTATATTGACAAGTTAATAGAGTGTATTGAAAGACACGAACGGAAAGCTGTGATATCTGTTCATGGATCAAATATTGTGCAACCAGTAAAAGATTATCTCAGTTGCCGATCTACTTATGGTTTTTCTGATAGATTAGAAAGAGATATATATGTAGAGATGGCTGGAGTTGGTACAACTGCTTTTCATTCTTCTACTTTTAATATTTTACCCACATTGCAAGATTTTCCTATTCCATTTTGTAGAGATTTATGGTTTTCTATATTTTGTAAAAAACAAAACATCCCTATAATTTCTCCGCAAAGATCTTATGGTTGGATAGTCCCATTAAAAACTCCAGGTGATACTGTTTATGATGCAACAAAGAGAAATAAAAATTTGCAACGAATAAAAGATAGAATACTAAAAGAACAACTTCTTCCACTTTTGTTTTGTAATAAAAATAATGGATATTGTTTAATTACTGATTATGATTTTGATGAACGATTATTGAGAAAAAGTTTAGATACTTTAGATAAAGTTACAATAGAAAATGCAACAAGTTGCAATAAAATTGTATTCAGCAATCGTGTTAAGGGTTATAGTCAATTGACGCCTCGGCGTTATAATGTCTTAACGCAATATGTAATTCCAGAAGAAGCTGAAATAGGAATAGCTGGTTCAAAGATCATAACTCAATTTAGATTTATAAAAGGATTACCAGAGGATTCAAAAGTTATTTCTGCTGATGCTGATTTATATTATCTTAAAGATCCTTTTACTGCTTTTGATAAATTTGATTTTGATATTGCAGTTACAACTCGGCCAGAAAAATATCATTATCCTATAAATCAAGGGATGGTAATGTTTAAAACTTCTAAAAAACTTAATTATTTTTTAGATTTTCTAATGTCGCAAATTTTTAAGCGAACTTGGCCCGAACTTATTCAATGGCAAGAATTATTCAAACATTCAGGGAATAATTGGTCTATTGGTCAAGATATGATGTGTGTTGCTTTTGGATTAAAAGAACAAATTGAAGAAAATTTTGGAATTAAGATAGTTGATATTGGTCCGGAATATAACTATTGCCCGCATTCTGATGGTATTCATACTTGGTCTGGAAAACAAAAGTTGATAGAAGCATATAAAAATAAAAGCGTTTCTGTTTTACATCTTAAATCAAGACTTAAAGAACTTCTTTTTGAGGGAATGTTAAAATGAGAGCTTTTATAATTGCATCTTTCGGTAATAGGCAAGAACAAGTTCAACGATTGGTACGAAATATTAGAAAATATTCTTCTTTTGATTATAGAATTCATATAATAACAACTGAAGATTCTAATCTTGGTTCCTTACATCAATTTAATAATCTCTTTAGAGATTATGTAGATAGGATTTGGCCAATCGAAACTCCACGAGCAGATATTCGTAATTCAAATTATTATAAGATTCTCTATGCTTTAGATTATGGTTATAAATCAGCATGTCTTCTTGATGATGATATGTATATTGCAAATGAGAATTTTGTAGATGGTTTTGATATTGCTGAAAAATTTGGTGCTGCTTTGCCATTAAATCCAAGAATATATGTAAAATATAATGCAATGGGAACAGACGTTACCAGTTTTGATTTAACTGAAATAAGAGATTGGCCTCAATATGTTTCTGCATGTAATTTTTCACCGTTCTTTGTTGTTCCGAAAATAAATGGATGTAATATTTTTCTTGAACAGTTAAAAAATGAATTACGATTCAACACTTGTCGAGGAACTCTTGCTATATGGAAAGCAAGTTGGAAAACTGCTTTTACTCCAGTTTATTTACCTGAACAATGGTGCGTTTGTGGAAGCAATGCGGAATATATAAAAAATTATACAAAACAATTAAAAGGAAGAGAAATTGCAATAGAACCTATGATGTTGCATTTAGGTCACGAAAAAGTTAGAGAAGTTTTTGAAAGTGACATAAAATTATGAAACGAGGTGCACATAAACGAGCGTTGATTGCTGTTCAAAATAATTTGTTCGCTGGAAGTATTCAAGAAATCACTCATAAGCCGAATTGGGGATTTAGAGAATTAAGACCAAATAATATTTGTGTTGGTACTTTAAATGAAAAATTTTTTGTTAATAGAATTTTTCATATATTGCTTGGTGAAGGTGTATCTTGGGAAGATATGAAAGATTGTTTATTACGAGCAATGAAAAACACTTTGCGAATTTTGATACTTGAGCATAACCCTTATAGTGAAGATTTTAATAACGTAAATTATGCTTCTTATGAAGCATTAAAAAGATTTCTTAAAATAATTCCATATCCAGTTACAGAAATTAATATTGATGGGCGAAATACATTATTTGTAATAACTGTATTATCAAATTTTGATGAATCTATTAATGTATTGGATAAAACAAATTTAGAATTTTATGAAGCAGTTCGGTATAGAAATTTGCCTTTTGAAAACGAAGAAATATATCGAGTATCCAGCGAAAAGCAAAATGATTCTGGGTATTTAATAAATTTAAAAGATAGGAATTTGTTAAGAAAAAATCAATATCCATTATATTCAGTAGTTGGTGGATTGATGTTTTTAAATGCTATTGCTGAGATAGGGAAAAGAAATATTATTTTATTTGATATGTCTTTAAAACAATTACTTTATGCTAAATCAATAATTTATATAATAAAACATAGTGAAACGCTTGTAGATTTTGATAATTTTTTACAGTTTTTTATTCCTTCATCTCAAATGAATTATTTATGGAATGGTCTTTTTAATGCAGTACGAATAAAACCAAAAGAAGAAAATGAATGGTTTGATGTAGTTAGAAAAGGAATTTGGAGAACGTATTATAATGAAGTTAGAAAAATTTTATTAGAAAACAAAATAATCTATTCTTTATCTCCAATTCAAAATATAAATTTTCCAAAAGATTCTATTGCTTATTTAAGCACTATTCCAGAAGAAAAAATTAAAAGTTGTCAATCAATGTATCGTTTTGTAGTTTCACCAAAAAATAATATTCCAATATTGGAGATGAATTAATGCTTTGCACCTCATTAGATAGAAATTATTTACCCTGGGGAAAGTTGTATTGTTTGTCAGCAGCTTTAACCAATCCTAATGAAAAGATTTATATATCTTCTGTAAATTTATCGAAAAATGAAATAAAAGAATTAAAAGATTGTAATATGTTAGTTAATATTACAAATCATAAAATTGAAGTACCAAAAACAATTCGCTATCGGCAATATATGCAGTGTAGAATATCTCATGTTTTACTTGAAGTTTTTGAAAAATTTCAAAATACAAATGAAATTTGTATTGTGACAGATGTTGATATGTTGTTTCGTAAATCATTAAATGATTTATATGCTCTTATACAAGATAATGATATATTATTAAAATTTGATAAAGAGCATTTAGATATGAAGGAAATACAAAATGGAATTATTATGTTTCGATGTAATCAAATTGCTATAAATTTATTTTTACTATTTTATAATAAAATGTGGGATAATGGAATTATAAATTATAGAGACGATCAACGACAATTATTTAAGGCTTGGAAAGAATTTAGAGGAGTGATAAATTTTGAAGAAATTCCACATGATTATGTAGATGGTTCTTTTAGAAAAGATTCGCATATTTGGTCAGCCCATATTGGAAATAGGTTTAATAATTATAATAAATTTTTAGAAGAACTTGGATTGCCAAAAGTAGATAAATGCCCAAATCTAAGTTGGATTGGTAAAAGTGATGGACGACAAGAAGCTAATTAAAATAGACGATATTTTATTCTATATTCCTAATCCTAATGATTTTATTTATGCAAAAATGATTGAGACAAAGAGATTATGGGACATAGACAGAATAAGATATATGTTAAATTTTGTTAGTAGCAATTCTATTGTAATTGATGCTGGAGCTCATGTTGGTTGCCATACAATTCAATTTGCAAAGAAAGCTAAAAAAGTTATAGCAATAGAACCAATTAAACAAAATTATGATCTTTTACAAATTAATTTAAAATTAAATAACTTATCTAATTGTCAGCTTATTAAGAAAGCATTGTCAAATAATAATTCAGATAGATTAGTTATAGATCATACAAGAGAAAGATTGAATACAAATAGTGGAGCTACTTATTTAATTCAATCAGAATTAGGAACAATCGAAACTATTACATTAGATAAGTTATTAGAAAACGAAAAAAGCTTGGTATCATTTATAAAATATGATGTAGAGGAAATGGAATATGAAGCATTACAAGGTTCAATAAAAACTTTAAGAAAGCATAAACCAGCTTTATATGTTGAATTAATACCAGATGGAAATAGAAATAAAAGAAAAGATAATAACTCTCAGATCATTTCTCTTTTAAAAGTTCTTGGTTATAAAGAAACTGAAATAATTGGTGTTTGGAAGAATAAAAATGGATAAAGTATTAGGAATATTTTGCCATCCTGATGACGAAATTCTTTGGGGATATCCAATTTTTCAAAATGGAAACATTGAAAAATATTTAATAATTTTATGTGATGATTATGTGCGGCGAGGACCGCAACGACGACAGGCATTACAAAAAATTTGTCAACAAGAAAACATAAATCTTGTAAGATGTTTATCTGAAAATAATAATTTTTATAGTTTATCAACACGTCGCCCAAATCTTTTAAAAGATGCAATAAAAAGAATAGAATTATCTTTTGAAGCTGTAATAAAGAATATAAAACCAGATTATATTTTCACACATAATCCTGCAGGTGAATATGGACATGGTTCACATAGATTACTGTTTGAACTTGTAAGCCAAAATGATTTAGTAAAAAATCTGTTAATAACAGATATTTGTCAAGAGAGTAATCATAGAAGCAGCAAAGAAATTCCAGATATAATTGAGCAAGCATATTATAAAAATTGGAAAGGATTAGTACAGTTAGATATGGATTTCTATAATCGTTGTAAAGCAATTTATGATAAATATAATTCTTGGACTTGGTCTAAAGATCCAATTGAACAATGTAATTTGTATTTGTTGAAAGAAGAAAAATGACCGGCTTTCCTGATTTCAAATGGTATGATATTTTTAGTATTATTTATCAATTAATAAAAAGTTTTATTATTGATCTTTTTAGTAAATAAAATGTTTGAAAATTTATTGATATTAGAATTTGATACTACAAAGGAAGCTGCTGATTTTTTGAAAAGCATAGATCCTGAATCTAATTTCTATTTAAATTTATAT
>Ga0209636_10000462_pt1 | contig 39633 bp, 40 predicted proteins | sample DeeMarSWOR152_54_FD_187464 | JGI IMG/M metagenome (GOLD analysis project Ga0209636, IMG submission 187464) | Marine sediment microbial communities from White Oak River estuary, North Carolina - WOR-1-52-54 (SPAdes) (version 2) | ecosystem: Environmental > Aquatic > Marine > Intertidal zone >... | reverse complement strand
ATATATCGCACGGGGCGAGTTCAAAAAGGCATACGACATTATTCTAAAAGACAATCCGCTACTAGGCGTCTGCTCTCGCGTATGCCATCATCCATGCGAGACAAAGTGCCGTGCAGGTCAGGGTGGCGAACCGATTGCGATTCGCGCCCTCAAGCGGTTTGCTGTTGAGTACGGAGATGGTAAAAAGATGAAGAAGGCGAGGAAAAAGCCAACTGGCCCAAAAGCAGCGATCATTGGCTCGGGTCCATCTGGCCTGATGGCTGCGTATCACCTTGCCCAGCGAGGATATGCACCAACAATCTTTGAGGCTATGCCAATTATGGGTGGCATGCTTGCCGTTGGCATACCTGAATACCGTCTTCCGAGAGATGTACTTGTTAGAGATGTTGAAAGAATAAAGAATGCTGGCGTGGAGATTAAAACCAACAATAAACTCGGTCGAGATTTTACCGTACAGGACCTTTTCGATAAAGGCTACAAGGCGATCTATGTCGCGATAGGTGCGCACAAGAGTATAAAACTGGCAATTCCTAACGAAACTGCGCACGGTGTCATCCCGTCGATGGAATTCCTTACCCAAATACATCTCGGCAAAAGAGTTGATGTTGGAAAGAACGTCGGCGTCATCGGAGGCGGGAATTCAGCAGTTGATGCGGCAAGAACTGCATACCGTCTCCCAGGCGTTGAAAAAGTGACCATAATTTACCGAAGGACTCGAGGGGAAATGCCTGCATACAAAGAAGAGGTAGACGGCGCTCTTGAAGAGGGCATCGAGATGCACTTCTTGACTGCACCGACAAAAGTGGTCATGAAAGACAGCAGAGTAGCCGGCATCGAGTGCATAAGAATGCAGCTCGGGAGTGTGGATGAAAGTGGTAGACGAAGACCAATTCCAATCAAAGGTTCAGAATTCGAAATAAAACTTGATACACTCATTCCTGCGATCAGTGAACAACCAGATATCTCGTGTCTTGGAGATGAACACGATTTCAATATTTCCGGCTGGAATACGTTTGTTGTAGATCAGGAGACGCTCACAACAAATGTTCCGGGCGTCTTCGCAGGTGGTGACGCAATCCGTGGTCCGAGCAGTGTTATTGAGGCAATGGCTGATGGAAAGAGAGTCGCGGAAGCGATAGACAAGTACATAAAGGGTGAGGAAATAATATTCGCATATTCGGTGACACGACCGTCAATTTACGTAGAACCTGTGAAACTAAGAGTCGAAGAGGTACTAGAGACTTCAAAACAGAAAACGAGGAAACGTGCGCCCCATCTACGAAGTAAGAACTTTGAGGAAGTTGATTTGGGATTCGATAAAAAAGCAGCGATGAGAGAAGCGAGACGATGTCTACGATGTGATTTAGAAATAAAGAAAAAAAATGAAAAGGAGCCAAAATGATAACGTTCACTCTAAATGGTCTTGAGGTTCAGGTTCCAGTGGGATACACAATCTTAGAGGCATGCAAATTCTATGGTATTGATATCCCTACGTTGTGCTATGTGGAAGGCCTTTCACCTTATGGCGGATGCCGCTTGTGTCTGGTCCAGATAGGCGACGGTGAAAATAGTAAACTTGTCAGTTCTTGTACTTATCCTGTCGAAGAAGGTCTTGTAGTACGAACAAACACAAAAAGGGTTATCAGTGCCCGAAAGATGATGATCGAATTACTTGTATCAATCTGCCCTTCTTCAAAGACTATACAGGATCTAGCGTCAAAATTTAATGTGAGAACGTTGCGTTTCCCCGCACGACATGAAGATTGTGTCTTATGTGGCCGCTGTGTACGTATGTGTAAGGAACAGATGCAATCAGGCGCCATTGGATTTGTTGAACGTGGCTATAAAAAGAAGATCATGACTCCATTCAATATCAAATCTGAAGTCTGTCGGCTCTGTGGTGGATGTATCTACATCTGTCCTGCCTGTCAATTACGGTGCCAAGGACCAGATGCGAAAACTGATCTGTGTAGTGGTTGTCTATCACTCGAGCCCACGTGTACTAATGTTCATGAAGATTATCAATGCTGGATGGGAACAACAGGTGACTGTGGCATCTGTGAAGGAAGACCAGAACAAATTGCGACGCGTGACGCCAAACGCAAGAAGCCATACGCGAAGAAAGAACAATAAGGAGTGTAGATGTATTCGTTTGAAAAATTAGAAATATGGCAGTTATCATTAAACCTCGTAGAAATGATATATGAAATGACCAAAAAACTTCCTGAGGATGAGAAATATGGTCTTACAGGCCAACTCAAAAGAGCATCAGTTTCCGTGTGTTTGAATATTGCCGAAGGACGTGCAGCAGATAGTGATGCTGAGTTTAGGAGATTTCTTGGAATTTCATTGAAATCACTGATTGAAATTATCGCTTGTTTAAAAGTATGTGAAAAACTGAAGTTACTCGATCACATACTGGTTCAAAATGCATATCAATTGTGTAACAAGATTGAAGCAAAGATTAGGAAATTTAGAAACAACCTCAATAGAAAACGTAGGACGCAACACATATCTTCAAAACGCGTTAGGCGTAATGCGTCAAGCGTTGAGCGTAACTGAAAGGAGAAAAATATGCCATCATTATCAAGAATAAATGCATCAGCCGCAACACTTACCAAGAATAGAACTGAAGACTCTATCGTACCGCTCAGCGGAATGTGTGTTACATGTGTGGACGGCTGCATCGGCATGTGCGAGATAGGTAAATCTGCTTACCGTGGCCATGAAGTGATCTATCCTCAACCCTTTGGCATTCTCACCGCAGCATCTGAAAAGGATTATCCAGTTGACTACACTCATTTTAATATCATGGGTACTGCTGTTGGTGCTATCGGCATCGAAGCCGATCCGGACAAGGCAATCTTTCCCAATGTAAATCTGGAACAGACATGCGGTGCGCAGAACGGTCTCAAGGTCAGATTTCCAATGGTTGTGCCCGGACTTGGTTCGACCAATGTGGCAAAGAATAACTGGGAAGGTCTTGCCATAGGCGCTGCCATATCGGGTATCATGCTCACCATCGGAGAAAATGTAGTCGCTATGGATATGTCGAGCGTGATTAAGAAAGGCAAAATCCTGAAGGCTCCAGATCTGGAATGGCGCGTGAAGACATACCAAGAGTGGCAACGGGATGGCTATGGTGCGATTATCGTTCAGGCTAATGTTGAAGATACGAGACTCGGTGTCCAAGAATTCGCAATACAAAAGCTCGGTGTTGAGGCGGTAGAGTTGAAATGGGGACAAGGTGCAAAAGATATTGGCGGTGAGGTGAAGATTAAAGAATTGAAAAAGGCACAGGTACTCAGAAAGCGCGGCTACGTAGTGATCCCAGACCCACTTGACCCAGATATCATTGAGGCATTTGAACATCGGGCCTTCACCGAATTTGAGCGGCACTCCAGGATTGGCATGGTAGATGAAGAATCCTTTATCAAAAGAGTTGAAGAATTGCGCGCTGCAGGTGCAAAATACGTCTTTTTGAAGACCGGGGCATACCGCCCAGCCGACCTGGCGCGTGCGGTAAAATATTCATCCGAGGCAAAGATTGACCTCTTAACGGTTGATGGCGCTGGTGGTGGAACTGGTATGAGCCCTTGGCGTATGATGAATGAGTGGGGAATGCCACCAGTGGAGATCCATTCACTCACGTATTTCTACACAGAGAAACTTGCCAAAAAAGGCAAGTATGTACCGGCTCTTGCCTTTGCTGGTGGTATTGCCTTTGAGGATCAGATCTTTAAGGCACTTGCACTTGGTGCACCCTATACAAAGTTAGTAGGTATGGCACGTGCTCCGCTCTGTGCAGCAATGGTTGGTAAAACAATCGGTAAGAAGATTGAAGAAGAAGAGGTCCCGGTCTTTGTCGAGCGCTTTGGAAATAGGAAAGAAGAAATATTTGTGACTGCGTCAAAATTGAAGAAGGAACTTGGCGAGAAGAATTTTGAACGTGTTCCTACTGGTGCATTAGGTGTGTACACCTATGTAGAGAGACTTGCGCAAGGACTCAAGCAGTTGATGACTGGCAACCGCAAATTCGCCCTCAAGCATATAAGCCGCGATGATATTGCCTCCCTCACAAGAGATGCTGCAAATATATCAGGTATTCCTTATGTCATGGATGTTGATAAAGATGAGGTCAATAAAATATTGGGGGTATAGCTAACGAAAAGACAGGGATACATGCTTTTGTTCTGATTCGCCGAGTTTTTTCTCCTTTCTAATAAAAAAGCCGGGATTAACCCGGCTTTTTTTACCACACTGCTGTCTACAATACATCAATCATCCGTGCCAATACTGCCTTGCCACGATAATCAGGTAATAATATTGGCGCCTTTCGTGCCGTCTTGATTCCTGCCTCTTGGAGCGCCTTCACGTAGCCCTTGAGATGCTCAAGTGTCAGCTTCCCCTGTTGGGGATTCGATTTGAGATACTCCGCCACAGAGATACCTGACCTTCTGCCAAATACAAGACAATCAAGTGTTGAATTGCCCATGAGTCTGTTCTTACCGTGTACACCACCCGAGACCTCACCGGCGACCCAGAGGCTCTCAATATTTGTTTTGCCCCAGGGGTCGGTCTCAACGCCGCCATTCTGGTAATGGAGTGTAGGAAAGACCAATACCGGATCCTTGCGTATATCAATATCAAAACGCCTAAACATTCTTAACATTCCGGGAAATGATTTCTCGATGGTACCGACGCCATTCTTCATTTCAATGAGTGGTGTATCAAGCCATATACCACGCATACCAGTGGGTGTAGCGATACCGTTGTTCTTAACATAACACTCTCTGATGAAACTTGCTGCCTCAACATCTCGTGGTTCAAGAGGAAACACAAAGGCCTCACCATCTTTGTTCACAGGTTGAGCCCCCATGCTCCTTAGTTTTTCGGTGAGTAAAAGACCGATAATCTGCTGCGGATAGGCAGCACCAGTTGGATGATATTGTACAGTATCAGTATCGCGTAGTCGAGAACCTGCACGGTAGGCAAGCACAACACCATCACAGGTTGCACCATAGTGGTTTGTCGTTGGAAATCCCCGAATATGGAGCCTACCAAATCCACCAGTCGCTAGGATTGTCGCCTTTGCCTGAACAATCTTATAATCACCAGTCTCAAGATTATAGAGTACAGCACCAGTCACTCTGTTTTCATCAGTGAGAAACTCGATGACAGGGTAATATTCTAAATAAGGAATCGCACGATTCTTGAACTCATCCCTAATAACACGCAATTCCTCAAGACCAGTATAATCCTTGCAGGCATGCATTCTTCTCCTTGATGTACCACCGCCAGCCTTTTCGACAAAACTGCCATCACTTTCCCGATCGATCATTGTACCTAATTCATTGAGCCACTTCATAATGAGAGGCGCGTCTCCTACCAATGCCCTCAGTACATCTGGTTTGTTGGTGAAATGACCACCACCAATGGCATCCAAAAAATGTCGTGCCGGTGAGTCATTTACTCGATCAGCTGCCTGTGTGCCCCCTTCAGCCATAATAGAATTCGCATCACCGTGTCGCAGCTTATTGACAAGAAGTATCTTTTCTCTTGCTACACCTTTCTGATGTGCCCAGACCGCAGCACTCGTTCCGGCAAGCCCGCCGCCAATAATGAGCAGATCAACAGAGAAATCTGGTTTGGTGGGATCAATCTCTGTGCCGGTAATTAAGGGGTATGCCTCGAGCAAATCAGCCACTTCATTTGGTGCCGTATCTCCTTTATTGGGTCCTATTGAGATTGTACGTTTACCACCAGGTGCGTAATCAGGGTGAACTTTAAGTACCTCATCCCTTTCTTGCATGGTCATTGCCTTTGGTGTATAGTCTCTGCGCTTGGGGCGTGTCTGATTTACTACATCGATCAGTTTTCGCATATATTCTGGATAACCACCAATGAATTTCAATTCTGCCATTTCAACCTCCCCTCAAGACTTCTCAATGTCACGCGAGGTATAGCGTTTTCTCAGTTCCTCGGTACTCGTATTCATGAGCTCGTTGAGTTCTTCTTCGAATTTTCCCTGTTCAATCTCCTCGACCCTCTTCTTGAGATGGTCTGGTATCGGTGTCTCATATTTTCCGTGTAATCTTCGTGCGAGTTGGGCATAGTTGTACTGAGCAAGTTCCGCAGGGCATCTTATTGCACAGAGACCACACTGAATACAATCAAACGATAACTCAGCCATCAGTGTCACATCTCCCCGTTTTCCTGCTGCGATGTATTCCATCACATCGATATCCTGAGGACACGCCTTTGTGCATGCATTGCAACCCAAACACCGCAGAATCTCAGGGTAATGCATAAGGAATGGCTCAATGCCAGGTGACAGCTTGTTAACATCATATGTGGCACGTTCGGCAGGCGTGAATGGTATCTGTGTCAAATACATCCCATCTTCCACTCTCGTTTGACATGCCATAGCGGTCTTCAAACGGTAGTCTCCTTCGATCCTGTAAACTGTTGTACACGCACCACAGAATCCTGCACGGCAGCCACATGACCTTATAAATCTGTAGCCTGCGAATTCCATTGCCTGCATTATTGTAAGGCCTGCAGGAACCTTGTATTCGCTTCCTAAGATAGAGATGGTAATCCAGTGCTCAATGTCTTTTTCGTCAATTCCTGTGACAACCGATTTATTTGATTCTGCAATCTTATCCATAATACTACTGTCTTTCTGAGACATATGTTATAAACCTCCTTCTGTCTAAAATTGTTATTTGATTGAAAAAATTAACAGAGGTAGACGATGACCGTCTCGTTATTCTCTAACACCCTCTTCATTATATCCAAAAGATGTATAATGTCAACAATCGTTATCCTGCTTTTTGCTTATCCTCTAATCTTTTTATAAACTCCACAATGAGGCGCCGCGTTCTATCAATGTCTTTTAAGGACACTGTTTCAACCGGCGTATGCATATATCTCACAGGAATGCCGATGAGACATGTTGGTATCCCCTCGCGATTGAATGCGATATCATCGGCATCAGTGCCCGTATATGTCGGTAAGGGCTCAATCTGACAGGGAATCTCAGATTCCTTTGCAGACTCCACGAGCAACTCATATAGTTTTTCTGGTATTGTTGCACCTCGACCAATCACCGGTCCTTTATTCAAAGGAAAATATTCGTGCTCGCTCACATCCGGGTGTTCGCCAAATGTCACATCAATGACAACGGCGTAGTGAATGGGTAATCGAAACGAATGAATCCTTGCTCCAAGACCAGTGTACTCCTCCTGACTCGTCGCTATAAAGTGAATATTACTCTTATGTTCTGTCTTCGATAATATTTTCATCACCAGCAGGCCACAGGCAACACTCGCTCGATTATCAAGGGATTTTACACTTCTTAAATCTCCTTGCAGTTTCGTATACGTCCCACAGAACGAAATACTATCCCCTATGCCAACAAGTTTCTTAACCGTGCGTGTATTGAGGCCGGTGTCAACAAAGAGTTTTTCAATAGGGATGACTTTTTCACGCTCTTCCTTTGTCATGAGATGGGGAGGTTTGGCTCCAACACACCCTCGCACATCTTTTCTGCCGTGCACGACAACCTCCTGGCCAGGAAGAATGCGCACATCTGCTCCACCAACAGCGCTGAGACTAAGACGCCCTGCTCTGTCTATGGAACTCACCATAAACCCAATCTCATCACTGTGACAGGCAATCATAATACCGATGTCTGTTTCTCCTTTAATATGGCTGTATACGCTACCATCTTGTTCTATCCTCGATTCAATCTGATATTTTTCTAATTCCTGTTGAATAACATCTTGAATAGTCCCAGAGTAACCAACCCCTGTTGCTCGCGTGAGCTTCTCCAGTAATTCATCAAGATATTCCATAAGGCTATTCTCCATTTTTTGCCAACAGCAAGGTATTTCCCTCCTTTTTATCTTCGAGTGTGCAGAATACCAAATTCCCTGTTTCAAAAGAGAGCATCGTGGAAACACGTGCCGTCACTGTCTGATTAATGAATCGGGCAGCATTTTCAACAATTATCTTAACGCCTTCGATATAACCAACTCCTTCACTGTGATTCATACCTCTTTTCAATATCTTCACGGAAATCAACTTATTCGGCGTGAAGATTGGTGTCAGGATACGATAGAGGTCTCTCACATCTATGATAACCAACTGCGGGAAGAATTTTGACTGGCGGCACACCTCGTCTGAGGCTGTAAAAACTTTTGCACGCTTCCTGTGTGCACATCGTAACACACAAATCTCTTCAACTAATCCGTCACCTTTTTCAGTGACAAACTCAACAGTTGCGCTCCTGCTCAAGATGTTTATCGCGCGCTCTCCTTTGTTGCCAATACTCTTTTTAACAATGGATCTCACCAACTTTGGGATAATGATTCTCCCTTCAAAGAATTTTTTATCAAATAAATGGATAACTCTTCCATCTATTATGCTTGACGAGTCTAAAACAAATCTATTTTCGCGCCTAAAAAACAACATAGTTCCTCCTGAATATAAACCTCGCAGTATGCTTACTTCTCATTTTCAACTGCAATCTTTACAGCATCTTTCACGTCATCGACGCCGACAATCTCCATTTTGGTACTGTCGAGCTGGGCATGCTTACAAGGGACAATAGCTTTCTTAAACCCTAAATTCTCTGCTTCCTTTAATCGCGTTCCTAATCCATACACTGGTCTCACTTCTCCTCCGAGACCGACTTCACCAATTGTGATTATGCCTTTTTCAATTGGTCTATTCTTAATCGAAGAGGCAATTGCCAGGATAATCCCTAGATCGCTTGATGTTTCAAACACCTTTATACCACCCACCACGTTCACAAAACAGTCAACACCGTAGACATTGATTCCGACGCGCCGCTCGAGCACAGCAAGGAGCATTGAAAGTCTTTTATAATCTATACCGGTTGCAACTCGCTGTGGATAGTTGAAGAAGGTCGGGCTCGTCAATGCCTGGACCTCAACGAGCAGCGGTCTCGAACCTTCAATTATTGACACTATAGCTGATCCTGAATTTTTAGAATCTGACATGAACAGATTTGATGGATTAGGAACCTCCTTAAGGCCTGATTCGGTCATTTCAAATACACCTATCTCATTTGTTGAACCGAATCTATTTTTTATTGCTCTAATGATTCTATATTGTTGATTTTTATCGCCCTCAAAGTAGAGGACTGTATCAACAATGTGTTCTAATGTTTTTGGTCCTGCAATAACACCATATTTTGTTACATGACCGATAATAACAGTGGTAACACCATTGTCCTTAGCGTAACGCATCAAATCACCACCGCATTCTCTTACCTGCGCAACGCTCCCCGGTGCAGACGTTAGGCTAGATTTATAGATTGTCTGAATTGAATCAATAACCATAAAATCAGGTTTAGACCGAGATGCACACTCGAGGATTGATTCAAGTTCGGTCGCTGCAAGAATATGAATCCCTTTTCCATCAACACCTAAACGGTCAGCTCTCACGCGAACCTGATGTGCTGATTCTTCACCATTTACGTAAAAAATCGTTCTACCAGAACGCGCAATAATGTCTGAAAGCTGTAACATTAATGTGGATTTGCCTATTCCTGGATCACCACCAAGTAATGTGAGAGAACCTTCTACAAACCCACCCCCAAGGACACGGTCCATCTCTGAATTTCCGACTGCGTAGCGTCCTTTTTTCGTTAGAGGGATTTTGGACAGTAGAAGTGGAGTCAGCTGCTTCGATTTCCTACCTGACTCCTTCCGTTCAACGGTCTCTTCAACCATTGTATCATATTGGCCACAAGACGGACATCTGCCAAACCATTTTGGCGATGATGCACCACAATTCTGGCACACAAAATGTGTCTTCATTTACCTCACTGCGTTCAGTTAAATACTAACATCTAAATCCAAAATCTAAATACCCCAATTGTATTTCCTTATTTAGGATTTCTTGATTCGAAAATTTGAATTTGTCCCGTTAACGAGGATCTTCGTTTTTCAAAACGGGATTTAGGATCTAGTGCTTCGAATTTAGAATTTCCATACATTAGAATACTTTGATATTTATGTATTTCTTCGGATTCTCTCTAATATCTTCCACGAGGTCCTGGAGCGACTGATTTGTCAGCCTTAATTCTTCGTACAATTCATCTGATTTCAATAACTTGCCAACTGTTCCATCTCCGCTGATTAATGTAGACATTAGTGTGGATAGAGAATCCAGTCTTTCTACCAAATGTTCGAATTTATCTGCCGGTTCCTGCACTGTTTCCGTGAGTAGCTTTATGTTTTTGTCGATATTTCGAGAAAGTTGCATTGCTATTTTATTCAAATCAAGTTCATCAGGCGCAATGTTCTTAATCATCACGACCAGACTATCAAATTGCGTTGCCATTGACTCAAGGTCAAGTGATTCATTGAATCCATAATAAACATCTGCAACCTCTTCGCTACTTCCCGGTATAACCTTGACATATCTATCCGAACCAACATAGCTGATTGAACGAACGGCGATCTGAGAATCTTTAGGTAATACGATATCGCGTTCAATCGCAAGCACAGCTCGAATCATACTACTATCGATTTCAAGAACTTTGACCTTGCCCTTTTCTATACCGTATACTGCTACTGGATCACCAACTCTCAGACCTGTGACATCGTCAAAATAGACAATAACATCATAGGTATTCCTGAGACTGAGTCTGCCGGAAAGCCAGGTATACAGTACGATGAAGAGAAGTATTCCTGCGATGATAAATATACCCACAAAGGTCTCTCTGATCTGTTTACCCATCGTATACTTCCTTTCTTATCTTGTCCACCTTGTTAATCTTGCCTCTCTTCAACATGTAGATCTCGTCTCCAACTGCCTCAGCTGTTTCAAGATCATGAGTCACTACAATGCCACTCTTTGCATAATCTTTCTTTAATTCGTTCATCAGAACAACTACTCTATCTCGCATAATTGGGTCAAGACCAGTAGTAGGCTCATCGTAGAAGAGATATTTAGGATCGAGGGCAAGTGCCCTCCCAATTGCAACAAGTCTTTTCATGCCGCCTGAGAGTGCTCCTGGATAAAGCCGTCCCTTGCCTGACAAGCCAATAATCTTCAATATGTGCGCAACCCGCTGAGCAATCTCGTGCCTATCTACTTTGGTATGTTCACATATCGGTAATGCTATATTGTCTACTACGTCCATTGAATCGAATAGTGCAGTGCCCTGGAACACAAAGCCAATATTTTTGCGTATTTCATAAATCTGCTGCTCTCTTGCCGACTGAATTGATACGCCATCAAAGATAACCTCTCCGCTATCGACTGGCATAAGCCCTAACATAGATTTGAGAAGCACTGTTTTACCAGTGCCTGAAGGACCCAGGATAACGATCAGGCGTGCGTCAGATACTTTGAAACTCACCTTATCCAACACAACGAGTGAATCAAATCGCTTTGATACGTTCTTAACCTCTATCATCCGAATATCACCAGGGCGACCAAAAAATCTAAAACCAGTATTAAGATAGAGGATGTTACGACTGCATAGGTGGCAGCTTTTCCAACTTCCCGTGCACCACCCTGAACCTTGAATCCAAAATAGCAACCCGCACTTGCTATCACCAGAGCAAAAAAGAGGGATTTTGCTAGACCCCCGAAAAAATCTCTTGCATAAAAATAATGGGTAATTCCATAATTGAAAAGACTAAAAGGGATTCCAAGAAAATAGTGGGCATATATGGCACCACAGAGAAGTGCTACCAATTCCGCAAAAACCGTTAGTATTGGCAATGCAATGAATGTGCCGGCAATTCTGGGGAGATTTAAAAAGCGATAAGGGTCAATCGCCATCGTCTCAAGGGCATCAATCTGTTCGGTAACGCGCATCGTCCCGATTTCCGCAGCCATCGACGAAGCACATCTCCCACTTACCATCAGGGCAGTGAGGATTGGTCCAAGTTCAATCATCACCATTCTGCCCAACGTGGTGCCCACGATGTAGCGCGGCACTGTACCAATCAATTGATATGAGGTCTGTACTGTTGAAACCAGCCCGGTAAAGGTAGCAATAACCAGTATAATCGGCAACGACCCGATTCCTACATAATAAATCTGTTGTAGAATTCGCCATTTCGTTGCATTAATTCTCCAAGGGATGAAGATACTACGAAAGAAGAAGGTAGAAAAATCACCTATAAAACTAAAAAGGTTCATATCCCTCTTCTCCTGCAACGCCCAGTTCTTCCCTGAAGGTCATATTGGCAAATCGTATATAGTCACCAAAGAAACCTAACTCGATCATGCCGGTTGGACCATTGCGCTGCTTTGCCACATGTATTTCTGCGAGTCCCTTCTTTTCTGTCTCTTTATTGTATACCTCTTCACGGTAGATAAACATTACCACATCTGCATCTTGTTCAATTGCGCCGCTTTCACGGAGGTCAGCGAGCCGTGGTCTTCTGTCCTCACGATGTTCTGGCATCCTCGATAACTGGGATACTACAATCACAGGAATATTTAATTCCTTAGCCAAACATTTAACTGCTCGCGATATTTCAGATATCTCCTGCTGCCTTGAAGTAATTCTAAAAGATTTAGGCCCCTCTAATAATTGCATATAATCAAGAATCAGTATCTGGATATCGTTTTCAGCCTTTAGTCGTCTTGCCTTTGCCTTTAACTCATAGATATTAAGATCTGGCGAATCGTCGATAAAGATTGGCGCCTTATCAAGATTCCCCGCGGCTGTTGCGAGACTCACCCAATCCTGATTGGATAATCGGCCGCGCCGAAGGTCACGCAGATTAACCTCTGCTTCGCTACACAATAACCTCTGCACTAATGCTGTGCCTGACATCTCCAGAGAGAAGATTGCAACCGGCACATTGCTTTTAATGGCTGCATGCGCAGCAATATTTAAAACAAAGGCAGTTTTGCCCATTGATGGACGACCAGCGACCACAATAAAATCTCCTTTTTGGAATCCAGATGTTATTTCATCGAGTTTGTAGTAGCCTGTTGCCACACCGGTAATCATACGCTCACCACGCATCGCCTCAGCGGCCTCTAAAATGTCGGTAATAAAACCTCGAATATGTACTGGTTCTCTTCTCAAACCACTTTCCTTTATTTGAAAGACAGAATTCTGGGCGTAATCAACAAGTTCCGCAGCAGTTTGACTGTCTTCAAAGCTAATCTTGAGCAATTCCATTGAAGTATGTATCACACTTCGTTTAATTGCTTTATCCAGCACAACCCTGGCGTGATGCTCAACATTCGCGGTCGTGAGGACATGAGCGACAAGACCGGAGAGGTATTCAGGACCACCAATATTATCTAACATTTTATTCTGTTTGAGCCAGTCAGTAACCGTCACTAAGTCTGCAGTCACGTTATTGCCAAAGAGAGCGAGAACTGCCCGATATATCTTTTGATTTGCTGGAGAATAAAAATGTTCTTCGTGTAGAATCTCCATGACCTTTGGTAGGGCATTCACATCGAGCAGCATAGCACCAAGTACTGCTTCTTCAGCCTCAAGGGAATGCGGCGGTATACGTTTCTCTTCCATAATTTGGGGTTACTGTATTTTTAGTTATTTTTTATAAGATCTCAGTTCTACAATACACTCGTCCAAGATTCTATTTGTGAGTTCCCACTTAGTAGCCTTCCCCACCCTGATGATTTTGCCACTTTTCTTCAATATCTTCGCCTCAATCTTTTCACTATCAATGGCGTCCGGTGCATTGAGCACCATTAAATCTAATCCCTTTGAAATCATTTTCTTTTTAGCTCTTTGGACTTGATTTCTCTTCTCAAGCGAAAAGCCAACGAAGAGACGATCACCTTTGTCTTCACCTACCTCTTTGAGTATGTCTGTGGTCTTCTCGAGTTTGAGATCTAACGTGGTGTTATGTATCTTCATTGAACGTCGGGAACGAGGTCTGTAATCACCCACTGCCGCTGCCATTATGAGGCAATCGCACCACGCCACTTGTTCTTTGAGACTCTTTAACATCTGTGTCGATGTCCTTACGTTCTCAACGTCTATTCCCATAGGTAAACACACACCGGTTTTACCAAAAATTCCTTTTGCCTGTCCATCACGACACAGCACAGCATACATTAACTCTCGTCCCATTCTTCCAGACGAACGATTAGTGACCACCCTCACCGGATCGATATCTTCCTCAGTTCTTCCTCCAGTGATCAGAAATTTCATGCCTTCTAATGACGTATACTTTTGGACCACAGCCATAATTTTCTTGTGAACAAGAGACACATCAGGGAAACGTCCTTTACCTATTTTGCCAGATGCAAGAAGTCCGCTTGTCGGTTCTATGAAGTGGCATCCTACTTCTCTTAACTTTCTTACATTATTCTGTACGATGGTATTCTGCCACATCTCAGTATCCATTGCCGGGGCAAAGAGGATTGGTTTATCAAAAGACAACAGAGTGGTCGAAAGCAGATCGTCACCGATACCACTCGCTGCCTTGCCGACAATATTTGCCGTAGCCGGGGCGACAACCAATATATCTGCCCACTGTGATAAACTAATATGTTTAATGCCTTTGGTTAGGATGAACTGTTCTCCGTATACTTTGTTTTCCGATACTGTTTGGCAACTCAGAGGGGTCACAAAGTTGAGTGCTGATTTGGTTAAGATTACCCTTACCTCAGCACCTTCATTTTTCAAAGTTCTTATTAATGAAAGGATTTTGTATGCAGCGATCGAGCCACATATTCCCACAACTACTTTCATTCTTTATACTTTATCTTGCCAGTCATTAATTTTCTAATTGCTTCGAAAACTGGGTTTATACGTTGTTCCAAGAGACCCTTGGTTTGTTCATCCTTTAATTTTCTTGCTTCCAAAGCTGCAATGTTGACTGCCTTATATTTATTTTCAAATTTTTCGTATATCTTCTCTGATGGTATAATCATTCGACCTCCGCTTTCATTCTATGTAATTTAGTGAGAATGTCAACAATTTTTTAGAGAGAGCTTATGCGTATTCATCGCTCTCAAGATTTCTTATTTTTATCAAAAATCTCTTTAATATTCTATGCCCTTTCGCGCTGACGCCCCTTTTTGAAAATGATGTTTTACCTCCCGAATATCGCTGATCAAATCTGCATGCTGCTCGAGTTCGGGTGGCATGTAGCGTCCGGTCAGAATCAACTCCATATCCTTTGGTGCACGTGTGATCAAGTCAATCACCTCTTGAACCTTGATCAGACCAAATGACACTGCAACGATAATTTCATCAAGAATTACAATGTCATACTTTTTACTTGCAATCACTTCTTGAGCACGCCTCAAACCTTCCTGGGCAAGACGAATATCCTCCTTGTCTGGGTGTTCGGGATTGACAAAATCAGGTCTGCCATACTGCTCGATGGTGAAGCCACGCAAAGACTGTGCTGCTGTGAGTTCACCGTAGTCGATCTTACCTTTCATGAATTGTATCATGATTACCTCCAAGCCATGACCAACCGCGCGCATGGCAAGGCCAAGCGCTGCAGTCGTCTTTCCTTTACCATTGCCTGTATAAATCTGTATCATAGATGAAAAACTAATGAGGCGTTATGCCCAACGCTACATAGTCAGATGGCATACACCAGCAATGATACGTTCAACACATCTGTTAGGACACATCAGCATAAGTGCACCATCACTACTAATGTCGAGTACTCTACCCGTCATTTTTTTATCACCTGCTTCAATGTATACTTCTCGCCCAAGCATAATAGAGTAGTTACGCCACTTTGTGAGAAGTTCTGATGTCTGACCATTCTTCAACATTGAATAACAATCATCCAGATGCGTACAAAGTATGCCATAAACCCTTTCCTCATCCAGGCGTTTTTTTGTTTCGATGAAAACAGAACTCGCAACATTTTTGAGCTCACGAGGGAACTTACGCATATTTAAATTAATACCGATACCCACAATAGTGTTTTTGTCTACATTTTCTGTGAGGATACCACCAATTTTCTTTCGATTCAATACTATATCATTAGGCCACTTCATGCCAGGAACAACACCAACTGTGCGCAATGTCTCGCAGACCGCAACACCGGCAGCAACTGTTATCAGTGAGAAATTTTGTGGTCGTAGAATCACTGACATCCATATGCCATCTGCTGGAGAATACCATGTTCTCCCATGCCTACCCTTTCCATTGGTCTGCTGACGTGCCAGCACCACAGTCCCTTCTGGTGTCAAATCAACGAGCGTCTTGGCGAATTCGTTGGTTGAATCGACAATGTCGAGGGAATATACTCTACTGCCAATCATGCTAAAAGGGGACTGTCCCCTTTTAATTCTTCCTGAATATCATCGCGACTACGGTTCTATCGTCGCCACCCATACTCGACATCATTCCGTAGGGACACTGTCCATCTATGTTTAGCTGATATTGACCTGCCTTACCCATGAGTTGATGCACAACATCGACCGCCTGACGCACACCGGTAGCGCCAGTGGGATGGCCATAACCAATGAGGCCACCGGATGTATTGGTCGGAATGGAACCACTGAGCTTGGTATTGCCGTTTTTGACGAAATCCGCACCTTCACCGTACTCAGCAAAACCAGCCGCTTCGACTGCCAAGAGACCTGCAATTGTGAAGCAATCATGCACATCAAGAACACCGAGCTCACTCGGCTTAATGCCAGCACGTTCATACGTACGTTGTGCAGCAATACTACACGTCGTCAGTTTGGTGAGGTCTGGAGGCGGTGTGGTGAGATTATCCTGAACCTGTGCATAGGCGATTACTTCAACCGCGTCTTTTTTATCCACGCCAATTTTTCCGAGTCCTTGTTCAGACGCAAATATCAATGCAGCACCACCATCTGATACCTTTGAACAGTCGAAGACATTAATTTGTTCACAGAATACCTTCGGATTGGGCGGTGTCATGCCAGTTGCAAATAAATCAGGATTTTTATTATGGAATTCCTGTGCCTTGGGATTTAGACGGGCATTCTCTATTGCGTTTGCATACCATTGTGCCATGCCGGCACGCACTTTATCATGACCGAATTTCTTGAAACATGCACCTGCCCGTTGTGAGAATTTGTCGGGGAAAAAGTATGCGTGCCCATCCTTCCTCTCACCCGAGTACCAACCAGCGGCGGCAAGATAATCAGCACCGTAAATCGCCTTTACTGAATTTTGCACCTCAACACCGATACAGAGAACCACCTCTGCCATCTCGGCAAGGATTGTCTTTACTGCTGTTACGAGCGCCAGTCCACCTGAATCACATGCACCCTCGACACGCATGCACGGTTTGTATTGAAATGTAGGATGCACTATGGGAAAAAATCCACCAAGATTTCCCTGGCGACAGAATCTTTCAGCAACAAAATTGCCGATTATACCTTCGTCAATATTCTCTGGATTTGTGATCTGATTGATTGATCCGATTCCTGCTTCCTTGATGTAGTGTTCAATTCCTGGTCGTGGCTTTTTTGGATGAAATTCATTTCTTCCTGTGCCTAAGGACATGGTATAGAATCCAGCACAGGCGAAGATCTTTTTTCTAAAAAACGGCATAAAATCCTCCTTTTGAAATTAAATACCTAAATGCCTAAACATGCTGAGCTACATTACGTCAAGAAATCACCCTTTAGGTATTTAGGTGTCTAGGTATTTAGGCATTTTTAAGTATAATCATTTATCGGTCCATATAACCAATAAAAACCGTTGGTGAGGACCGCATTAACATCATTAGCTGAGTTTGCCACACCATCTGTTACCAATTTCTCACCAATCGCCTTTGTTTTCTTAAGGAAATTGATCGCAAGCTCTGCACCTAATGTATCCATCTTCTTTAGATTTTCAAAGTGTTGTGAAAGAACTTCTTCTTTTTTTGGATTAGCAAGCAATGACTTCCAAGGCGTAAATCCGTCGGGCAGTGGCCCAATTTTTGCGTCTTGCCTCTTCTTCCAGTTTTCCTCTATGATGAAATATTCTTGCTTCCCTATATTATAGATTCCCACCGGACGATTTTTTTCGTATTTTAAGAAACCATCTTTTTGAGAACCATCAGCATACTGACCCCCAAGCACATTCTGTTTGACCATTTTATCAATGATTTTACTTCGTAAACTTTTGTCTTCGAGATGTGTCCGCATTACTTTGAGTATACATTGAAATACATCGATACCAACGTAATCAATGAGTTGGAAAATACCCATAGGTCGTATAAGAAAATTCTGCGTAATAGTGTTCATGATGTAAACAGCACCTGGATATCGGTGCTTCCCTTTCAACCTCTCTACCTCACGCAGTGCATAGAGACCATCACGCATAAAATGGCCGTTACCGATGAATCCGGATACATCATTAGAAGGTACGAGCTTTTTACGTAATCTGTTACCTAATTCCTGACCTACAGTCTTCAGCTCATCGACTGTTGTTTTTGCAGTAATGACTTCTACTAACCGTTGTACAACAGGAGGATTATAAAAGTGGTATCCAATGAGTCGCCCGCCGAGACCTGCCTTCTCATCGAGATAGGAAATGGGAATACTCGATGTATTTGTCAAAAATAATGTGTCATCTCCACACAGTCTTCTTAATTTCTTGTAGACCTTAATTTTTATTCTCTCGTTTTCTACAATTGCTTCAAAAATCAGATGAGCATCTTCCGCTACAGTGATATCTGTAGTGAAATTCAATACCGCTGATGCATCGTTCACAAACTCGTTTATTATCTCGGCATTTTCTACCAAATCCCTCCGGTCTGCGTAAAGCGCCCTGAGAAGTACAGTGGATTTTTCTGCACTCTTCGAGAGCTGCGCTCTCATGTAACCACGCAACCCGTCCAATGCCCTTTCATTAATGTCAATGAGGTTGAGTCGATATACTCTGTCTCTGTTTCCTGGATTCAATTTCATTTTTGCCATCTCTTGAGCGATCAAAACACCGATGCCACTGCCCATCTTTCCAGCAGCACCTATTATCGCAACATTCTGTAGCCTTTCATCTAAGTTCATCAATCCTCCTTCAAAGGAAATACTAAATCCTAATCTCCAAATTCTAGACAATACCTAAATTCAAAATCAAGAATCCGAAAGGTTTAGAATTTCTATCATTTAGGTTTGTTTAGGATTTTGCATTTAGTGCTTAGAATTTTGTTTTTTATCCCATTCTGGTTTTCTCTTTTCCAAAAACGCCTTCATGCCTTCTTTTGCTTCTGCAGTTGAGAACAAAATACTGAATGCCTCGGTCTCATATGAACTCGCGGTTCTAAAATTGCTATCGAGGCCGCGATTGATGACGGTCTTGGCAATACGCACCGCAGTAGGACCAACATTAATAATCTTCTTTGCAATACTTTTTGCCTCTTCAAGTAACATATCTGGAGCCACGACTTTGTTCACGAGTCCAATCCTTAATGCCTCCTGTGCATCTATTAATTCGCCGGTAAAGATGAGTTCTTTCGCCTTGCCTGCGCCGACAAGCCTTGAAAGTCGTTGCGTACCTGCGTGACCAGGAATTAATCCCAATTTCACTTCAGGCTGACCGAATTTTGCTTTTTCTGAAGCAATGCGAATATCACATGCCATTGCAAGCTCACAACCTGAGCCGAGGGCATAACCATTCACAGCAGCAATGACGGGTTTTTCTATGTTCTCAATACATGACAACACACGCTGACCAATCTGGCTATAGTTTCTTGCCATAATGGTATCCATCTCTGCTAAGCGTGAGATATCAGAACCAGATACAAAAGATTTCCCTTCTCCGCTAATGATTATTACGAATATATTCTTATCATCATTAAGCTCGTTCACCGCATTTTCAAGCTCAAGAATGGTTTCTATGTTCACCGCATTGAGTACATCCGGTCGATTCATTTTTATAATTCCTATTTTGCCATCTGTTTCAACTTTCAAATTTTTATACTCCATGATACCTCCTTGACATTATTTGTGGAGTTCGGAAATTCCGAAACCAGGTATTTTCAACAATTTGCAAAGATTCCATTTTTCTCATTATCTCCATTCACTATAACTTCCCCTCCCATCAAAGGGGGGTAAATTAGAGCAAACCCACTTTTGGTTGTTGTTGTCACACTCTCAGTAAACACTTTCATAAAAAATCTCACACCAAAACAGAACCATAAACATCACCTATTTTTGAAAATGCATATTAATTACAGAGTCATTCATTTATTTAAAAAATCGGCTTATAAAAGTACACATCCCGCTTGAGGATATGTCTATTTGTATACGACACATCTTATATTTAGAAATTCCTCCAACGCGAGCATTTCTTAGGATCATCCACCACCTTTTTTTGTTTCAAGATAGTTTTCAATCGCTTTGTGCAGTGCATCGGCACCGAGATTTGAGCAATGTAATTTTTGGGTGGGTAATCCACCGAGCTTTTTGGCAACCATCTTATTGGTAATCTTCATCGCCGCATCAATGGTCTTCCCCTTGGCCATATCACTTACTATACTCGCAACAGCAATAGCGGCAACGCATCCAAAGGTCTTGAATTTTATGTCTTTGAGTCTATTATCCTTAACCTTGATGTAAAAAGTCATCAAATCACCGCACACTGGATTGCCAACCGTGCCAACACCATCTGCATCTTTGAGCTCACCCACATTTCTGGGGTGCATAAAATGGTCCATCACTTTCTTGCTATACATAGTTACTCCCTAAAGATTCAACTCATGCTTTTGCTTTAAAATGTCTCTTAACATTGATTTGAACCGCGGTTTTGTCTTGAGTATCCAATCAACAAAATGTTCACGAATCTTCTGTTTTGTCCATCGATGGTTATTCAAATCTTGTGCGTCAAAATAATATCCATTTTCAACCTTTTTGGCTGGAGTAAGACAAATAGGACAACGATAGCAATCGTCCTTTATCCACTCAAATAAACGAGAAAAGTCAACTGGGCAATGGTCAGAGATTTGTGTGGTAAAGGATTGATCTTTATAAATCACTAAGTCATGTATCATGTTCGGAAATTCTTTAATCCCTTCGCTCAGTAAGACTTCGCCAGGACCTGCACCGTAGAACATGAAACTATTTACAACACGACACCCCATCGTGAGTAGTGATATATTCATTAACGGCAAATGAAACTGATGCCAGTCACTGAGAGCAGCTATACCAATGCTCATGGCGTGCTTGGCATTGCTATTTTCACGGTAGTTTGAAAATGAGAGAAAGCGATCAAGCAACAACTTTAACTTCCCCGGTATAGATAACACATATACTGGAGCAATGAGTAAAAGTTTATCTGCTTCCTGAATGATATCCATGAGGCTGTAAAGATCATCGTTAATTTTGCACTTCTCATTTCCGAAGATACATTGGAGGCAACCACGGCATTGCTTTATATCAAAATTCTTCAAATAAACCGTCTCACCTGAATCGGCACCGGCTTTTAATGCGTATCGGACTGCAAGGCGACCTAATAGGTCACTGTTACCATTTCTTCGTTCAGAGGCAACAAGTGAAATGAAATGCATAGTTTTGAAATCCTAAATTCTAATATCTAAATACTAAACAATTTCAAAATTCCAATTTCAAAACAATATTCATGAATTTTGACCATTTGGATTTAGTGCTTGTTTAGGATTTCGTATTTAGTGCTTAGAATTTCTCCATTTCCAATTCCACTATCACTTGCAGGGCATCAACCTGATCACCCTCATCAAAATTTATTTTCTTAACAACTCCATCACGAGGGGCACGAAGTTCGTTTTGCATCTTCATCGCCTCAACAATGGCGAGTGTCATACCCTCTTTTACGTGATCACCGATAGCAACAGATATTTTCACAATCAAGCCAGGCATAGGTGAATTGACACTATTACCCTTTTGTTGAGCCGATTCCTGTGTCCTCAGGGCTACACCTTCCGCACGTTCAAAAAAGAAATAATCACCCTCAAAAGCCAGATACATTTTCCCTCTATCCTGTGCAAAGTAGATAGTGTAAAACTTTTCATCAAATATAAATGAGAGGTTATTTAGTTGCATACTATAATCTTTGACCTCATATTGCGTACCGTCAATAATCGCCTTAAAAGCATCATCGCTTTTTTCTATAGTGACGGTGTATATTTTGTTCAGATGAAGAAATTTGAAATCCATATGAACTTCGTTAATTACTTAATTCTCATATCTAAATACTAAATAATTTCAAAATTCAAATTTCAAAACAAAATTCATGAAGTTTGGTCATTCGGATTTAGTGCTTGCTTAGAATTTCGTGTTTCGTGCTTAGGATTTTCTTCATTCTCTGCATATTTCCCACTTTCCTAATTCTTGCCATGGTGTAGTCTCAAGAGGAGTAAGCCCTGCTGTCGTAGCACCTAAACCCTTCACTCGTCCCTTCCCCTCTGACGAGACTAATGCTGCTGCGATAAGGGCCTTATGTATCTCCTCATGCCTTGGGAGTAGTTGAGATTCATTCTCATCAATGAAGTGTGTATGGTAATCGCCCCTACTGAATTTGTCTGTCTCCATGATTCTTTTTAAAAATCCAATATTTGTTCTGATACCCAAAATAACATATTCTTTCAGTGCATGAGACATTCGGACAATTGCCATTTCCCTGGTCTCTGCCCACACAATTAGTTTTGAAAGAATTGGGTCATAGTGGGGTGGTACATCACATCCGTGATATATACCAGAATCAACCCTGATGCCCGGTCCATTCGGCTCAAGCAGGAATAATATATTGCCTGGTGATGGAAGAAAATTATTTTCTGGATCTTCAGCATAGATTCTCGCCTCTATCGCATGTCCATGTTGTCTAATATCATCTTGTTCAAACGCTATCTTCTCACCAGCTGCAATCAGAATCTGCTGCCGCACCAAATCAACGCCTGTGACCATCTCGGTTATGGGATGTTCAACCTGAACTCGGGCATTTACCTCAAGAAAATAGAAGTCTTTATTCTGGTCGAGCAAGAATTCAACTGTCCCTGCATTAGTATATTCTGCTGCCGCAATCACCTTCTTAGCCGCCTCGCCCATCCTGAATCGTAATTCCTTGTCTAGGACGACCGAAGGTGTTTCTTCTATGATTTTTTGATGTCGACGTTGAATTGAACACTCACGTTCAAACAAATGGACCACATTCCCAAACTTGTCTCTCAGCACCTGAAATTCGACATGCCGTGGTCTGTCAATATAACGCTCTAGATACACAGCATCGTCACCAAACGCGCTCTTTGCTTCTCTCTGACCAGCGGCAACACTTGTCTCGAGTTCCTTCTCGCTTCGGACAATCCTCATTCCTTTACCACCGCCGCCCAATGAAGCCTTTACAATTACCGGGTAACCAATTTGTTCTGCCATTTTCTTAAAAGTAGTCATCTCGGTAGTCGCACCTTCCATTCCCGGAATAATAGGAACGCCGATACCCTTCACGGTCTTGCGTGATGCCACTTTGTCGCCGACGAGCGCCAACGCCTTAGAACCTGGACCGACAAAGATGATATTGGCATCTTCACAAGCCTTAGCAAACAGTGCGTTCTCTGCAAGAAATCCATATCCTGGATGGATTGCCTGTGCACCACACCTTCTTGCGACGTCGATAATCGCATCAATATGCAAATAACTCTCCTGTGGTGCGGGATTACCAATACAGACTACTTCATCCATATATCGCACATGGAGGGAGTTTTTATCAACCGTCGAGTATACACCGATGGTGGCTATCCCGAGTTCACGACACGCCCGGGCAACCCGTATGGCAATTTCACCACGATTGGCGATTAGTATTTTCTTAAACATCTATGTTTAAAAAGCAGTATCGTTCCTTTCGAAACTCGCAGTACCATTCCAACTTCTGTTGGAATTCGCAGTATCGTCCTTCAAGGACTCGCAGTATCGACTCCGGCTCGACAATCATTAGCGAATCCACGACCATCACAGATGGGCGGGATGATCCTGCGTCTCCTGCGAATCTCGAAGAGATGCTACTGCGAACAAAGTGATCCTGCAATTTATTTACTCCATCTTGGACGTCGTTTTTCTAAGAATGCTGCCATTCCTTCCTGACCTTCATCAGATATACGTAACTGAGCAATGACTTCGGCTGTATACTCTTTTGCTTTATCAAATGGCATCTCGGCAACCTTCCGTAATAGTTCTTTGCACTTGGTAATCGCCTCGGGTCCACTTGAGATGAGTTGTTTCACCAACCCATCAACGGCTGCATCGAGCTCCTCTAAAGGGACTACAGCATTGAGAAGACCTGCATTGCATGCCTTTTCAGCATTCAGTCGTTCACCGGTGAGGAAGAATTCACGGCATCTACCCTCACCACACTTCTTCAAAACGTACGGAGAAATACACGCGGGAATTAGACCGAGTTTTACCTCACTAAAACTGAATTTTGCCTTTGTCGCACCAATAGCAATATCGCATACAGCGACGAGTCCAGTGCCGCCACCAATCGCCGCACCATTCACTCTGGCAATGGTTGGTTTTGGTGAAGCGTAGATTTTGTAAAGCATCTGAGCGAGTTCTAATGATTCTTTGAGATTATCTTCATATGAATAGTCCTTGACCCTGCGCATCCAGTTTAAATCTGCACCTGCGCAAAAGGATTTTCCTTCACCAGTCACGACGACTACTCTGATATCGGGGTTTTCTGCTATATCATCAAAAACAGTGCTCAGTTCCTTAATCATTGTGTCATTGAATGCATTATGCACATCAGGACGGTTTAACGTAACATGAGCTACATTATTTTCAATCTCATATAAGATTGTCCTGAGTTTATCTTGTGACATAGTCACCATCTCCAAGTTTGAAAGTCAAATGTCAAAGTCTAAATGTCAATTGAATGTCAAAATCTAAATCCTTCAAATGTGACATTAGGTATTGGGACTTCATTTCTCATTTGTAATTTTGCATTTGGCATTAACTCTCTTCGCCTTTTGTCTTTGTACGAATTGGTTCGATCAGTGCAATCCAAGCTGGTTTCTCTGCACGTGAACGATGCCTTTTTCCCTTTTCCACAAGATAACCTTCATTTTCTTTGAGCTCAACAGAACCCTCCTCTGTATCAATAAATATTTTGCCTTTGAGCACGAGAAAAAACTCATCCTCATTTTGATGTGTATGCCAATTATAGGCTCCCTGAATCTTAGCAACTCTCAGAGCAGTCTCGTTTACATAGACAATGTCTCTCGGTTGCCACGGGTCAGGAATTTCTTTGATATATTCCTTGAGATTAATCTTTTTCATCAAACCTCCAATTAACTTAAATCCAAAATACTAATATCTCAATCCTAAACAATTCCAAAATTCTAATTTTCCAAATTCAAAATTATTTTGGATTTCGGTCATTCGAATTTGTTTAGAATTTCGGATTTCGTGCTTAGAATTTAACCGCCTCCGGCGCGTTACATACGAAAGACCCCAAATTTATGGTCTGGGATTGGAGCATTGAGTGACATTGCAATGGCGAGACCTAACACTGCTCTCGTATCAAGCGGATCGAGAATACCATCATCCCATAATCGTGCAGTTGAGTAGTAGGCACTCGATTCATTCTCATACTCTGCCAAGATTGGTTTACGTATCTCTTCTATTTCCGTTTTTGTCGGTTTTTTTCCTTCTCTGATCAATGCCTTCACCCGTATATCTGTTAGAACGCCGGCTGCCTGTTCACCACCCATAACGCAAATCTTCGCTGTGGGCCACATCCACAAAAGTCTCGGATCGTAGGCACGTCCGCACATTCCATAGTTCCCAGCACCATAAGAACCGCCGATAATAACAGTAAATTTTGGAACCTGGGCATTGGCAACAGCATGTACCAATTTTGCGCCATCCTTTGCAATGCCACCATGTTCATAGCGTTTACCCACGATGAAACCCGTGATATTTTGCATAAAGAGAAGAGGAATCTTCCTTACGGAACACATTGAAACGAAATGTGCACCTTTTTGTGAAGATTCAGAAAAGAGAACGCCATTGTTTGCAAGAATACCAACAGGATAACCCATGATACGCGCAAAGCCGCAGACAATCGTGGGTCCATACAGTTCCTTGAATTCGTGGAATTCGCTGCGGTCAACAATACGAGCAATGACCTCGCGCATATCAAATGTCTTTTTTAAATCTCTGGGAATAACACCATACAGCTCTTCTGGATCATAGACAGGCTCCTCAGGTGTGCATCTCTCGAGTGGATATCTTGGTTGAATCCCTAAATTTCTAACGATATTTCTGGTGATTTCAATAGCATGCTCATCATTCTGTGCATAATGGTCTGCGACGCCAGAAATGCGACAATGAACATCTGCACCACCCAATTCCTCTTCGGTGACAACCTCACCGGTTGCCGCCTTAACCAGAGGTGGACCACCAATGTAAATAGTTCCCACTCCTTTTACTATTACTACTTCATCACTCATAGCAGGCTGGTAAGCACCACCGGCCGTGCAAAAACCCACAACCACTGAAATCTGCGGAATATTTTCTGCAGACATACGAGCCTGATTGAAGAAGATTCTGCCAAAATGATATTTGTCAGGGAATGTGCCAACCTGGAGGGGAAGAAATATACCCCCAGAATCAACCAGGTAGACACAGGGTAATCTATTCTCCATGGCTATTTCTTGAGCACGTATGTGCTTCTTTATTGTTTCGGGCACATATGTTCCGCCCTTTACCGTAGCATCATGCGCAATAATCATGACTTCTCGATTATGAACAATACCAATTCCAGTGATGATTGCTGCAGATGGATGTTCATTTTTATACATATCCCAAGCAGCAAGAGGACTGAGCTCCAAAAAAGGAGTATCAGGATCTAAGAGTAACCGCAGTCTTTCCCTGACAAAGAGTTTTCCTCTCTTTTTATGTTTTTCATGCATGTATTCAGGTCCACCCTTTTTCACCAAAGCCAGTCTTTTTTTGAGCGTGCGGACAGCCTCTTGCATAACTGCTTTGTTCTCTCTAAATTCTTTACTTTTGGCGTTTATCTTTGATTCAATTTTATACATAACACCCTTTCAAATTCGATATCCCAATTTCTAAATACAAAATAAATTCAAATCTCAAAATTAGATTACCAAGATGTTTTGAGTTTATGGATTCTATCATTCGTGCTTAGGATTGCGAATTTAGTGTTTAAACCAGTATTGCTTTATAACCATAGCAGATAATCCCAGTATGTCCTTCTTCATATAACTTTCTAAAGACAAATTTTACCTTTTTACCAATTTTCAAATCTTCTGGTTTGCAGTCAACAACCTGTGTAGTAATCCTCACCCCGTTATCTGACTCCACAACTGCAACATTATATGGAGACTGCGTAGCAAACTGCACCGGTGCAACTCTGATGGTTGTGTATGTTATTATTTTTCCATAATCAGATAATCTTGTTTTCTCAAATTCTCGTGCGCCGCAACCTGCGCATATTAAACGCGGTGGGAATGAAATCTCACCACATTGTCTACACTTCGCCGCTTCCAGTCTGTACCGCTGAGGTATTTCTCTCGTATATCTTGGTGATGGCATAAAACCTCCTTTAGGGAAAACGCCTAAAAGTCCAAAATACCTAAATACCTAAAGATTATCTCAGACATCTGTAAATAATCGTAGATAAGATCTTTATAAGTTCTGTACACTCATTCAGATAAGGCATGACTATTTTTTTCGTCAACAATCGTCGATCAATGATGACACGCAACCAATATCTTGTCTCTTTACTTTCTTTAGACGCGATATCAACCTTGTACACAAAATCATTTAAGGTCAAGGATCCATCGGCTTCTTCAAGATTGGAGCCAACTGATGTACCTGATTTGCAGAGCTGTCTTCGTATTATCTTACCTTCATCGGTGTTAGGCAGCATTGAAGCAAGTTCCAAAATGGCCAACGCAAATGTGTAGGTTCTCTCCTTTAGTTCATCACTCACACTATATTTCTCCTCGATTCTTGTAGGCATTTAGGTGTTTTACCCAAGCCCGTTGCAAACGGGCTGGGTTTAGGTATTTAGGCATTTATATACTAAATATGTGTACTACTGACGATGCACCTGAACCACCCATGTTCTGTGCCAATCCGATTTTTGCGCTCTTGACCTGTCGCTTGCCAGCATCACCTCGTAACTGGTCAACGACTTCGACGACCTGTGCAACTCCTGTAGCACCGACAGGGTGCCCTTTAGATTTTAAACCACCAGAAGGGTTAACAGGGATCTTTCCACTCAAGGCTGTGTGTCCTTGCTCGGTAAAAGGACCACCCTTGCCCTTTTCAACAAATCCTAGTTCTTCGATGATACATATTTCAGCTATGCTGAAGCAATCGTGAACTTCGGCAAGGCTCACATCGGTCGGTTTCACTCTGGCCATTCCATAAGCAGATTCAGCAGCAACTTTCACTGCCCTGAGTGTCGTAATGTCCTCTCTCTTATCCAATGCTAAACTATCAGTTGCAGCACCTGTACCGATTATCTTTACACATGGCTTCTGCAGTCTCTTAGCTATATCCATCGATGCCAATATTACGCATGCCGCGCCATCTGAAACAGGAGAACTATCAAGAACAGTAAGTGGATCAGCAACCAAGGCAGCTTTGATTACGTTTTCGATTGTTATTTCACTCTGAAACTGTGCCTTCGGATTTAATGAACCATTGTGGTGATTCTTGACCGATACTGCAGCAAGTTGTTCTCGCGTTGTTCCGTAGCGGTGCATATGAGCATTTGCGATCATCGCATAGAGACCAGGAAAGGTAACACCGTGATATACTTCATATTCCTGATCCGCCGCAGTCGCGAGTGCATAGGTAACATCTGCACCGTCGGTCATCTTTTCAACACCCCCACAAAGGACAACATCGCTGTTACCTGATGCAATGTCTAAAAAACCCATCCGAACAGCCATTCCACCGGAGCAGCATGCAGACTCAACGCGCAATGCAGGTATTGGAGCCACACCAAGGTAGTCTGCCATGAGGGCACCGATATGCTCCTGACCAACAAAAAGACCCGGCGTCATTGCACCTACATACATCGAATCAATCTTATCTACCTGTGCATCATCTATCGCCTGCAGCGCAGCTTCGACAAAAATATCCCTCAATGATTTATCCCATAGTTCTCCAAATTTTGTCATACCACAACCAATAACCGCTACTTCTCGCATCATTTACCCCCTTTACACAGAAATCACAGAGTTTTGCACATTCAATCCCACAGAAACACAGAATACAAAGTAATCACCCTACAATGAATCGTTTCACCACCACTGTAGATCTAGCAAAGTTAATTAACAAACCTATTCTCTTTTTTGCTGCCTTAAGATAACTGATGAGTCGTTTGCCATCTTCTACGGAAAATACTTTCGCACATTTCAGTTCAATAACTATCATATCATCAACAACTAAATCCAATCTATGTCTTCCGACCATAGCACCTTTATATCGAATAGTGATCGGTTTCTGCCGTTCGATTTTGAAACCCAGTTCCTCGAGTTCACGGACAAGTGCATTTTCGTAAGCTGATTCTTTGAATCCGGGACCGAGTGTTTTGTGAACTTCAATAGCACAACCAATAATCTTTTCAGTAGTATCAGAATGCGGATATACTACTGCTTCCTGGCTACCGTGTTTTTCATGAATCTTCTGTGTCTTCTGTGTCTTCATTTCAGTGTCTTTGTAATCTTCTGTGTCTTCTGTGTTTTCATTTCAGTGTCTTCAGTCTGCCATTATGATCTTACCGCGGAATTTCGCATACTCACCGTAGTTCAAGTAGATACGATTGTTCTCAAGCATATCTTTCACCTTTTCTGCTTTATCTCTTACACTATCTATCCGATCGGTTACTTTGAAGATAAATGCATCACTCCCAGCACCAGAGCCAAACGAGACTAATAGTATCAAATCTCCCGGCTTTGCAATATCAAGCGTAGCTGAAAATCCAGTTGGTGAGGAACCTGAATAGGTATTACCCATCAATGGCACAATCCATCCTGGTTCCAGTTGTTCTTTTGTGAATCCTAGTCGTTTACCGACTGTCAAAGGAAACTTGCCATTGGGCATGTGAAAGATTGCATAGGAAAAATCAGACGCCTTATAGCCACTCTTCTCAAGAATTGCCTTACCTGCACCAAGGATGTGCTTAAAGTATGCTGGTGCTCCGGTGAACCTACCACTGTGCAGTGGATAGAATGCCCCTTCTCTCCGCCAGAAATCGGGTGTATCAGTTGTGTAGGAAAACGTGTCCAAAATCTCAGCCACAACACCATCTGCGCCGAGTATAAATGCCGAGCCTCCAGCCGATGCCGAAAACTCCAATGCATCACCAGGTGCACCCTGCGAGGTATCAGACCCAATACCCATAGCGTATCTAACTAATCCAGCCTTTACCAGACCATACGCGACAAACATTGCCTCGGTACCTGCTTTGCAGGCAAATTCATAATCGGCTATGTGAACGTTTGGTACAATGCCGAGAGCCTCTGCAACAACCGTCCCGGACGGTTTGACAGCGTACGGATGTGATTCAGAGCCAATGTAGAGAGCACCAATCTCGGACGGGTCGATACCCGCCCTCTTTAAGGCATTTCTTGCAGCTTCAAAGGAGATTGTAATTGTATCCTCATCCATATTTGGAACCGTCTTCTCCTGTAGCAACAGACCCCTCTTCACTGTCTCAGGATCTCTACCCCATTGTCGGGCAATCTCTTCAACCTTAATTCGATATCTCGGCAAATAAGAACCATAGCCAACAATTCCAACCATTAAACCTCCTTCCTTAGAAGCAAATTCCTAAAAACCCAAAATTCCTAAATGCCTAAAACTTAAAAACTAACGAGCCACATGCTCGCAACTTTAGGTATTTAGGTGTTTAGGCATTTAGGCATTTATATCTTAGATAGTGCTTGATCTAAATCTTCCATAAGATCATTGACGTTTTCAATTCCAACAGATATTCTTACATACCCAGGTTTAATGCCACACTCTATCAATTCTTCTTCACTATATGTAGAGTGGGTCATTGATGCAGGATGTTCTATCAGTGTATCAACATCACCAAGGCTCACCGCAAGAGTGCACAATTTGACTGAATTCATGATTTTTTTACCTGCTTCTTTTCCACCACGTACATCAAAGCCGAGCATCCCCCCAAACTTACTCATTTGTTTTTTTGCGAGCTCGTGTCCAGGATCTGAAGGCAGACCAGGATAGTATACCTGCTCAATCTTATCGTGCCGTGAAAGAAACTTCGCAATCTCCATTGCATTTGAGCAGTGTTTATCCATTCGTACAGCTAGTGTTTTCAATCCGCGTAAAACGAGCCATGCGTTAAAAGGTGAATTGGAACCGCCGATTTCCTTTGCATTATCCCAGAGTTTACTGATGAAATCATGCTTGCCGACAACAGCACCACCGATAATGTCACCATGTCCACTAAAATATTTCGTCAGCGAATGTACAACCATATCTGCACCGAGTTCAATGGGCCTCTGAAGATATGGTGTTGCGAATGTATTATCAACACAGAGAGGCATGCTGTTTTCATGTGCAATTTTAGCACATCGAGCAATATCAATAACTTTCAGGGTCGGATTCGCTGGAGTTTCCATAAAGATCAATTTTGTATCTTTTTTTATCGCTGAATTCAAGTCGTTGCTGTTAGTAGCGTCAACAAAGGCAACGTCTATACCCAATCGTGGAAGAATATTTTTGAAGAGGGCGAAGGTACCACCATAGATTGTGTTGTCAGAAATAATATTTTCGCCTGCTTTGGCAACAGTCACTACGAGGTTGAATATGGCAGAGAGGCCCGAAGAAAATATCAATCCAGCCTCGGTCGATTCCAATAATGCAATCTTGCGTGCCAAAAGATCGATTGTTGGATTGCTGAGTCGCGTATAGATATAGCCCTCTTCTTCGCCACTGAAAAGTCGTGCGCCATGATCTGCATCCTTGAATGCAAATGTCGAGGTCTGATAGATTGGTGGTGAAATCGCACCAGTTTCTTCATCGGGATGCTGCCCACCATGCACGATCTTTGTTTCAATATCCATTACTCCCCCTTAATTCTTCTGCAAAACACAGTATTCAAGTACCAAAAACCAAACAACAATAAATCTCTAATACCTAGATTTCTATAATACCTATTAGGGATTTGAATCATTAGAAATTGACTGAAATTCGTTAGTTGTGATTTGGAATTCATCCTTTCAAATTCTATTTTTCACTCAGTTCAATGAGTACCCCACCTATATCTCTTGGGTGTATAAAAACGATTTTCTTACCACCTGCCCCTACTCGTGGAACCTCATCAATCAATTTCATGTTTGCTATCTTCATCTCAGCTAACATTTTCTCTATATCATCTACTTCTATACAAATATGATGTAACCCCTCTCCTCTTTTTTCAATAAATCTACTGATAGTACTGTCTTCACTCAACGGTTCTATAAGCTCAATGTTGACATCTTTAAGAGGCAACACTGCCACTTTTACTTTCTGTTCTGGTACTTCTTCAATTCGTTCTAATTGAAGACCAAATACATCTCGCCATATTTTAAGCCGCTCTTCAATACTTTTTACCGCAATACCGATATGGCTGACTCTCATATTGTTTAAGATAGATAGTAGTTAGTATACAAATGTTTTTAGCGCCTTTTGATAAACAATAAAATCATTAATATCCCTTATCTTTCCCGACTTCACTATCTACTGACTACTTTCTACTCTCAGAGTAGTTTCCTCTTTTTCGCTTCATCCTCGAGCATTTGTCTGAAATCTGGGTGTGCAATATTAATGAGTGCCTCTGCGCGTTGACGCAGATTTTTTCCGTGTAGATATGCTATACCATATTCAGTTACTACATAATGAACGTCTGCTCTTGTTGTGACAACGCCGGCACCGACATGGAGTGTCGGAACAATTTTGGAAATTTCACCACCTTTTGCAGATGTCGGCAACGCGATTATTGGTTTTCCACCCTTTGACTGGGCTGCTCCACGAATGAAGTCAACCTGACCACCAAAACCTGAATAGATTCTTGTTCCTATCGAATCTGAACAGACCTGACCGGTAAGATCTACTTCAATTGCTGAATTTATAGCAATCATCTTTTCGTTTTGACCAACAATAAAAGGGTGGTTTGTATAATCTGTTGGGTGTGTCTCAAAGACGGGATTATTATCAATGGCATCATAGAGATTTCCAGAACCGAGATAGAATGTGGCTATAACCTTGCCTGGATGTAGGGTCTTTTTTGCTCCGGTAATAACACCAGCATCGATCGCCTCAATGATGCTGTCCGAAACCATCTCGGTATGAATGCCCAGGTCTCTTTTGTTGAACATTGCCTTGAGTGCAGCATTTGGAATACCACCGATACCAAGTTGCAATGTCGAACCATTCTCGACAAGGCTAGCAATATAAGCACCGATTTTTTTCTCGACTTCAGTGAAAGGAATTGGCTCTAATTGCGGAAGTTCTTGGGAGATTTCGACGACCTTCGATACTCGGGAAACATGTATGAATGAATCACCTAAAGTTCTTGGCATTTTTTCATTAACTTGTGCAACGACAGTCTTGGCTGTCTCGGCAGCAGCCTTCGATGCTAAACACTCAACACCATAACTCATAAAGCCATGTTCATCGGGCGGCGAGAGATGCATAAAGGCAACATCGATCGGTAATTCTCCAGAATTGAAGAGACTCGGTATTTCATAGAGAAAAATTGGGATGTAATCCGCTCTTCCTTCATTAACTGCTGCACGGTCTGCAGGTCCGACAAATAATGAGTTGTGTCTAAAATGGCCTTCCATGCCTGGTTTTGATAGAGGGTCGTCTCCAAAGAGCAATACATGTGCAATTTCCACATTTTGAAGCTCATCCTTTCTCGCTGCCAATGCCTCCATCAATCTAAATGGGGTCGCCGCATTACCACTGATGTAAACTCGATCATTGCTCTTTACAACTGACACAGCCTCCTCAGAGGAACAGCATTTCTTCTTATAGTTGTCGAACCAGGTCATGGTAGGTACTCCTTCCTGATCTCACCGTTTTCGGCATAGATTCCGCGATTTAGATCAGCATTTTCCTTCAGGACGTTTTCCAATCCAGCTTCACAGATGATTCGTAGATAAGGAAAAATGCTTGAAGTAATAGTATGACTAGCAGTACGTGCTACAAGAGTTGTAGCATTAGGCATACAGAAATGAATAACACCATTTACTGTATATATGAATTTGCCGCTTGGCGATATTTTTGATGTCTCAGAACATCCTCCTTGATCAATTGAAAAGTCTATGATCACAGAACCGCGCTTCATGCTCCGGACCATTTCTTTGGTTATGAGAACAGGCGCTCTCTTACCAGGTACCAATACTGCACCTATTATCACATCGGCAAACTTTATAAGTTTAGAGATATTGTGTTTAGTTGCAAACATAGTCGTTATCTTTTGGCCAAGGGTGTGACAAGCAAGGTGATCTAATCTGTCACGACTCAAATCCAATATGTGAACATCTGCGCCAATACCAGCAAATGACTTTGCTGCATTACATCCTAATGTCCCAGCGCCAAGAATTATGACCTCAGCAGGTGGAATACCAGGTATGCCGCCCAGGAGAATACCACGACCGCCACCCGGTGATTCAAGTAATCGCCCTGCTATCTGAACAGAGAGTTTGCCCGCCATTTCACTCATTGGTATAACAACCGGCAATCTTCCGTCATCTTTCTGAATAATTTCATACCCTATGAGGGTGATTCTTTTGCTTTTTACTATGTTAAAAAAATCTTTGCGTGCAGTCACAAGATGTATAAACCCCATAATTATCTGACCTTCCTTGATATATGTGTACTCTTCCTGCTGAGGTCGCCGTACTTTGAGCACAACATCCGCCCTTCGGTATGCCTCTTCTTTTGAATAGACTATAGTAGCACCTGCCTTCTCATACTCATCATCAGAAAAACCTGCACCTTCACCTGCCTTACTCTCAACGTATACCCGAGCACCGAATGACAGAAGCTCATGTGCTCCCATTGGCGATAACCCGACCCTATACTCAGGAGTATCTTTAAATGGTGGTAATTCCTTTGGAACTCCAAAAATCATTTATCCTCCTTGCTCAATCAAATACCTAAAAGTCCAAAATTCCTAAAGTACTAAAAAACAATATCACAGCAGCGATTGACTCCACCATTGAGGAGTTTAGGTATTTAGGTAGTTTAGGCATTTCTAAAATATACTCTTTTCTTTATATTCCCCATAGACTTCCCTTAGCGCATCTGATATCTCACCGATAGTCGCATATGCCTTCACGCATGAAAGTATCGGCTCCATCACATTCTCGTTATCGATTGCTGCTTTTTTCAACGTATGTAATAGTACTTTAATCCGTTTGTTATTTCTTTTTTGTCTTATTCTTTTCGTCTTCTCAATCTGCCTTCTGACAACTTGTGGTGAAACCTTGAGAAGTGAATATTTCTTTATTGGTTCTTCAGTCAAAAATTTATTAACACTAACAATAGTCCTTTCGCCACGCTCTACTGTCTTTTGATACTCATATGCACTCTTATGTATCTCCTTCTGAAAATATCCTCTCTCTATCGCTGCCAAGGCTCCGCCCATTTCTTCAATACTATTGAGATATTCATTCACCTTCTTCTCCAATTCATTTGTTAAAGATTCGACACAGTAAGACCCACCCAACGGATCGATAACCTCAGGAACATTACTCTCAAATGCGATTATTTGTTGCGTTCGTAACGCCAATTTTACAGATTCCTCAGAAGGTAGAGCCAGTGCTTCATCAGAAGAATTTGTGTGGAGACTCTGTGTACCGCCCAATACTGCTGCAAGTGCCTGAAGAGCAACTCTAATTGCATTATTATATGGTTCTTGAGCTGTGAGTGTCGACCCGGCAGTCTGGGTATGAAATCTCAGCATCCATGATTTGGAATTTCTTGCCTTGAATTTTTCTCTCATAATCCTTGCCCATATTCTCCTTGCCACTCTGAATTTCGCAATTTCTTCGAAAAAATTGTTATGTGCGTTAAAGAAAAATGAAATCCGTGGTGCGAATGAATCGACTTCAAGCTTGCCGCGTTGAATAGCCGCTTGCACATATGCTATACCATTGGCAAAGGTGAAGGCAAGTTCTTGTGCAGCCGTTGCCCCTGCCTCTCTTATATGATAGCCAGATACAGAAACAGTATTCCATTTTGGTAGATGTGTACTGCAGTACTCCATTATGTCAACAGTAATTTTGAGTGACGCGGCAGGCGGATATATGTATGTCCCTCGTGCGATATATTCCTTCAAGACATCATTCTGAACAGTTCCCGTGAGTAGAGATGGCGATATACGCTGCTTTTCAGCAATCGCAATATACATTGCGAGAAGAATACCTGCTGTTGCATTGATTGTCATCGAGGTGCTGACCTTATCCAACGGAATCTTATGGAAGAGCATCTCCATATCTTCGAGTGTATCAATTGCGACCCCCGTTTTTCCAACCTCTGCTTCAGCCATGGGATGGTCCGAATCATAACCCATCTGTGTCGGTAAATCAAATGCTACAGATAGACCAGTCTGACCCTGCCGCAGCAAAAATCTATATCGACGATTAGACTCCTCAGGAGTCGCGTAGCCTGCATATTGACGCATTGTCCAGAGGCGACCGGTATACATGGTAGGATAGACACCACGAGTAAACGGATATTCTCCTGGATCGCCGAGATCTTGTTTGTAATCCAAATCTTTTATGTCTTTAGGTGTAAATAACATAGCTATTCAATAATTATTAGTTTTTCCCTACTATTCACTGTCTGCCCTTTTTTGATAAATATTTTCTTCACAACTCCATCCAGTGGTGATTTTATTTCATTCTGCATCTTCATTGCTTCAACGACAGCCAGCCCCTGCCCGGCTTTGACTGATTCACCTTCTTCCACCTCCACATCGATAACCAAACCTGGCATAGGTACCGTAATCATTACTTCTTGTTTGCGACCCGCCTCTGGGCTGGTTCTTATTAACTTATGCACTTGTTCATCATAGATTTCTGCTGTGTATTCCTCCTCATTCACCGAGATCCTATTTTCGGCGTCAAAGACAATGTTGTATAACTTTTTATCGATAATGAGTGCAAGATGATTGTTCGAATATGGAGAAGCTATCTCGGCATGCATCTCTTTACCATTTATCAGCAGTCTGAAGCGACTACCATCTCTCGTGACTTCTAGTTTAAATTCTCTGTCGTCAATTTTGACAATGTATGCCATACAGTATCTTCTTCATTGATAACTGGGGCCCCAGGAAATTAACAAGAAAAGAGCATTTCCCAGCGCATCACTTTTTCCTTTAAATATGACTTCTTTTTGTATCACAATTCCCTTTTGTATTTACTAGGACGGGCAGCCAATTTCCAAAGACTAATATACGATTGTCCTTGCGCCTTAACAGTCACTGCCTGCTGTTCGCCGAGGATCTTTCCAAGCGTAGCAGCAATTGCTGCAATCTCATAATTTTCTTTTTTGTATTGTAACTTCCCGAGAACTCTGTCAATGAACGTAGTATCGTATTCACCTGCAATAAATTTTGAGTTATTCATCACAATCAAATGAAAGGGGATGGATGTCTTTATTCCGCGAACAACAGTCTCACCGAGCGCCCTTTTCATCCGTTTAATTGCCTCTGTTCGCGTTGGTGCCCAGACCAAGAGCTTTGCTATGAGAGGATCATAGTAGATTGGAACTTCAAATCCTTCATAGATACCACTATCGAAGCGCACGCCTGGCCCTCCTGGTTCTATCAATTCGACGATTCTGCCCGTCGATGGTGCAAAATTCTGTTTAGGATCTTCGGCAGATATTCGACACTCAATTGCCGAACCATGCATTTCGATACCTTCTTGTCTTAAAGATAATTTCTCACCCGAGGCAATCGCGAATTGTTCTTTTACAATATCAATACCCGTTATCAACTCGGTGACGGGGTGTTCTACCTGCAATCGCGTGTTCATCTCAAGGAAGTAAAAGTTCTTGTCTTTATCGACCATAAACTCGACAGTTCCTGCATTGGTATACTTCGATGCCTTCACCGCCTTGACTGCAGCCTTGCCCATTCTCTCACGAAGTTCTGGTGTCATAATCGCCGAGGGTGACTCCTCGATTAGTTTTTGGTGGCGACGTTGAATTGAGCATTCGCGTTCGAAGAGATGAACAACATTACCATAATTATCTGCAATAATTTGAAACTCAATATGCCGCGGGGCGTCCAAAAATTTCTCGATAAAGATGGTCGGGTTACCAAAGGCTGATTGTGCTTCACCCATTGCTTGCTTCATTGCACCAGTCAACTCTTTCTTTTCTCTGACCACACGCATACCCTTTCCACCACCGCCGCCCGCTGCCTTGATAAGGACTGGGAAACCAATTTCTTCTGCAGTACGGATGGCATCTTTCTCTTTCTCGATTGCAGTCGGACTTCCGGGAATGACCGGGATACCTGCACGACTCATTGTCTCTTTAGAAGCAATCTTATCACCGAGCAACTCTATTGCCTTTGAATGAGGGCCGATAAAGGCAATGTTGTTGGCTTCACATGCCCTGGCAAACTCTGTATTTTCAGCAAGAAAGCCATATCCAGGATGAATTGCCTCTGCATTCGACGTTTTTGCTACCTCGATAATCTTTTCTATTTTTAGATAACTCTCGGTTGCGGGAGCCGGTCCAAGATAATAGACTTCATCAGCATAGCGGGTATGTAAGGCATTTCGATCTGAGTCAGAGTAGACGGTAACTGATGAAATATCCAATTCCTTGCATGCACGCAGTACGCGCACAGCTATCTCTCCACGATTCGCGACTAAGATTTTTTTAAACACAGCTTAAAAGCAGTATCATTTCATTCGCAGTATCATCCGCCATACAACATGACGGATTCGCAGTATCGTTCCTTTGGAACTCGCAGTATCGCCATCGGCTCGCCATCTTCATATTTCTGCGAGTCCGCCTCAGGCGGACGGTACTGCGTCTCCTGCGAGTCTCGCCCAAGATGGGCGGACGATCCTGCATTTCCTGCGTGCTTCATAGCGGTATATTCCCATGTTTTTTTGGTGGGTTCATGTCCCGTTTGTTTTCAATCATTTGCAGAGCCTCGATGATTCTGGGCCGTGTCTCGGATGGCTTTATGATGGCATCCACATATCCTTTACTCGCCGTGACATAAGGATTGGCGAACTTATCTGTATATTCGTCAATTAACTTCTTCTCTAAAACTTTGGGATCTTTCGCCTCTTTCAGTTCCTTCCGATAGAGTATCTTGACTGCCCCATCAGGGCCCATGACAGCAATCTCAGCACTGGGCCATGCATAGTTTATATCAGCCCGTGTATGTTTAGAACTCATTACACAATACGCGCCACCGTACGCCTTACGCGTAATCACCGTCACCCGAGGAACCGTTGCTTCACAGAATGCGTAAAGCAGTTTGGCACCATTCTTAATCACACCTCCCCATTCCTGCGCTGTCCCGGGAAGAAAACCAGGCACATCGACGAACGTTATGATGGGAATGTTAAAGCAATCACAGAAGCGCACAAATCGTGCGCCTTTCATACCCGAATTGAGCCCCAAAACGCCAGCAAGAAATGCGGGTTGATT
>Ga0209636_10000461_pt1 | contig 39652 bp, 27 predicted proteins | sample DeeMarSWOR152_54_FD_187464 | JGI IMG/M metagenome (GOLD analysis project Ga0209636, IMG submission 187464) | Marine sediment microbial communities from White Oak River estuary, North Carolina - WOR-1-52-54 (SPAdes) (version 2) | ecosystem: Environmental > Aquatic > Marine > Intertidal zone >... | reverse complement strand
AGAGAGAGTGTATATTCCGGCGGTCCCGATAACAGATACAGCAATGATGACCGCGATCAGAATTCCGCCGAAAGGCACCACTGAACTCACCGCCTCCGCAGCCAGGCTCTCAGAACCAATGATCTTATCGACCGGCAGCAGAAAAAGGTAAGCCAGATTGGTCAAAAGATAAACCAGCCCAACGACCAATGCTCCCACAATCATGGCTCGTGGAACTGTCCGCTGGGCATTCTTCGCCTCCCCCGCAACAAATGAAGCGTGCTGCCATCCTCCATACGACCAAAGAACACCGATGAGTGCCAGGCCGAAAGCCACGAGAAGGCTGTCTGAAGAAACAGCTTCACCTGTCTGGACTCTGAGCAATCCGGGCTTTCCCATGAAAAAACCTATACAAATGACCGCCGCAATCCCGATTAGTTTCAGTCCGGTAAATATGTTCGAAAACACCTCTCCGGCTTTGACTCTGAGAATGTTTATTATGGTGACAACAATGATTGCAGAAACAGCAACGACTTTGATTCCCGTGTTTCCCAGAGGGATAATAAATCCCAGGTAATAGGCGAAGGCAATGCTCAACGCCGCAATGGCTCCGGAGCATATCACAAGCAAATAGGCCCATCCATACAGATACCCAAACATGTCACCATACGCTTCCTTCAAGTAAACATAGACTCCTCCGGCCTTTGGAAACATGGTGCCTAACTCTGCGAATGTCAGTGCTCCGGTTAAAGTAACGATTCCTCCGATTCCCCAGATCAGGAGAATGAGCCAGGGTGAAGGAAGGTGGCCCGCGATCTGAGAAGGCGTTAAAAAGATACCCGAACCAATGCAGGACCCGATCGCAACCATGGTCAGCCCGTACAAAGTCAGCTCTTTTCTCAGTTTAGTCACCGCAAATTCTCCTTATTTCAACCATCTTTATCCTTCTTTTCAGACAGTGGAATAAGACAATCCCCCCTGAGGAGCAGCCAAATCAGCCAACGTGATTGAGTGATTCCAATTTATTAATGTAGTCACAAGAACCTCATAGTAATTTTTCAATAGGATGCTGCACTCAACTCCAAAAATTTTCATCACGGTTTATACAACAAGAACAGATGAAGTTCAACTCCAAATATAAGGGGAAACGCAGTTCTCAAAGAGTCGAGATGGTATAAATCTTTCCTTAAAAAATGAATTGAACGCGAAAGAATAATCAGCTCTATTTTTGCCTGGCATGAAAAAGAGAAGAGGCCGGAATTGCCTGTTTCTCGATTCTAGGACCGGAATAGGAGACTTCGAAGTCCACTCCCCCGGTCTTCTGGAAGAAACCGACTGTGATCGGATGGACTCCTGCTTCCAGAGCTATCCGGCCCATGGCTTCCACCGATCCATGTAATCCATCATTATCCACAACCAGATCCTTCCCGATGAACAGGCGGCTGCCGTCATCGGAAGCGACATAAAATTTATACACTCCATCCCTGGGCACGGTTATGTAGCCAGTAAACCTGAATCCGAAGAATTCTTTCCGTTCCCTCTGACTGATATCGAAACTTCTCTTTTCTCCTGAAGAAACAGGCCTCAGCTTATCAAAGTCCGGAAGGTTATCCCATGTCCCGTGAAAGTACTCAAAATGCAATCCAGGAGCCAGCTTAACTGTCTCATCCGCCGCGCGAGGAGCGACTTTTGTGAACGTTTTTCCGACAACCCCGCTTATGGCCTGGCCATCGCGATAAACCTGGCATTTAACCGTTGTTGTTCGATCCAATTTGATCGGCTTTCTGTACAGAGGAGAATCATTCGTTGGCTGGCTGTAATCGAGTGTATACCTGATCTTCACCCTCTCCAGGTTACTGGATAGGCTAACCTTCATATCATCACAGAAGATGTCGTTCTCCGCTCTAATCTCGGGATCTCTGACAACTTCGGGTTCTTTCTCAAATTCCATAACGATGACCGAGACGATTGGGTCCGGTGCTTTGGCTGGCACAGATAGTACGGCAGAACCATTTTTATATGTAATATCCAGCCGATTTCGAGGTTCAGCCAAGAGATAAGCCATATCCGCTTTGCTGACAAGGCCGGGCACTTCAAGTTTACCGCCATCAGGCCAGTCAAACACATGGAGGAATAGTTTATTCTTCTTTGTCGTGCTGCAGCCCCAATCCAGTTTGGAGAACAGGCTGGCTGTTGTGCCGTAGATACTCTCCCCGTTAATCTTCATCCACTCGCCCATCGCTTTTAACCGCTCAATGCTCGGCTCTGGGAACAGTCCTTCGGATGTTGGACCGACATTCAACAGAAAGTTCCCGCCTTTGCTGGCAATATCCACTAATTTGCGGATCAGGTCCTCCTTCGATTTCCAGTTGTGATCGTTCTTGTTGTATCCCCAGTGGTCGTTCATGGTCATGCAGGTTTCCCAGTCGTAGCTGAGACCAGTCGCAGGAATCTCCTGTTCAGGCGTCCCGAAGTCCCCTGAGGCTGTCTCCGGGTCATACGTCCCGGCCATACCTGCCCGCCCCTTTCCCACACGGTTATTGATGATGATATTGGGCTGGAGTGAACGAACATATTGATAGAGGTCACGCCCTCTCTCAGGATCCCATGTGTGTTCCCATTCCCCATCGAACCAGAGGACACCGATCTCTCCGTAATTGGCGACAAGCTCCTTTACCTGGCCCTTCATGTATTCCACGAAACGGTCATAGTTCGCTCCCTCAGCCGAGCGCATTTCCCAATTCCGCCGCGGTAGATAGTCCGGGTGATGCCAATCCATGATCGAGTGATACCAGCATATCTTGAGGCCTTGTTCTCGGCATTCCTCAGCCAGTTCTTTCATGATATCTCTTTTAAAAGGAGTGGCATCCATGATGTCATAATCAGTCAGTTTGGAATCGAAGAGGCAGAAGCCATCATGATGTTTACTGGTGATGACGATGTACTTCATGCCCGCCTCTTTGGCCATCCTCACCCACTCCCTTGCACTGAACTTCACCGGATTGAATTGGGGCGCGAATTCCTCATATTCCTTCACAGGGATCTGGGCCGTAGTCAATATCCATTCCGCATGATTGGTCTCTCCTTTCCATTCGCCGGCTGGTATGGCATAAAGCCCCCAGTGGATGAACATGCCGAATCGGGCCTCTCGCCACCAGGCCATCCGCATATCCCTCTCTTCCTTCGTCTCCTTGATTATCGCACTCTTCTCCCCTTCTTCCTTTGTCGATACACCACAGGATAAGAAACCAATGATCAATAAGGCGAATAATCCCAGGTAAACAAACTTAAAAACAAAACTTTTTTTTATCATTTTTCCCATCCTCATTATTATATTTCTCTGTTTATTTATATCGAGCGAAGGGAATTGTCCAGGATTATTTTAGCGTCGAATTTTAATAATCGTTGATATCGATTTTATGAATCTAAAAAGAGGGTAAAAACTTTTGATATATCCCAGCAAACATTAAGTTCTTATTGTTTGCCACCCGATGTTTCCGTAGGCTTTCATTCCAACGAAAACAATCCCGGCAGCCACGAAAATTCCGACAGGAACGGCATACGGGATAAAGGTCATTCCCCAATGGACCAAACCCAGCGAAGCAGGAACGAGGAACATGAGAAATCCGGAAAGGCCTCTCTGTCTTTCCGCGGCTCCCCCATATCTCCTGGAAAAAGGCAAATCACCCCTGCCCATGAAAGCGAGAACCAGGCTGCTGATGATCATGTTCATGAAGGCAAAAACGATGTCATCGAGGACAGATGGCCCCCAGACCAGAAGGACCAAGATGGCAAGTAGAGTAAAAACAGGAAAGCCATATTTGAAAATCATTGCCTTCAGGCTTCCTTTTTGGATATCTCCGGGACTGGCAAAGGGGAGGGTGTGATAGATCCAGGCCGCTTCATGCTGATCGCTGAAACGCTGCTGGAGAACCACGATCGGGATGAGGATGCATCCGATGTAGAGGAAAATGATATATTTTTGTGTCGAAGGGAACGCCTGGAGGTTCTGTAAAATCGTTCCCTCATCGATTAGAGTCAGTACGAATGCGATGATCAGCATGTAGCCAAACGTCGGGTAGGTTTTGAGCTTGAATTTTCTGTCCCGGGAAGAAAGCCGCCACGACAATTGAAAAGCAGCTCTTTCTGCCGGATTGAACGTGAGCAAGCGAGAAAAAAATGCAGCCAGATTCCACCGTTCCCCTCTTTCCGCTTGATCTTTATCCCCAGAAGACCCCTCGACCTCCATCCGGGCAATGGAACGGTTGAAGCCCGGAGCGAGGAACCTTATGACGACAACAACACTCACTACAGGAACGAATAATCCCAACAGCGAAAGAATCAGCTTTGGACTACTCAGGTCACCGGTCACAGCCACATCGATAGGTGCGGCCATCCAGGCCGGCGGAACAAGATAGGTCCACCACCGGATCGGGAAGGAGAAGTTCTTGAGTGCATTAAATTCAATAAGACGGGGAAGGAGCTGGTAACTCCCCATGGCAAAGGCCGCCATAAAAATCTGGAAATAGAGGATGATATCCCGGAAGTGCTCTCCGCCTGAGATCTTCATCAACAAGAGATAAAACACGTTGGCCACAAACACAACGAACAGAACAGAGAACATTAAAGAAAGGAGAAACACAATCGTGTACACAGGACCGAATTTGACAGTGCCGATGGCAATCGAAGCCGCGGATAGAGAGAGTGTGATCAGCATGATATAGACCACGATATGAGCCAGGCGGGCTACGACCAGCGTCCGGCTGTCAACGGGCCGAGGCAGGAGAATGGCATTATCCGTCGTATCCAGCAGCACGGAAGTAAAATCCGAAATCAACGCCACCGCTGTCATGACCATGATGATGGCAAAGACAATGACCATGGAGACGAACAGGTCTTGAATTCCCAGGAGCATAAGTCCGATCATTACACCAATGAAGGCATAGATAAAAGCAATCGAGACCAGAGAGTTAGATATCTCTTTTTTACTCTTTCTCTGGACGATGGATTTCTCCTGCCGGTTATCATCAGTCAATTTTGTCCATAAGATAATCCTGAATTTTTCGTAATCCACCTTCAGTAAACGGAATAACCACTTGAACTGGTCCATTATATTGAGAATGAAGTCCGTCATTGGGCTTGTTCCTTGTGGAAAGCGGAAATAATTTCTTGTGCTTTTTCTGCATGTCCACTGCTCCCCGTCAACCGTGAAAAAATCCGTTCCAAAGATTTGCCTTTGTCCATAGCCTGCAGCTCATCGAATGTTCCGTTGGCAATGATCGTGCCGTCATCAATAATGATGATCCGGTTGCAGATTCGCTCGACAACGTCCATGATATGGGAACAATAGAAGATGGTTTTCCCTTCTGCGGCCAGCTGCGCCAGGATCTCTTTAATCACGATGGCCGTGTTGGCATCCAGGCCGGCGAGCGGCTCATCCAGGAAAAGAATATCCGGATCATGAATCATTCCGGCGATAATCAGTGTCTTTTGTTTCATCCCTTTGGAGAAGGCATTCATGCGCACGTTGGCTTCAGATTCAAGGCCGAACAGCGTGAGCATTTTGAGAGACCGGGCTTCTGTTTCCTTCTGGGTAATTCCATAAATCTGGCCGATGAATCGGAGATATTCTATGGGTGTCAGGGTATCATACAGGGCCGCCGTTTCAGGAACATAGCCGATACGCTGTTTCACTTCCAGTGGATTCTGCGCCACGTTCACACCGAACACACTAACCTCTCCTTCAAAATCAGGCAGCATTCCAATGAGAATCTTCACTGTTGTGGTTTTCCCGGCGCCATTCGGTCCGATGTATCCGATGATCTGTCCGGGAAAGATATCCAGGTCAATATCACGGAGCACGTAGTTCTTTCCATCATAGCTTTTTTTCAAATTCTTTATGGTAATAATGGGTTGATCAGCTTTCATGGGTTTTCCTTTCAATTGATATTACGTATCTTAGAGGCTCCAGTTTATTTTTCCATTGCACGCTTTAATGTCTTGACCTCGTCAGGAAAATTCTTGATCAATCGATTCTTTTTCAGGTTTTCATTGACTATCCAGCGAAGATCGCTATCCCCGGATTTCGCGAGTTCATCCAAATAGGAAAATCCTTTAGCCGGTTCGCTCTCTGTTATTACGCTCAGGGTATAGCCCAAAGCTTTGCGCAAAATCCTAAACGCTTCGGTATTTCGCTCCTCGTAAGAAAGGATAGTCGATAAGATCTTTCGATGCAATTCAAAGGAGGCTTTTGCGATTTGCCGCTGCTTGAGTAGTATTGGCTCAGCCACTCCGGCAGCCACTGCGCGCATGATGAGCCAGTTGCCCGTACCGACCCAGGAGTGAAGAGCCTTCAAAGTATAGGCTCTCTCCTTGACAAGCAACTTTTGGATGCCAAGAGCCACAGCTTCTCTTATCCGCCATCGTTTATCTTCTGACAGTGCTTTCAATTTTCCGAGGGCTGCCTTCAAGAACTGTGGACAGGCCGAAGTCATTGCCGCCATTCCCCACACCCCGCAAAAAGGCAAAAACTCCTTAGGATCGTTGTCAGGAGCCACTTCAGGGGAAAAAGCCATCATGGCATTCAGCCATCCCCATATTCTTCCTGTATCCTCTGTCGCGTGCTCTTCCACAAGATCTGTGAAAGCGCCTGCCAATTCCAGGTTTGCCCGAGGCCCGGGGAGATTGCTGTGACCAATAATATAAGCATATAGCTCTCTCCTTTCACCTGATTTAAAAAATCTTTTTAAAATTGGGATTAGCTCCTCCTTATACTTTTCTTTCCTATTCATCTGATCCTCTGTCTAAAATTTAATCTTCATTCTAATTGTGATCTTCAACAATTGCAATCATTGGAATCATGTCTCCGCCTGCATTGCAAAAACCAGTCTTTTTTGATAATTAGATGGCATTGGGTCATACGTGGAAACAACGTCATCATCCCGTGTAAGAAAGGAGGCTTCTATGAATTCCGCTTATAAGACTCGCACTATTTTTTTTAGTTTATTAATTTTTGTTTTGCTTTTTACTCATCTTCACCTGCCCGGTCATGCTGAGAAAAGTCCCTTTTTGATCGACGATTCCCTTCTGATCAAATCCTTCAGCCCACAGGATATCACTAAAGATGGTCGATATATTGCCGGCGTCATCAGCATACGTAAGGATCGCCTGGGAACCGACCATAAGCGCTATCGAGATCCAACATACATCTCTCCACGACCGGTGGAAGTGGTCATCCTGGATACAAAAAACCAGAAAATGCACTCTCTTTTCAAAGAAAAAGTGGAGGTGCAATCTCTGGCATGGTCGCCGGACGGAAAGACGCTGGCTTTTTTTCTCCGCAAAGGAGACCGATACTTCCTGCACACCTATGAATGGTCAAACAAAAAAACAAAAGAAATCAAGCTTAAAACTAAAAAGCAGATCTCTTCCGACTCTTTCCTGATCTGGACAAATGACGGCACATCGCTGATCTTCTCGCTGCGGGCCGATGGCTGGGAGGAAAAAGCACGCCAAATATTCAAGGAAGCCACTATGGGCCCGGTCATCGTCTATGATTCCCGCGAACCCTTTCTCAAATGGGACGTCATCCGTGACCATTCCCAGTTGCAGGTGCCGGCGATTGTGACTCTACAAACCCAGGCTGTCAAAGAATTGCTTCCGGAAAGCCGTTACAGTAACGTGCGATTGGCCCGGGATGACTCCTTCCTGACGTATGTCGAAACTTTTCCCATAAAGACTGAATATGGCCAGAACTACTATCGACAGGGAGGGCGGGAATACGAACTATTCCGCCTCAACCTCCGGGAGCCTCTTGTACCCAACACATTGATCAAAAGAGGGAAAAAGCATCTCAATTTTTCCTGGAATGAAGAAAATACACTGTTTGCCTGGGTGGACGAAGGCGATATATTCGTGCAATCCGTGGACGAAGCGGAATCCCGCAATTTGACCAAAGACAAAGTTAAACCTGAAGAAGAACCGCAGAAAAAAGATGAAACAAAGACAAGCACAGATGCCGAAAAGAAAGAGGAAGAAAAAAAGAAGGTGCGGTTTTCCCTGGTCCGTTTTAGTCCGGATGGCGCCAAAATCCTGGCCAGCACCAATAAGGGTTACTGGCTTATCGACCATAAGAGCGAAGATTTGACAATGGTCTATGAATTTCCGGAAGAAAAGGAAGATCAGGAAACAGGCCGAGGCGCTTCCCCTTCACAAAGAGTCGTTGGATGGAGTCCTGACGGAAGGTACCTCTATATGACATACGCCGCCAAAGACAGATGGGAGCGCGGTTTCACCCGATATGATTTGAATGAGCGGCACATGCAAGATCTCGTTAAAGACAGCAATCTCTACCGCAGTCTGCGGATGTCTAAAGACGGCCAGAAGTTTTTCTACAGCTTTTCCGATGGAGATCTCCCGTCTGACCTGTACATGACGGACAAGGATTTCAGCCGAATGACACGTTTGACAGAACTCAACCCATGGATCATGGAAAAAAAATTAACTAAAAGTGAACTCATCCCCTACCTGGATGTGGATGGAGAGGAACTTTTCGGAATTCTGTATTACCCTGTCGATTATGAACCCGGAAAAAAATATCCTCTTGTCTGCGAGATATATGAACGCTTCTTTGATAACGGCTTCAACGCCAACATGAATATCATCGCCAATCAGGGGTGGTTCGGGTTAAGGCCTTCGGTCAACCTCGAAATCGGGTATCCCGGAGAATCCTGGGTGAAAGGTGTAACTTCAGTGATCAATAAACTGATTGAGAAAGGGCTGGTGGACCCCAAAAAGCTGGGTGTCCATGGAACCAGTTACGGCGGCTACGCCACTTCATTGCTCATCACCCAGACTGACCGATTTGCCGCTGCTGTCAACATCTCCGGCAAAGTGAATATCATCAGCTTCCTGGGAGACAGCCCGCGCATCGGACACCGCAACTACGGAGCGGCTGAAGCCGGGCAGGACCGCATCGGTCAGACTCTCTGGGAGGCGCCTCTCAAGTACATCAACCACTCGGCCGTGATGTTCGCGGACAGGATCAAAACGCCCCATCTCCTGATCACAGGTGAAGGCGACTGGAATGTTCCGGCTGGCAACACACGAGAATTGTACTACGCTCTGCGGAGATTGGGAAAAGAATGTGTCTGGGTCAATTACTGGAATGACGGGCACGGACTTGGCTCCGCGGCCGATGAAGCGACCTATCTCGATAAATGGAACCGTATCCTTGACTGGTACAAGACCTATTTCGCCAAAGCCGATGAAAAGGACAAAAAAACGACTAAATAAAAGAGGAGGAAAGTAAATGTCAAAACAGCATCTTGTCAAAATTGCATTATTTGTCCTGTTGGGCATGATCCTCATGAACCTCTCGACACCCGCGGCTGAAAAAAAAGTCAATCCGTTACCTGAATTAATGACAAAAGCGAAAACCATAGCTGTATTTAAGAATGGATTGGGCTTCTTCATAAAAGAGGGAGAAGTGGATTTACTGAATAAATGGGCAGTCACAAAGTATGTGCCGCAGGCCACTTTAGGTTCATTATGGATCGGCTCTCTGGATAAGGATGCCCAAATCGAAGAAGTCATCGGATTTTTTGAAGAGGTGAAAAAAGAGACTGAAGCGCTCAACCTGCAAGAGCTACTCAGGGTGAACGTCGGAAAAAAGGTAAAAATCACGGCAAACAACAAGATCATTGAAGGAATCATTCAATCCGTTCCGGAAAATAGAGAGGCCTATATAGAATCTACACAACAACGTATCCAGCCTTTCCCGGGCGCAATCGTTATAATCCGCACAAAGGAAGGGGATGTCGCCGTGAACAAGAACGCTGTGTCTCAGATTGAGTTTTCCACGAGCTATTCCGCCCAAACACAGATTGAGGGAAGAGAAAAAAGAATCAAGTTTAAAGTCGACACACCGAAGAAAAAGGCGAAACTCAGTCTCTCCTACTTGCAGAAAGGCATAAGCTGGATCCCGAGCTATCTGGTCAATATTGAGGACCCGAAAAAAGCCCGGATCACCATGAAAGCCACTCTTATCAATGACATTGAAGACTTAGAGAATGTCGATGCTTTCTTTGTAGTCGGGTATCCCAATTTTATGTACGCCGATGTCTTCTCTCCTCTGGCACTGGACCAAGCTCTCAGTCAGTTTATTACTGGGCTAGAAGCCGGAGCCCGGCGTCGCGATGAATACAGCCAGATGTCAAACATCATGAGACAAAGCATGCCTGCCGCATTCAGAGAGGAAGCCCGTGTGCAGCCGCTGGACTTCGGCTATGCCACCATCAAGGGCGTTCCCGGGGCATCGGAGGAAGACCTCTTTCTCTACCACAAAAGAGGCATCCATCTGAAAAAAGGAGAGAGAGCCTATTACCACATTTTTTCCCAAGAAGTCGATTATAAACACATCTATGAATGGAATGTCCCGGATACACTCAATGTCGACCCGAGAGGATACCAGAGCTCAGGGCAGCAACCGAGGGACAGAGAGCAGGTCTGGCATTCCATTAAACTGAAAAACTCCACAGATTACCCCTGGACTACTGCGCCCGCACTGACAATCAGCGGCTGGAAACCTCTGGCGCAGGATACGATCAATTACACTCCCAAGACCACCAAGACCAACTTGAAGCTGACGATTGCCACTGACATTAAAACGAACAGGCACGAATACGAAATTGAGAGACAGCGCGATGTGAGGCTTTACCGCAGCTCCTACGACCTGGTAACAGTAAAGGGAGAGCTGTACATCAATAATGCCAAATCAAAAGATGTGACAATGGAGATTAAAAAGAAGGTCACCGGTGAGGTTCTTGAAGTCAGCCACAACGGCAAGGTAGAGAAGGTTGCGGAAGGACTCAGAGGAGTCAATTTCAACTCCTTCATTTCCTGGGAAATCCCGGTCAAGGCCGGTGAAGAAGTGGAGGTTACCTATACCTATAAAGTCTACATCCGCCATTAGAAGTCACACTGACTTCGCTTTATTCTGGATATGGGATTTTAAGCAGGAAATGGACTCTGGAAAATTCTTCTTCTTCTAATTTCAGGCTGCCAAATTAAAAGTTTTTAGGGGACGTTTTCAAGAGAGATGCCTATCTCGTCCAGTCGGTTTCTAAATGTCACTGAATAATAGAGTGTCCCTCCATAGCACATCCCCTTATTACTAAATCACTAGATAAGGCCTTCTTCCCTCAATTTATTCAGCACAAATTGATACGCTTTTTTGCCCTGAAACTTGATCTTTCCTGAAGGCGATACAACTATGAAGTGAGGGATACTCCTCAGTTTGAACTGTCTGGCCACAGGGGATTGCCAATCGATTCCCGTGACTCCACTCCGGTTAATATCGATCTTGACGACAGCAATATCTTCTCTTAAGTTATCTAACTTTTTAAGATACGGAGCAATCTGCACGCATGGGGGACAGTAATCACTGTAAAGGTCAACGATATTCGTCTCTCCTGTGACAATCATTTCTTCTAGATTCACAGGTCCGTCGCTCATGTAGGAAGGGATGTCGCTTCCTCCCTTGAAAAACATTGAATAGGCTCCATAAATCACAAGAGCTCCAAGGAACACCAATAAAATCTTAGTGACGAAGCCACTCCCAGAACCAGAGGAAAATGAGCTCGATTTCCTTGTTCTGGAAGACGCGGGTAATTTTTCACCACAGTGAACACATGTAATGGAACTCGGAGAAAACCTGTCACAATACGGGCAATTCATAATGCCTCCTCATATTCAGCTACCAAAGGATAGCTTTTTGAAAATAAAAATTTTATTTTGTTACTCAAAATAAATTCCTCACAATTTTACCTAATTCTGCCCTGCCCACATTACAGAAGCGCACTCGATTTCTTTATTTGATATAACCCAATGATTTGAAATCCTTTAACTTTTCACTAAACTGGCGCTGTTTTTCTTCTTGCAGAAGGAGGTTGTCCCTCTTGAATACCTGGAGGAGTCGCTTGGTTTCCTTGAAGATCTCTATTCGGTTGTTAAACAGGTCATGCGCCTCATAAAAATCCTCTTGGATATCATAAAGCTCATACTCATTTTCAAGTTCCGGATACCTAAATTTTGTGAATTCCCCAAGAGGCTCAAAGAAGGTACTGTTGTATCTTTCAGCAGTGTTCTGGATCAACTTCCACCCATCTTTGTACACACCTCTTTTCTCGCCTCCCCGAAGAAGACCTTCAAAGTAAATGACTCTCTTTGCTTCTCGATCATTCAGGATGGCTGGAAGCAAGTCCTTTCCCTTTATTTCGTGATTAAATTCGATGCGGGCAAGGCTGAGTATGGTTGGGTAGAGATCGATCAATTGAACCGGATAAGGAACCTTTTTAGCCGGAAGAATCGAAGGGTATCTGATCAGAAGAGGGACATGAAGGAGTTCGTTGTAAAGTGTATGACCATGGCCGTAACTCCCGTGCCTCCAGAATTCCTCTCCATGATCTGCTAACAAAATAACAATTGTTTTATCCATCATCTGATTGGCTCTTAAGGCATCGATGATCCGATTGAAATGAATATCGAAATAAAGGATAGAATCGTCATAGAGATTCACGATGTAATCCTTATCACTCTGCGGCATTCCCATTTCGGTTAATAATCGAATATCCTGAGATATCAATTTATCCAGGTTGAGATTGGATTGATCCTCACTGGCAAAGGTACGCATGTAATCTTCAGGGACATGGTAAGGATAATGGGTATCCATAAAATGAAGATAAGCGAAAAAAGGTCTTTTCTCCTTCCTATTAAGCCAATTAACGAATTCATCTGTGAGGTTTTCAGCCAGATCTTTTGTCATTTCTTTATACACTTGAAATCCCTGATGAAAACCATATCGGGAAGTGATGGTTGGATTGGCCTGGGCGGAAAAAGTTCTATAGTTTTTATTTCTGAAGATTTCACTCAAAGTGAGGTTCTTGTTGTTCAGATTATCGGCCCATCTAAACGCGCCGTGTTCGTGCGGATAAAGCGATGTCAGAATTGACCCTACGGACGTTTTCGTCCAGGGTGAAGAGCTGAGAGCTTTTTCGAACATCACGCAACTTTCCGCAAATCTGTCGATATTCGGAGATGTTTGTCTGGTGTAACCGTAACATCCGAGATGATCAGCCCTAAGAGTGTCCGCAAGGATCAAAAGGACATTCGGATGGTCCGGAACGGCCACGAGGTTTTGAGCTGCGGATAGAATGTTGAAGGCAGCTGTAAAAGCTATAAAGACAATGGCGGTTTTCCGGCGGAATCCTGCTGAGAAGATGCCCAAGACGCTTTTCACCTGGGCGAATTTGATTTTAGAAACAAGCAGATACAAAAGAATGCCTCCGATTTCGATAAGAAAACCTTGTAAGATAAAAGAAAACTCAACAGATGTTAGAATGGATTTCAGAAAAACATAGAGCGCCCAGGCAATGATCAGGATAAAGAGGATTTTTTTAAAAAGAGGCATGAGCATTTTCTTCTTTGAGATTTTGAATTCAAATAAAGAAGCCAGGATACCTTTAATGAAAAAACTCCCTATTAAGCTTAAAGCAATTAACGCTGCTGAGAGGAACAATCCGTAGAGAATCCCCTTGTTGAGATGCGATACAAATGAATAAAAAGCCAATCTGTACATCTTTTGCGAAAGATAAAGATGAGAGTGAACATGAATAATTGAGGTAATCACTCCGTAAAAAAATCCGGCTATCACTCCTAAATAGATGACGTTAAATACGGCTTTTAATCTCATACTTCTTTTTTGGCTGGAACACTCTTCATATGACGATTAAATGACTTCCTGACAAAGGAGGTCTTTGTCCATACAAGCATCGAGTTGTTTAACAAGCCTGGTTCCGCAAAGCAAAGTCCTCAATCAGGTGATTCCACTCGTCCAAACTTCCAGGCTATTCTCTCAGAGCTCCATCCGCTAATCAATCGCCTCTTGTGATGAATTACAAGGTGAATTTTTCCTGATTTTTTCATCGATAGGGGTGAGAAGAATCTGTTTTATGGTTAAATATTAGCAATTTTTATCTATCGTTAAACATTCATCATCTTTATTTTAATTATTTTCCGATTTTTATCTTTATGAAAACTTGATACAATAAGCTGAAAAAAATGCAAAACAGCCTTTGTTAACTGAATTAGGGCTAAATTTAATTCTTCAATAAGAACAGTATGAAACTTGAAAGAACGACTGTATTTGCCGGTGTCAGTGTTGGATTAATCGCTTTCTGTACATTATTTTTCGAAGTACTCCTTACACGCATCTTTGCTGTGACCTTATGGTATCATTTTGGATTCCTTGTTATTTCGCTCGCGCTTTTGGGTATTTCAGCGTCTGGCATATTCTGTTTTTTATATTCAGACCGCTTAGCCGGAGAACGACATCTGCAATATATGGCAAAGTGTGCACTTCTGTTTGCGATCATTTTACCGATTGCGGTAGCTCTCCACATTTTTTCTAAAGTGCCGGAATATGGAAACACTATTTATTTTTTTCTGATTCTTAGTTTGCAGCTCTTATTCCTGTTCCTTGCTTTTTTCTTCTCTGGAATGTGCATTAGCATTGCATTATTTCATTATGCTAAGAAAATTGGCACAATTTATTTCTTCGATCTAGTAGGCGCCTCTCTTGGAAGCTTACTCGTCGTCCCCTTTATGTACCGGTTCAGTGCACTCTCACTTGTTTTTTTAATATCTTGTATTGCTTGTTTTGTATCATGGTTACTTAGAGGCATCCGCACTCCTTCTTGGTTGAAGCATGGACAATTAATTCTGGCATTCCTCTTTCTTATTGTTGCCTTAACGAATGATTCACTTGGTTTACTGAAAATAACGTTCGTCAAATCATATTCTTCGGGCAACATACAGATAGAAGAAGAAAATAAAGACTTTGTGAAATGGAGTCCTGTCTCCCGAGTAGCGGTCTTTGAACCAAAGCTTTCGGGCAGTGTAGAGCACATGAAAGTGACCAATGATGCTGGAGCGCCAACAAGCTTATACCGTTTTGATGGAAATTTTACTCCTCCAATCAGGAATTTCATAAAAAAGGATATTCGTCAAACTGCTCACAGACTCAAATCAAACGCTGATGTTTTAATCATCGGGTCAGCTGGCGGTTTAGATGTACTTTCAGCACTTTTTCACAAACAAAAACAGATTACCGCTGTCGAGATTAATCCTGTGATCGGAGAACTCGTAACCAAATACTACGCTGATTATATTGGCCATATTTTTGAGCATCCGCACGTTAAATTTTATATTCAAGAAGGCAGGAATTTCACTGCTGGATCTAGAAGCAAATACGACATCATCCAAATAACCATGGTTGATTCCTGGGGAGGAGCTGCCGCAGGCGCATATATCTTTAACGAAAACAGTCTCTATACATACGAAGCTATCCATGATTTTTATACACATTTAAAGCCTGGAGGTATTTTATCCATTACCCGCTATTACCAGTGGGATGAGGCGCTTCGATTGGTCAATACTATGATTCAATACTTGCTGGATAATGGTGTGGAAAATGTCCAGAACCGCGTAATGGTGCTCATAGAACGTCCAAAAGAATCAAGACGTGCGACAGTTCTGCTTAAAAATGGCAGTTTCCACTCAGAAGATATTGCTGTTGCGCTTGAAAGCCTCCCGGAAACGAACGCTTCCGTTGTGTATGCACCTTTTATCCCAGAAAAATTGTTAGAAAAAAGTGATTATGCGAATCAATTCCGGTCTCTGATCTATCCTGAGGCCTATAATGTCGATCGACAAAAATTAATCCGAAGCTATCCTAAAAATATAACGCCCAGCACTGATGATAAGCCATTCTTCTTCTTCAACCAGCGTTTGCGCGATATCTTCAGAATTGATAAAACTGAGCATGAAGCGCGGCGTATGGCTATGCCGCTTTTATACGGAATGGTCACTTTTTTCACCTTGCTTGGGATATTAACTCTATTTCTCCCGCTCTATTTAAAATCAGGGTCTGCAATACTTCAAGCACGGTATCGCACTCGAAGTCTAATTTATTTCGCAATGTTGGGATGCGGCTATATGCTCATAGAAATTTCACTCATCCAGCGTTTAACTATTTTCCTTGGCCATCCCACTTGGTCATTTGTAGTGGTTTTAGCAACGATGCTCTTCTCGAGTGGCATGGGAAGTTATATGACCAACAAGTGGAAAGGACCGAGTAGTTTGATGGTAATAATCAGCTGTATCGTTCTTATTCTTCTTTTTTACGTTTTTGCTCTCTACGATCAATTAATCACTATGATGGCACTCAGTAAGCCTTTGAGAATTTTAATCGCTATCTTTGCACTATCTCCTCCTGCATTTTTTATGGGAATGTGTTTTCCGCTGGGCATCCAAATTGTTCGTTTGTTAAATAAAGCTTTTGTGCCATGGGCTTGGGGCGTGAATGGCGCTTTTTCGGTCTGTGCATCGATCTTCTCTATAGTAATCGCATTAAATGCCGGTTTTAAATATACGATGCTCATTGGTGTCACATGCTATATAGTTGCTTTTTTTATTATTTTTAGTTTTCGGAATATACCATTGAGAGATCATGCCCCTAGAATGAGCAAGACATAGGTTTAATTATTCTGGTTATTCTCCTCAATTAAAACTCGAATTTCTCATTTTCAACAGAATCCAGCGATACGGCCCTAGCTCATCTCCATAGAACTTCTCTCAAATGAAATTATACACCAAGCCTAGAGCGATGGATTGCATGATTTGACGTCTTCTGGAGATGTCCCTGTCGTAAAAGAGCTTAAAATTGAAATTCACGTTCAGATATTTGGTTAGCTCAACGGTCAAAACATTATCCCATCGGACATCCGTCCTGTTGAGTGCTTTAAAATCATAGAAAAGCTCCAGTTTTGAAATAAACAATGTTTTTTTGGTGACTACCAAGTTAAAATCTGTTACTGACTCTAATCCAGCTTCATTCTTGAACTTCTCAACCTTATCCACTGTCTCTGGATTGTCCGCATAAGGGATAGGGAAATCACTGGTGAAAGTCTGTTTGAAGCCGAATCCCAACCGAGTTTTAACTATCTTGTTGGGCTCAAATCCTATGCCGATACTCTCCCGAAAGTATCCAGGATCCATAAAGGCTGATATCTGTGTCTTTGGCTCGATATCATAGTCATAGCCGGGTGCAAACTGTGTTTCTCCGGTCACCGCGAAAAATGGATTCACAAGAGTGTTGAGTTTATAGGTGAGAACGCTTTCCAGCTTGATTTCATCGATAGACTTCCGGAAACCTTGTTCTCCAAGTTTTATCGTTCCATAAGTGAGCTTGCCTGAGTTGGCCCAGTTCGTCTTTTTTCTTTCGTTTTCAAACCTGAAATTCAGGTTGAGCTGCCAGGCGAAAGAATTCTCTCCGCCCTGTGTCCAGTTATTGAAACTGGTTTGTGTTAAATTGACACTCCCAACCATCTCCTTCTGCCAGCCGTATTCCGGTTCTTTTTTCGGCTTTTTTTCAGGTTTTTCCTGAGCAAAAGCACTGGCGTTTAAAAACACAATAATTAAAAAAATGATTCCAATCCCAATAAATCTATACTTCATAGTATCCTCCAAGGATTGATACACTAGGTCTGGATTTTGTTTTTCTTGAGATAGGCTCTCCAGGTGATCGCCCACTTCTCCGGGTCATCCAGTGTGCTGTGGTCGATCTTGTGCACTACACTGTTATAAGGTGCGTTTTTCACTTTTTCAGGATCCTCATACGCTTCTTCCGCAATTTTCCTCAAACCGGCAAGGTATTCATCGATTTCTTCCTTGGAATAGGACTCGGTCGGCTCGATAGTGAAAGGCTGGGGGACGATAAAAGGATGGTGGCTCGACCAGAGATGAAACCCAAAATCGGCCATGCGGAAGGTCACGTCCTCAGTTGTCACTCCAGTCTCTTTGGTCAGGTTCTCCCAGCTGTACCTCACCTGCTCGATACGGTGCCTTCCTCTGGCATAGGGGGCCGAAGCTCCCCTTATCTCTTTGACCTTCTTCAGGATGTAATTATTGTTCAAGACAGCGATATGGGCGGCTTCCTTGAGCCCTTCGGCGCCTAAACTCATTATCCAGGCATAAGCTCTGAGAACAGCCGGGAAAACTCCATAAAAGCTTCTCACCTTTCCGATCGTATGGGGAAGATCATAATCCAGAAAGTACTTCTTTCCATCATAATCGACGACCGGAACAGGCAGGAAGTCTTTTAACTCCTCTGTGACTCCTAGCGCGCCGGTGGCGGGCCCCCCGCAGCCATGGGGAGAGGAGAACGTTTTGTGCAGGTTGAAGAAGCAGAGGTCAAAATCAGCCTCGCGCGCCCTGGTGATACTCAGTATGCCATTGGCGTTGGCCTGGTCATACCCGCACAATCCCCCCGCCTCATGAACGATCTTCGTGAATTCCTCTATTCTGGGGTTGAATATCCCCGTATCCTCGGGATTGGTGATCAGCAAACCGGCTGTCCGCTCGGAAACTGCCTTTTTCAAGGCCTCCACCTCCGGAAGCCCGTCTTCATTCTGGTAGAGAGTGATAATCTTGTATCCTTTCACTGCCGCAGCCGCCGCATCTGAAGGATGCGAAAAAATAGTTGTGATGACCTCATCTCTCTGGTCAGCTTCTCCCCTCAAGTCATGATAGGCATGAATGATGGACGCCATGGCCAATATCGCATGAGATCCCCCTCCGGGCTGGAAAGAGAACCTGTCCAACCCTGATATTTCCCTCAGGAATGTATCCAGTTTATAGATGATCTCCAGCGCACCCTGGACCGTGCTCTCATCCTGCAAGGGATGGAGCGCAGCGGACTCCGGAGAGCGCACAAACTCCTCGTTGATCTTCGGGCTGTACTTCATCGTGCATGTCCCCTGCCCCAAATCCACGTTCAAATCCGCTCCCAAACAGTGCTGGGACAGGCGGAGGTAATGCTTCAGCACTCTCATCTGCCCGATCTCAGGAAGGGCAGGAGGTTTATCTCTCCTCATACTTTCCGGCAGTTCGGAAACTCCATCGCCCACACTCTCCTCGATCTCTTTTTCAACCTCAGGGATCAGAATCCCTCTTTCTCCTTCTGTGTCCAGTTCAAAAATAACGGGTTCATCCCACTTGGCTTGATGAAAATTCCTGACTTTTGGTTCTTTTTCTTTTATCATCTCATTCCCTCCTCATTCCACACATTCCTTCAGCGCTCGAACAAGGCGATCGATATCTTCCTTGGTGTGGACTTCAGTCACACAGTAGAGCGCGCAGCTTTCAAGCTCCGGGAAGTCCGGGGAGAGGTCTACGCCGCCGAAAATGTTGCGCTCGAGTAAAAACCGATTGATCTCTTCAACTGTTTTCCCTGCCTCCCTGAAACTGACAACGAACTCCTTGAAGTGAGGCGATGTGAACAAAGGAGCCCTAATCCCTTTTATCTCTGCAAGCTTCTTCATGGCGTACTGTGACCTCTGCATGATAGTTTGCCCTAACTCCTGTAATCCTTTGGGGCCCATCAAGGAGAGATAAACACCGGCGGTGATTCCACACAATGCCGCATGGGTTCCAACAAACTCCTTACCCTCCTCCCTCACTCCGAAGGATGTCCGGTCATACGCCACATCTCCAAACCCGTATTCACCTTCGACAGAGGTCTTCGTGATCCCAAACAGACGCGAGGGGTATTCCATCACGAATTTTTCTTCATCCCGGGTGGCAATGAATCCTCCATGGCCTCCGCCAAAGCTCATGTGATTGCCGAGTCCCTGGATGTCGCCACAAACGATATCTGCTCTGTAATGGCTGGGAGGAGCCATGACACCCAAAGAGATGGGGTCGACTCCCACAATGCTCAAGGCACCGTTTTCGTGAGCAATGTCGGATATGACCTTTCCCTGATGCTCGATGAAACCCAGGAAAGACGGATTTTCAAAATATATACCACAAGTGGTTGAAGATATCTTCGACCGTAAATCATCAAGGTCCATCAAGCCGGTCCCGGGATCATGCCTCACCATCTGGATGCTGACCACAGGCCGGCAGTAGTTTCGAATCGCCAGAAGCCTGTCAGGTGAAACAGTATCCGAGATGAGTATTTCCTTGCGTCCCGTGATCCTCCCTGCCATCCGGATGGATGTGCTTGCCGCCTGGGACCAGTCATACGTCGGTACATTGACTACATCCAGGTCCAGCAGTTCTCCCATCAAGCTTTCATACTCAAAAAGTGCCTGGAATCTTCCGTGGTCTTCATAGGGCTCTCCGGCATAAGCGGTTAAAAATTCCGACCGCTGACTGATCTCATCGCAAACGGCCGGAACATAATGCGGCCAGCATCCTGCACCCAAAAAACTGATACTCTCTTGGCAACTCCGATTCTTAGCAAGAATCCCTACCACATGCCGTTTCAAGGCATATTCGGACGGAATGGCTTCCGGAAGGTCCAGCTTCCCTTTAAACCTCAGGCTCGCAGGAATATCCCCATACAATTCCTCCACATTCTTCGCTCCAATCTCTTCAAGCATTTTCGCTTTGATTTTCGGAGCGGAATTGGGGATGTAGGGATGAGCCGGTTTTTCCCTTTTTCTCATAGGCAATCTCCCTGATTAAATTTCATTTCTTTATTTAAACATGTCATTCAATAACACAACAGATCAATTTGCATGTGACCGAAAAGAGCGTGGCAATCTCTGGATGTGTCATTGCGAGCGAAGCGTGGCAATCTAGTAAGAATATTGTCATTGCGAACGCAGTGCGGTAATCTCGTATGAAAAATAATTATGGATCTCTTTTTAGGAGATTGCCATGCTTCACTCGTAATGACATTGATCATATCGTCTTTGAACAAGGTTACCTATTTACAAAGTTAAAATATTATCAATCTCGATTGTGAATATTGTCTTCATTGGCCTAAGCCAGTCCTCCTCCATCAACGACCAGGATGGCACCAGTGACCCAGCTGGACATATCGCTCGCAAAATAAAGAACAGCATTGGCGATATCTTCAGGTACGCCGACTCGCTCAAGCGGACGCTCTGAAGCCCTCCTTATGAATTCCTCCTCATCTTCCCCTAATTGTTCCGCTTCTTCGTATAAAAGTGGAGTTTCGGTATCTCCCGGGCAGACACAGTTCACTCGAATGCCATGCTTTCCATGATCAATGGCCATCGCTCGTGTCAGGTTGACTGTTCCTCCCATGGCTGCGCAATAGGCCACTGCGTTGGGGCCGCCTTTCAATCCCCACCCTGAGCCGGTGTTGATGATGCTTCCCCCTCCATTCTCGATCATATAGGGAATGACATGATGGGAGAGCAAGTAGATCGCTTTCAAGTCAACGCTTAAGACTAAGTCCCATTCTTCTTCGTTCAGCTCAAGTGTGTTCTTCCGCTTGATGACTCCAGCGTTGTTGAACAGAACATCAATCCTGCCGAATTCCTCAAACACGGCTCTGGCTGTCTCCTCACATTCAGAATAAGAAGTGACATCACAACTATAAAACTCTGCATCACCTCCAAGCTTCCTGATTTCTTTAGCTGCCTTTTTTCCGCTGGACTTGTCTATATCAAGCAAGGCCACACTGGCACCCACCTCGGCTAGACGGACTGCTGTGCCCAGTCCGATCCCCGAGGCACCTCCAGTGATCATCGCCACTCTTCCCTCTAAGGATAAAAGCTCCACCGCTTTTTTCTTTATGTTCATCGCATTTCCCTCCTAACCTCCAAAAAACTCATCCTTTTTCTACCGTAATAATACGATATAGCTACTATATTCAAATCACTTGAAGAAAAAAAGAGGACAGGCAACATTTTTTCAAAAAAGTAACCTGCCGCCTTTTTGACATCAGATTTTTCCCATGCTATAAGTTGGACTCATTAATTGAGCACTTGTGAATTTTGATCCTTTTACAGAAAGAAATTTAAAAAAAGAATGGAAAGCAAGGGGCGCTTCGCATTAGGGACGAAGTATCTTATCCCGGACCTCACAGCCATGCAACTAAGAATCATAAGATTTTAATAATCAATAAAACGTGAGTCTAGGAGGCATGATGAAGAGTTTGAAGTTAAATATCGGAAAAAAATTAGACAGACGGCAGTTTCTCAAAGCATCCGGATTGGCCAGTGCAGCTCTCGGGAGTGCCGGCCTTGGTTTTTTCGGGTATGAAGCGGGAAAAGATCCGGAAAGCTACTCAGGCTGGGAGAATTTCGAAGGGGCAAACCAGACTTTCAACAGAAAAAGAAAATCTGTGGACCAGCCCACGTATGAAAAAGTCGGCTCAGCAACCAGGCCCGATGCCCGCACCGAGGTTATATTCCAAAGGCGAAGTCTGTTTATGAGACAGTGGAAAGATGAGAGTGGGCTTGAGGGGATGGATGACTATTTGCAGGAGTATTACAGAAATAAACCTGAAGACCTGGAGCTTGACCTCTACAGTATGAAAGAGCTCATGCCGAAACTGATGGCGGATTCCAGAAAATACAGAGATAAATTCCTCCTGGCTAATGCCTGGTCGAACGCCATGGGAGCTGTCTCCCCACGACCCATAAACGAACCCCCGGAGAAATCCGATTTTCCCAGTCAGAGGCGCTTCGGAGGTCCGACTGAACCCGCGAAGATGAAAAGCCCTGAATTAACCTCCAAGCTCATAAAAAAGGTCGCTCACGCACTCGGATCCACTCTTGTCGGCATCGCCAAACTCAATCCCGATTGGGTCTATCTCTATCCGATGAGAGGGCGAGGCTTTGAGCCGAATGAACCTATAGAAGTCCCCAAACACTGGCAATATGCCATTGCCGTAGGCACGCCCATGTCCTGGGACCCGATGTATGCCAATCCGAATTATGGCACCTCGAACGATGCTTATTCCAGGTCGCGCATCATCGCCTTCAGGCTCGCTTCCTTCATTAAGCAATTGGGGTATGCGGCCCGGCCCCATACGCCAGGAACTTCGTACGATTTGATGGTCCCTCCGATCCTGGTCGATGCGGGCCTCGGAGAGCAGGGCCGTCCATCCATCGTCATCACGCCTGAACTGGGTAACAATTTCCGTCCAGCGATCATCACCACTAATCTTCCTTTGAAACCTGACAAACCGATCGATTTCGGAGTTCAACGGTTCTGCAAGACCTGTAAGATCTGTGCGGAAAACTGCCCGAGCGGCGCCATTTCTTTCGGAGATAAAGTTGAAGTTCGGGGTTATTTGAGGTATCAAGTCGATACGGCCAAATGTCTCAATTTCTGGAACTCAACCCTGGGGAGTATGGGCTGCAGGCTCTGCGTGGCTGTGTGTCCCTACACGAGAAAAGCCAACTGGCTTCATAAGGCCGCGCTCAAAGTATCCGTGAACGATCCCACAGGTATAGCCGATTGGGCCTTAACGGGTCTTCAGAAACGCTTTTATCCAGGACCTGATCCTCAGAAATACTACATGCCTTCACTCGGCGGAGAGAATGCCTCTTACAGAAAGCCACCCTGGTGGCTCAGAGCTGAGGATTTCATTGAGTCTTAAGGAGAACAACCATGAACTTTTTCAATAGCGGTTTATTCTGGTTCATCGAAGGAATTTTTGCCTGTCTGGTCGTTATCGGATTGAAGATATGGATGGAAGACCGCGGCATTCCCATGCCCTTCTGGAAATGGCTCTTGTTTGGACTCTGGGTTCTCTTCTTCGGTTTCACCATTGCTTTCATCGGAACGAACATTGGAGAAAACGAGGCTGCAGCAGCTGTCAAAGGAGGGATTCTGTTCGGACTGATCTCGGTCATCCTTGGAGTGGGCCTATGGCGCCTTCTCCTAATCAGACCCAAGACAAAATAAAAACACAGGCAGGTTAATTATGCCTTATAGCTCATACCTGATAGAATTTCAGGATTTACTCTTTTTTAGGCTCCCTCTTTGGAAAAAACCCTGCTTCACCCGGCGGCTCTCCTGAGGTAGCGAAGTAGGCATCTCCATCGTCTTCCTCTTTTGCATCCGGTTTGGGGTACCATCCAATGTACACGGGCTTCTCATTCCTTAGCAGATCGATCACTGCATCATACTGAGAAGCCGGAGCTCTTAAATAAATGACATCCTGGTAAACATGGGAGTCGCCTATATTATGACCTTCTTTGGAAAAAGTCGCGTGCCCAACTAACCTTCCGTCTGAATACAGCAAGATCTCCCTGTCAGCAATTCGGGTGACCTGACCTCTGGCGTCATTGCCGAATAACCGGACAAGATAATTATCGATCTTGTAATGCATTTCTGCCATTCTTACCTCCTTTCAAACAAATTATCTCAAGCTCGCCTCCCTATCCTGTAATAATCAGGAGAGGAACGCAAGACTCTGCGAATAAAGCTTCCTTTCCATTCTTTACAAAATTATTCTTCCAGCTTTCCTTTATTTTTAACCGTGGATTGAATATTTCAGGAAAGAGTGAACCTCTTGCCTCTAAAAAAAACATCGCTGAGATTCATTTCCTTATCCAGGATGACTATATCCGCATCACTGCCTCTTTTTAGAATTCCTTTTTGACTCTCAATCCTCAACAGCCTAGCCGGATTGATTGTCACCATCCTCAGTATCTTCTCAAACGATATGGCTGTAAATTGAGCCATGTTTTTTAGCGCTAAACTCAGCGCTGTCGTGCTCCCGAAGAGCTTTCCATCTCGCGTAAAAGAGGCACCCTGACTGATTCCATAATACTTCGAGGCATCAGTGACCAGGATGATTTTCTCGATAGGCTTGACTCTTGCGATTAAATCCAGGATTGATGGATGAAGATGGATTCCGTCTGCGACAGATTCTGTATAAACATCATCATTTAAAAGAAGGGCCCCGGCTGCCCCTGGTTCCCGATGAGCGACCCCTCTCATCGCATTGAATAGATGAGTCGCAAGCCTGACTCCTGATTTTACGGCCTGTTGAATTTGTTCATAACTGGCGTTCGTGTGGCCCGCTGAAGGGATGATATTCTGTTGACTCAAGAAGTGGATGGTATCACTCGCCCCTTCGATTTCAGGGGCCACAGTCATGATCTTTATGTTTCCCTCAGATGCTTTGATGTATTCTTGGACTTCGGTCAAGGAGGGCTTCCTGATGTACTGAGTTCTATGGGCACCGCTCTTTTCCATCGAGATATACGGACCCTCCAGATTCAGTCCGATGATATCCGGAATGTCCGGAATGGATCTTTTGATATCGATAAAGGTTCTGATCGTATCCAGGGTGTTTTTATGGGATGTCGTCATTATGGTCGGCAGGAGAGAAGTCGTCCCGTTTTTCAAATGGGTCTTTAAAGCCTTGACGATTGAATCCAGGGAGGAATCCAGAAAATCAACTCCTCCTCCCCCATGAAGATGAATATCTATGAAGCCGGGAACTGCGAGTTTCTGTTTAAGATCGAAAATTTGTGTTTTCGGGGGAATTTTTGAGTCATCGATCTGACCGACTTTAGCAATTTTTTCCCCCTGAATAAGGATAGAACCGTTTTTTATCACTCTCAGTGGAGTATGGATATCACAACTCTTAATAAGCTTGAATTCTGACATTTTATCTCAAGTAATCCTTTACCCTTCCTTTATTCTTGAAAACCCATTTGTAGTATTTTTTATGGGTTAAGAGAGAACCGGCTTCTTCATCAATCAGGATTTTCACCCGGGGATGGAGCTGGAGTGCTGAAGCCGGCACCGAAGCCGTGACCGCGCCTTCCACGCATTGAAATATCGCTTCACTCTTATTTTTCCCCGACGCAAGGAGAATGATCATCCGGGCTTCCATCACTGTTCCGATTCCCATCGTCAAACAGAATCTCGGTACTTCCTGTTCATTCGTAAAGAAACGGGAATTATCCCTGATAGTCTTTTCAGTCAGGGTTTTCACTCGAGTTCGTGAGGATAAAGACGAACCCGGCTCATTGAATCCGATGTGGCCATTCCGGCCAATACCCAATATTTGAACGTCGATCCCCCCATAACTCTTGATCTTTTCTTCATACTCCTGGCAGTGAGATTCGATATCGAGTGGCTTTCCTTTCAGACGGAAAATGTTTTCCGTCTTGATGTTGACATGTTTAAAGAAATTCTCCTTCATGTAATAAGCGAAACTTTGAGGATGGTCTTCTTCCAATCCCAGATACTCATCCAGGCTAAAAGCAATACTACTCGAAAAATCAATCTCATTTCTCTGATTCATTCCAGTAAGTTTCTTATACACACCTAGAGGAGTTTCCCCTGTTGCGAGGCTTAAGACAAGGTTATTCTTTTTTTGCCATTCCTGCTGGACGATGCGCGCGACTTCCTCGCATACCTCATCGTAACTGGATGTGATGATCACTTCCATTTCACTATCTCCGACATCTCCTTTCTCCAAAATTCGATCATCATCTCTGCTGTATCTCTGCTTTTGGCTTCGATAATCAACCTGATTATCGGCTCTGTATTTGAAGGCCTTATATGGACCCAGTAGTCTTTGAACGAAATTTTCAATCCGTCCAAAAGAGAGACTTCTCCTTTGTCCGAGTATTTCTTCCTCAACTGCCTGATTATCCTATAGGCTTTCTCCTGCGTTCCCTGGATTTTCTCCTTGATCATATGGTAACGAGGAATACTCTCCTGAAGCTCTGAAATCGTTTTCCCTGACTTGGCCATATACTCTAGAATTAAGCCCATGGCTGTAAAGCTGTCTCGACATGGATGAATATCCTGAAGGATCACTCCTCCGTTTCCTTCGCCTCCGATAGCTGGCTTTTCCTCCTGCGAGAGGATTTGCTCCACCACGTTTATCTCACCGATTTTTGTGCGGATGACTGGAACGTTAAACTCTTCAGCAATATCATCGATGGCCCGGGAAGTGGAAAGATTGATAACGACCGGGCCGGGATTCTGACTTAAGATATACTTTGAAGCGAGGGCCAAAGTCAACTCTTCTCCGAGTGGCTCTCCTTTCTCGTTGACAACGGCTAGCCTGTCCGCGTCAGCATCCTGGACAAAACCCACATCCGCTCCTTTCTCAACCACTATCCGGCAGAGGCCGGCGATGTTTTCTGGCAGAGGCTCGGGGTGATGCGCGAATGAGCCGTCAGGAACGCAGTTGAGCAGGACAGGCTCGCAGCCCAATTCTTCCAAATAACGGGGAGCCAGCACAGCTCCGGCTCCGTTGGTGCAGTCGATTGCCACTTTAAATCTCTTTTGGCCAATTAAGCTCACATTGAAATACGACATCAGTTTCTTCATATGAGGCTCAGTGGGATTTTCTTTGAATTCGGGAGTTTTATATTTATCCACTTCCACCAGTGAAAACTCCCCCTGATGATAGATATCCAGAAATTCATCCACCTGATGATAGTTTAAAAAGAGCCCCTCTTTGTTGATAAACTTCAGGCCATTCCATTCTTTCGGATTATGACTGGCTGTCACGGCTATGGCTCCGATCGCCTTGGATTGCTTTGTCAAAACCTGGATGGAAGGAATCGGACAGATGCCAATCTCGACAGGTTTACAGCCCAGAGATAAGAGTCCGGACAGAACGGCTTTTCTCACCATGGTTCCTGATTTTCTCGAATCCTGACCAACGATAACATTTCCACTTCCCAGGTAGGTCCCAAAAGCCTGGGCAAACTTCGACGCGAGTTGAGGAGTCAGGCTCTCTCCCACCACACCCCGAACCCCTGAAACGCTTATTCTTAAAGACGTCGCTTTTCTCATTTGACCAACACTGAAATAAAATTCAGCACTTCCTCAACCCTTTCCCTGGCTTTCTCTTTGGATCTATCCTCAGCGATGACTCGGATCATCGGCTCGGTGGCTGAGGTTCTGACATGGATCCAACCGTCTTTGTCTTCAATTTTAATACCATCCGCACTATCGATATCTCTGTCGGCATAGAGTTTTTTCGCCTCATTCACGACAGAATGAATCTTCGTGGGCGGGCAGTATATTTTCTCTTTGACTATATGATAACGAGGAAGCTCCACGATTAATTCCGAGACTTTCTTCTTCCGTACAGCCATGATTTCCAATATCAAACCCATGGTTAAAAAACCATCAAAGACGGATTGAAATTCCGGGATGGCGATTCCTCCACTCCCCTCCCCGGCGAGGACTCCATCCTCGTTGATCAAAGATTGGATGGAATAGGACTGACCGACTTTGACTTTCACCACCGGGCAGTTCTTTCCCCGAGCCACTTCTTCGATCATCCGTGAAGACGAATGGTTAGTGACGACTGTTCCTTGATTTCTATCTAGATAATAATTGGCAATCAGAGGAAGAGTGAATTCCTCCGATAAAGTCTCTCCGTTTTCGGCAACTAAAGAAACCCGGCTGACATCGCTGTTTAAAAGAAATCCCACATCAGCATTAACAACCTTCATGACCGAAGCCACTTCCTGAGCATTTCTGGGTCTGGGTTCAGGATCATGCGGAAAATATCCGTTCGGCTCATTATTGACCGGTATGAGCTCAAATCCTAATTGCTGACTGAACACATCAATGATTTTCGCTCCGGCTCCATTACAGGGGTCAATAACCACTTTGAATCTGGCTTTCTTTATGGACTCAGTATTCAAAAATTTCTTTAATTTTTTAAAATAGAAATCTAGATAATCATCGATTGACTCTATCTGCCCCAAATGATCAACAGAGACTTTAGTAAACTTTCCCAGATGGTAGATATCCAGGACTTCTTCCCCCTGAAACATGTTCAGATAAGTTCCGTCTTGATTGATAAAGGTCAACGCATTCCATTTCAAGTCATTGTGCCCGGCTGTAATCGACACGGCTCCCTTGGCTTTAAGGTGTTTAACCATGTATTGAATGATGGGCGTGGGACAAATCCCCAAATCGAAGACATTACAGCCCGTAGAGACCAAGGCTGAAAGAGTGGCTTCATGCAGCATAGGGCCCGAGATTCTTGTGTCCCTGCCGACCAGAACCTTTTTCAAATCGAGATAGGTGCCGAATGCACAGGCAAAATCCATGACCAGTTCCGGGACAATCGTCTCACCCACAATTCCCCGGATGCCAGAAATCCCAATTTTCAAGAGTTTCATCTGAAGCCTGTTATCACACTATTATAGACTTTTGCCTGTTTTCTTTAAACAAAAGCTTATCGTGAAGAAAAATAATCTGCCCAACTCATTGTAATATAATCAATTAGGATATAAAATTGATTATATAGGGAAAAATAGACCTTAATTCATTCTATACAATTACAGTTGAAGAAAGCTATATTCTGACTGTCCGAGGCAGGCAAAGCAGGAAAAATATATTGTTTTTTGACACTGAATTTGAGTCTTCACTTCATGAATAAATAAACATTAGAGTCATAGAATGCGGATACTCGTGACGGGCACATCTGGCCAAATCGGCTCAGTCATTGCCTCCATGCTTTCTTCAGAGCATACTGTTCTTGGGATCGACCTGATCCCTGGAAAGCAAACAACACATAAAGGAGACATCGCCAACCGGGACTTTATATTTTCTGCGACTCAGGACATCGATGCAGTCATCCACACATCCTCGCTCCATGCCCCCCATCTGAAGGAGTATCCCGCTGAATCATTCGTGAAAACAAACATCGATGGGACACGCTGCCTCCTTGAAGCATCGATAAAAAATAAAGTCAAACGCTTCGTCTACACCAGCACAACTTCTCTCTACGGCCATGCCATGAATCCCTCTGATAAAGCGGTCTGGGTGACAGAAGATCTTGTCCCTGAGCCCCGGGATATCTATGATGACACAAAGATTGCCGCAGAAGACCTATGCAGGTCTTTTTCTGAGAAACACGGACTACCTTGTATCAGCTTGCGCGTTTCCAGGTTCTTTCCGGAACCCGAATATCTTATGGCTATCTACAGGATGTACCGGGGAGTCGATGTGAGGGATGCGGCAGAAGCGCATATTCTCGCCATGGAAGTTGACTCAAAGGGATACGATGTCTTTAACATCTCAGCCCGCTCTCCATTCTCTGAAGATGAAACACATGAACTGCTTCACGACGCGCCACGTGTGTTACTGCGTCATTTTCCCTTGCTTGACAAGCAATATGCTCAGCGAAGTTGGAAGCTGCCCAAGAGTATCGATCGAGTTTATGTTATCCATAAGGCCGAAAAACAACTCGGATACCGTCCGAGATATAACTTTGAGGACTATCTCCGTGAATTAAACATCCTTCCCCCGCAGTAAATATGCCATGAAGACGAATAAAAAAAAATCGAATATGATTAATCTCTTGACTTTATTGCAGGGGAGAAAATATGATTTATTCCGCAATACGGAAGGCGGATCACTTTCCAATGGAAAGTTTTTTTCTAGGGAAAAAAGAAAAGATTTCTTTTTAGAGTCAAGTCAGCTCCAAGAGGGAGAAAATTAATGACAAATTTCTATAATAACTGGGGAGGGCATCATGGATCTTAAAACTATAAGGGACAGATTAGAAAAATTGGATACGGCCTGTCTCTGTGATTGTGGGAAAAAACTGCGAATCATGGACCCGGATATACGCCCGATTACCAGGGATGTCAAAATGATCGGCAGAGCGCACACCGTTCACTGCCAAGCTGATTTTCTGACAGTCATCAAAGCGCTGCACGATGCACAGGAGGGAGAAGTGATCGTGATCGATGGCGAAGGAGAGAAAATCGCTTTAGCGGGGGAAATGTTCGCCATTGAGTCAAAAAAAAAGAAACTTGGAGGGATTGTCTTGGACGGCGCATGCCGTGACGTAGAAGGAATACAGAAGATCAATTTCCCAGTATTTTCTAGATACATCACTCCTCAAGCCGGAACATCCTCCAAAATCTTTAAAACGCAGATTCAAGTCAACTGTGGCGGGGTTTCTGTCTCACCAGGAGATATTGTTTTTGGCGATAATGACGGAGTCATCGTCATGAGCGAAAAAGAAGTGACCGAAATCCTGGATACCGCTGAAAACATCCAGAGAATTGAAGCAAAAGCCATTAAAAAAATGGAGGAAGGCAAAAATCTGACTGACGTACTCAATTTCTTTGACCATTACGCGAACGTAAGCAAAAAAAAGGACAGCCGGCTTATCTTCACTGTTTAAACTTAGCAAACTTAGGGATCAGGTCTCGACAGATTTATTGGCTGTACTTTTCAACCCAATCAGCGTGTTCGGCTTTGGCCTGGTCACGGAGTTTTTTATCCATCAGAAGGCGCAAACCACTGGCTGCCATGACTTTCGCAGTCAAAATCAAAGACTTATGTCCAGCCTCACTTATTGTAATATCGGCGTTTTCCTGAGAGTGCCCTGCGACACCACTAGGAAGGCCTTCTGTTCCGACGCTGACATGCGCACCCGGAACGACAAGAGTGGCAAAACCAGTCTCTTCCCAGTGTCTGGGAACAACTCTCTCGCCAATCCTCACTCCCCCGTACTCGACCCCATACTGGAAAACAATATCATTGATTATTCCCACCGCAATTCCTGGTTGATATTCTCCGTAGTGGTCAATATCAACAGTTGTCTCGGTCGCCAGAGCCGCCGCTTTGGCCATATTGTCCAGGGCTTCGACCTTCTTCTCAATCATTTCTCTCGCTTTCTTTGGCGTTAACGAACCCTCGGGAGTCTCATCCATAATGTGTCTGATCCACATAAGAGCAGAGGCTTCCTGGGGCACGATATTGGGTGCTTTTCCCCCGTCGGAGACGATTCCATGAAACCTGAATTGAGGTTCGGAATGCTCTCTCATCATATCCACTGCATGGAAGAGAAGAAAGACTGCATCCAGAGCGCTCCTCCCCTGCCATGGTTGCTGCGCGTGAGAGGATTTTCCATGGAATGTGTATTTCATCTGCCGGATGTGCCGTGGGGAAAATCCACCTGGGAAACGAAGTGTTGCCTGCGCCGTGCCATGACTCCTGAACATGAAGTCTATCCCCTCTAGATAGCCTGTCTGAGCCATCACAGCCTTGGTGGGTGGACCGACTTCCTCGGCCGGTGCTCCTATGACCCACACGCTTCCCGGAATATTATTCTTTTCCATGACCTTAGCCAGAGCAATCGCTGCCCCGATTCCTGTCGGCCCCTGCATGTTATGCTGACAACCGTGGAACGGTGGATCCCCCCGCAGGGCGTCGTATTCAACTGTAATACCGATGACCGGATGCTCCGACTTTCCTTTGTACTTGGCCTTGAAAGCAGTCGGGATACCAGGAGGTCCCACATAATCAACGGGAAAGCCTCCGACCACTTTCAACCTATCGAAATTTGGCGGCAGGCCGGGCACTCCCATTTCCACTTCAAAGCCATGCTTCTTCAACTCATCAGTCAGCATCTCGGCTGCCTTGAATTCAAGGAAACCGGATTCAGGATTATGGTACATCCAGTCGTTTATCTCGATCATACGGGCGCTCAATGCGTCTATCTCTGCATCCACTGCCTTTCTCAACGATGCAATCTTTTTTGTTTCCTTGGGAATGACCTGGGGCTTTTCTTTAGAAATAACAGGGCTGACAGCCAAGGAAACCAGGAAAATGACCAGACAAGGGAACACTATCATCCATTTGTTTCTTCGAAGCATTTTTGCCTCCTTATTTTCTGAATAAGATAGAAAAGTTTTGCTTAATCCCATGGGTGTGATTCAACCACACGTATACGAAAAAAATAAATAAATCCTTAAGCGAGTTCTACTTCTTTATCAACTCTAAAGCCTTCTCGATGGCCCTATCCAGCTGTGGGTCCTGATTCTGAAGGTCATGGTTTAAATCATTGATGACAAAGATGTCCGGTTTCACACCACCGCTCGTCTCCAGGTCCTTCCCATCCAGCGTGTAGCAGCCCCAGAACGGAAGGCGGAAATAACCGCCGTTCATCAACCCGACTCCAGTGGTAAAAATCAACCATCCATAAGTGGTATTCCCGATTATCGGGCCTCTTTTCAGAGCTTTAAAACCGTTGGACGTCATCTCACCATCACTGAGAGTAATCTCGTTAGTCAAAAGAACGACTGGCTTATCAGTCACTCCGAATGTCGATTGAGGGGTCTCGGATAATCCCCGGACGCGCCACTTGGAATAGACGGGCTTGGTCAGGGCCTGGAGGACTCGGTCATGCACATTTCCTCCAAAATTAAACCTCAAATCCAGGATCAGGCCTTTCCGAGGAACAGCATCCCGTTCCAGTTCCTTAAGAAACCGGTTCAGGTCTCCTCGTCCCATAGCCCGCATGTAAATATAGGCCACATTGTCTCCAGTCTTCTGCTTAACAATCTCCCGTCGGCTCGCGATCCACTCTTCTAAAAGCAGACGGTTTTCAGCTCCAGAAGATATGGGTTTCATCGAAACATCGATATTCTTTTTCAATTTTTGACTCTTGAAGGTGAGTGTCACTCGTTTCTCGAGCATGCCGTTGAAATATGTCCATATATTCTTCTCTATATCGACGGTTTTTCCATTAATGGCGATGAGTTCATCTCCGACAGCCACACTCCCCTTCTGGTCATAAAGGGGTCCGTTCTTGATGATTCGCTCCAGTGTGACTTTCTTGTCCGTGAACTCAAAGACGGCTCCCACATGAGCGCTTGGCTCTTCGGTACTGACCCGGCGTGGTCCACTGATTCCAGTATGAGAGGAATTCAAATGTCCGATCATCTCATTGGCATAATCATAAAAATCCTGGTCTTCCCGCACCTGCTGGAGCACAGGCCTGTAATGTTCGTAAAGCCCTTTCCAATCCACTTTATGATGCTCAGAATCGTAGAAGTAATATTGGAGAGTGTAGTAAAGCTCTCCGAGTGCCTGCTCGTAGTCAGCGATCTTATCGACGCGGATTTTAGTGCTAAAGGAGATCGCCTTATTCTTCTTGCTGTTCACATCGATCTGGCCGATTCTTCCCCGGCTCAAATAGTAAAGATATTTCCCCCCCTCATCAAACTGGAGCGAACTGGGATACTGAACCTGAGGCATAAAGGGCTCGTATTCTCCCCTCTCTTTTTCTTTTAAACTTGTTTTCCAAAGATGATTTTTGCCGTCAATATTAGACCGGAAATAAACGGTTTCATTGTCTTTCGGCGAGAGAATAAACACACTGTCATTGCCCAGCGTGTTGGTGACTGTCTCGGTTTGGCGGTCGATATCTTTGAGGTTAAGTTTGACTTCAACTTTTTCCTTTTCATCCTCTTTCTTCTCGGGTTTCTCCTTTTTCTCTTTATCCTCTGTTTTAAATAGTTTCTCAAACTCATCTTCTTTAAACTCGGGCTTCTTCGGTTCTAAATGGACCTGATAGATATCCCATTTTCCTGTGAACTCAGGAAAGCTGTGCCCGAAACGATTGGATGAGAACAGCATGAATTTTCCATTCGAAGACCAGAGAGGATCACTTTCATCATACGCGGTATTCGTTAATAGAAATTTCTTTCCTGACTGGACATCAACCGCAAAAATATCTGAGTTCGCGTTTTTTGTGGGCACCACGGAAATAAAACGCGAGTCAGGAGACCAGGAGAAACTCTCCGCGAACCGGCCGCCAAAATCATCCTCGATGAGCAACCGGTCTTCTTTCCCGTCCGGCTGCATCAGCCGAATCTGACGCTTTCCCCTGTAGTAAGCGATCCATTTTCCATCGGGAGAAAAGCGAGGTTCAAGCTCATCCTCCTCACTCTTTGTCAAACGTTTAGGTTTTTCATTGCCGATAGCAGAGATCATGAAGAGTTCAGGGTTGGCATCCACATCCGAGACATACACGATATTTTTGCTCTCTTTGTCCCAGTCAACATCTCTTTCTCGCCAGGGCGTGTTGGTGATGTTGCGGGCATATTCCCCCTCGGTGGAGAGCACAAAAATATCCCCCCGCACCACAGCGGCGATTTTTTTTCCGTCAGGAGACAGCCTGTACTCACTGACAGAAGCGTTATTCACAAAAAAGAAGCGGTTCTCCTTAGTTTCTGAAGGAGCTTCAATCGGTACACGTCGAGAATCTCCCGTATTGAGGTCTGTGATCCAGATACCGAACTCCCGCTCGTACGCAGCCAGAGGTGCACGACCTGCCACAGATAACCATTTGACGTCTTCCTGGCGGAAAGTTGTGATGGGCTTCAAACCAGAGCCATCGGATGCAACACTCCAGATATTCTTGTTGTTGAACTGTCTGTCGCTGATAAAATAGATACGCTGACCGTCTTCGCTCCACTCCGGCCAAAAACAGTTGCTCTCATCTCCGAAAACAGCTTTCGCCCCTTTCTCTGAGATTCCCTTTGTCCAGATTTTTGCTGTGTTGCTCCCACGATAGCCTCGTCTCCACAAGTAATTGTTCTCCATTCCCAGGGAAAATAGAACGGTTTTTCCATCAGGGCTGATTCTCGCTTTATGCGGCCAGCTCCAGTAGGTGTCCAGCAGAGGCAGAGCATTGCCTCCGTTAATGCTGATTTTGAAGATACTGGATGAAGAAGAGCGGCTCGATGTGAATACAATCCATTTTCCATCCGGAGTAAAATCAGTCGCTGTGTCATTGCTGCTGTGAAAAGTTAGCTGCTTCGGGATTCCTCCTTGTGATTTCATGATATAGACGTCATTATTCCCATTGCGATTTGAAGTGAATGCCAGCCATTGTCCATCCGGTGACCAGATCGGCTCCCGCTCATAAGCCACATGATCGGTCAAGCGAGTCGCTTTCCCGCCTTGTGATGACACCAGCCAGAGGTCCCCCATGTAGGAAAACGCAATCTGTTTTCCATCCGGAGAGATGGCCGGATAGCGCGCTCCAATGAGCTGCTTTTCGGCTGCGCTAGAATGAGTAACCATCACGGCAAAGACTAAAAATCCCAGGGTCAAAAATAGATTAGTTCGTTTCATTGGAATACTCCTTATCGAGGGATTAAATTTCGAAATGAAAGGTTAAACATGGAAAATGGTGTAATACCACAGAAAAAAAGAGGTGTCAATCTATCTATCTGACCAAAGTCAGTCTACTATTCCAATCCCATCTTCTTCAGCATTTCTTTGAACCGCGCGTCCTCCGGAGTGCTCTCAAACCGAAGGCTAACTCTAGGAAGACATATCCTTGGCAGTTATATGAGCAATTATATCTTTAACTACAGTGTCGGCAATCTCAATAATCTCGGCAGGTGCCCTTATAATGCCCAAGGATAAATTTTCCTGCATATCTTGTGTATAAATGTTATCCCATACAGTCTGTTCTTTTTTTCCCTCTATTAACTTCAAACTGATTAGAAGTCGGTTCTTATCCAAAACCATTGTCCACTCTATGACTGCTTCAACATCCAGTTCCTTGGATATTTCTGTTATTCGTTTAGGTGCGGCTTTATACTGCATCACTGATGTACTTGGTGGAATACGACGAAATGTCCCAGTTTTTGCTAGCCCATTAATCAGCGCCTCGGTCATCCTATCAGCAAAAGAATCCAACTCCGTCTTTCCTGAAAGATTTTTTAATGGAAGCACAGCCATTGAGTTTATAGTTTTTGGAATCCCAAATGGCCCTATATAATTTTTTCCAAACCAGAGGAGAAAAACCATCAAAAGAACAATAAAAATGCTGCCGATCACAACCCCCCGAATCAAAGTTTTCTTCCACCGGATACCATCTCTTTTCTCGAGTTCTCGCATTTTCTTTGGTTTAACGATTCCTGAAATTGGAATGCCTTTTTCAATCTTTACTAATTCAGAAAAAAGTTCATCAACGTTTTGATACCTATTTTCTTTATCCTTATCCAGACATTTCATAATCATGCGATTAAGGTCTTTCGGAATTTGCGGATTATCATTTATTGGTTCTGGAGGAGTTTCCAATTTATGCTTAACAGCCACGCTGATGGGAGTATCTCCTTTAAACGGAACTCTTCCTGTTACCATCTCATAAAGGATTACACCCAGCGAATAAATATCCGAACGCTGGTCTGCTTCTTTTCCATCCACCTGCTCGGGAGACATGTATTCCGGTGTCCCGATCATCGTTCCTTCACCAGTCATTCCTTTGGACCTGAGAGAACGGGCTATCCCAAAATCCAAAATACGTGCGTTTCCTTCGCTGTCTATCATGACGTTCCCAGGCTTCAAATCACGATGGACAACGCCTAACCTATGTGCTTCTGACAGCCCTTCACACACCTGTTTGGCTATGGAAATGGCTTTCTTAACAGTCAACCTCTCCATTCTTCTAATCGAGCTTTTCAAATTCTCGCCGGAAATGTATTCCATTGTAATGTAGTGCGCATTTCTCTCTTCACCGAGGTCGTACATACGGCAGACGTTCCTGTGCGATATATTGCGCGTAAATTTCAGCTCTCTTTTGAATCGCGTGATAGTGTTTACATCCGCAGTGATTTCAGGTCTTAAAAGCTTCAAGGCGACTTCCTGTTCAATCTTTTTATCGAATACTCTGTAAATCTTCCCCATCCCCCCTTTGTCCAGTTCTTCTATGACCTCATACCTTTGCGCAAAAATGCTCGATCTGGTTAGACCGGTTATAGGTGTTTCAAGAGTTTTTGTAGGAGAAGCAGAGATTTCCTCAGGCGAAAGAAGAGGAGTGGCACACTTACTGCAAAAGTGGCTCTCGTCTTGGTTCTCAAACTGACATTGAGGGCATTTTATACTCATTGTTCCCAGTCACTCTGTTGAAAAAGAATAACAACTCATATCGAAAGAGTCAAATTTAAAGAAGAGGATTTATACTTTCTCTGCCTTTACAAAATACCCCTCAACGATTCTATCATGCATGTAATAATTCCAGACAAGGTTCCAGAATTTACTCTTTTTTACTGGGATAATCTGGACTTCGAAGCCATCGAGCATTTTTCGAAGTGCTAAATCACTGAACCTGTAATATTCCACTCCATGCCGAGGAAAACAGAAGGGCACTGTGATATAAATCGTCCCACCAGGCTTGAGCACTCTTTTCATTTCTTCAACTGCTTTATGTGGATATTCAAGATGTTCGAGCACATCAAACATTAAAACAGTATCAAAGTGGCTGTCTGAAAAATCAGTTCCCTTTTGGATGTCCGCAACCACATCCGGATTATAACCTGGATTTATATCGAGTCGAACTGCATTCTTGTAATGGACCCTCCACCCACACCCCACATCTAACACTTTTCCTTTAGCAAAAACATGCTTTTTTAAAAGCCTATTTCGTTTTCTCCGCCAGTACGTCTTGCCACGATGTTTCATCTTCTACTCCTTGCTCAATCTACTTTTCCCAATGCAAAAATTTTGTATTTCAGTCTGATGGACAACGCAATATATTGCTGAATCCTAGACACCTAATCGAGTTAATCCAGTATTCGTTATTTTTTCTTCTTATGCCATTTTCCAGTTTTCACGCGGTCAAGCGGCCTCATCGTCTGCGAAGGCCTCAAAGCTTCCCGCTTTTTAAGATCAAAGCGGTCACCCGGAGCCAGAAAATAGAACTGTCCGCTTGGCGGAATAAGCTTATTCTGATCATAAATGGCCACATAGCCCTGGCCGATCACATCGAACCTATCTCCCTGGACCACTATGGCTGTATCTTCATCAATCCCGATTCCCAGTAATTCCGGGTATTTTTCAATGACTTCGATCATGTCAAACTGGCGGTTCCGTTTTAAAAGATGCTGATCAATTCCCACATTCTTCAAAAAACCTAATCCTTCAACATGATCACCGACCATAGTCGTGTTCCCTTTTGTATCCCCCCGGACTAAAAATGACCCTTGAATCGTGGCTCCCGCGGAAGAGCCGCCGATCACACCTCCTCGGTCCAGTAAGGCCAGAAGTTCTTTATGAGTCCGGGTGTTGAGATAGGAATCAGCCAGGCGCCACTGACGGCCGCCCGAAAAAAAGACGCCGCGGGCTTCCTGAATCGGACGGACAAATTCCTCGGAATCAGCCACGGCACGGTCCCTTGTATGCACAACTGTCAGATTTTTCGCTCCAGCCTCTCTGTATCTCCTCAATCCACGCCAGTATTGATCATAGTTCTCTCCCGCGGCTGCTGTGGGAATGATAACGATTGGAGCGTCCGGACCGCCAGCAAGCTCGATGAAACGGGCAAAAATAGCCGGGTCCCGCATAGCTCCTCCGACTATGACCAGGTAACCATTCGAGGGACCAACATCGGATGCCTGGACGGAAATCACAAAAACAAAAAGCGCAAAGAAAATTAAAAAACCTTTTCTTGGCTCTTTCATTCCTCTCATTGATCCTCCTGTATTGATAAAGGAAATTCAAGTCTTATCAGACTTGAATCATCAGGCTCATAGGACTGAAATCACATAAAAAACCCAACATGATGACTCATTCAACAGAACTCAATAGGCATACCTGGGAGTTATATAAAACTGGCAGTACTCGATATTCGCGATTTCATCCCTGCAACTCGCTTCCAAATCCTTCGCAATTTTTTCAAATTCGGATTCAGGAACATCCTCACTGGCATCGATATCCGCCACGAGCACGATTTTTTCGCGAGACGCAGCCACGACACGAAAGTCATGGTAGTCGATAACCTCGGGAAAGCTTGCCAGAACTTTTCTAAATTTGTCTTCTATCGCCATGATCTCTGAACTCTTCTCTACGAGAGGATCGGTATGGCAAATGACCTCACCACCGAACTTCTTCCTCAGCTTCCATTCACAGCTCTCAGCGATCTCGTGCATCTCTGCTGGCCCGTATTTCTCCGGTATTTCCACATGCATAGAGAGCGTGTTGAGTGATCCATAGTTGTGGACGATAATCTCGTGGACATCCTCAACTC
>Ga0209636_10000460_pt1 | contig 39673 bp, 32 predicted proteins | sample DeeMarSWOR152_54_FD_187464 | JGI IMG/M metagenome (GOLD analysis project Ga0209636, IMG submission 187464) | Marine sediment microbial communities from White Oak River estuary, North Carolina - WOR-1-52-54 (SPAdes) (version 2) | ecosystem: Environmental > Aquatic > Marine > Intertidal zone >... | reverse complement strand
AAATTGAACAAGAGATTAGAGCTGACCTCAAAACGATGAAAAGTAAAAATGCTGAAACTCTCACTCAGTTTCAGTATGTTTATCTGGGTACGGCACCAATTTCCTCAGACCTACATAGTAAAGAAGTTAAAAGCATTTAAAAATTCAACTACTATCTCTGGCTTCATTAATTTCTAAAAGAATCAAATTTTCAAGTAACAGGGTCCTCTGAGGATTGATCATCTAATATCTGTTTAAAATTACCAAATGATGTTGCATTTCACCATCTAAAACTGAGTGGAGAGATTTGTAACAAATCTTTTATTAATTTACTTTAAAAAAGTCATATAATCAAGATCTATTGTCTTTCTCCAACGATTTTAGTTAGAAAGAGGAGATAAATAAAATGTATCCCAAGTTATTGTTGTGCAAATTTGATTGTAGCGTGGATATTATTTCATGCATTATTTCATGCACAAGCTACACATAAGGATTCTTAATGGGTTATAAAACTATATCTTTATCTGAAGAAGCCTATAAACGATTATTAGAGCGAAAAAAGGGAAATGAAAGTTTTGGTGATGTTGTAATGCGATTAACGACCAATAGCACATCTAATGATTTTGTTGGGCTTCTTTCCCAAGATTCTTGTAATAAAATTGAGAAAGCTGTTGAAAAATTTCGCAATTCTCGTGGAGAAATTTTAAAATAACTTTATTTTAGTAAATTCTTCTACTTTTCCAGAATTTCTCGATATTAAGCTTTTCAAGTTTTTCACTGAGCTTTTTATATGCCTATAATGAGTATTCATAAAATGGTATGTAGCTTTTATTATCTCAGCTAGAAAAAGCAAAAAATTAATGTAAACGTATTTATTCTTAAGAATCATCCTTTCTTTAAACATAAATGAAGTAACGGTAGATATAAACAGTAGTTGGGATTAATTTCTTGAATTATATAAGTGTTAAAAAAATTAAGATGAGAAGTACAAATAGAACGATAATATAAAAAATTCTTGTTGTTCCTCTCCAAAGAAATAAAGCAGAGGTTGCATGAAATAAGATAGTCAATAGTAAGAAAAAGGGATTATGAAGAAAAATTAACCCAAAGATTGAGGGGAAAATTGTGACTCCAGATAGAATATGGAAATAGTAAATTAATCTTGCTCCAACGGGAGCTTTAACTGTTAATTTACTTTTAAATGAAGGATATCGAATAATATTCTCATTTTCTCTTTTAAAATGTATAAAAAAAGGTTGTAACCAAAGAATTCTTTGTTCTTTGGATAATTTTCCCCAAATGTAAGGTTTTCCGTTTATATCTAAATTAAATTTCTTATACTTCTCAATCTTAAAGTCGGGATAAGAATGTGGGACATCTAACTCTGACCCAATGGAATAAATGACTCTTTTATTATCAATATTGCCAAAATAATAATTTATATCCTTTGAAACATCATAGAAATTAATTCCAGAAAAAAGATTATACCTGCGTTTAGCTTGTTTTATTAAACTGGAAACAGCACAGTCTACAGGAATCCAACCATAATTTTCAATAAAACATTCTGACCAAGCATGAGGCCCAATTTTCCCTGGTCCTATTGCCCACCAACCGAATATAACTCTTGCAGGGATGTTAAGGGCACGACAAAGAGATACGAAGAGAAAGCTCATATTTCCACAATCCCCCCTTTTATTTCTTATAGCGATGAGATTTCCAAAATAATTTGATGGTTTTTTATATCCAATATTCTCAATCATCCAAGTAAATATTAATTCTGCTTGCTTTAAAGGTTCTTTTTCATCTTTGATAATGTTTCTCGCAAGATTTCTAATTTCATCGTTGATATGTATGAGCTCTTGGCTATGTGTAAATGTATTACATTCAACTTCTGTAAGATTTGCTATAAAGCTGGATTTTTCAAGTTTCATTTCAGAAGTGACAAGCTCATAATCAATATAAATTCTGGTTGAAGATTTACATTCAAAAAAGGCAACATTATTGCCTTCAATATTCAGATATTCAAGGGGAGGAGGATAAATTTCTTTTATAGTAATATTTTTTTGATTTAAATGTTCAATAGGCAACGAAAGGTAAACATTGACTTGATTTATACCAGTAGGAATTTTAAGATGTACAGAGTGAGTGATTTCAATTTTCTTATAATTTTGAAATCTCATATTAATCATTACCAAAGAAGCAGAAGAAATTAAAAGATTTGTTGTAGCTGAATTTAGATTTCACTCCAGATATTAGAAGCAAATCCACTTAAAATATCCTATCAAAATTTTCAAATCTTAATTGTCGCAGAACGTTGGAATGAAAGAAGCGAATTATTGGTTTGTCTAAAATAAATCTGAGAATTTCTCTATTTTTTCTCTCATTTCACCTAAAATCGAATGTTTCAACATTTATTCTTTCCAGATTCTGTGGAGAGATTTCTAATAAAATTATTGTTACGAATTTCCTTTAAAAAAGTCATATAATCAAGGTCAATAGTCTCTTCTCCAACGATCTTTAGAGCGATCATGAACTGGCCAGAATGGTATGTTAAATGGTTGAAAAAAGCAAAAAAGAAATCACTACCTAGATATATTTCTTCATCATTAAATATTACAGTTTTTCCAATATGATCTGATAATAATTGTTTAAATTCGATAAATTGCCTTATCCATCGTTCTAGTAGCTGTTCTTTTGTAAGTAAACGGAAATTCTGGATTATATCGTTTTCATCCCAAGCTAAAGATTTGATAATATGACTACCAAATTCCAATCCAATCATACAGTGTTCAATTATGGATCTTAACGATGATGCTGGACATTCAGTATCGTTAACGAATTTTGATCCAATATTTTGGTTGAATTTCTCGTCAGAAGTATTTACAAGATTTTTACAAAGCTTTTCACTGATCCATGCTGAGTATTCAGCAATCTGTCTAATAAAATTGGAATGATTGACCTTCAATTATATCTCCAACTTTTTTATCAACGAATATTGTGATAAAAAGAGAATCAAGTAATTATAGATTTAAATAGGAACTCAGAATTTTACAATATTAATATGCTGACTAGGACTGAATAGGGTTTGCTTTCTTTAGTTTTACGGAAAAAATAGTACCCCTTGGTAAATTATCTTCTACTTTGACTTCTCCCTCATAACGTTGTATGATTTTCTTCACAATATAGAGACCATACCCAGTCCCTCCTTTCTTTCCAAATTTCTGGCCTGGTTGGAACAATTTCTTTTTTATTTGATCTGTTATCCCTATACCATAATCAATAATTTTTAATTCATAGTATTCATCCTCTGTTTCACTAATTATTAATTCAATGGATTCCGTGTGGGCGTGAATAATAGCATTTCCAACTAAATTTTCGACGACTGAATATAGGGCTTGATCTGCAAGGACAATCCCTTCCCCAACAATATTAAATTTGACTGTTGGAGATAAGAGATTCTTCAAAACAGTTTCTGATATCTCCCTAAGATTATATGGCTTTAATGGCTCCTTTTGAATAATCAGTTTCTCAAGTTCTCCCAATTTATTTATAAGACTAATAGCTCTTTGAACGGGGGTATAAACACGTTCTAAATAGAATTCATCCCTTTCCACCTTATATAAATCTAAAAATCCAATAACCTGTGTTAAGTAATTGAGAATATCATGTCTTAAAATAGTATTAATTATCATTAAAGACTCACTTAAATTTCTCAATGCTTTAGTTGATTCTTTTAACTCCTGTTCTGTGACTTTTAGAGCTGTGATGTCATATGTGATCCCTACTAATCCAGTCACATAACCTTTCTTATTAAATATAGGTGCTTTAGTTGTCGAGAAATATCTGCCATCAGGTGGCGTATGTTCCTCACGATTAATAATAACATTTTTCGATTCTATAACATAAAGATCATCTTTAAAGGTCCTTTCTGCTAGCTCTGGCTTATATAATTCTTCATCAGTCTTTCCTATCATGTCCTGAGGTTCTAGTCCGAATCTTTTGCAATATATTTCATTGTAATCTTTCTGTGTGGCTTTACATACCTTTAAATGACGTCCTTCACGATCCTTGAAGTACACTGAGGCTGGAAGATGATCCATAAGAGCGTTAAATAGAACATTATTCGTGAGAGTATCGTTTAAATCAGAAATTAAAATAGAAATGACTTCATCATATGATTGTTGAGGGTGTTTCTTAAATGCACTGAGAATTTCCAATGTCTTGTTATCTAATTGAATTCTTTTCTTCATTATTACCATCAGATTAAGTTCTAATTGACACAACTAATGTCGTTTATAATCCTATCAACACTGCTTTTAAGCTAATATTGATTAGTAATTAAGATTGCCTCCCATTAGTGTGCCTTTGTAAATTCCTTCACCTTCTCTTATTGACATCTAAAAAATCTTTCAGGTTTAGGAATGGAATATATTATAAATAATAATGTTTAAAAAATTTTGAGAAAAGCATCTTATGATTATAATTTTAGTTGAAAAATTAATTGGGATGTAGGTGAAACAGGTTCATTTTGATAAGTTCCAACCAGTAATTCTACCTCTAGTCCGCTTGTTTCAAATAAGGTGAGGTATTGGTCTTGGTACATATATCGTGTTGTCCAGCTTGATTCATTTCTCTCAATAATGTTACCTTCGGAATCAGAACATGTAAATCGAAGCTTTGTGAATATCAATTGCGCTTGTATATCCGCAGCAGATGCTTCTTCAACTAAAATCGTTGTTCCTGAATTTTCTAAGGGGTAGATGTTTTTAGTCGTCCAAATTTTCCCTTGAGAGTCCAAACATTTTTGTAAGAAGTCTTGATTTGGATTTGGCACATTAAAGAAAAATCTTCCTTTGTAAGTTAGATGTTGAGAGACACATTTTAAGCAATTTAATGCTTCTTGTTCAAATAAATTATGAAAGAACGCATCTACACAAATAATGGTATTAAACCTTTCTTTGAAAGTAAAATTGTCCATATCTTGTTGAAAAATCTGCACTCGACGCTTAATTTCGATAGGTTCTCTTGAAAGTTTTTCATGGAAGCGAGTTAGCATTCCCTCAGAACGGTCAAAAGCAACAATACTATATCCTTCTTTAGCAAGTAGTATAGACATTCTCCCCGTTCCACAGGCCATATCAAGGATTGGATCTCCGAAAGAATGAGCTTTTGTAAGGTACCATGCTACTTCATGTTTTCCACTTGTACCTACTGTTTCATCATAATACTTCACAATTGGATCTTCAGTCTTTGAACCATACATTTGCATCCCACAGCATAGATGTAATTAATGAAGATTATTGAAATAATGTGATTAGAAATGTTTACTTATTCTAGCTAAAAAGCATCTCAATTGAAATGGTTCTGTTTTATGGATTAATTTTTAAGTTCACTAGAAATCATATATATCTTAAGATATATATCTTAAGATTGTCTTATTCAATTAAACATTGGAATGATTAATGCGACAAATATTTGACTCTTGAGTTTATTGAATAGAAGTAAAGTGGTTATAATTATGAAATATAGAATACTTGGTAAAACTGGATTTAAAGTCTCTGAAGTTAGCCTTGGAACGTGGCAAGTAGGGGGAAGATGGGGAGACCCTTTTGATTATAAAAATGCTGAAATAATCTTAAACAAAGCGATTGCTTTAGGAATAAACTTTATTGACACAGCAGATGTGTATGGTGAAAAAGCTGGTCAAAGTGAGAAATCAATTGGTCAAGTGTTAAACTTAACGAATGAGAAAGTCTATGTTGCAACGAAAAGTGGCAGATTATTAAACCCTCACATAGCAGAAGGTTACAACGAAGAAAATATAAGAAAATTTATTGATGATAGTAGAAAAAGACTTCAGGTGGATAGAATTGATCTTCTTCAACTCCATTGCCCTCCTCCAGAGGTTTATTATAAATTAGAGGTCTTTAAATTATTAGATACTTTGAAAAAAGAAGGAAAGATTCATCATTATGGAGTCAGTGTTGAAAAGGTAGAAGAAGCATTGAAAGCAATGGAACACTCAAATGTTGCCACAGTCCAGATAATCTTCAACATGTTTCGCTTAAAACCTGCAAAGAAGGTTCTCAAAGAAGCCAAGAAGAGAAATGTTGGTATTATTGCTAGAGTACCCTTGGCTAGCGGTCTACTTACAGGAAAGTTCACAAAACATACTGTATTTAAGAAAAATGACCATAGATTTTTCAATAGAGACGGTCAAGCGTTTGATAAGGGAGAAACATTCTCAGGAGTTGACTATAATATTGGACTTAAAGCTGTTGAAAAACTAAAAGACCTTTTTCCTGACCCAGAAAATCTAGCTCTATATGCTCTTCGTTGGATATTAATGTTTGATGAAGTAAGTTGCGTTATCCCAGGAGCTAGTAAGGTTTCTCATATTGAAATGAACGTTAAAGCTTCTGATCTTGCCCCATTAACTGAAAGACAAATGAACGGAGTAGAACAGATCTATAATGAAAATATTCGTCCTTTAGTCCACCATTGTTGGTGAAAAAAAGAAAGTGTTTTATAACTTTAAATCACAAATGAACTTATTTTTTAAATATAATTGGTTATCAAGTGATTAATTATAAGTCAAAACCATTTATGGGTTGAAAATCCGGAAGACATTTATAATCAATTTTATTGTTATTTCAAAGGTGTATTACATGAAAAAAGTTAAAATTACTGTGTTAAAAAAGACATTGTTTAAAGATTTAATTAATGAATACGCAACTGGCGATATTAAACCATGTGAAATTTTTACCGAAGGACAAGAATTCATTATCGACCCTTTTAAGCCTCCTGAAGGTTTTTGTACTTGGGCTTGGAATGATATTTATAAAACAGTAATTGCTCAGACTGTTGAAGGTACAATGTATTCTGGTTGGATGAAAGATGAGAAAACCTCAATTGCATGTTGCAGCGATGGTTTTAGACCAGTTATTTTTAAAATTGAACGTCTTGATGAACCTACCCTCTATGGATAGTAGGAATTGAAGGAAAATCTCTAGATCTTATAATAGTAAGAATTTGTATTAATCTAAGTTCTTGTTAATTTAACATACGATTAGTTTAATACATTCATTGTTTTGATATTATTGATGAATTCTGCAAAAATAAATCATCGTGTAATCTACTTCATATCATTTGTTATTATTGTAGCTATTTGTATTATGATGATAAGTGTTGGGATCCTTTTTGAATTAGTAAACCCTCAACAAGATTCTAATGAGAATGATATCCCAAACTCACTTTTTGTATCGGTCTATAATAATCAATTTATAGTTAATAGAAGTAAATATTATTTCGTTGGTGCTAATTTTTGGCAAGGAATGAATTTAGCGATAGATGGGCCCAATGGAAACCGAACTCGTCTCAATCTCGAGCTTGACTCGTTAAAGCAGCTGGGAGTGACAAATCTGCGAATTATGGCTGCTTCAGAAGGGCCAAATTCAGAACCTTATCGGATGACTCCAGCTTTACTTAGCTCTCCAAGTGAATATGATGCTTCTGTTTTTGATGGTCTAGATTACCTTTTGAAACAAATCAAATTAAGGGGAATGCACGCTGTAATGGTTCTCAACAATTATTGGCAATGGTCAGGAGGAATGGCCCAATATGTTTCTTGGTATGAAAACTCTTCCATCCCATATCCACCTGAAAATGATTGGAATACTTTCATTACATATTCATCGCGATTTTACTATTATGAGGAATGCCAAACATTGTATAAGAATCATATTCAAACAATTATCAACCATACAAATCCTTATACTGGATTAAAGTACTATGAGGATCCTACAATCTTCTCCTGGGAACTTGCCAATGAACCACGTAATTTTCCTACAAAATGGAGCTCTGACACTGCAGAATACATAAAATCATTGGATCCAAACCACATGGTCACTACTGGGTGTGAGGGGGATCATGAATGGGATGGTTTAGATTATAGTGGAGTCCATGATATTTCGTTCATTGATTATTTAACTGTCCATGTTTGGCCGCAAAACTGGGGATGGTATTTTCCAGATTCTCCATGGACCTATGAAAGTGCTGAATCGAAATCTATTAGTTTTTTACAAAATAATATAGCAATTGCTAATTCATTGAACAAACCTCTAGTAGTGGAGGAATTTGGACTTGCTCGCGATTGGAGCTCTTATCAGGACATTTATAACCCAGATTCAAGTACAATATATCGTGATACATTTTATTTAGTAATCTATGATGAAGTGTATAATTCTGCGGCCTCTGGAGGTCGTCTTGTCGGTAGTAATTTTTGGGTATGGGCAGGACAATCCCGACCAGGTGATAAATGGATTGGCGATCCACCTCATGAAACTCCTGGGTGGTATTCGGTTTATGACAAGGATAATTCAACCTTAGACATTATCTCAGCTCACGCTGAGGTTATAAATCAGCTTTCTACTCAATGATAGCGTAGGAATCTTTGGAAGTCTTATTTGTTATTTTCAGGAAATTTTCCCCATCTCGCACCCCATTTAAATTTTCTTCTACTTTTCCAGTTTCCAATCCTTGCGTTATTCCCTCCTCGTATCTAGATTGATGATAAAGTATTTGTAATAACCATCTAGTTCTGAGTACGAAGTGTAACCATTTTAATTCCTCTTTTGTTATGGGTGCCTCCTTTAGATAAGCAGTTATAAAAGTATTATAGTGTTCTTTTCGTTCAGGTTTGTATAAATCACAATACATCATCATAGGAGCTATATCAAACAAGAGGAAATCTAAATGAGCAGCATTAAAGTCAATTATTCCTATATAATTCCCTTCCTTAAAGAAGAAATCTTTAGGCCCTACATCACCATGGATGACAGCCTTGGTCAGCTGATCTTTAGGAAAAAATTCGATATCTTGTTCCCATAATTCATATTGTTGCCTTATATACTCATTATTTGGCAAGTAATTTTCACTAGTTTCTATTACGTATGAAATCGAGTCCCATCGTTTTGCTGAAAGCCATTTTTCACCTTTTTCTTCTACCATTTTAAGGGATACTTGATGAAGCCTACCTAATTCTCTACCATAGAATGGAAGTACTGAATCTATTTTATCTAATGATTTATAATAGGAGCCAGATATAAAAGTTTGAACAACTATGACATTACTTTCATATAAAAGACTGAATGTACCTTCCTTAGTTTCTACTGGTTTTGATGTTTTAATACCATGATCCGCAAAATAATTATAAACTTCCATAATGAAATTTACATTTTTTATGGTATCATAGATATGTCGAAGGACATATTCTCCTTTGTCTGTTCTTATATAGTAATTATCACTGTGAAATCCACTATTGAGTGTTTTTCCTACTTTGTTAAGTTCTCCTACATTGAAGTGTTCCACAATGTTCTTGATTTTTCTATCATCAAGGATCATCATATATCACACTTGGTTTGGTTATGCAGATTTTTATCATGTGGTAACCCATCAATTGTCTTAATGCAAAGTCATTAGTTCTCTTCATTAAGAGGATTAATTTTGTAAGGAAAAACACTTTGTTTGAGAAAAGCATTTTAAGTCATATTTTTTAATTTTAGTTGAAAAATTGATTGGGATGTAGGTAATTCTTGACAGGATTAGATAATTTATATCTTGCTGATCTGGTACAAAGAATACTTGAAGATTTAGAAAAAGTCGATAAAGAATTCATTTACGAATCTATTCATAATACAGTAGATGATTATGGATATAAACGATTCGGAATCCGTGTTCCTGCTATTCGTAAGGTCGCATCCCCATACTGGAAAGAATTGAGGGAAAAGGGAATAAAAAACGTAGATATAGTGTTTAAAGTCTGTGAATACTTATATTCTAAAAAAATTAGTGAATTAAGGCTCATTGCAACAGATTGGAGTTTTAAGGTTAAAAAACAATTTACACCCAGTCACTTTGACATTCTAGAATCTTGGATAAAAACATATATCACTAGTTGGGGAAGCTGTGATTCTTTTTGCACGAGAACCATGGGATACTTTCTTCTTCAATATCCAGAATTTATCCCTCAAGTAAAAAAATGGACTGGATCATCGAATCCATGGGTTCGACGTGCAGCTGCAGTATCATTCATTTATGCTTTAAGGAGAGAAAAATATCTTCAAGATTGTTTTGATGTGGCAAATACTTTGTTTAATGATCCAGACATGTGTGTTCTCAAAGGATATGGGTGGATGTTAAAAGAAGCAAGTAATAAATTCATGGATGAAGTTTTTCATTATGTACTAGCAAATAAAACTACAATGCCCCGAGTAGCATTGCGTTATTCTATTGAGAAAATGCCGAAAGACATGAGAAGAAAAGCAATGGATAAGTAATACATATACTTGATCATATCATAAAATTTGAATAAATCAAAATTCATATGCTTCCCCAAGTACTTGAGGAAGTTCAAGGAATGGTTTCAGTGGAGACTATTTCTACTTTCAATGAGTATTATGAGATCAAGCAAAAAATCACGATACAGAAAGCGAATGAGCAGATAATTTTTTCTAAAGGTGACCTCCTTCTACGACTTCCATTCAGTCTAGATTTAGAAAGTAAAGTAGGAATTTTTCTCTTTCATTTAAACAAGCATGAATTGCTTATTAAACAAGCAAAAAATAAAAAATGGCAAAAATGGAATCAAAACTCAAAGGGCCGACGACGTTCACAGCAAAGAACAGGTTCCATAGAGGAAAAAACTCGAATAAACGTGAGATAAGCCTCTCTGGGATGAAATTTCATTGAATGGGCATGCATGAATGGGAAAAATTACTAGAAGTACTCATTTCAGTGGATAAAGAGAAATTCTTAACCACTATTGGGTTTAAAAATACTGAAGAATTTGAAAGAGAGCTGGCAAAGGCAATTCGAGGAACAATGATTGCACAACAGCAGATTAGGAGCCGATTAAGAGGAGTTCCTGCTCCTTCCATAAAACTAAGTGATCAAATTTATTTTGATACTAAGATAGAAAATAGCAGTATTTCTATTCCCAGTAATATCCTACAAAAGAAGGGACTTATCAAGGGACAGACTGTCGAACTAATTCCAGGTAAAGATGAATATCTTTTTTATACTAAAATAAAACACGAAACTGAGAGAAAACAATCACTTATTCAAAATCAGATGACAATTCTTATCACAGGAGCTGGCAAGGGGCTTGGTTTCGCTTTAACAAAACACTTACTTGAAAGGGATGAGGATCATACAATTCATGCTCTCGATATCAACCTTACTCCTGAATTAAAAAAATCTAAAAACAAAGTTCCAAGACACTCTCTATCTTTTTTCAGTGGATGTCACCAAAGAAGAAGAGCTTATGCAGACTATGAAGGAAGTATCCCACCTTACTCCAGCCATTGATATCCTGATCAATTCGGCAGCTATTTATTTAGAGGGAAATAAACCTGATATTGATGAACTTGATTTCACTGTGATTAGTAAAACAATAGAAACTAATGCTCTTGGTACAATAAAAGTAATTAAACAGTTTCTACCTTTAATACGCCAAAGTTAAAAAAGAAAATTAATTATCAATATTTCATCAGAGGCTGGTTCCATAAGTAATCAATATAGAGAGAGTGAATATGGGTATGCCATGGCAAAAGCAGCTATGAATATGTCTTCCCAAATACTACAAAATCGTTTGAAAAAAGAGAAAATCAAGGTGTTAGCTATCGCTCCTGGGTGGTTTTCATCCGAGATGGGAGGTTCTGATGCCCCTCTCACCCCTGAAGAAGCTGCTTTACGTGTTGCGGCTACTCTCTTTTTAGACTGGGCTATTGATGATCCGATATATATCGATACTGATACAACCCCAATGAGTTGGTAATTATGTGAATAATTGGGGCCAATAGCAGTAAATAGTTGATAATGTGAAAGCTTAGAAGAATTATAACCTTCATGCCAAGTGATAAGTTTTTTTAACCATAAAGATGACTATACCATAATATTTCTTTCTCAACTAGATGTCACTTAAAGGCATTAGGAGTCATTAAGGAGAGAATAAAAGGTGGAAGAGATATGAAAACGAATATTATGGTAAATTTAACTGTATTAACACTTTTAATTATATTCAATTTTCAATTACTTAGTTCAAACAGTATTTTTCCTCCTATAAATTCAATAGGTGAAACTACCCAGTACAATCGTGGCGAAATCGTTTGGAGTACAGGATATTGGGCTCTACCCACAAACTGGAACCCCTATTGGTGGGATGGAAAGGCCTGGGGCGAGTTTTTTATGTATATGCCTCTCTTTGACATTAATTATGAGACTGGTGAACTCTTGGGATTCATAGGTGAAAGCTTTGAATGGACCAATAAGACCACAATGACAATTACACTTCGTCCTGAGGCAGAATGGTCAGATGGAAATCCAATTACTGTTGATGATGTGATATTTACTTGGGACTTCCTACTTGTTGGGGCTCAAGGAAGTATCGCTGAACGAGTTGCTTCATATGAGAAGGTCGATGCTACCACACTCAAAATCCACGTAAAACCAGAATACCCTCACAGCCAAGTGTTGTTCGATCACCTCCTTGGTAATTGTGATAGAGTCATTGGCGCAAAGCACGTCTGGATGGAAATTTACGATTGGCTTGATAATCAAGCTATGGATGATAGCGTTGATTTCACTGATAATAGTTGGGAGACCGTTTCTATCGCTGCTGATTGGGCCTTCAAGAACAATTGGCTTGATGATAGTTTCTTCCCCAATGGTTCGGCTTTCCCAGAGAAATGGAAAGTCAGTTCTGGCCCCTATCGGCCTTATGAAGTCTCTGAGACCCGTGATAGACAGGTTTACATCCGAGACGATGCCTGGTGGGGGAATGATGTCTGGAATCAACCTAAACCAAAGTATATCGGACAAATCCATTATGCAGATACGCTTCAGATGAACCAGGCCTTTGCAAATGATGAAATCGATTGGTATGGTGCGTACTATCCAAGGATTTGGGAACTCCTTGAAGTAAATCCAAATATTCAAACTTGGACTTTAGGTGAAGAACCATACTTTCTCCCCCTTAGTACTATGGTTGAGCTGGTGCCAAATCACCTTCGATTCCCATTCAACCAACAATGGTTACGAAAAGCGTTAGCTTACGCCATTAACGTCGAAGATATGTCAGAAGTCGCTACGAGTGGATATCTTCAGCGCGCTCGTCAGGGTTATATTGACGATCGATCACCAATGCAAAAGCATGTCTATGATGCAAACATCCAGGCAGAGTATGGTATAGATTTCAATACAACTAAGGCTATTGAAATCCTTGATGAACATTGCTTTAAGTATTATGATAGATGGTACACCAATGATGTACCACCTGGCTTTATTGGAATGCCTGGTCCTAATAATTCTACTATTGTAGATGAGGTGACTGACGCCGAAGCGGCATACGCAGGAATCAATGCAACATCTGAACCAGGTTACACAAACGGTTCAATAAATGTGAAACTTGGGGATTGGGAACTTATGGTAATCCATGGCTGGTCCGATTCTATGCTGCAAACAATTCTCTTGGCCGACTATTTCGCAAATACTATCGGTATAGCTTGTAATCCCGCCTTCCTTGAGTATAGAACATATGTCAACAAGTTCCAAGCCATGGACTTTGACCTAATGAACCTCTGTCTGGGATTTCAACCGATAGGCCGACCATGGCAAGAGCTAGGCAAGTTCATTGGTAGCGCAGGAGCCTGGACAAATTATTCTGCCTGGTACAATCCTGAATATGCAGCACTCCATGAAGAATGGGAGACGGTTGATCCTACAAATATAACTGGAGAAAAGCTTATCGCGAGTAGGATGCAAGAATTGTTAGCCAATAAAATTCCTGCAATTCCCATCTCTCCCAATGGATATTGGATGGCCTATAACACTAGATACTGGCATGGATGGCCAAACAAAAATGATAAGTGGATTCAAGTTTGTGCTCCTTGGGCCATTACAACCATTGGCTCTCAACTAATGTATATATTCCATTTGATCCCAACTGCTGAAGTCACTACAACTATTGTTACCACTACTACTTCTCCCACTACTACTGGACCTCCAATTACTACAACTACTACTGCTACGACTACTACGACAACTACTGCTACGACTACTACAACTACTACTACTGCTACGACTACTTCTGCATCATCTACTACAAAAACATCAACTACTGAATCTGTGGCGCCAAAAATAACATCTTGGAGGCTACCCTCGATTTTTATAGCTATTATATTCTCTGTATTAATAGTAAGAAGACGGAAAATGTGAACCAATCTTAGATAAATGCTATTTGATATTTTTATAGCTTATAAAAAGTTCAGAACGGGATTTAGAGGATATAGAAAATCAATGATCTGTTAAAATCTGTAGATAATATAGATGGAGTAAAATTATAGTAGTTGCTGTTTCTTCATTGATTATCAACTATATCCTCTGTAAATCTAATTACCTCGGATCTCTAATATAAAAACGGATTTAGCCACCTCTTACTTGGGATTACCTTCCTCTCTTTTTAAAAAAAATTATGTGTGAAAAGAGATCGGATAGATTTTACTTTTAAAAGTATATTTTTAAAGGAACAAAGCTTTTTTTAATTAAATAGAAATCTGTATAACCATGGTGCCCTATAAGGACATTTCTGGGTTAAAACTATCGGAATTATTTTACGAAGAAATAGTAAAGGCTCTGATTGACCAATTTTTCCCCGAACTAAGATATGCCACAGCTTTAATAGGCCCAGGCTCTGAAGTACTTGGTTATGACGATAATATATCAAGAGATCATCATTGGGGGCCAAGATTACTCCTTTTTTTGAAAGAAGAGGATTATCAAAGATATTCTCAAAAATTAGATATTAAATTTCAAGAGAATCTTCCAGCTGAGTTTCTAGGATATTCAACTAATTGGAGTGAGCCTGATCCTGAAGATAATATGACTCAAATGTTAGTTCCCACATCTAAAGGTTTAATTAATCATAGAATTGAGATCCACACTGTTCAATCATATCTTAAGAAAAACCTCGGCATTTATAGTTTAAATCTCACTGAAAAGGATTGGTTAATGTTACCAGAGCAGAAATTACTGGAATTTACATCCGGGAAGGTTTTTTATGATGGTCTTGGTGACTTAACTGAAGCAAGAAAAGTACTTCAGTATTACCCTGAAAATGTTTGGAAATTCAAGTTGATGAGCTTGTGGAAGCACATCGATCAAGAAATCGCATTTGTAGGAAGAACTGGTATTCTTGGTGACGATTTAGGGTCACGAATAGAAGCATCACGACTTATACGATACATTATAATGATGGCTTTTGTAATAAATAAACATTACATTCCCTATGCTAAATGGATTGGATTAGAATTCAAAAGACTTCCCCTCAGCATACAATTAGAGCCCTTACTGCAAAAAATCTTGGAGGAGAAAGAATGGAAGAAACGGGAAGAATATCTTAGCGAAACATACCTTATTCTCCTTGAAGAACAGAATAAATTAAGAATTACTCCCCCTCTCGTTTTAAACCCCCAATCTTACCACAAACGACCACAAACCGTGATCGATACTTGTTCGATTGTAAACGAACTTAAAAAGACAATAGCTGCTCCTCTAAATACAATAAAGCATCCTATTGGCACCGTTAATGAATTCATTGATAGTACGGATATATTAACAGATCCATTGTTCCTCAAATCAATTATTCAAGATTTATAGAGGCAGCTTACTACAAAAGTATTGATAAAAAAAAAGAGGAATTGAAAAACAAATTATTGATTCCATGCATCAAGCGCTTTTTTCATCAAAGTTAGTGCTTTTTCTTCAAAAGGAATAATTTTTCGGAGAATTTTCGCTCCTTCAAGTCGTTTCTCTTCTGATAGATCCCCTTCGAAAGCGAAAGGAAAGATTTTCTGAAATGATATCAATAAGTTTACCACTTCATTGAATGTCTCTGCAGCCTCTATTAAATAAGTTGAAAAAGGTTCAGATTGATATTTCTTCGCTAATCGGTCGAGGAATGCCGCTGCCAAACTTTTCGCTTCTAATATGCACTCATTGACGTAAGAATTACCATGATAATAGATATTCTTTTGAGGTGCTTTTTCCAACACATTCGCCCATTCTTCGTAAGCAGGGGCTCCAGCCACATAATTTTCTTCTGTTAAATGCCCTTCAGCTAGAGTTATTGCTCTTTGGAGAGTATTTCTATCCTCAGAAGCGGTAATTTCATTTGTTTGATTCTCAAAGATGACTGCATGAAGACCTCCAGGCGCTTGTAGTGCATCAAATGCAACAGGTTCATCAGGTTGGTTGACCAAACTCCGAAAAGTACTTACCATGTATGAATTGTCTTGATAACCAGTCACAATACCGTATTCGGGAATTGGTAATCCCCAAAGAACAACAGGATAGTCGTGATCAATGGCTGATTGAACCCTTTGGAAGAGTTTGTTTGCCCTGTTGCGATCTTCTGGAGTAATACGTCCTTCTTGCGTTGGATAGCAACTTGGATCATCAAATTGTTTGGTATATCCTAGTATATCTGTTCCTTTCATGATTTCTTGCCACATTTTACCCAAAGCAGTTGGGCCAGAAGGACATGTAGACCCCTTAGCAACGTTTGGTAGAGCAAAGGCATATCCAGTATAACCTCCTGTGTTTACTAGATCATGTTCTTCTTTCCCTAAAGCTTTCATAACCCCAGATACGGAACCTAAATATGAAATCCAACAAGGTTGATATGTTGGTTCGATGGTTAATTTTTTTTCCATTTTTTTCATCCTTCTGTATGTATAGCGATGAATGAGTTTTTTTCTCTCTAGTTCCTGTTTCACGCTCGCTTCGTGATAAAAAGACGTGATCAAAGTGAATAGTTTATGACCATCAGCGGTAATTAGATATTTTCCTCGTCCAACCCGCTTTATTAAGTTGAATTGCAGCATTTTGGACAAGTGATTCGATAAAGCCGTTTTTTGTAATTCTGTTTTCGCTAGTAATGAAGAGAAGTCTTGAGCTTCGTCCATCACTAAGGTTAAAATTTTTAATCTCTTTTCGTGACTGATTGCTTTCGTAATCTCAGCTATTTCGGCAAGCGATCCGAGAAAATCTAATTCAATGGTTTTTTCATTCATTTTTCGCCACTAAGTAACAAGACCAATATTCTTTCTAATCGTATATAAGTATTCCTAAGTAATGTGACCAATCTTCCTAAAATTCATGAATAAAATTTGCTAGGAAGAATACGAGGAATTCTGATAAACACGGACATAGTCTACTATCATCTTCTGTGGGAAAACTGAGTCGTCAATACCATAAAGGCCTCCCCAAGTGCCACCAACCGCAATATTCAGAATCCAGTAAAAATCTTGGTCAAATGGCCATGTGTAAGAAGATGCATTTTGCTCTTTATAAAATGTAAAATATTTCAGGTCATCCACAAAAAAATCAAGTCGATTAGGAAACCATTCAATAGCGTAAGTGTGAAATTGCTCCTCACAATCAGCAATAACTGTAGATCCTCCCTGCTGAGTCCCTTTCATATGATTATAAGCATCACAATGGATTGTTCCATGGACAACCTCTGGATCGTAACCTACATATTCCATAATATCTATCTCCCCACTTTCGGGCCACCAGCCATATATATTGTTCTTGGGCATCATCCAGATAGCAGGCCAGAGTCCTCGTCCATGGGGCAAAATTGCTCGAGCTTCAAATCGACCATATGTCCAAGAACCGTGTAAACGAGTATTTATCCGCGCAGAAGTATATTTAATCCCAATTTTATCGCTTAGAATCGCTTTTAGAATCAATGACCCATTTTTCACACGAGAATTATTTAGATCTTTCACATACTCCTGTTCTTCTTCATTAACCCAGCCAGGCCCACGCAACTCAAAGGACCATTTGGTTTCGTTAGGAAAACCAGTATAATTGAACTCATCAGACCAAGTTAATTGTTCCCAAAGATAGGAAGAATATTGCACCTCTAGGAAAGTCGGTTCGGGTTCCTCATTTGGCGGTTCGGGCTCCCCATTGGACGGTTCGGTTGTAGTATTGTTAGATTCGGGAGATAAAGGTGGAGAAGTGAGGTTTAAAAGATGTAGAAATGTCACTCCAATCAATAAAAGAGTTATTGGAATACTGATTACCAGAAATTTTCGATAAGACATCATTTTAGCTTCTTGAATGATATATTATAATATGTATCTTCGAGTGGTTTTACTTTCCCTATAATATAGAATTGGTTCGAGTAAATTCAATAAGATCATCTATCTGCGTATAGGCTATACAGGTCACTGTATCCGCCGCCCCATAGTAGATGGCTATACGGCCTGTAGCAGCATCAGTTAATGCAGCACATGGAAAAACAACATTCGGAACATCTCCAACACATTCATACAGTTTTTGGGGGGAAAGAATATAAGGTCCCGTTCGATATTTAACCTTCCATGGTTGGTCAATATCAAGGATGGCAGCTCCCATACTATATACAAATCCGTTACATGATGTTATTACACCATGATAAATCATGAGCCAGCCCTCAGTGGTTTCAATTGGAGTCGGGCCAGCTCCAATCTTTGTTGATTGCCAACCAAAATTAGCTGACATAACATGGCGATGATGCCCCCAATGAAGCATATCAGGGCTTTCGCTGTAGAAAATATCTCCCCAAGGAGTGTGTCCTCTATCGCTGGGGCGACTAACCATTGCATATCTCCCATTGATTTTTCGAGGAAATAAGACACCATTCCGATTATATGGTAAAAAAGCGTTCTCTAATTGATAATATTCTTCAAAATCGTAAGTATAGGCAACACCAATGGTTGGTCCATGATACCAATTACACCAAGTCACATAGAATCGATCTTCTATCCAACAGACCCTGGGATCATATCCGTAGACAAATGTAGCTATATCAGAATTATCACATATGAAGGAAATAGGTTCATTATCGATATCCCAGTTTAAACCGTCCTTACTCATACCTTTATGGAGTCGCATAATTCGATGCTTATCATCACACCTAAAAACTCCAGCAAACTTACCATTGAAAGAAACAACAGCACTGTTGAAAATACTATTCGAAGAAGGTATTAAATCTCTTGGAATTATAGGATTTCGTTCTGAGCGCCAAACCACATCCTTACAATCTTTTGGTTTGTCTTCCCAAGGTATATTTGGTAAGTCATCACTTAAGATTGTTTTTTCAGTTTTATCTTTTTCCATTTTTTGACCTCTCAAAACACAACTCTATCATTTACTTAACTGGTTCTCGTTCTTATCCGAGGGTCTAAAAATCCGTATGTAATATCCACAATAAAATTTCCAACAATGGCAATCAGCAAAAAAATCATGGTAATACCCATTATCAGTGGGTAGTCTCGTCCCATGATGGACTCCATATAAAGTGTTCCAATTCCTGGCCATAAGAGGATATTTTCTACTATCAATGTCTCCCCAATGAGTTCGTTCAATCTTAAATTTAACATTGTGAATTGAGGTAATATTGCATTTCGTTGAGTATATTTCCTTAACATTGAATCCCTGAATCCCAAATGTTCAACAAAATGGATGTAATTTGACTCCATCTCAGAAAGAGTTAAAGCTCGCATACGTACAGCCCAAAATCCTAAGTTGACAATCAACAATGTTAAGAAAGCTGGAGCATAATGACGAAATGTATCAAAGAAAAATTCCCAAGTAAACCCTCGGCTTACTTCAGGACTTATTCCTCCAGGATGCGCAAGAAAGATATTGCTACCAGTTACAAAATAGACAAAAATAATAATACCCAACCAATAAAAAGGGGCAGCTCGACAACAGAGTAATATAAAGTATATAATATCACTCAATCGGCTGTTTCTAATGTAGGCTGCTTTACTTCCAACCCAGTTACCAATAAAAAAGCTTAGAAATAACACTGGAACTACTAGAATCAATGAATAAAGGAGAGGAAAGAACATAATTTCTACAACTGTGCTTGGGTAATATGTGAAAGATGGTCCTAAATTTAGATGTATTAAATTATTCAAAAAAACAAGATATTGTTCTTCCAAAGGTCTATCTAAGCCCAAAAAATAATACACGAAACCACTGCGTGTTTCAACCATAAATCTAGGGATAATAAAAACGAAAGTAAGGGCAATGAAAGTTGCTATCAGATAAAAAAAGGCTTTCTTTAATACAAATCTGGTATAAGAGTGGTTAAAAGCTTCCTTTAGCTTAGAACTCGCTTTAATCATCATATACGTCTCTGATGTTTCTGAATTTGGGTGATTTATGTTGACATTAAGTTATTTCACGAAGATTGAATCTTATTTTTCATCTCGTAAGAAGAAAGCCAGATTTAAAAATTGCATTGTAAAGGTAATCGGCCCAGTTTTATTTCTGGTTTCCTTAGTCTATATGTGTTAATTTTTCGCTGCTTTTTTAAATACCTTTCAATTGCCTTTAAACAGCATGGTTACTATTATACTGAGTAATTACCTTCAATTAGTGAATTACTTAAATTAGATAAGCTCAATAAACGGATCAGTCAGGAATCAATAATTATACAGGAAGTATTTGATATATGATAAGTATATTAGAAAATCAGACCATAGTACAAATAGGAATAATTGTGAAAGATATTGAAAAGACTTCACTGATATATTCTAAGTTGTTTGGTATTGAAAAACCTCAATGGTTTTGGACAGAACCCTTTGATAAATCGGAGACAGAATTTAAAGGAAATCCAACACAAGCCAGAGCAAAATTAACATTCATAAAATTAACAAACTTAGAAATCGAACTTATTGAACCAGATGACAACCCTAGTACATGGAGAGAGTATTTAGATGAAAATGGTGAAGGGATCCACCATATAGCCTTCGTTATAGAAAAAATGAAAAAGAAGATACTGATGCTGACTGAAATTGATATGCCTTTAATTCAGAAGGGAGAGTACACAGGAGGTCGGTATGCCTATATCGATTCTCTAAAAGATTTGAAAGTGATGATTGAGCTACTTGAGCATGATAATGGTTAACTAAGGCTGTATGAAATCCTATTAAAACATTGGGCTATATTTAACTTCAATCCCCACAAATTTCTGTTAATTCGAGTGTATTGGGTTCTCTAATAACAAAATTCTTCTTAATCATAATTTCCAGTTGATAGCATTGATGATCATCTTTTGAAAAACTTTTTGGTTAATTTGTTCTTCTCCATGTCCTAACGCCGTATAAAAAACATTTCCAAGCCCATATGACTTCGTCCATACAATAGGATGGAGAAATCCCCGATAATCACATATCACAAGAGTTTCGAAGGGAGGATACCTTTCCATCAAATATAATTCATCCATAAGTGTGAAATCTGATACCCCCTGCATAATGGGATGATCAGGTTTGATTACTTGAAATCTATACTCTTCTCCCAAAGGAGGATGAATCAAGAATCTAGCCCCAAGCATTCTTAAATACGCTTTAGAATTTTGAAAAGAAGAAGAAGCACCATGAACTCCAATAAATGTTTTGGGTTCTCCAGTTTCTCCCCAGGGTGAGCCAATTATGGCATTCAAAAGACCACTTTCTTGTTCTTGGGTTAATTCTCTTCCTGTCGTGTAACAAACAATTACATGAAATTTTTTGATATTTTGAGGTAAGAAAAAGTCTAGGTCTTCCGTTAATGTCACCTCAAAGCCACTTTTTTCTAAAAAATCTTTGAAAATGGGTCCCATTACCGAAAAATCATGGAATTTTGTTTCTAATCCTCCAATAACTAAAATATTAACGTAATTCAATATTCTACTCTTCTTTTAATTTTATTAATGCGATGATTTTTGATTAAATTTAACGGGCTAGATCTAATCATCCTTATTTTTAATCAATATGAAGATATTTTTGTAGCCATTTTATACTTTCAACTATGAATTCCTCTAGTTGCTTATCATTGAACAAGTGACCTGCGTTCCTTACTAAATGGAGCTTATGATTAATTGTTAATGGCATTTGTCCTATTGCTTTTACAGATAGTTCTGGTTTAACAGTAGTATCTAATTCTCCATGAATTATTAATGAAGGGATTTTAAATTGTTGGAGATGATCATCAGTTTTAATTTCTTTCAATTCAAGTATGAATTCTTCTTCAATATATATTTCTGGGGGAGCAGCGGAGGGTAATTTAAAAGGAAAATGACTGTAAAGTGAATCATTCGTGATTTGTTCCATGTAAAATGCAGGGGCCCAAAAGATAGCTGCCTGCACTGGAAGGTTTGTAATGAGAGCTGTTAATCCTCCAAAACTTAATCCAATGGTGGCAAAATCTCTGTAGTCTAGGTCTTTGGCCCAATTATAAACATCTTCCAAATCCTTAACCTGTTTCGATAATAAAACAGGTTCTCTCTTATTTCCCCCTGAACCAGAAAAATCAAAGATAATGGCGTCATATCCCTTCTCATTCAATTTTTTTGCTGTTTCCGGGAATCGTCCCCATTCATACTTGTCTCCTGTAAATCCATGACAAAAGATTATTAATGGGGGTTTTTTAGTGGTTTTCAATGAAGTTTCATATAGTATCGAAATTAATTCTCCCCCTTTTTTTCTTGGGATTTTTAATTTCCTTTCTGGTATTGTGGTCTCACCAAATTTATCGAATTTAATCTCTATAGAAAATCTTTGTTCTAGTTACCAGTAAAAAGCATCCATACTTTTTGCAGAAGTATGATAAAACGCTAATTATGGATACATATTTATATATAATTTGTAGTACGTTTACTTTCTGGATATAGTAAGTATAATTAATCAGTTTTTTTATCCTAAGGAATCTGAGGTTTTATAAAATATACCTTGATTTAATCAAGGACATTCCCAAATATGGAACTAATTATTAAGAAGTTTGAAAAACTGTGGGTTTATAATGGACGTAACAATAAGGTTGATGAATAATCAAACCTTTTTACTTTCAAAATTTGATTTTTTAGAATTTAATGAAGAAACGAAAAAAGAAATAGACATAAGAAAACTTGCAATAAAAATCTTCAATATAATCAACATCTTTAGTCCGAAAGCAATTGTTCTTGAATGCGAGGACAAAGCTTTACAATCCTATCTTATAGATTCTTTGAGTTTCTGTCTTCAAGATGAATTTATATTTGATAAACTGGGTGGAGGAGTTCAAATTTTAACTTCCCTCCCTTTTTATAGTGAGGAGCCTATTTCTTTAACCTCAAAAATAAAGAAGTTAGGCCAGTTTGAAAATCAAATAGGGCTAGGTGTTGAAATTGGGGGAAGAACCATTAATGGAGTATGCATTGATGGTAATGGAAATGTCATAAAACGATCGGAACGAAACATAAATAAGCATTATGGCTATAAATTTGTAATTAACCAAACTATCGACTTAATCAAAGAATTACTTGAATCTTTAAATCCTGATAAGATTAAAAGTGTAGGCATTGGAATCCCTGGCGGCATTGGCCCCATTTTTGTCAGAAGAATGATAATAATGGGAGATTTTCACGATATTAACCTCAAGGCTGAAATTGAAAGTGCTGTTGGTCACCCCACCTTTATTGAAAACGATGCAAATGTTATTGCTTTAGGGGAAAAACAGATTTCAAGGATTGAAGGAGATTTTTTCACTCTTACTCTTGGAGAGAGCGTTGGTGGTGGTATTATTATTAATGATAGAATTATACATGGTGAAAACTATTTTGCAGGCGAACTTGGACATATAATTATTGATGATAGCGCTGATGCACCCATTTGTGGTTGTGGGAATAAAGGATGTCTTGAAGCTAAAATATCAATCATTTCTAACATTACTAAGGAGAATTTGGTTGGGATTGCCAAAGATGTTTCTAAAGCAATTATGATTATTGTTGATCTAACAAATATCAATCAAGTGCTTATTGGGAGTAATGTTACGAAATTTGGTTATGATTTTTATGAAGTGATCCGAAATAATTTGAAAACACGATTTATTCCAAAAATTACCCCTGTTCAGGTTTATGAATCCTCATTAGAGAGATTTCCCGAAACCGAACGAAAATTTGTCGGAGCTATCGGTGCAGCAATTATGGGCATGCAAAAAGTAGGAGAAATATCCGAAAAAGTTGTTGTAGTCGTCAAAAAAGATGATAATGAAATGGGAATAGCAGCAGCTCAAATCATTGCTGAACAAATACGAAGGAAACGTAATACAGTGTTGGGTTTAGCAACTGGAAGTACTCCCATAAGTATGTACAAAGAATTAGTGCGGATGCACAAAGAAGAAAATTTAGACTTTTCACAGGTTACAACTTTCAATCTTGATGAATATTATCCTATAAAAAGAGAGAATAATCAAAGTTATCACACCTTCATGCGCTACTGGCTATTTGACCACGTTAATGTCAATCCAGAAAATATCTATATCCCTAGTGGAGAGATCTCGGAGGATGATCTTGATTTTCATTGTGAAAAATTTGAACAGTTGATTAATAAAGCAGGAGGCATTGATATTCAGATTTTAGGAATTGGGGAGAGTTTTTTCACTGACAAAAGAGAAATTCACGGAGGCCATATCGGATTCAACGAATCTGGTTCAGAATTTTCCTCTCGTACTAGAAAAATCATATTAGCAGAGAAAACCCGAGTAGATAATGCCCGATTTTTTCAAAGAATTGAGGAGGTTCCTCGCCATGCAATTACTATGGGAATAGGGACAATTTTGGAAGCGAAAAGAATAATCCTGCTAGCTTCAGGAGAGCGCAAGGCACTCATCATTAGAGAAGCGGTTGAAGGTAAAATTACCACTTCTATACCAGCCTCGGCACTACAAGCTCACGTGAATACTACATTCTTAATCGAAGAAGGTGCAGCATCGAATTTAAGTCGAATGTCTTATCCATGGTTGTTCTTTGATATGGATTGGATGAAAGAAACTGATAAAACAAAAATTGATGAATTAAAGATTGATGAAGCCTTAATTTGGCTTTCTTTGACTACAAAAAAACCATTGATCCAACTTGATTTACAAGATTTTCACAATAATTTTCTCTCGGATCTTCTACAGCTTTTTAATTACAATATTCCTAGTTTAACCGACGAGGTGTTAGAGAGAATTACTAGTAAAATTCTCTTTAAAGAAAAGCTTCCGAGACATAAAAGAATACTAGTCATCTCTTGTCGTCCTGGTGACGATGGTGTTATTGCTGATATTATTAGAGCTTTAGTTAGTAATCATAACAAACCAAAAATAGTAAATATGGTAAGTGGTAACATTAATGTAAAAAATACAGATGTTATCGATTACTGTGAACAGAATCTTTTTGAAAAATCAATCAAAGAACATATCTTGAATAATACTCTTAATATGATTGAATTATTGAAATTAAAGACCCTTGTTAGGAAATCTGAAGCAATAGATATGCATGCATATATGGGCATCTCATCTGAAAATCAAATTTTCTTAAATCTGCCTTTTTATGAAACTCGAACAATCGAAAAAATCATAGACATTTCTGATGATGATATTATTCCATTGATAACGATTCTGGACAAAGAACAACCTGATATGATTTTCATTCTTGGAGGAATTACCGATCCATATGGCCTCAAAGCGAGAATTGTTGAAATCTTTGAATTGGCATTAAATAGGTCAACGATTCAAAAGGTTGAATTATGGTATTATAAAACAACGATGGAGGAGTTTTCCATTGCGAAAGGAGATATAATCTTTCCTTTTTCTGAAAAAGAAATGGATCTAAAAGCGATAGCAATTCAACGATTAAGAAGTCAACAAGTTGTTGATTTTCTTACTATTCCTGGATTTGACCCACGACCACTTTGGGAACGTATAAAAGAGCGAAATCAGAGTGTTGGACACATCCTTAAGACTACTGGTTTAGTTCCTGATGAATATAATTATGCATCAATTTATCAAGTTTCTCAGTATATCAAGGATGTTTCTGCAAAATAAGAAACCTGATATTCTCGGAGTAAGAACCCTATGAGTAACAAAATACCCTTAAACAAAGAATGGAAAATGCAATCTTCGGAAAAGCTGTCGAAGTTTGGTGAAGTGATTTCCACTACAGATTTCATCCCAGAAGATTGGTATACTGTAGATGTACCAACAACCGTCATAAATGGTCTTATTATTAATGATGAATATGATTTCAAAGACCCTTACTTTGGATTAAATCTGAAATCCTTACCAGGATACAAAGCAGATGTTAAACGACAGAATTATGAGAGTCGATATAAACCTGAAGATAGTCCATTTAGAAGGTCATGGTGGTTTAGAAAAGAGTTTTCATTGGAGGAGGATCAAGTAAAGAAGGAAACTTGGATAGCTTTTGATGGGATTAATTATTCAGCAAATATTTGGTTAAATGGCAAACGGATCGCTGGTTCTGATTATGTTATAGGAACATATCGGCGATATGATTTCCATGTCTCACATTTTGTGACTCCAGGTAAAAATATTCTAGCCTTAGAGGTTTTCTCCCCAAATCCTGATGACCTTGGAATAAGTTTTGTTGACTGGAACCCTTTGCCTCCTGATGATAACATGGGCATTTGGCAACTAGTATACTTGTACACAACAGGACCTGTTGCATTGAAGTTTCCATTTGTAAGGAGTAAATTGAATATTGAATCGCTAGAAGAAGCGGAATTAATAATTACTGCAGAATTTCATAATACACAGAAAGAACGTGTGATTGGTGTTGTGAAAGGTGAAATAGAAAAGATTTTTTTTCAGAAAGAGGTTATTCTTGATTCCAATGTGAAAAAAACAATTGTTTTTTCACCCAAGGAGTTTCCGCAATTAAGGATAAAAAATCCTCGGGTATGGTGGCCCCATCAACTTGGTTCTCCAGAATTATATAAGCTGGATCTTAAAATTATCGTTGACGAAAAAGTCTCGGACTGGGATGAAATTACTTTCGGGATAAGAGATATTAAATCTTACATCAACGAGTATTCTTCAAGTAAGCTTACCATTAAGAGCCATGAAATCTTAAAGTCAGACCAGAAAGTTGGCTCCCGTGTGTTCACCATCAATGGGCACGATATTCTACTTCGAGGTGCTGGATGGACCCCTGATATGATGCTGAATCAGTCTGATGAACAAGACTATATTGATGTAAGTTTTCTCAAAAATCTTAACATGAACACAGTACGTTTCGAGGGAAAACTTGCAACAGATAATTTTTGGGATATATGCGATAGGGAAGGCATACTTGTTCATGCAGGATGGGTATGTTGTAGCCATTGGGAAAAATGGGATAACTGGAAGACAGGTGATATTAAAATCGCAGAAGAATCGTTACGCTCTCAAATTCTTCGTTTACGTAACCATCCAAGTTTTACAGCATGGTTTTATGGGAGTGACTTCCCACCACCCGAACACATTGAGAGAGTTTACCTCAAAGTGCTAGAAGAAACATATAATGAACTTCCAAGAGTTTCTAGTGCTACAGCTTATCCTACAAAGCTAGCAGGCGAAACTGGTGTCAAAATGACGGGTCCTTATACTTATGTTCCCCCTTCATACTGGTATACAGAAGGAAGAATAGGAGCTGCGGAAAATTTTAACACTGAAACAGGTCCAGATGTATGTATTCCTCCATATGAGAGTTTAAAAAGAATGCTGCCCGAATTCCAACTTTATATTGGAAGTGAGGGCTGGAATTATCATGCAGGACTTGGGGCATTTACTAGTACAAAATTAATTGAGGAGACCATTACAAAAAGATATGGAGAACCGAAAAATTTTGAAGATTTTATAAAAACTACTCAGATTCTGGGATATGAATGCTGGAGAGCTATGTATGAAGCACATGCAAGAAACTTCCCAAAAGCGACAGGGTGCATTGGTTGGATGTTAAACAGTGCTTGGCCAAGCTTGATATGGCAGTTGTATGACTATTATCATAATCCCAATGGTGCTTTCTTTGGTTCGAAAAAAGCCTGTGAAGTGCTTCACGTTCAATATTCATACGATGATGCCTCGATATGGATTATCAACAATACTCTCAATAAAAAGGAAAACCTCACCATAACCGCCAAAGTTTATAATATAAACCTTAAAGAAATTCACCATCAATCCGAAAAAGTTGACATAAAGGCTAATGATAAATTAAAGGTTTTTTTGATCCCTGAAATTAATGGGCAAGCTTCTGTATATTTTATATATCTAACTATTGAAGAAGATTCAACTGTTGTAAATAGGAATTTTTATTGGCTTTCAACACAGCAAGATATTCTGGAAGAGAGAGATAAATGGCCTTATACGCCAGTAAAATCTCATGCTGATATGAGTGCAATTAGATCTCTCCCGAGTGCGGAAATAGACAGTTCTTTCAATGTTATAGAATCAGGTAAAAACTATGAGATTACTGTGACCCTTATGAATATTTCATCCAATCTAGCCTTTTTCATTCGATTAATCATTTTTGATGAGAAAACAAAACAATTTGTTACCCCTGTGTACTGGGATGATAATTGTATTAGTCTTCTTCCATCAGAAAAGGTTGAGATTAAAGGCGTATTTCCAAAGAAAGCCATAAGTAGTAAAGCGATTCTTAAAGTGGACGGTTGGAATTGTTAGTAAGCCGAGGATTAAGAATTAATAAAATAAAAATTCAAAAGAGGTAGTGATGCAAAATTTTGTAATAAGGATGGAAAAAATATGGGAAAATATGGATATTTTTCTGAAGATGATTTGGAATTCATTATTACACGGCCAGATACCCCACAACCGTGGATAAATTATGCAATAAATGGTAAATATCATGCACTTATTTCTAATACTGGTGGGGGGTATAGTTACTATATCAATCCGAGAAATTCACGGATTACTAGGAGAAAATACAATTCCCTCCCATATGATCGTCCAGGGAGGTATGTGTATATTCGTGATGATAAAACTGGTGAATACTACTCACCAACTTGGCAACCAGTATTAAAAGAGCTTGATTCATATGAATGCCGACATGGTCTGGGATATACCAAAATCTCTTCCTCATATAAGGGAATTAAAAGCAGTATTCTCTACTTTGTCCCTATCGATGAGGATATGGAAATTTGGAAAATTTCTATTGAAAATACAACGAATGAGGATAAAAAGCTGAATCTTTTCTCTTATGTAGAGTTTGTCCCTGGTGATGCGTATTCTGATGTTATTGATCATCCTAACCACTCTCACTTCTTATATGCTGATTTTGATCCAGAGGAAAAGGCAATCTATGCAACTAACAAGATTGGGGTATCCTTCCTACCTGAAGAAGAACAGTATAAAGATGATGGCTGCTGGGGTAAGTTTGTATTCTTTAAATCAACATTAGATATTGCTGCACATGACTGTAATCGTGATCATTTCATCGGTAGTCCCTATCGTTCTGAAACAAATCCATTAACAGTTGAAAAAGGACAACTAACTAATTCGATGCTGAATTCGGGCCATGCCTGTGGTGCATTGCAAAACAACGTTACTATCAAAACTGGGGAAAAACTTGAATTCTGTATAATGATGGGTGTTGTCGACAGACTGGATTACAAAACCCAAACCCGTAAGATACTTAATGAATGGACTCCTGAGAGGGTTGAGAAAAGTCTTGGCGATTTGAAGAACTATTATCAGAACCTTTTTGGTACTATACAAGTTAAAACTCCAAATGATAAGGTAAATAGAAACATAAACGTTTGGAACAAGCTTCAGGCAAAGGTTAATTTCACTGTCTCCCGAGATGCTTCTAGATATCACTGGGGTCTCTCCTATGGTATGGGTTTTCGAGATACCTCCCAGGATCTTCTGGCTATGATCATGTTTGATGCTCCAGCTGCTAAGGAAGTCATAAAAGAACTTGCTAGACAGATGTTCAGTGATGGAACTACATATCATAACTTCTTCCGTGTGTCACATGATGGTATTAAAACAGGCCACTCGGATGATCCACTGTGGTTGCCTCTTGCAGTTCAGTACTACTTGAATGAAACAGCTGATTTTGCGTTCCTTGATGAAATTGAAATGTATGCCGATGGTAAAAGCGGTACCATCCTTGAACACTGTTATCGTGGCATCGATCAGGTCTGGAGTCAGAGAAGCGAAAGAAATATACCACTTATTCTTAATGGTGACTGGAACGACGACCTAAATGAATGTGGTAGGCATAAAAAGGGAGAAAGTATGATGGTAGCAGAGCAGCTCTGCGTTGATCTTCAGTTCATGATTGAGATGCTTACTTACACCAAAAGGGATCCTGAAAAGGTTGAAGAGTATAAGAAGATAAATGAAATAATTATTGAAGAAATGAACAAATCTTGCTGGGATGGAAAATGGTATCATCGATTCACCAAAGATGATGGTTCTGTACAGGGTACTCATAAGAATGAACAAGGGCAGATTTATCTCAATGCACAGTCGTGGGCAGTTATCAGTGGAATAGCGAAAGATGAAAGTGCGGTACAGTGTCTTGATTCTGTTCTTGAGCATCTCGATTCGAGAGTGGGGCCTCGTATCTGTGCTCCAGCATATACGAAGTCGGATGCTACCATTGGTGCAGCAACAAGAGAAGCTCCAGGCAAAAAGGAAAATGCTTCTGTTTTTAACCACCCTGTTACTTGGTTTATTCAAGCCAATACTATTCTTAAGAGAGGTAATATTGCTTTTGAGCAATATCATAAAACATTACCAGAAGTCCTATCTAAGGATCAAGATCTGTTTGCAGTCGAACCTTATGTGTACTGTGAATATACAACTGGTCCAGATCATAAGGAATACGGTAAAGGTGGTCATTCATGGTTAACAGGGACAGCTTCATGGATGTACTTTTGTGGTGTGAATTTCATTTTAGGTATTAAACCCACATATGATGGCCTCATAATTGATCCATGTATACCAAGTGAATGGGATGGATATACTGCAATTAGGAGATTCAGGAATTCTACATATAATATTTCAGTAAAAAATCCTAATCACAAAGAATCGGGAATATCTGAAGTCATATTGGATGGAAAATCCTTTGAAGGTAATAAATTCCCTATTTTTGATGATGGCAAGGAACATTCTATAGAAATCATAATGTAACATTTTTCAAATATCTGGGATCAAGATAGAGTTGATGATAACGTATTACCGAGGATAATATTGTTATACCTTTCACATTTATGTTTTAATAGCTTAGTTATCATTACTAACAATTATTAATTGATACAAATAATCGGTAGAATGAGTATAGGTATGAAAAGAGTTGGATGTAGAACAATTTGAAAAACTAATAACAAAAAATGAAGAAATCTTATTCATATTGTATAAAAGAAAGATTTTCTTAATTTCTGACCTTCTGAGTAGTGGTCTATTACACAATAAAGAATTCCTTGAGCAAAATGCAGCAGTTTTCCCTGATGATAGTCATAAAATTATAACTCAGTTATTAAACTCTGAATATATTGTAAATTATCCTTATCCAGTATTAATTGATTTTGCAAAGACAATAGAATTTTATAAGAGCAATATCTCTCTACCTGAAAAAGAACGAATTGAATCTTCCTTTTTAATGTCAAGAATAAATTTCATGGGAACAGACGGTATTCGTGGTAAAATTAGTCTGGAAACTGAGGACTACTTAAAAGATCTTACAACTAAAAACATCCTAACTCCTGAACTTATCAGAAATTGTGTATATTCATTTGCAAATTTATTGCTTAGCAAGAAGATTATAGAAGAAAATGATACCGTCTGTATTGGAGATGATGGAAGGGATAGAATAACTAATGGGAAATTTAAGAAAGCATTAATTGATGGTTTTCTCGGAGCAAATATTCATGTTTATGATCTAGGAATTGTACCTACAGGTATTGTGCCCTATCAGCTACTAAAAAGGAATTTTAAAGCTGGAGCTGTATTAACAGCTAGTCACAATCCATCAAATCAAAATGGGATTAAATTCTTTCTTAATGGTAAAAAACTGTTACCCGAAGGAGAATTGGGTGATTTTACACTTTCTGCTCTGATGTATTTCTTTTATATGCAGAAAATTCTACCAGAAAGAAGAGCTTCTATTTCTGTTTCAGAAAATATATTGATTGAGAGCACCGATTTCATTCTTTCAGTTTTACCACAAAATATCACTAGTCTTCTAAAGGATATCGTAATTATATTTGATTCTGCAAATGGTGCGTTTACAGAAATTGGGATAAATGTTCTAGATGCCTTACAATTAGATTATAAGAGTGTTAATGACTCTCCCGATGGACACAATATAAACAAGAATTGTGGTATTGCTGAATTAGAAGGCCATGATATTTTTCATGTTGAATCCTTAGATGCTTATCCTCGATTAATAAAGGAAACATTCTCCATTGGGAGGAAGAATGATCCAGGCAAAGTATTTGGTATATCTTTAGATGGTGATGGTGATAGAGGATATGTAGTTCATTATAATAAAGAAGAAGATTGTGTTTATGTTATCAATGGTGATAAATGTGGTTATATATTAGCTGAATATTTCATTAAATCAAGAAAAATTGAAGCTAAAGAAGCCTATTTTGTATTAACAATCGAATCCGATTTAATGGCTGCTTCTAGTGTTGAGAAAAATCTTGGTCTTAAAACAAAAATCGTCAGTGTGGGGGATAAATGGATAGGGAATTTTGATGAGGGAGAACTATTGATTGGTGTTGAAGTTTCTGGACATGTTATTTTTCCAATTGAGTTTTTAAACGATTTTAATCAAAAAGTGAACCTTTTAACTGGAAATGGTCTTCTGACTAGTTTAATGCTATTGACTGCCATAAAAGAGTTGGATCTCCCAATAGAGAAAATCTTTCTTCCTTTCAAGCCAGGAATTTCTGAAATCTTTTATGTATTCTTCATTGATAAGTCTAGATTCTGTAAGGGTAGTACTGTTTGGACAAAAGATATTGAATTGATAAATAGCGAAATTTCACGGCTAATTGAAAATAGAAGGTTAAGTTTGGATACTAAACTCGTGATAGAGGAAAAAGAAGACCCAAATGTTTTGTATATGAATATTGTTGATGCAAATGAGGTACTAGGGTGTATTTTTGTGCGTAATTCGGGCACTGAGGATAAAATTGCTACTTATACTCTAGGAAAACTAGAAATGAAAGAAATTCTTTACAAAATTGGTGAAAAATTATGGGAGAATCACTTTTTATTAATGAAAGACAAGGATAAACTTGAGTTTAAATATGAAAGCCTGATCAAATCTATTCTGCAAAAACAAACTGAGATTTATGTACAAGAGTTAAAGGGTGTAATGGAACAAACTCTGGAACAACCAATAAATAAAAATAACCTTTATAATGTATTATATGGGCTTAAGAAAGAAGGAAGAATTAAATCAGAAAATCAGATCATACGATTGCAATAGAAGTTATGTGTTACCTATAATCTTCTCTTGTCTAGAAGTAGATAGTTATAAGCTTCTTAATCCTTTCTATATCTCGGTATCTTGATACCCATCAGATTCATATGCTCTCAGCCTATTAAATAACAAAGTTGTTATTTGCTGGAGTAAAGTACTGTTCCTTTGCATATTGTCGTGAGAATATTGAGCTTCGAGTCAAGAATCACGATATCCGCAACAAAATCTGGAGCTAAACGCCCATAATTCGATAATTTCATTACTTCTGCAGGATTCAATGTAGCCATTCTAATTGCATCTTTAAGGTCTAAACCTATTTGCGTAACCATATTCTTGACAGCGACATCCATAGTTAAAGTGCTGCCAGCTAGTCTTCCTGTAGCTTTTATTCTACTGATGCCATCCTTGAGTACAGTTTCTAAACCACCTAATTCATATTCTCCATCTGGAAGACCTGTTTCAGAAATAGCATCAGTTATTAAGATTAATCTCTCAATACCTTTTAATTTGACTACTGCAGTTATGGTTCCTGGATGAAGATGAACCATATCTGTAATCAATTCCGCATATACATCCTCCCTTGTTAAATATGCTCCGATTATTCCTGGTTCTCTATGATGAAAGGGTCTCATACCATTGAAAAGATGACTACAGATAGTAATACCAGCATCAAATCCTAATATCGCTTCTTTGTATGTTGCATTCGTGTGTCCAACAGAAACAACTATTCCCATTTCCTTTGCATACTTGATATATTCTACTGCTCCTGGAAGTTCAGGTGCAAGAGTAATCCTTTTAATATTATGGTCAGATTTTCGGGTTAATTCTTCTAATTCTTTTATGTTTGGATTTCGTGCAAAGTTAACATTTTGAGCTCCTGCTTCTTTCCCCGTGTTTATATGGGGGCCTTCTAGGTGAAGTCCCAGTATTTCTGCTCCCTTAACTTCCTTTTTAACTACATTTTTTACAGCATCACACACTTGTAACAAAATCTCTTGAGACTGGGTCACAGTTGAAGGTAAAAAAGACGTTACACCATGTTTCAAAAGAGATTTTGATATTTCAACAAGACCTGCCACGTTATTTATTGTTACATCGTAACCACCATATCCATGTGTGTGAATATCAAGAAATCCAGGAGCAGCTATAGCGTTAGGATAATATAGAACATCCTTGTCTTGCGAGATCTCATTCCAACGTACCAACTTCTTTATTTTATCTTTTTCAATAATAATGGCTATTTCCCTAAGTTCTTCTGTTGGTGTTATTGCCCTATCTACTTTCAAAACCAGTTGTTCCACCCTGAAGCTTCCTTAGAGTAGTAGTAAACTTATGGCTACTATTGTTTGACCAACGTGACGATCTACCACCAGAACTATTCCTATAAGTTTTTATGCTTTATGTAAAAATCAATTAATGTTTCTTTGTATTATTATTAGAAACCACAATTATGGAGATAAATTATGCCTGCTGACCAATACTTTGAGGCAATCAGTAGAGTTCTTAAGAAAATTCGTAAAACTCAATCTGAAAAGATTAAGAAAGCTGCTCAAGTCATGGCGGAATCCATTGAACACGGAGGAGTTGTTCACATGTTTGGTAGTGGACATTCAGTTATACCAGTCCTTGACATCTTCCCCCGTTATGGCAGCTATCCTGGTTTTCATCCACTGTTAGACCCGAGGTTGATGTGGTTTAATATCATCGGGCCAGGGGGGGTTCAGGAGTTGCTTTGGTTAGAGCGTCAAAAGGGGTATGCTGATATCCTTCTCAAACGTAATAAGCTTGATAACAAAGATGTAATGTTGGTTTTCTCCCACGGGGGCATCAACGCTGTACCTGTTGAGATAGCACTAGGAGCCAAGGATTTAGGCCTCTTCGTAGTCGCTGTTACTTCAATGGAAAATCAAGAGAATACCTCTGATACTCACTACGGAAGAAGATTATGTGATATAGCGGATATCACGATTGACAATTGTGTGCCACCTGAGGATGCACTCGTTAAAATAGAGGGGAAGCGAGAACCAGTCGCAGCTGGTTCCACAGTCGCAATAGTCACCATCGCTATGACTTTGGTAGCTGAAGTGGCAAAAAATTTGATTGACAAAGAAATACCTCTCAAAGTGTTTGTCTCTCCAAATGTTGGAGAAATTCCCAAGACTCATAATGAAGAGGTGTTTGAAGACTATAGAAAAATGATGAATGAAAGGGATGATTGATTATGGCAGATTTCTTTCCCATTTCTGTGTGGTACGGCGAAGATAAGGCACGCGCGCCAATGCTTGCTCGACCCACAGAAGAAAGCAATAAAATCGCTCAGAGAGATCTCGAAAATATGAAAAAACTCGGTTTTAACTCTGTGAAATACTGGGTTGACTGGTTAGCTGTAGAACCTGAACCTGGGGTATGGAACCTTGATTTCATTGATACTCTTATGAAATTGGCAGAGAAAAACGAATTAAAGGTAATTATGCAATTATACCTAGACTCTGCACCAAACTGGATTGCTTCTCTCTATCCTGATTCTCGTTTTCAAGCACAAAACAACGATGTAATTGATTCTCAAGCCTCACCAGGATTTTGTTTAGACCACCCAGAGGTTAGAAGAGAGGCTACCCTCTTTATGCAAAAAGTAGCGGAGAAAGTGAAAATCCATCCAAATTTTTATGGTTGGGATGTTTGGTCGGAACCTCATATTCTTAGTTGGACTTGGTTGGACTGGCTTCCTAGTGGAGTTGGTTGGTTCTGTTATTGTCAGCATAGCCAAGAGAGATTTCGTCATTGGTTGAAAAAGCGTTATGATAGTATAAGTAACCTTAACAGAGCTTGGTATCGTGCTTATCGAGATTGGGAGGAGGTTCTTCCACCGCGATATGTAACTCTCTCAACTTGGAGAGATCTAATTGACTGGCAACTTTTCAACATCGATAAGCTAGCAAAAGATTTGAAGTGGCGAGCTCAAACAGTTAAAAAAATTGACACTGAACATGTGGTTACGAGTCACGCTGCCATTAGTTCAGTTTTTGTCCCTCCTCTAAACTGGTATGGTAATCCAGATGATTGGGAGATGGCAAAACAGGTTGAAGTTTGGGGAACATCCCTATATCCAAAGCACATCGGCTGGAATAATCCCCTTGATTCAGCTCAACGTGGAATATCCTTGGATGCTACTCGTTCCTCATGTAAAGATCAGGGAATAGATTATTGGCTCGGAGAACTTCAGTGTGGAGATGGTGTGACAGGGATTCACTTTGGAGAGCCCGTGACCCCCCAAGATGTACAAATGTGGGCTTGGAGCGCAATAGCTAGGGAAGCTAAAGGTTTGAACTTTTATGCGTGGTATCCAATGAGTTGTGGGTATGAAACATCGGGATTCGGAATGATAAACTTAGATGGCAGTATTACGGATCGTGCTAAAGCAGCTGGAGAAGTTGGAAAAATTGTTATGGAAAATATGGATCTTTTTCTGAATACAAAGTCCCCAAAAGCTGAAATCGGGATTGTATACAATATTTATTCTTATATCATGCTAACTTGTTCCCGGGAACATTCAAATGATATAGTAGCTTCGTCTATGACAGGTATTTATCGTACCCTAATGGAGGAGAACATTCCAGTAGATTTCATTCATATTAATGATTTTACTAAGGGAAGCGTGAGTAATTATAAACTAATCTTTATGCCTTTTTCAATCATGATGACATCAGATATAGCTGATGGGGTAAAGGAGTATGTTCAACAGGGAGGAAAATTGGTAGCGGAAATTCGTCCCGCATGGAGTGATGAAAAAGGGAAATCATCTGAAGTGATTCCAGGTTTTGGTCTTGATGAAGTTTTTGGTTGTAAGGAACGTTGGATTCGTGAGAGGAAGAAGACTAAACTTTTAGTAGAATCAACACAGGATATTTTGCCTTCCCTTTCAGGAAAAATGGAGATTTCTGGGTCGCTTTACGAGGAAACTTTTATGCAATTGAAGGATACTGCAAAAATCCTAGCAAATTTTGAAGATGGTTCCCCCGCGATGATAATCAACAGTTATAGTAAGGGTAAAGCGATATTAGTAGGTTCATTGATAAGTAGGACTTATGAAAAGGACAGAATTGAGGAAAACGGAAAATTTTTTAAAAGTCTCTTTAAATGGGCTGGTGTCGAACCCCCAATGTATATCAAAGGAGGAAAAAATGCAGAGGGGCGAATCTTGGAAGGATCTGGATTCAAGCTTCTATTTGGTTTTAACCATGGTGACAACGCTGATTTAACCTTTCATTTTCGTGTTCCTAAAGAAGAATACAAAGTTTTGGATATTCCCAGTCAAACAGAGGTAAAATGCAGTTATGAAAACGAACTGATTATCCCACTTGAGTTGAAGTCACAGGAAGTCTGTGTGTTAAAGATCATCTGGGATTAAAGTTGAGCAATGGAGATGTGAGGTTAGAGAGCGGGTCATATGCGATAGGAGTTGATGTTGGTGGCACGAAAATTTCCTCAGCACTAATAAATTCAAAGGGGAGAATTGTTTTCCGTGTTGAAGAAGCGACTACTCAAGGGGACACTATCGATTTATTGTCTCAAATTGCAAAGCTGATCCAAAAAGGATTGGACAGGTCAGAAACAAGTGGATTGAAAATTAAGGGAATTGGTATCGCATGTGCCACACTTGTGGAAAAATATGACGATGATGTTGACTGGGAAACAAACATACCACAAATCCAAGGCTCAATGTTAAAAGCTTGGCTACAAGAAAATCTCACTACTTCCCTCCCGATATTTGCAGTACATGACCATATTACCCCAATACTTGGCGAACAATGGGTAGGTGCTGCCCGTGGGGCAAAAAATGCGATTTATATCATTCTGGGAACAGGTATAGGAAGTAGTATACTTATCGACGGAAAACCTTACAACGGTGTTGGGGGGCTTGCAGGGTCAATAGGATGGATGTTACTTGGCCCCAACTTCATGGATACAGTTTATGATGAGGGATGTTTTGAGAGTTTCTGTTCTGGCACTGGCATTGCGAGAAGAACCATTGAAGAAATACGTAAAGGATCTAAGACAATCTTGATGGATATGGTGGACAATGATATTAATGCCATTACCTCTGAATTGATATTTGAAGCCTCAAGGAAAGGAGATCCACTTGCTCTAGAGATAGTTCAGGAGAGCGCATTGTACATAGGTATTGTTATATCAAATCTCATCAGCACTTTGGCTCCAGAAGTAATCATCATTGGGGGTGGAATTGGGCGTTCTGCAGACTTATTGATAGGTCGTGTGAAAGAAATTGTCCATCTTTATTCACAACGTTATTTGGCGAAAAAAGTCAAAGATGGAAAAATTAGAATAGTTCCTTCTTCATTGAGTGGCGATGCTTCCTTATATGGAGCAGCCAGACTAGTATTTATAGATGCAAGTGCTTAGGTGAGCTATTGACCTACTTTTTATTATGGGCATAAAACCTTCTTTCTTACCAATTCATCGGTTTAGCATCAAAGTCAACAAAGATTTGGTCGTCTATCTTCCAGTCCACTAAAATAGTCTTTACTACATTATTTGCTGCGTCTAATGGGGTAATTGGGGCTTCAGGTCCTCCCATATCTGAACTAAACCATCCAGGATGAACAGCTAATATCTTTACTCCGTCTTTTTTAAATCGATTATGGAGTAATTTTGACATCATGTTCATTGCAGCTTTACTCATACAATAACCATATTCACTTTCACGCCATGTTTGGTTACTAATCGATCCAGCCTCCGAAGAAATATTGACTATAAGCTTTCTTTGACTGTTCTTTACTAATGGAGTAAAGTGTTTTATCACTTTCAAGGGAGCGATGGAATTGACTTCAAAAGTTTGGATAATGGCTTCAAAATCGGTTTTTTCAAGAAGGGGACGATGATTTTCAAAGTGAACCGCTGCATTGTTGATTAGAATATCAATGGAGGATGTTATATTTTTAATTTTTGAATAAGCAGCTTGAATATCCTTTTCTTCAGTTACATTAGCTTTGAATAAGAGTATATCTTCATTATATTTTCTTTTCAGTTTCTTTAAATCATCACTCATAGTTCTATATAAGGCAAAAACGATGTTTCCATTTTCAAGAAATGTTTTAGTAAGAGCAAGACCTAAACCCCGGTTTACTCCTGTAATCAATATGTTTTCTTTCATGATTTATCTCCTTCGAGTTATTGATCTTATTTAACTGGTCAATATCATCTAGAGCTATTAATTTGAGAATTCTAGAGCATATTCAATAGCCCAAATACTTAGTGGCCGCATATATAGACTTGCTCGATAATTCCCAGTAATATCCCATGCTTCAGGTGTAC
>Ga0209636_10000459_pt1 | contig 39676 bp, 28 predicted proteins | sample DeeMarSWOR152_54_FD_187464 | JGI IMG/M metagenome (GOLD analysis project Ga0209636, IMG submission 187464) | Marine sediment microbial communities from White Oak River estuary, North Carolina - WOR-1-52-54 (SPAdes) (version 2) | ecosystem: Environmental > Aquatic > Marine > Intertidal zone >... | reverse complement strand
CTATCTGGAGAACGGTAATCCAGAAACGCCTGTAGAATATCTCTGCCAGATAGCCCATCTTCGGGCAGAAGCATTTAAGACAAAGAAACTTTAAAAAGGAGGCAAAATTGGAGACAAAAGAAAAAAACCGGAAAAAATACAAAAAACCACAAATAAATCAGGTCAATTTGGTAATCAAGGAAGCGGTGTTACAGGCTTGTAAGACAGGCCCAGGCGCAAGTGGACAGGGCGGTCAAAATTGTGATTTTGCAGCCTGCAAGAAATCAATTTATGGTTCATAGTCCTGGTAGATTTGTTTGTCCTTGAATCAATTATAATCAACCTTCTCTAATTTAGCTCTTAATGCTACGAATCCTGCAATAAATGATTATCTAAGGAATACTATGGCGAGGAAGGTCCTGCTTTGCTAAACGGGAAAGGCCTTTTAGAATTTACGATGGGTATAGCTGGGATTGGTATATCTTTTCTCTTCGATCAAAACCTACCTGATTTTGGAGTTGAAGATATAGATTATGAGTTCATCGCAGATATCAGACCTGAAACAAAGCTTCGAGTGCATAATAACAGTTTTCCTGAAACGAGAAGGGGAAAAAAGATATTTGATTCCGGCAGCACATGGGCCCTTTACCGTGATCAGAGAAAACATGTCTTGCAAAATTCTTCTTTTGATTCTGATCCACCTCCTAATCAACTCGTGATTTTAGAATCGGATTTTGAATCTGGCGACATTTATTTTAAGGATGAGCTCGATAAAAATTTCTTACCCGATCCATTAGGGTATCCTTTGAATCAGGTTTTGATGATAATCCTCCTTTCCCGTTCTAAAGGAGTAATGCTCCATGCCTGCGGGATAGATGATAGCGGCTATGGCTATCTTTTATTGGGTAATTCAGGTCATGGTAAGTCAACAATCGCCAGATTGTGGTCTGAGAATAAGGCGACAGTTCTTAACGATGACAGAATCATTGTAAGGGAAAAAAACGGAGAGTTCTTGATGTATGGGACACCATGGCCTGGCGATTTTAAGGAAGTATCATCTAAAGGGCTACCGATTCGGAAATTATTCTTTTTGCGTCATGATAAAAGGAATTCGGCAGTTCCCAAAGAGTGCGGAGAGGCTGTTTCGATGCTTTTAACTCGCTGTTTTCCTCCAATATGGGATAAAAAAGGGATGGAGTATACAATAGGTTTGTGCCATCGCCTAGTACTCAAGGTCCCATGCTACGAACTTAGCTTTGAACCTGACAGGAAAATCGTGGATTTTATAAGGAATATATAAATCAGTGAGAAAAATCGCTCATTTAAGAGATACCGATTTATTAGAATTAAGCAAAGACATCTTTAGAAGAGGCAAATCAGTTCGCTTCCAGGCGAGGGGCTGGAGCATGCGTCCCTTTATTAGGGACGGAGATTTCATAATAGTCAGTCCGATCGAAAATTCCCCCATAAGAGCGGGAGATGTCGTATTTTACTTAACAACCGAGAATAAGGTTATGGTTCATCGCGTTATTAGGAAACGAAAAAAAGATAAGGATAATAGAATCATAATGTTTATTAAAGGGGATGCTACGTTTAACTCTCCTGAAAAAGTTGAGATGCTAAATGTATTAGGTAAGGTAGTAGCAGTCGAAAGAAACGGGCGGAAAAAAAGACTGGATACAAAACTTTACAAGTTAACGGGTCTGCTCTATGCGGGAATATCTCCGTTTAGCCAATGGACTTATCCATTCTTAGGTAGGATTAAGAGGTATTTAAATAGTTAGAATTGTTGCAAAGCCCAATAATAAGAGATACCTGTTAAGATTTGCCGCAAGTATATTCAATCCTGATAAATGGAAAGCATTCGCTAATAAGGAAAAACGAGAAATCAACATAAGAGGAGAAGATAATTGAGCTGGAGAGAGGAAGACCGATTATTGCTTTACTGCTGCCGAAAAGATACTGACCGCAAAAACAGGAATAAAATAATTGAAATACAGAGAAGAAGCCTGGATTGGGAATATTTCTTACGAGAGGCGAGAGAAAACGGGATCTCGGCTGTAGTTTATTCCAAGCTGAATGAAATTAGGAAGGATTGTCCTTATATTCCTTCGTTCGTTTTTAAAAAATTGAAAAAGGTTTATTACTTGAATGCCACCCAGAATTCCCTGATTTTTGAGGAATTGGGAAAGGTGCTTGAGATATTATCCAAAGCCGGGCTTCAGGTAATAGTCCTTAAAGGTGCGGTATTAGCTGAAAAAATATACAGGAATTTAGCTTTGCGGCCGATGATGGATGTAGACCTTCTGGTAAAAAAAGAAGACCTGTTCTTTTTTGATAAACAGATGAAAATATTAGGGTACAGGCCCTCTGATATATCTGTTAATGATATTGATCTCACTTCGACATATTTGACTACGATCGATTATAGAAGTTTATCCCCGAATTCCCCCTCTTTTCATGTTCACTGGCATTTTGTTAATTCCACGATTCCTAATGAATCTTATATCAAAAATATCAAAATTGAGGACATCTGGCAGAATGCAGAAAACACCAAGATTGCCGGTGCAGAAACACTGGTGATGGCACCTCATCATCTTCTTATCCACCTTTCAGAACATGCTCTTAGAGTCACTCATTCTTTGAGCAAGCTTAGCCTTCTTTGCGACATAAGCGAGTCTGTGAATTTTTATCAGGGAAGATTGGATTGGGACCGGCTGATAGATGATAGTCTCAAGTTCAACCTTAGTCAGATGGTCTACATAAGCCTTTATTTTGCATCTAGATTTTTGGAAACAAAAATACCCGAATATGTTTTGCTAAAACTAAGACCAGAGCGGCTCAGTCTGGGTGAAAAAATCTTCATGAATTCTATTTCGAAAAATAAACGTTTTTCCGGTATGAGTTATTTGGTCCATTTATCAATGAACAAAGGATTTTTGAAAAAGATGATTTTTTTGGGAAGGACATTATTCCCACCCGCTCAATTTATGGCCCAGAAAAATTATATCCCCCGATCAAAATTGAGTTACATCCATTATATCCGACGAATAAATGAAGTTTTTTCTCGGCTGTTTAAAGCTCTGGGTTAAACCTATGTGTTAAGTTCTGAATTAAAGTACTGAATAATTGACCTGAAAGATAGAAACCAGTTATATACTTTTATTGAAAAATTTTTTTTTGCGTGCTACATTATGGAACACCATGAATAAAGAAAAAAGAAAATCCGTCCGGTCTCAATGTGTCCTTCCTGCAGAATTGATAAAAATAGAAGGCAAAGACCACTTAACCGTGAGAACAACAGCCCATGATCTCTCTGATGGGGGATTAAAGTTAACTATTAATTTTGATCTTGATCCAGGTTCTACCATGGACTTAAGGCTCTATGTCCCAGAAAAAAAATTATCAACCTTGCTCTCAGGAGAAATAATCCGGGTTAAAAGTAATGATAAAAAGCTGGAAGTAGGACTGAAGATAAAAGAGATAGATAGTCAATTAAAACATGAGATCCTCACTTGGGTTTTCCCTGGCTGGCTAAAAGAGAAAGAATAAGCGTGCCCAGGGCCGGACTCGAACCGGCACGTAGGCTAACCTACAAGGGATTTTAAGTCCCTTTGCATCTGCCGGTTCAATCCTGCACGGTTATTAATGTAGCTTGGGACCATTTTGGGACCATCTGTATGCAAAACGCCTCAAAATAACTCAAAGAAACTTAAAACACTTCAAAACATTATTTTTTGTATTATCAACAACATACTTTTTAATCTGTAATATTCCTCATATCAACCTTATGAAAGAGACATGATTCCCTATTCATACCGCAGAGAGTCCACGGGATTGGCTAAAGCAGCCCGGATAGACTGATAACTTACCGTCAGCAGGGCTATAAGCATGGCCAGGGCGCCGGCCATAAGGAACACCCAAATATCGATACGGGTCCGGTAGGCGAAATTCTGCAACCATTTATGCATGAAATAATAGGCCACTGGCCAGGCGATAACATTGGCCAGCAGTACCCTTTTGGTAAAATCCTGGGAAAGCATGACTATAATTCTGGAAACGGATGCCCCCAGAACCTTGCGGATACCGATCTCTTTGGTCCGCTGTCCAGCCGAAAAAGTGGCCAGCCCGAATAATCCCAGACAAGAAATAAAGATGGCAATAAACGTAAAGTACTGGAGTACCTTTCCCATCCTTTGTTCGGAGCGGTAAAATCCGTCAATATAGGAGTCAAGAAAAAAATTGGAAAAATCCTGTCCGGGCCGGAGTTCTTTCCATTTATCTTTTAAAAAATTCAAAGCCTCTGCGTTGGCCGCTGTATTGATTTTAATAGAGAGATAGCGAAACCAGGGAGGTGAAACCAGGAACACGAAAGGCTTTATTTCCTGACGCAGAGAGCGGTTGTGAAAGTCTTTGACGACTCCAATGATTCGCCCGTCTCTTTGGTTCCAGGAAAATCTTTTCCCAATGGGATCCTGCAGGCCCATGGCGAGGACTGCGGTCTCATTCACGATATACGCTTCTGTGGCGTCAGTGGCAAATTCCTTCTGAAACTGCCTGCCTGCGGCCATTTTCAATTTAAAAGTATCAAAGGTATCAAAATCCACCATGGCCAGACCCATGGAGATTCGCTGCCCCTTTTCCTTGCCTTCCCATTCCGCGGCAGATGTGCCAACTGCATAAGAAGCCAAGGGGAAACTGGAGGCGGTGACGTGGAGGATATTGGAGTTTTGCCGCAGCTCAGCTTTCAGCATCGCATAATCCTCTTCCAGGTTGTCGACAGGGACACAAATGACATCGGCTATATCGATACCTAACTCCCTATTGCGTATGTAGTTCAATTGGTTGTTAATGACGATTGTGCAGATTATGAGTGCTATGGACAGGGCAAACTGAAAGATGACCAATGCTTTTCTGAGACGGGGAGCACCCCCATGAACCTCTATATAGGAGATGCCTTTTAGAGTTTTTACCGGCTTAAAAGATGAAAGAAAAAACGCCGGATAGCTGCCTGCCAAGAGACCGGTCAGGATAGTAATCAAGATTAAACCCAATCCCATTTCCGGATAGCTTTGAATATCCAGAGAAATTTGTTTTCCGGATAGATGATTGAAAGCGGGGAGAACCAGGAGGACCGTGAACACGGCGAGTGCCAGCGAAGCCAATGTGAGAAAGAGGGTCTCGCTCAGGAGCTGGCGTATAATCTGCCAGCGCATGGCTCCCACTACTTTTTTAAGCCCGATCTCTTTGGCTCTTTGGGAGGAGCGGGCCGTAGTCAAATTTATGAAATTGATGCCGGCCAGCACCAGGTTGAAGAAGGCCACGAGACTGAATATATAAACATAGGCAATGGGTCCGGTACTGTTCAAGCCATAAAGGTAGATTTTTATGAAGGGTTGCAATTGCAGCTCAGATTGTGAGCCTCCCGGAGCATGCGTTTTTTCCAGGTTTTTGATTCTGCCGCTTAACGAAGAGAGTGACGCTTCTGCGTGCAGTTTAACATAGGAAAAATAACGGGAATAGGCCCAGTTATCCAAGTTGACTCCCAGTTCCTGTGCCAGGGATAGCGGCGCAAGGCAATCAAACTGAAGATGGGAGTTTCGGGGAATGTCGGCGATAATGCCCGTCACAGTAACAGCCTTACCTGCAAAAAATAGAGTTTTTCCTAAGGGATCTTCGTTTCCAAATATTTTTTCAGCCGATTCCTCAGTTAACAGGATGGAAGTGGGATTCGCAAGGCCGGTCTCTCGGTCACCTTTTATCAATGGGAATGAAAAAATTTTTAAAAAGGAGGGATCAATGATGCCGCCGTACAAAGAGAAATTCTTTTCGCCAAATTTTAATGTGAGGGTTTCCGGCCAGTATCTAGCAAAATCAATTACTTCGGGAGCCTGTGACTTTATGAGAGGCGCGACCGGGGCCGGAGTGGAGGCGGAATAGGAGATACCGCTGTCATATTGGTTCTTTTCAATGACCCGGTAGATATGTTTGCCATGTTCATGAAACCTGTCGTAACTGAGTTCATCCTGAACCCATAGAAGCAAAAGCATGCAACACGCCAGACCGATAGCGAGGCCGGATATATTGATGAAGGTGAAGATTTTATGCCTTTTGATGTTCCTCAGGCAGAGCTTAAAATTATGGATAAACATGATGACCTCCCAGTAAAAAAGATTGCGCAGAAAACCGGGGAAGAGATGGAGAATCTGTGCCCAGTACCAGATGGTGGCAAGCCAGAAGCCGCGGTTTTGATAAATCCAGTTAAACTGTTCTGTAAAATCTTCCATGGCACCGGACCGGATTTCGGGCAGAATTAATCTTTTAAGCAGAAAGGAGGCGATTCGTGGAGGTGAACGAAGAGGATTATTCATTTCTGTCTCCGATTTCTAAGGCCGGCATATAGTTCCAGACGGCATTATGGATCCTCTGGATTTCTTGCAGGGCCTCAAGGCCGTCCTTGGTGAGCTCATAGTAGATCTTTCTGCGGCCCCCCCGCTCAGGTGTGGGTGCGCCTTCATGAGTTCGTATATATCCGTTCTTCACGAGTCTCCCCAGGGGGGTATAGATGGATCCGAATTTCCAATTCAGCCCCGTGCGTCCATTTATAAACTGATTTATGGCGATCCCGTAGGCATTTTCCTTTAGCATCCATACAGCCGCTAAGATGATTTCCTCAGTTCTTGTCAATAAATTCATGCTGGCCTCCACTATATGTATACGGTTTTTGAATAAAGAAGGTTACCTATTTTTTCACAAACCGTAGATTAATTGAAAAAAGGGGATTTTATGAGAAATTTTTCACTTTACCTTGAGGCAGGTTTTACAGCTATTTTCGTTAATTCGACATATGTATTTTTTTTAATTTATAAAATCCTATGCGTTCAAACCGTTTAATTGATCTGGAAAAAATTTTTTCATTAGCCAGGCAAAGCGAAAAGCTTTCTCAAAAAACCAACCTATAACTGCTAATATCAATCCAAAAATGAATAAAGAGAATAACAAGCATCTCATGTTAATTGACTTAATGTTGATATAGCAAAGATAATAATTGAAATCAAAATATGATATAATAATTTCGGCTCTCTCAAGCCGGTCGGAGAGAGTTCCCACCTTATGGTTAACACCATAAACCCCCCTTTTGCTGACAAAGACCGGCACTTGTCAAGGCACGTGTGGGGACGAATTGGGGACATAAGCATGCCAAAACAGACCAAAACTGTCTGTTTACGCTTGTTTTCGTTCAGTTTGTCCTGGTTACGGTAATTTACTCAGTTCAAAGGCGTTAGAGGCAAAAAGAGTGCCGAGGGCCGGACTCGAACCGGCACGTAGGATAACCTACGAGGGATTTTAAGTCCCTTGCGTCTACCAATTCCGCCACCCCGGCAAATCTTTCCTGAATACTATGAGGCAGCTTTTTTCTATTTTCAGAATATAGATTATTTCACAGTTTTTTTCAATGGGGTCAGACCTTTCATACTTTTATTATTTATTAAAAATGATAAATTTCCTTAAGGATCTAACCTTTCAAACCCATATAATCTGGTAATAAGCATAGATCAAAATAGACCAAATTCTATAAACTCAATAAACTATAAAAGTTTGAAAGGTCTGACCCCAACTGAAATCAAATCATCAATGCTGTTGACTTGTCTCTGAGGAGTGATAAAATAATTCTACCCTTTTAATATAAAACGAAGTCCGATGCGCATCATATTATTCACCGGAAAGGGCGGAGTTGGCAAAACCACTTTATCTGCAGCCACAGCTCTTCTCTCGGCCAAAAGAGGCTATAAAACCCTTGTCATCTCAACAGATGCTGCCCACAGCCTCTCTGATTCTTTTGAAATCCAGCTCTCAAACCAGCCCAAGAGGATTGCTCCCCAGCTTTACGGTCAGGAGATAAACACCCTTGAGGAAATCGAGAAAAAATGGGGAGAAATTAAAAGCTATCTCGCTGAGCTTTTCGCCTCCCAGGGAATCGATACAATCGAAGCAGAAGAAATGAGTATCTTCCCTGGCATGGAAGAACTCTTCAGCTTGATGGAAATCCGGAATCACAACAAAAAATCAGATTACGATGTCATTATCATCGACTGTGCTCCTACTGGAGACACACTGAGGCTTTTGAGTGCACCTGAGATAACAGGTTGGTATCTCAAGCACATTTTCCCTATACAAAGAACAGCGGCCAAGGCTGTAAGACCTGTTGCCAGCAAAGTCCTCCCCTTCCCCTTTCCCAAAGATAGAGTCTTTGGAGCTATGAAGAGGCTTACTTCTCAATTAGCGGAGATGAAAGAAATCCTTGAAGACACCAAAAAGACGTCTATCCGCCTTGTGATCAATCCCGAAAAGATGGTCATTAAAGAGACTCAGAGATCATTTACTTTTTTTAGCCTTTTTGGTTATGCAGTAGACTTGATCATAGTCAACCGTATAATTCCTCCCGAAGTCCAGGATTTTTATTTCAAGAAGTGGATAACTATTCAAGCGACCTACAAACAGATGATCAAGGAATGCTTTGCTCCTGTTCCCATCCTTTCTTCGGAGCTTTTTTCTCAAGAAATTGTGGGAACTGATTTGCTATATAAGATGGCCAAAAAAATATACAACGAAAAAGATCCGACACAAATATTTTTTACCCAAAAACCGATTATCATTGAAAAGAAAGACGGAGGGTTTGATCTCTCTTTGAATCTTCCTTTTGTCCAAAAGAAAGATTTGAATCTTTTCCAGAAGGGTGAGGAGCTGCATATTAGAGTCGGAAGCTATAAGAGAAATATTCTCTTGCCTCATTCGCTTCTTAACCACTCTATAAAAAAAGCTAAGTTTGAAGAAGAAAGGCTGAGAATAAGCTTTCGCCAATAACACGGGGTCAGACTTGCAAAACTTGAATTATTTTTATTAATAGATCCAGCCAATAAAGAAAAACTCAAGTTTTGCAAGTCTGACCCCAAAAGAAAGGAGGTGAGGAGATGGCTGAAGGGAAAACAAGAGAGATAAAAATCATGATTCCAGAGGAACTCTTTTCACTTGCTATCCCTGAAAAGACAATTGACCACTTCTCCAAAGCAAGGAAGGAAATTCTTCTTGCTTTCCGCTCCATCATCGATGCCAGGATCGAAGCGCTGGAAAAAAGAGAAGGAAAGAGGGTTGCAAAAAAGAAAAAAATTAAGATTGAATAAATCGAAATCAAATCAGTTGACTTGAATATTGTTTAATATTAGAGTAATCATTATCTAATTACCTCTAAAGCTCAATAAAAATCATATGAATATTCAGACAGAGGACAGCTTCCGAATACTTCCAAAAAAATTGCTATCTTTCACTCTCGATTCTCTCAATCAGGTGGCCTATCTTTTTGTCAATCTCAAGATTGGCCCCAATGCTTTAAGTTTCATGGCTTTGGTATCAGGCATAGGAGCAGGTGTTCTGTTTTTTCTTAAACATCCATTCTGGGCTGGAATTGCGATCGTCATCTGCGGATTATTCGATATACTTGACGGAAAAGTTGCAGTGAATGCAAACCAGAAAAGCCTCTTCGGTGCCATATTTGATTCTGCATTGGACAGGTACTCTGAATTTTTCATCTATCTCGGGCTGGCAGCTTATTTCAGGAATCACTGGGCTCTCTGGTTAACATTTTGGACCATCCTCGGCTCAAGCATGGTAAGCTACACCAGAGCTCGGGCAGAGGGATTGGGAATAGAATGTAAGATAGGGATAATGCAGAGAGCTGAAAGAATACTTCTTCTTTTCCTTGCCGCAATGATAGGCTCTCTTTTCAATGTTTTTGACCCAGCAATGATCACAGCTCTGGCGATAATAGCGGTTTTCTCCAATATTACAGCGATTCAAAGAACGTTCTACGTTAAAAAAGTTGAAAAACAAGAGAAATTCAGAAGGGAAGTCCAGTAGAATGGGCAAAATTAGAGTGGCCATAATCGGGGTGGGCAATTGTGCGTCTGCTTTGATCCAGGGCGTACAATATTATAAAAATACCAAAGACACAGATTTTGTCCCCGGAATAATGCATGTTAACCTCGGAGGCTACCATATTCAAGACACTGAATTTGTTGCGGCTTTTGATATTGATAAAAACAAAGTAGGAAAAGATCTAAGCGAAGCTATTTTTACTCAGCCTAACAACACAACCAAATTTTCGAACGTTCCCCATATGAAAGTCAAAGTTGAGCGGGGCATGACTCATGATGGTCTCGGAAAATACCTTTCTCAAATCATAAAGAAAGCTCCTGGCTCTACGGCGGATGTAGTCAGTATCCTTAAAGAAGCCAAAACAGATGTAGTCATCAACTATCTCCCTGTTGGAAGCGAGGAAGCTACAAAATGGTACGTGGAGCAAGTATTAGAAGCGGGCTGTGCTTTTATTAACTGTATTCCAGTTTTCATTGCCAGCGAGAAATACTGGCAGAGAAGATTTGAAAGAAAGAACCTCCCTGTCATCGGCGACGACATAAAATCCCAGGTTGGTGCAACTATCCTCCATAGAACCCTGACCAATCTCTATCTTGACCGGGGAATGCCAGTAGATAGAACATACCAGCTTAACACAGGAGGAAACACAGATTTCCTTAATATGATGGAAAGGGAAAGACTTCATTCCAAGAAAATATCAAAAACAAATGCAGTTACTTCCCAGATAAGAGCAAGAGGGCTTGATATCGATGCCGATGATGTCCATGTTGGTCCGAGCGATTATGTTCCCTGGCAAAAAGATAACAAGCTTTGCTTCTTACGTATCGAGAGCCGCCACTTTGGCGACGTTCCAACTTATATTGATTGCAGGTTATCAGTCGAGGATTCACCAAACTCAGCGGGAGTGGTCATCGATGCTATAAGGTGCTGCAAACTGGCACTGGACAACGGATTATCAGGAGCACTCAGAGCTCCCTCCTCCTATTTCATGAAAACACCACCCATACAGCACACAGACACAGATGCCAAGAGACTCACTGAAATATTCATCAAAAAATACGGGAAAAAACAAGAAAAGCCAACAAAGAAGAAGAAAGGAAAGACACGATTAAAGAAAAGATAATATTTTTATTTTTGGGGCTTTTTCTTTTCTGCTGCATCCAGGCTAAGGCTACGGAAACGGGTGAAGTCCAAGGGAAGGTGCAGGATGAAGGCGGCGAAGTCCTGCCAGGAGTTGAGATAACTGCAAAAAGCCCGAGCCTGCAGGGTTTGAGAACGATCCTCTCTTCAAAAAACGGTGATTTTCGCTTTCCACTCCTTCCGGTGGGAATTTACACCCTGACTTTTAAGCTCCAAGGATTCGCGCCTCTCATCCAGGAAAATGTCATTGTCCGCCTGGGAAAAGTGACTGACTTGAACGTCACCATGAGTTTATCAGAAATAAGGGAGGAAATCGTTGTCGTTGCCGAAGCCCCGCTTATAGATAAAACCTCAACCGATACAAGCTTCCATCTTACCAGCGAAGACCTGGAAAGGATCCCTGCCCAGAACCGAACAGTGATCGATGCGGTCAAGATTACTCCAGGAGTTACCGGTGTGAGAGTCAACACGCGGAGGGGAAATGCCACGCAGGGTCAGCCAAGCTTCAGAGGTGAAGGAGAAGAAGGAAATAACTGGATCGTCGATGGTCTTTCCATCAGCGGAGTGAGGCTAAGAAACTCAGGAATGCATCTTAATTTTGATTCTATCGATGAGATCCAGGTTATATCAGACCCGTTCAGTCCAGAATTTGGCTCAGCTTACGGCGGTATCATCAACATGGTCACCAAAAGCGGAAGCAACGATCTAAAAGGTGAATTTTCTCTTGTTTTCATGAATAAAAATCTCCAGGCTAAGCGGCAAGAGCAGTTATCTGTGGTGAGCGAACCAGACTCCTTTTCCAACTACAACCTGTATTTCAACCTGGGAGGGCCGGTAATCAAAGACAAACTGTGGTTTTTCGTATCGAACAATTTCTTCACGGAGACAGAGCAGACAAGGGATGGTGAGGTGGATTATCTTTCTGTCCCTGGCGGCAGGAGAACGGTCCCGACCAACAATATCTTTGCCAAACTCACTTACGCTTTTAACAGCAACCACAGCCTTTCTTTGACGTCCATCTTCCATAAATCGCTCAGACAAAAAGGTGGAACAGGAATCCCGGATTTATTCGAAGAAAAAAATTTTTCTGACCTCATATTCCGGCTGAACTACAAGGGGATTATAAATAGCTCAACGTTCATCGAGGCAGGATTGGGGCATGTCAAAAGGGACTCTTTTATCCAGCCAACGGATAAAGACCTGGGGCCTGCTCAGTATTACGTCGAGGATTTAGCCCGAAACATCAATAATTCCTACGGGAATGTCAGAGATGACCAGAAAAGGCTGGACTTCAACGTAAAGCTTACAAAATACCTGGAGACAGAAAACTTTGGCCGACATGAGCTCATTCTTGGCTTTGAATATTATAGTTTCTCTTCTCATTTCGGTGTGGAGTTTACCGGAAGGGATGAAGACCTGTTTGCCGATAATGGTTTTGACACCGGTACAAAATACTATTTTAGCTCCTACAGGAGCGGGAGTGTGATGCCGTCTTCTTTTTATGAATACGGCGAGTTTGATTTTAGGAATTCGTCGCGGGGAATCGGGCTTTACTTCAAGGATAAAGTCACCTGGGGAAGATTCACGCTCATGGCAGGCTTTAAAAGCCAGACACAAGTCTGTCTTGACCACAATAAGGACAAACTCTGGTCGTGGAACTTGCGCGACTTTTTGTCACCCCGATTTTCTCTGGCCATAGATTTAACTGGCGATGGGATGAACATCTTGAAACTCGGCTGGGGAAGATTTTCTGACCTTATCACGACCATGCCGCTGGGCTTGCTGAGCTCCGGTGCCGGCCTAAAATTTCGCACATACACATGGCGGGGACTTTCGAATCCCTCAGAGAGCGAGCTTCACGATCCTTTAAACTGGTTGTTTGACCACGAGCAGGGAGCTCAGCCGTTTGAAATCGCGGATAGATTGAAGCCAAATTTTCTCACGCGCTTCCTCGTCGAATTTGATCGAAGACTGGGCCGGAATTGGGCACTGAAGGCGCGCTATGTCCGAACTAAAGCCGCGGAGCTTCTGGAAGTCCTGATGGTTCCTGATCTTAATCTTGATCCACCGTATAAATTTCTCTACGATAATTTCAAACCCAAGAAGAGGAATTATCAGGGCTTTGAAATCGAGCTCAACGGAAAAATCGGGACTAATTTCTTTCTGAGTGCGTCCTACTGTCATTCATCTGCAAAGGGAACCAACCCCGGCCAGACCGAAACTGGATCCTGGGATCAGGAAGAAGGGAGCACGCCTTATATCGGCCTTTATGGAAACCATATTTATATCCCCGACATTCCAGGATTGGAAGACGAAAAAGCGTACTGGGACCAGCAACTGGCCGGATTGGGAGGGAGGGGAATCAGTGATGAGGAAAATGAAAGTTGGTACGGAAAACTCCCCTATTCTGTTGATCATAATCTAAAAATCAACACCTTATTTATTGCTCCTTATGGGCTGGCCTTTTCTGCCGCCTTTGAATATATATCCGGGTACTACTGGGAAAGATTAGGTTATGTGCCTCTTTTCGGGGGTTACTATTCCTATCCAGAGGGAAGGGGAACAACAAAAACTCCTTCGCATTTTTACCTTGATTTAGGTTTGGAGAAGGAATTTCGGCTTCAAAGCATCGGTCTACCTCAGAGCATGGCCTTGGCCTTGAGGCTCGACATTTTCAACATCCTAAACTCCCAGGAGCCAATATCTTATGTCAAAGAGAATATTCCCATTTTTGGGGAAGTCTGGGCAAGGCAACACCCCCGTCAAGCACGATTGATGCTAAAGATCAAGTGGTAATAAAGGGGACAGGCTACTTTTTAATCAATTCCTTTTTATTCACATAATGTGGGCTTGATGAATCAAGCCCCTACAGAGGATAAATTATGTCCCCCAAGAATCATTTACCCGATACAAAATCGGGCTTGATGAATCAAGCCCCTACAAGAAAATCCCTACAATATTATTCGACGGTTACGCTTTTTGCCAGGTTCCTGGGCTGGTCAACATCTGCTCCCCTCATCGCCCCTATATAATAAGCAAAGAGCTGCAAGGGAAGTGTGGTTAGAAACGGAGTGAAAAGATGCTCTGTTGAGGGGACAGGAATGACTTCATCGACTCTTTCCCCAATCTCTTCATCATCTTCAGAGGCTACAGCCAGGATATATCCATTTCTTGTTTTGATTTCAGATATGTTGCTCAACATCTTATCATAAACCCTATCCCTGGGGACTACGGCCATCGTGGGCATGTTCTCGTCAATAAGGGCTATCGGGCCGTGCTTCATCTCCCCTCCTGGATAGGCTTCGGCATGAATATATGAAATCTCTTTCAGCTTGAGCGCTCCCTCCAGGGCGACAGGAAAATTGACTCCACGTCCTAAATAGAGGAAATGGGAAAAGGAGACAAACTTTGAAGCCAGACCTTCAATCGACTTAGACCGGTTGAGAATTTTCTCCATTTTATGAGGAATTCTTCGTAACTCTTCTATAAGTGCGAGACTTGCCTTTTCATCAATTCTTCCTTTTGTCTGGGCCAGATGCATTGCCAGCAGAGCCAAAGCTACTATCTGGGCAGAATAAGTCTTTGTGGCTGCAACCCCGATTTCTGGACCGGCATGGGTGTAGAGAACTCCATCTGTCTCTCTGGCAATCGAGGAATTCACCGTATTGCAGATGCTTAGAGTTAGAGGTTTCTGTTTCTTTATAATCCTTAGAGCAGCTAGAGAATCGGCGGTCTCTCCAGACTGGGAAATGACTATGACGAGGGCTTTTTTATCCAGAATGAAATCTCTGTAGCGGTATTCTGAAGCAAACTCGATATCCAGCGGAATACGGGCCATGGACTCGATGAGATATTTACCCACCAGACCAGCATGATAGGACGTTCCACAAGCAATAATCACAACTCTTTCCGTTTTTTTAAAAAGCTCCGGAGATATTCCTATCTCATCCAGGCATGCTTTTCCTGAATCAAGGGATATCCTTCCTTTAAGAGTGTCTCTTACAACCTGGGGCTGCTCGAATATCTCCTTGAGCATGAAGTGTTTATATCCGCTTTTCTCAGCCATAAGAGGGCTCCAGGAGAGATGGTCCACCTTTTTTTCCAGAACCTTCCCCTTAAAGTCGAAAAACTTCGCTCCCTTTGGCTCGATTACGGCCATCTCCCCGTCTTCGAGAAAAACAACTTTCTGGGTGTAGCTGAGCAGCGGATTTATATCAGAAGAGATAAAAAACTCTTTTTTGCCTAAACCGACAACAGCAGGTGGGCCAACCTTTGCCGCTACAATTTTTTCAGAGTCCTGTGATGATATAGCAGCTATAGCATAGGCACCATCGAGGTCTTGAACTGCCCTTTGAACAGCTTCTTCTAAGGAGCCCTTAAAATACTTTTCTATGAGGTGCGCGATGATTTCTGTATCGGTCTCGGTGCTAAACGTATGGCCCTCTTTTTTAAGCTTCTTCTTTAGAGCTAAATAGTTTTCGATAATTCCGTTGTGAACAACAACCACGGAACCAGTGCAATCCTGGTGAGGATGGGCGTTTTCTTCGCAGGGGCGGCCATGAGTTGCCCATCGAGTATGACCAATTCCATATATCCCGTCGAGCGGGGATTCGTCCAAGCTCTTTTCAAGCGCTACAATTTTTCCATGGACTCGCCTTATGTTTATTTGGTTTCCATCCACTACAGCTACCCCGGCTGAATCATAGCCTCTGTATTCGAGCCTCTTTAATCCCTCCACCAGGATTGGAACCACACTCTTAGGACCTATATAACCAATGATGCCGCACATTACTTGCCTTTTTTTCTTGGGTCCTTGCCCTGCCTTTCAACCTGCTTGCTTCGGGCCACAGCCAGCGATCCCGGTGCTACATTCTTGGTGATTGTTGAGCCCGCTCCTATGTAAGCCTTTTTGCCCACTTTTAAGGGAGCCACAAGTTCAGTTCCTGAACCGATAAAAACTCCTGCCTCGATAAAGGTCTTATATTTCTTTTTCCCGTCGTAATTACAGGTGATCGTCCCTGCTCCGACATTAACCTCTTCTTTCACCTCGCAATCTCCCAAATAGGTAAGATGCCCTGCTTTGGATTTCTTCCCGAATATTGTGTTTTTCATCTCGACAAAATTCCCGACCTTTGCTTTTGATTTAATAACCGTTTTGGGCCTGAAGTGGGTAAAGGGGCCCACTTGAGCTTCATCTTCTATGACACTCTCCTCAATCATGGTCGAGCTTAAAATCTTGACACGGTTACCTATCTTAGAATCAATAATGTGGACGAACGGGTAAAGTCGGCACTCGCTTCCGACCACAGATTTTCCTTCTATGATTACAGAAGAGTAGATTATGGTCTCCGGTCCTATTTTAACATCGAGGTCGATCCAGGTTGTGCCGGGATCATAAACAGTTACTCCCTTCTCTGTAAGGGCTTTTATTTTTCTATCCCGAAGATCCCCTATCGCCTTAGCCAGCTCATACCTGCTGTTTACTCCTATAAGATCCCCGGTGTTCCTTGTCTTATGAACGCCAATCTTTTTCCCCGCTTGAGATAGTATCTCAGTGACATCTGTAAGATAATATTCACCTTTTTTGTTTTTATTCGATACCTTGGGCAATGCTTCAAGGAGGTCTTTTATTTTAAAAACATAAACTCCAGCGTTTATTTCTTTTATCCTCCGCTGAGACGCTGTAGCTTCTCTCTCCTCAATAACCTTAATTTTATCCCCAACTTGGACAATACGCCCAAAACCCGACGGGTCTTCTAGCTCAGCGCTTAAAAATGTCAGGGAGTTTCTTTCTTTACGGTGAAGAGCCAACAAGGGACGCAGCGTTTCAGGCGTCATCAGGGGTAAATCACCGTTTATAATGAGAACATCCTTATCTTTTCCTCTATTCAATGCATCTTTTGCTGCCCGGACAGCATGAGCTGTTCCCAGTTGCTTTTGCTGGTTTATAAATTCGACTTTGCCGGAAGGAGCTTCTTTAATAACACCTTCCTTCTGACTTCCTACGACCACGTAGACTTTCTCTGGTCTGAGCTTGAAAGCACAATCCAACACCAAGCTGAGCATAGATTTCCCCAACATAGGGAGGAGAACCTTTATTGTTCCTGATTTAAATCTGGTTCCCTTGCCCGCAGCTAAAATCAGAGCAAAAAAGCCTTTTCTCATACCATTCTGGTGATCAATTTAAATTTTTTGTCCTCCCAAAGAGACTCAAAATCTTTCTCATTCCGGGCCAATATGCTGAAATATTTATCGAGCTGAATGGCCTTTTTTAAATGCTCTAGGCACTTTTCATTATCGCCCTTCAAGCAATGGATATCGGCCATTAAGTAGAGGATTTTGCCCTCCTTAGGTTTCATCTCTCGAGCTTTTTCTAACAGCTTTAGCGCTTCCTCATAATGTCCATGATTAGTTTTGAAAACTCCGTAATGGTAAAAATCATCAAATGTTTTCAACTGAACTTCTTCTTTGCTCTGCCGTGTCTCACAAACATTGAGGTAGATTTGAACTCTATCAATAAGTTCTCTTTCAGAACCATGTTTATCTAAAAAAGCCTTAAACAATTCGTCTGCTTTCTTATAGTCTCCTTTGTGAAAGGACTTCATGGCCTGACTATAAGCAGATAGAGCCTTCTCATACTCATCCTTTTTGATTTTATCTTTTTCTTTTGTCACTTTTTACCTTTCTCGTATATGTTTAAGTTCTGATTTTACAAATTCTATCTCAGAATAAAAGCATTGACAAGAAAAAGTTAAAGAGCTTTTGGGAAATATCCTCGCTCCCATCGGGGTCAGACTTTATCGGCAGATGATGTCTACATGACAAGATGTAGCCCAATCCTCAAAATGATGACAAAGTCTGACCCCGAGAGAAGAGCGAAGCCTTGATCGAAGTTGCTTTTGCCTCGCTGGGGCAAAAGCAACGTGTTTTTTAGCCATATTTCCTGAGCCGTTCTTCAATGGTCGCTGCGGCTATTTCCCAAAATCTAAACCTTAATAGTTAATTATCACAGGTTTGGAGATGTTCCCGGCGAGGAATCCCGTTATATTCCCCTTATATATGGGTCCAGAATTCGGGATTGTCCAAAAGAAAACGAATAGCCTTCAGATGAAGACTATGACCTGCCCTCTGTGCTTTGAAATGCCCGATCAAAGGGGAACCCATCAGGGAAAGATCACCTATTAAATCCAAAATTTTATGACGGACAAATTCATCTGGATACCGTAAAGGCCCGTTTATAACACTTTTTTCGTCAAGAACAACAGCATTATCCAGTGACCCACCAGCGGCTAATCCCTGAGCTCTAAGAGCAGGTACATCCTTTAAAAATCCGAAAGTCCGGGCAGGCGCAATTTCTTTCATAAAATTTTCTAGATTCAGGGATAAACTTAGCTCCTGTTTCTGGATGGCTGGATGATCATATTCGATAGAGTAGGTTATTTTAAAATCTGAATCCGGGGAAAATGAAAAAGCAGCATCCTTTTCATCGAGGGAAAAAGGCTTGGCAATTTTAATAGATTTTTTACTTCCAGGAAGAGACATTACTCCAGCATTAAGGATAGCCTGGACAAAAGGAGAGGCACTTCCGTCCATGATAGGAATCTCATCCCCGTTTATTTCTATAATCAAGCTGTCAATGCCAGACATATAAAGAACAGCCAGCAAATGTTCAAGAGTCTGAATTTTACATTTTTCAGAAACAAGATAGGTTGAGCTTTTAGTCTCTATTTTTCTAGGATCGAGAGCTAGCTCTAAATTGTCGAGGTCGGTTCGTCGAAAGGTGATCTCCCCCGAGCGGGAGGGTTTCAAGAAAAGATCCACATTCTTTCCAGAATGTATTCCAACTCCTGAAAGATGAATCTCTTTTTGGATAGTGTTCTTTGATATCATATCGAGGTCATCTCGAGGGCGCGAAGATATCGCCTTTCATAAATGCTTTCCCTCTGAATTTCATTATGATTTTAGCAATTTAGCGTCAGGTGTTCAAAACTTTTATTATCTTTCTAATAAAGAGGACAGGCTACTTTTTTTGCTTTGGCCATCGTAAAATGGATGTAAAATGGGGCCTGGCCCCATTTTTAGTCCATTTTAAGTCGGTGGGTTTGATAAATCAAACCCCTACAAAATATTTATAAAAGTAGCCTGTCCCCTTTTATATATTACACCAGTATGATAGAATCAGGCGCATGAAATCGCAGCTGGAAGATGTATTGAATAAAGTCCATCAGGGAAAGCTCTCCCCTAAAGAAGCCCTCTCTGTCCTAAAAGATTTTCCCTATCAAGACTTAAGCTTCGCCAAAATCGACCACCATCGGGAGCTAAGAAAAGGCTTTCCTGAGATAATCTACGGTCTGGGAAAGACAGATGAGCAGATATTAAAAATCGCCCAGGAAATTATCAAAAAAGGGAGCAATCTGCTTATCACCAAAGTAGGACCAGAAGTTTTCGAGAGTTTAAAGAAAAAAATACCGGGAGCACACCACAATTCTCTGGCTAAGGTTATCTATCTCAAGCAGCAAAAGCCTATTCCTGGAAAAGGGAGAATTGCTGTCATAACAGCCGGGACTTCGGATATTCCGGTTGCAGAGGAAGCTGCTGTGACCTGCGATATCTTGGGTAATGAAACAGATAAAATATACGATGTTGGCGTAGCCGGCCTTCACCGTTTTTTTGGCGAGTATCAGAAAATAAAAAAGGCAAGGGTCATCATAACCGTCGCTGGCATGGAAGGAGCCCTTCCCAGCGTAGTAGCTGGAATTGTCAATATTCCGATCATAGCTGTACCGACAAGTGTCGGCTATGGGGCAAGCATGAAGGGATTAGCCGCTCTCCTGGCAATGCTCAATTCTTGCTCCGGTGGAGTGGGGGTGGTTAATATTGACAACGGCTTTGGCGCGGGATACCTGGCAAGCCTTATAAATCACCTTTAATCGGGTCGAACTTTAAAAGTAAAACACAAATCCATTTTCATTTGGATTCGACATTTAACCAATTTTTGTTTTTAACTTTACGATTTCCTTGAATTTTTTATAAAACCTTAATTTATAAGTACTTAGGCACTTGACAATAGGGCATCTCCTCCCTATATTTACTTGTAGTCAAATTTTATCCATTAAACTATAACCCATGGAAATAGTTGACCAAATTAGGCAAACTGCGAGCATCGTAGAAATTGCGTCGCAGTATACAACCTTAAGAAGACGCGGGAATAAACATGTAGGACTCTGCCCTTTCCACTCAGAAAAAGCTCCCTCTTTCACCGTTGATAACGAAAAGCAGCTCTTTCATTGTTTCGGCTGCGGAGCTGGAGGAGATATTTTCACTCTGGTTATGGAAAGAGAAAACCTAAGCTTCCCTGAAGCATTGAAATATCTGGCTGAAAAATACAATATTCCCCTGCCCAAGAGAAGAGAATTCTCTCCCCAACTCCAAAAATTAGAAGAGAAATTATTCAAAATAAACGAAAACACTCTTGCTTTTTTTAAGAAAAACCTGTTTGCAACCAAAGAAGGCGAGAAAGCCCTTGAGTATCTCAAAAAGAGAGATATTTCTGAAGAAACCATCCAGAAACTGAAGATCGGCTATGCCTTGAATTCATGGGATTCCCTGCTTTCCTTTTTCAAAGAAAAAAAAGTCCCTCCAAAACTTCTTGAACAAGCTGGATTGGTCCTCTACAACCAAAAAAAAGACAGTTACTATGACCGCTTCAGAGGAAGGATCATTTTCCCCATATTTAGCCTCACCGGAAAGGTTGTCGCCTTCGGAGGAAGAACAATTTTTAATGCAGAGCCGAAATACCTCAATTCCCCCGATACCCCTGTATATTCAAAAGGAAAAATTCTTTATGGGTTGAACTTCAGCAAAGAATCCGTTCGGGAAACAGGCGAGGTTATCATTGTCGAAGGCTATACAGATTTTGTCTCCCTATACCAAGCAGGCATAACCAACAGTGCCGCCTCCCTGGGAACAAGTTTGACTTCTCAACAGGTCTCTCTGCCCTTGCGTTTTGCACCAAGAATGATAGTCAGTTATGACGGTGATGCTGCGGGCAAAAAGGCAGCTTGTCGCGCCGTTTCTCTTTGTTTTGAAAAGGGTGTTCAAGTTAAAATTCTGACTTTACCCCCAGGAATCGACCCTGATAATCTTATCAAGAAATCAGGCTTAAGCGAGTTTAAGAACCTTATTCAAAAGAGCACACCAGGACTTAAGTTCTTAATAGATTCCCTTTTAGAGGAGTGGAGTAAAGATATTCCTGAAGAGAAGACAAAAATTGTAAGGAATGCTGTGGATGAAATCGCAAAGATGCCTGACCCTATTGTTCGCAGTGAATATTTGAAGCAAGCAAGCGAATACCTATCTGTCGACGAGCAAGACTTGCGCAGGATAATCCAGCAGAAATCATCAGAGGAGAAAAGCGAGGAGGAAGAGACTATTCTGAATGCCGAAAAAAGACTCCTTCAGATACTTTTAGGAGATAAAAATATAGCATCTTATGTATTTCCAGAAATGAAGGAGGAGTATTTTCAGGGCCTGAAGACCGCGCCCATCTTCGCAGCTCTAGCAAAATGTTCAAAGAGCGGGAAAGAACCAGACTTTAACGAATTAAGGGAGAAAATAGACTCTTCTCTTGAAAGCTCTCTCTCCAAAGCTCTGATGCTGGAGAAAGAACAAGCAGCAACCGTCGAGGAAGCCTTTGAATGCCTTAATGCTTTAAGGCAATTCTCTCTTGAAAACCGCAAAAAAGAACTGAAATCTGAAATCATAAGCCTGGAAAAAAAGGGCGATAAGGAAAAACTTCGTTCCCTCCTTATACAGAGACAAGATATAATAAACCAGTTATCATCGTTATCGAAACGAAACTATCAAAATTTAAGTTATAATAATCGCGATATTTCGGCGAAGGGAAGTAATTAACATTGACTCAAGAAAATAACACTCAAAAAGAAGGGATTAGCCAGCTCATTTCCAAAGGAAAGAAGCAAGGCTTTCTACTTTTTGAGGAGATAGACAAAACCTTCCATGATGATGATATCGAATCGGAAGGAGACTTTAAAAAGTTTCTCAATTCTATGGACGATTATGGGATCAAAGTCATCGGCACAAAAAAGAGAGCAGCTCCTCCCAAAAGAAGAAAGAGTGACTTAGTCTCTCTTCACGGTTTGGAGCGAACAACGGATCCTGTTAAGCTCTATCTTAGAGAGATGGGGAATATTTCGCTCCTTACTCGAGAGGGAGAAATTGCCATAGCCAGGGAAATAGAGAGGGGCGAAAAAACTATTCTCAAGGCCCTCTCTAAAACACGGCTTGTCTTGAATGAAATCCTCTCTCTTGAAGAGAATATAAAGGAAGATTCTTACTACATCCAGGAAATATTCGATCTCAGTGAAGATGATCTCGCAGAAGGGAAACTTGAGGCAAAGAAGAAGGAAATAATAGCTAAAATCAGGAAGATCGAGGAACTCAGCGTTCAACTGGATAGCATACCTGCAAAAAAGAAAAATATCTTTATGCGGGGACGCCTGATCGTTGAAATGAGCCGCCTCATCAGGGAGCTTAACATCCGTTCGTCTCTCAGAGAAATAATCATCGAGAATCTTCGCGAAAAGTTAAAAGTCATCAACGAGTTAGAAGAAACAAGGGAAGAATTGAATCTTTCGCTTGGCCGAGTGAAAAGCAAAAAACAAGAAGCTCTTCTAAAAGATAAAATCAAGGAAATCAACAAATTCCTGAGAACATACCAGAAGGATATCGGCCTCAATACCCAGGCTTTAAGAAAAACACTGCGGGAGATCGCCACAGGAAAGAAAATCAGCGATCAAGCTAAAAAAGAGCTGGTTGCTGCTAATTTAAGGCTTGTGGTCTCTATTGCCAAGAAGTATAGCAACCGAGGACTCCAATTTCTTGACCTCATTCAAGAAGGAAATATGGGTCTAATGAAGGCTGTGGATAAATTTGAATACCGAAGAGGCTATAAATTTTCAACTTATGCAACTTGGTGGATAAGACAAGCCATAACGCGGGCAATCGCTGACCAGGCCCGGACAATAAGAATTCCAGTCCATATGATTGAAACCATAAACAAATTGATAAGAGTCTCAAGAAGCCTTGTCCAGGAAATAGGGCGAGAACCCACCAGCGAAGAGATAGCGAAAAAGATGGACATGTCGGTCCACAAGATAAGAAAAATCATTAAAATCGCCCAGGAGCCTATCTCACTCGAGACACCTATCGGAGAAGAAGAGGACAGCCATCTGGGTGATTTTATCGAAGATAAGGTAATTCCTTCACCTCCTGAAACGGTCATAAACATCAATTTAAGAGAGCAGATTGGGGAAGCCTTAAAATCTCTAACAGAAAGAGAAGCAAAGGTCTTAAAAATGAGATTCGGTTTAGGAGACGGTAATGAGCATACCTTGGAGGAGGTCGGTCAGCAATTCAAGGTGACTCGTGAAAGAATCAGGCAGATCGAGGCTAAAGCTTTAAGGAAATTAAAACATCCAAGCCGCAGCCGGAAGCTGAAGTCATTTACCGACGATAATTAAAATAAAAGATATTATTCATATCCTTGGGGTGTGATTCGTCAAATCCACATCCCTACAAATTGACTTGATTTTTGATATTTGCTATAAGAAACGAAGGGCCTATAGCTCAGCGGTAGAGCCTCCGGCTCATAACCGGCAGGTCCCAGGTTCGAATCCTGGTAGGCCCATTTTCCTCCAGAGGAAAAAATGTGGAAATTGAATTTGAAAAACTGATTAACCTTCAGAAGCTTGACAAAGAAATAACGGATATCTCTGTTTTCCTCGAAAATATCCCCTCCAAGATCGAAGAAATCAACAAAAAGATAGAAGAAAGCTCCCAAATTATCACTCTGGCCAAAGAAAAAATGGACCAGAATCAGAAGAAAAGAAGAGATCTGGAAGCTGAGGTTAAAGATGTTAAAGAACAAATATCAAAGTATAATCGCCAGCTAAATGAAGTCAAAACAAACAGAGAATACAGCTCTCTTCTCAAAGAAATAGAAGAAGCCAAACAGAAGATCAATGATATGGAAGAAGAGATAATCAGCGACATGCTCTTGGCTGACGATATCGAGGAAGAAATCAAAACTGCAAGACAAAAACACACTGAGGCGGAAGAGAAGCTCTTGAAAGAAAAAGAAGTCCTCCAACAGGAGAAAAATAAATTCGAAACAAAGAGGGATAAGTTAAACCTAGAAAAAGAAAAGCTCGTGCCAAAAATCCCCTCTGACCAGGTAAACCTCTATCTGAAAATATATAAAAAAAATAGTGGAATTGCTCTTTCTCCCGTAAGCGAAGAGTTTTGTTCTCTGTGTCATATGCGCATCAGACCCCAGGTGATAAATGAGCTGAAAGGAAAAGAAAAGATTATTCTCTGTGAAAATTGTGGCAGGATATTGTATTTCGTTACAAAATAAGGTTGAATTAAAACTCTTTTCTGGGACCCAATTTAATCGTCTCTGTACATAGCGTCGATGACGCCTCTATATTTCTCCTCGACAATATTTCTTTTTACTTTATAGGTTGGGGTCATCTCTCCTTTATCTATCTCAAAATCCCTATCCAGAAGACTAATCTTTTTTATCTTCTCGTAAGATGCAAGGGACGGTGTAGCCCGGTCAATTTCTCCTTCCATAAAATTTAGAACTTTATCATTCTTGACCAAGTCACCGAGCGTTTCATAAGTAATATTGTTAAACTTTGCATATTTTTCCAATTTTTCGAAATTTGGTACGACCAAGGCAGAAACAAACTTTCTTCTATCCCCGATGGCTAACACGTTCTCTATATAAGGATTGGTCTTTAAAAGGTTTTCAATCGGCTGAGGAGCGACGTTCTTACCCCCCGCAGTCACTATGAGATCTTTTTTCCTGTCTGTAATCACCAAAAAGCCATCCTCATCCAAATGGCCTATATCCCCTGTCTTAAACCATTCTCCTTCGAAGACTTCTTTGGTCTCTTCATCTTTCTTGTAATACCCCTTCATTATGTTTGGACCCTTGGCTAGGATTTCTCCGTCCTCAGCAAACTTTACTATAACTCCGGGAATTGGAGGTCCTACTGTCCCAAATTTCAACTTATCAAACGTATTCACTGAAATAACCGGAGATGTCTCAGTCAGGCCGTATCCTTCCATGATGACTATGCCCAGAGCATAGAAGAATTCACCTATATCCTTTGATAAAGGTGCAGCGCCCGAGACAAAAAACCTGACCCTCCCCCCTGTTTTCGCAATAATCTTGGAATAGACAAGTTTGTGAGCAAGCTTTCTTTTAAAGCGGAGCATCCCTGATATAGGTTTATTTTCGAGTTCCCTGCTCGCATACTTTCTGCCAACTTTTACTGCCCAGAAAAAGATTTTTTGTTTCAAGGCCGAGCTGGCCAGGACGTTATCTATAACCCTCGAATAAAACTTCTCCAATACGCGTGGAGCAACGGCCATTACATGAGGCCTTATCTCCTGGAGGTTTTGAGCTACGGTATCAAAACCCTCGGCATAACCTATCGAGCAGCCTTTGTAGAGGAAGGTAAAAGTAACCATTCTTTCAAAACTATGAGACAAGGGCAACAGCGATAATCCCGTATCTTTATCCGAAAAAGGAAGAATAGGTGCGCAGGCCTTGACATTGCTGACAAAATTGCCGTGAGTGAGTATGACTCCCTTAGGAAGTCCAGTCGTCCCGGAAGTATAGATAATAGTAGCTTCATCTTCAGGCTTGATTTCTAAGGCCGTTTTTTCAAAGAGCTCGGGATTTTCCTGGTCCACCTTCTTACCTTTTTCCAGAACCTGGTCAAAAGTCAGGACTCCTTCAGGGGCTTCTGATTCGAAGGTTATGAAATGTGTTACCTTTGTCAGGTCATTCTTTATAGCCTTTACCTTTTCCCAGAGCTCTTGGTTTGAGCATATAACGATTTTAGCGTCAGAATCATCGATAATATACTTGATCTGCTCTGGAGCCAAGGTGGTATAAATGGGAACAGTTATTCCGCCCAGGCACAAATTCGCGAAATCTGAAATGACCCACATTGGTCTATTCTCAGAAAGGATGATAAGTTTATCCCCCGCCCCAAGCCCTAAATCTTTGAGCCCCAGAGAGAAGTATTTAACTCTATCAGCAAACTCTGCAGTAGAAATGGGCACGTACTTTCCTTCTTTTTTAGAGAGCAGCAAACCATCTTTTGGATAGGATTTTACCATATTGAAAAAAAGCTGACTGAGTGTCTCAACCATGACTCCCTCCTTATTTTTCGAGTGAGTCAATTTTAAAGAATAAGAGATACGCCTGTCAAGCATTCTTTTTGCGGGGTAAGCATCTTTTTTTCCGGGGTAGAAAAAGTGTTTGGGGATGGATGAAGCGACCATTGAAGGTTTAGCCTTCCCGAATCTTCCATCGAGGGCAACCGATGAAATCGGTCGCCGAGTATGTTTGAGCATACTCAGATAACACAGATGAAACACGTATGGGTAAAGATAAACGATTCTCCAAAATAACTGACATGCGCAGTTACGCAGGCGCCGAGATGGACGGTGAGGGAACGGCGTGAAAAACCTGAACGGGAGCGAAGCCATTCCCAAATACATGTTCTTAGTATCTTACCCCGGAAAAAAAGATGCTTTCTTTTGCGGGGATAAGGTTTATCTGTAAAGAAAATTGTAAGGGCTTGATTTGCCATGCTCACATCTTTGCCACCCAAATAAACTAGTGGATTTGATGAACCAAACTTCCACCACAGAAAAATAAAACAAAAAAATTATATTGTCCCCTTATTAAAGAAGAAAAAGTAGCCTGTCCCTTTTATTATTACAATCCCCTTTTGATAAATAAACTATTTATAAAACATCCAAAGGCGGGCTTGATAAATCAAATCCCTACATGAATCAAACCCTTACAGTTTATGTTTCTTTGACTGTGGCCATTGAGACAACTCTGTCGCCTTTTTCAAGATTAATTATTTTTACTCCTTGAGTTGCTCTTCCTGAAGGCCTCACCTGTCCTGTCTTTATCCGAATCACCTTTCCAACCTGTGTGATCAAGAGCAATTCTTCCTCCGAAATCCCGACCATCCCTATGGCTTTTCCTATTCTGGTGTTAACTATGAGATTGATGACGCCCTTCCCTCCTCTCCGGTGGCGGGGATAGAGGTTGATATCGGTCTTTTTCCCCCGGCCCTTTTCACTTGCAGTGAAGACATATTCATCCTTATCCCCTACAACAATCATTCCAATAATCTCATCTTTAGGTCTCAGGGAGATTGCTTTTACACCGGCGGCTTGACGTCCCATCGGTCTTACTTCGCTCTCTTTGAACCTGATGGCTTTCCCCAGCTTTGTCCCGATTAAAATATCCCTTTGGCCATCGGTTAACTTTGCCGTAAGCAATTCACTTTTGCGGTCGAGACCGATGGCGATAATTCCCCCTCGGCGGATGTTTCGGAAGTCGCTCAATTTTGATTTTTTCATCCGTCCTTTCGAGGTTATCATCACCACATACCGATCGCCAGAAAAATCTCTCACGGCAACAACAGAACGAACTTTCTCTTCTGGGCTTAACTGGAGGAGATTCTTGATGGATTTTCCTCGGCCAGAAACACCCACATCTGGTATTTCCAAAGCTTTCTTCCAGTAGAGGCGCCCTTTGTTAGTGAAAAATAAAAGATAGCTGTGGGTGGAGGAAACAAAGAGGTCCTGAACCACATCTTCAGGCTTCATACTGATACCTCTTTTCCCCTTCCCTCCTCGACTCTGGAAATGGTAGTAGCTAAGAGAAGTGCGCTTAACATAGCCGGACGAGGTGTAGGTGATGGCGACATCTTCCTCTTTTATTAAATCTTCTGGCCTGAGCTCAGTGATTTCCTTCTTCTTGATCTCTGTTTTCCTCTCATCCTGATAATCCTCTTTTATTTGTTTCAGCTCATCCACGATGATATCCAGAATAAGCTCTTCACTGCCTAAAATTTTCTTCAATTTTGAGATTGTTTTTTTCAACTCCCTGTATTCTCTCTGAATCTTCTCTCTTTCCAGTCGAGTCAGTTTTTGTAACTGTAAATCCAGGATGGCCTGAGCCTGAGTCTTGGTCAGATGAAAATTGGTGATGAGACCGTTCCTTGCCGCATCGACCGTTCGAGAAGAACGGATAAGGCTTATGATTTCGTCCAGATTATCAAGGGCAATAGTCAGTCCTTCCAGAATATGAGCCCTTAACTCTGCCCTTTTCAGTTCATAGCGCGTTCGGCGTCGAACCACATCCTGGCGATGGGAAACAAAGTAGCGCATCATCTCAAGAAGAGTGAGCATCTTGGGCTGTTTCTCGACTATCGCCAGCATAATAATTCCGTAAGAGGTTTGAAGAGATGTGTGCTTGTAGAGGTTATTCAGAATAATCTCAGGAAGCTCTCCTTTTTTTATCTCGATCACGACCCGCATGCCTTCCCTATCCGATTCATCCCTTATATCTGCAATCCCCTCGATTTTCTTACTATTCACTAGGTCGGCTATGCTTTCCAGAAGCCTTGACTTGTTCACTTGATAGGGAATTTCAGTTACGACGATTCTGTCTCGCTCATTCTTTCTGCCTCTCTCAATCATGGCTCTGGCCCTTAGGCTAATAATTCCCCTTCCTGTCCTGTAAGCATCCTTTATTCCTTGCAGGCCGAAGATATATCCTCCAGTGGGGAAATCCGGGCCAGGAACAAACTTCATGATATCTTCCAAGCTGGCTTTGGGATTTCGGACAAAATAAATTATGCCCTCTACGACCTCATTCAGATTATGAGGAGGGATGTTTGTGGCCATCCCGACAGCAATCCCTGAACCTCCGTTGACCAGAAGATTGGGAAATTTCGCAGGAAGAACTTCAGGCATCTGGAGGCTTCCATCATAGTTGGGGACAAAGTTGACTGTATTCTTTTCAATATCCGCCAGAAGTTCCTGGGTAATTTTTTTCATTCTGACTTCGGTATACCTCATGGCTGCAGGAGGATCTCCATCTATGGAACCAAAATTGCCCTGACCATCTACTAAGGGATAGCGGAGACTAAAATCCTGAGCCATGCGAACCACAGTATCATAGACAGCGCCCTCACCATGAGGATGGTACTTTCCAATGACATCTCCCACGATACGGGCAGATTTTTTGTAGGACTTGTTCCAGGCGGTTCCGGTTTCATACATGGAATAAAGGGCGCGGCGGTGGACAGGCTTAAGCCCATCCTTTATATCTGGGATGGCTCGACCTATGATCACGCTCATCGCATAATCAAGGTAAGACCGCTTCATCTCCATCTCGAGACTGACATCAGCAGACTTATCGCTCATTCATTCTCCTTTCTGCGGGTAGAAATTTCCCCCACTTTTCCTCTAAATATCCAGGTTCTGGGCCTCAAGAGCATTCTCTTCGATAAATTTCCTCCGAGACTCAACCTCTTCTCCCATGAGGATAGTAAAAACTTCTTCTGCCTCTACTGCATCCTGAATTGAGACTTTAAGCAGATATCTTTCCTCTGGATCCATGGTTGTCTCCCACAGCTGGTGAGGGGTCATCTCGCCTAATCCTTTGTATCTCTGGATAACAACACCCTTTTTTCCCTTCTGGAAGAGGAAATCGAGAAGCTTTGCTTCGCTTTCGACCTTTACTTTTTCGCTGTCGCTTAAAACCTGAAAAGGAGGTCTAAAGCTTTCTAATTCTTTGTGTATTTTACAGAGGTTTCGGTATTCAGCTGATGTGATTAAATCAGAGTTAACCTTGCAAGAAACATTCATGCCGTTGATTTGAAAATTGACTGCTAGTTCGTGGAGCCCATGCTCCTCATCCAAGCTTAAAACTGAGGCTATGCCTTTCTCTGTGAGAAGGGTTTGGATTTCCTTTAAATGACTCTTCTTGCATAGATAATCTGTATCTTCAACTCCGCTGCTAAGAAGAATATCGATCAAGAAGAACGGATAGTTTTTTCTCTCGAGCAGCTGGATAAAATTCTTTTTGGCAATTATTCTATGGAGGAATTGTCTGAATTTTTCGCCGCTAATATACTCTTTTTGCCTACTCACTTTGACTTTGAATTCCTCTGAAATTTTCTTGATTATGTATTTTTCATAAGACCGCTCATCTCTTAAATACTGAGCTGATTTTCCTTTCGTTATCTTATACAAGGGGGGCTGGGCAATATAGAGATGGCCGTTTTCAATAAGTTGGGGCATTTGTCGGTAAAAGAAAGTCATAAGAAGAGTTCTTATATGGGAACCGTCTACATCAGCGTCTGTCATAATAATGACTTTATGATAGCGCAGTTTTTCCAGGTTGAAATCTGCCTGCTCAACCCCGGTTCCCAGAGCTGAAATAATTATCCCTATCTCTTCACTCTTAAGAATTTTATCAAACTTTGCTTTCTCAACATTGAGGATTTTTCCCTTAAGAGGAAGGATGGCCTGATGGCGGCGATCCCGGGCCTGCTTGGCTGAGCCTCCAGCCGAATCTCCCTCCACGATGAAGATCTCGCTTAGAGCAGGATCTTTTTCCTGGCAATCAGCCAGTTTCCCGGGGAGCGAAGTTGACTCTAAAACCCCTTTACGACGAGCCAGGTCTCTTGCTTTTCGAGCAGCCTCCCTTGCTCTTGCCGCTTCTAAAATCTTCAGGACAACTTTCCTTGCTACAGTTGGATTCTCCTCAAAATATGTCGATAGCTGCTCGTTCACTATGGACTCCACCATTCCTTTCACTTCGCTGTTTCCCAGTTTTGTCTTAGTCTGGCCTTCAAACTGAGGGTTTTTAATCTTCAAGCTCAAAACCGCACATAATCCCTCTCTCGTGTCATCGCCGGATAAATTCTGAGTTAAATCCTTAACCAGATTGTTAGCATTAGCATAATTGTTTATGGACCGAGTTAAGGCAGCTTTAAATCCGATTAAATGGGTCCCACCCTCGGTCGTATTGATATTGTTTACAAAGGAGAAAATAGTCTCAGAATAGCTTGCGTTATACTGGAGGGCCATCTCCACAATAGTGCTATCTTTTTTATACTCGAAGTATATTGGCTTTGGGTTGAGTACTGTTTTATTCTGATTGAGGTACTGCACAAACTCCTTAATTCCACCTTTATAATGAAATTCATTCATCTTGTCGCTTCGCTCATCAACAAGAGTTATCTTCAGCCCTTGATTCAAGAAAGAAAGTTCCCTTAATCTCTGGCTTAGAATCTCAAAGTTAAACTCTACGGAGTCGAAAATTCCGTTATCAGGCTCAAACGTAACCTTTGTGCCAGTCTTCTTTGTTTTGCCTATCTGTTTTAATTTTGTTACAGGCTTGCCCTTCTCATAACTCTGACTGTAGACGCCTCCATTTCTTTTTATCTCCAGATCGAGCTTGCTTGAGAGAGCATTGACAACAGAGACGCCGACTCCGTGAAGACCACCAGAGACCTGGTATGATTTGGTATCAAACTTCCCACCAGCATGAAGGGTTGTCATAACGACTTCTGGAGCTGGCCTTTTCTCCTTCTTGTGCATCCCGACTGGAATACCTCGACCGTTATCGATGACAGTAACGGTGCAATCCACGTGAATGATGACATCAATCTCTGAACAATATCCAGCTAAAACTTCGTCGATGCTGTTGTCGACAACCTCATAGACCAGATGGTGCAATCCTTCAGAGCCTGTGCTCCCGATATACATAGCTGGTCGCTTACGAACCGCTTCCAGCCCCTTGAGTACTTTTATGCTTTCAGCAGTATATTTTTTGTCTTTCATTTTCTTGTGATTTGAGATAGTTGAGGGGCTAAGTAGGTAGGATTTTTACTTAACCCAATGGGCATAATTTTCGCCCACAATTATACCAAAAAACGGGCAATTTAGCAAAGAAAAATAGCTTTTTTTTTAGGAGTAAAAACGGGCAAAAAAAAGAGGGCAGGCTACTTATTTTTAAAGGAAGAAGACCGACGCCGCGCGTGTTTTTTTGAAGGAATGAAAAATGGGGCCAGGCCCCATTTTTTCCATTCTTTGTACATTGGCATTTCTTGCAGAAAAAGTAGCCTATCCCCTTTTTCTTTCCCTTTTACTTTTTAGCAAAAAACAAGACCTGACTCACAAATCTATTTTGAATAAGGACTTAATTTTTCTTTAGGGGCTTGATTTATTTGTAGGGGTTTGATTTATAAAACCCACATTTTCGATCATAATGAATAAATTTTAGGTTGATTTATCCCTTGTAGGGGCTTGATTTATCAAGCCCACATTTTGAAAATAAGATTGCGATTGACTATAATTGAGAAAAAAGAGGTCCTGATGCCGGCAAATTTACCGCCTCAATATTTCGAGGCAGAAAGGAAGCTCAAAACTGCCAAAACGCCGCAAGAAAAAAGAATCATTTTAGAGGAGCTTCTTTCATTAGTTCCTAAACATAAAGGCACAGAAAAACTTCAAGCTCTGCTCAAAACGAAGATTGCCAAACTAAAATCCGCCGCTCAAAAAAAACCTGCCATTGCCAAACATGCCCTCGCATTCCACTTCGACAAAACTGGAGCAGGACAAATTGTTTTAATAGGACCCCCCAATGCAGGCAAATCCATGCTGGTAAAATCTTTATCAAACGCGAATCCTGAAATCGCCGATTATCCTTTCACAACCCGCGCTCCCTATCCAGCAATGATGGAATATGAAAACATCCAGATTCAACTCATAGACACTCCACCTATCACGCCCGAATACATGGAAGTATGGCACTATGAACTGATCAAAGAAGCAGATGGAATTTTGTTTCTCCTTGATTTAACGAGCCAAAATCCACTAGACATCATACAGACTATTTTGGAAAGGTTGAAAGAAAAGAAAATCGAGCTAGTTGCCGAAGACCGATCAATTCCCTCTGAGGTTCCATTCTACCATAAAAAAACTTTGATCGTGGCCAATAAAAAGGACCTTTCCCCCGCAGAAGAAAATTATGATGTATTAAAAAAAGCCTTAGAACCCAGGTTCAGCCCCATTCCTGTTTCTGCTATTAGCGGAGATGGTCTTGAATATTTAAAAAAGAGAATTTTCTCTATGCTTCATGTCATCAGGGTTTACAGTAAAATTCCGGGTAAGAAAGCTGACTTCAGTAATCCGTATACTCTTAAAAAAGGATCTTCGGTAATGGCCATGGCTGGAACGGTTCATAAGGATTTTGCTCAAAACCTGAAGTATGCCCGAATATGGAGTAAGACCAAATACCAAGGTCAAAAAGTCAACCGTAACCACATCCTCGAAGATGAAGACGTTATTGAACTTCACATATAAATTTCAACCACCCTCTTGAATCCATTCTAGCCGTGCTGTGCTTCTACTTTAAAAATTCAGCACAATATAAAAATCAAAAAAAAGAGTAAATAAAGAAGACCAGTAAATAAATGACGAAAAGAGGGCTGTCCATCTTTTATATTTTAATCTATTTATGCCATGCTTCTCTTTTTCTTAAAAAAGATGGATGTGGTGCAACCTAAATGATGATGTAAATATTTTAAGATGTCCCCCCTTCCCTTCTGACATCGACCACACCTTTATTGGTTTCCGTCAATAATGAAAATTTAAGCATAAATAGACTAACGGTCAATACTTTTTGTGAAAATGTCGCTTTATGTCGCTTTTTGTCGCCTCTTTTTGATATTTTTTCGCTTTTTTTTTGCTTTTTTTCGTTTTTATTCGCCTCTTTCGCTTTCTCAAAATTGCCGATTCCGGACTATTATTTAGAAGATTAGTTGAAAAAAAGGGGACAGGCTACTTTTTTTTAGAATGAAGAGGACCGTATCTACGCATGGACATATCTTACAAAAAAAGTAGCCTGTCCCCTTTTTTTGGGCTTTTATCTTTATCCGCTTATCGTTATAATTGACTCATGAGACCGGGGCGTAGCGCAGTCTGGTTAGCGCACAGCGTTCGGGACGCTGGGGTCAGGGGTTCGAATCCCCTCGCCCCGATTTCATAGATCTGAATTTTATTCGCAACTAATCCCCAAAGCTAAAAAGCTAGACCTAATCCTTTAGCAAAAAACAAGACCTGACCCCTTGGCTTGACCCCTTGGCTTACTGCAGCTATATTTCGATCAATTCATAATCTCTGCTTCCCAGGCCAATCTTAACTCCATGGCTTAGCTGCACAGACCAATCGATGTCATAGCTAACTCGGAGTATATCTTTCCCACTCCTCTTGTTCACCAAATCCACAGAAGCCTGGTCCAAGGCTACAGGATCGAGTGAGCCAAGGATACCGATATCCTCGACCATAGGCTGCTGATCTTGCGACATGCAGTCGCAATCTTTAGTCACTTTTATCAAAAAGTTTATGAAGCTGATCTTGCCTTTTAAATGCTTCCATACACTGAAGGCGTACTCACTCATTTTTTCTTGAACCCGTACAGAATCCGAATCCCAGTTGAATTTAACGGCTCCTTGGTTACAGACCACAAGACACTCTCCGCAGCCTATACATTTTTCTTCAACTATGAACGCACTATCACCCTTTTCAACAATCGCCTGTGAAGGACAATAATCAAAGCAAACTCTGCAATAATCGCACAATTTAGGATTCACCCATGGATGAACATCAGAATGCTGTTCCAGTTTTCCGGCTCTCGACGCACATCCCATACCCAGGTTTTTTAGGGCTGCCCCAAAACCTGTTAGTATATGTCCAGTAAAATGGGTTAAACAGACAAGTATATCTGAATCAAGAATAGAGCTGGCAATCTTTGCTGACTTTACTCGTGATAAATCGACCTGTATTTCTTCGTCGTCTCGGCCTATAAGACCATCAGCGATGATGACAGGAATGCCAAGAGCATCGTGGGTGAAGCCATGTTCCCTTGCCAGGGAAAGATGATCTAGAGAATTGGACCTCTTACCAACATAGAGGGTATTAGAATCTGTCAAAAACACTCGAGAGGTAACGCTCTTAATTTGATCGATAATCTTCGTAATCCATGGGGGTTTAATAAAACCTTTATTTCCCTTTTCTCCGAAATGGATTTTCATTGCGACAAAGGAGTTCTTTTCAATTTGACTTCTTAAGCCAATCTTAAGGAAGATCTTTTCCGCTTTTTCAGCCAGGGCCTCATTCCCATCTTCCCGTGTTGCTCGGATAAAAAAAACTTGACTCCTCATTTCTCTTTGACTCCAAGATTCTGCTATTCTCCTAGAATCGCTTTTGCAGCTTGAAGACCTGAGCCTGCCTCAAACTTATAGCCCAAAGTAGAAAGAGTTCTTTCCAGGGTATCAAGAGCAAAGTTGACCTGCGATTCAGACAGGTTACCCATATGCCCCATTCGAAAAACCTTCCCTGCTGTCTCACCTAATCCCCCTGCCACCACAATTCCATTCTCATAATACGTGCTCCGGAAGGACTTATCTTCGACGCCTTCCGGATATTTGACAACGGAGAGAGTATCAGCCAAGAACGGCTCCTGAGTGAAGAAGGAAAATCCTAGCTCGGCTAAAGCCGCCCTTATAGCCTTTGCAACTCGCGCATGTCGTAAAAACCTTTTCTCTATTCCTTCCTCAAGGACTATCTTTGTGCTTTCATAAAATGCTCTGATTTCGTTAACACACGGGGTCGAAAAATATCTTGACGGGTCCTTCATGATGGGAAGCCACCTTAAAACATCTGAATAGTAGGCAGGAATCCTTTCCATGCTCCTCCTTTTTTCCATAGCTTTCTCAGAGAGGACGAAAATCGACAAGCCTGGAGGAGCTCCGAAACATTTCTGAGCTGCGGTTAAGACCACATCAACTCCCCAGTCATCCATCCTTTCTTCTATCCCGCCTGTGGCACAGACACCATCGATTATATAAAGGGCATCATGTTTTTTCAGAACTTCAGCATAATCCCTGACAGGAGCACAGGCTCCGGTGCAGGTATCAACATGGGTCGCGGTCACTACAGCATAATCTTTTTCGGAAAGTTTCTTTTCTAATTCTTCAGGAAGGACTGCCTTCCCCCATTCGCACTCGATGATATCACAATTGAGGTCAAAACTCTGGGCGATCTGGCCCATCCTCTTCCCGAAAAATCCCTGGGAGAGGACGAGAAAACTCTCTTTTTTCTCGACTGTATTCAAAATGGCCATTTCCATGGCTAAAGTCCCAGCCCCTGCTACGATGAACGGCTCGCCTTTCTCGCAGAAAACGACTTTCTTCAGGTTAGCAAGTGCTTCTTTTAATTCCTCCACAAGCACAGGGCTAACATGGGAGACAGTCGGGAGAGCCAGGCTGTTTATGATGCGAGGATGAACGGGACTCGGGCCGGGGATCATCAACAATTTTTCTTTTTGCATTTTATCTCCTTAAGTAAAAATCTCTCCTAATTTTATCGATATTCCCTAATAAATCAAGTAAAACCGGCTCTAGGACAAAACGTAGAGCAAAAGGATGACGGAACAGGTTTCCAATTTTTTTTAGACCTTATGCTTCATTTAAAAAAGTCAATCGATTCGCTCTTAATGGAAAATATGTTATTATTGTTAAAATCAAAATTCTTTACGGAGAAAGAAAATGCTCAAAATAGCTCACCTCTCCAAATCCTTTGATTCTATTAAAGCAGTGGATGATATATCTCTGGAGGTTAAAGAAGGAGAAATATTCGGTCTCTTAGGTCCTAATGGCGCAGGAAAAACTACAACTATCTCTATGATTGCAAGTCTTCTCAGGCCCGATACTGGAAAGATATACATCGACTCTTTAGACATTGAAACAGATCTGAAGAAAATAAAGAAGATGATGGGAGTTGTGCCCCAGGAGATGGCTTTTTATGAGGAACTGTCAGCCAAGGAAAATTTGATCTTCTGGGGAAAACTCCAGGGAGTTGTCAGAAAAACTCTTGAAGAACGAATCAGGTTCTACCTGGAAAAAACAGGTCTTCTCGGAAGAGAGAATGATCCTTTAAAAAAATATTCTGGGGGCATGAAGAGACGGATAAACCTTATTATCGGCTTAATCCATCAACCAAAACTTCTTCTTCTCGATGAGCCAACCATAGGCATTGATGTCCAGACAAGGCTAAACATATATGAAATAATAAAAGAAGCCTCCTCTCAAGGAACAACTATTCTTTACACAACGCATAATCTGCAAGAAGCTGAAGAACTTTGTCACCGAATAGGAATCATGGATCAGGGAAAGATTTTGGCCGAAGGAACCTTGACTGAACTGATAAAAATCGTTGGAGAAAAAGATATCGCTCTCATCAGCGGAAATTTCAGCGCTGAAACGGGGCGAAAAATCCTATCATCCCTTAAGGAAACAACGGTGATTTCTCTGGAGGATGGAAAAATCATACTCTCTCTTGACGCATCGAAGAAAATCCCCCTGCTTCTCCAAGATTTTTTTAGAGAGGGCATATCCATCGATGATGTCTCTATAAAACAGCCAAACCTGGAGAGCGTTTTCCTCAAGCTCACAGGAAAGGAGCTGCGTGAATGAAGAACCTCCTCCTCTTGGCCCGGAAAGATTTCATCCGGAAATGGAGGAATCCGATTGTTATCATCGGTTTCACGCTCATTCCTATTGTTTTTGCTTTCATTTTTGGCCTTATCTTTGGACCTTCACAAGAGAAAACTTTGCCGCGCATTTCTGTTTTAGCAGTTGATGAGGATCAAAGTTTCTTCTCTGAATTTTTTTTGAGTTCTTTTAAACAAGGAGAACTCAACAAGATAATTGACCTAAAAAAGGTAGATAAAGAACAAGGCCTTAAGCTAATGAACAAAGGCAAGGCTTCAGCTCTGCTCATCATTCCTCAAAAATTTGGAGAAAAAATATGGGAGGGTCAGCCAGTAGAAATATCCCTTCTCAAGAACCCATCAGAACAATTTCTTCCTCAAATAGTGGAGGAAATCTGTGACATTTCCTCCCTGCTTTTTTCGTCTCTTTTTTCTGTTTTTTCCGATGAGCTTGGTACGATAAAAAAATTCATCGACGAAGGAAATTTTCCTGATAGACAAATTTCTTCTCTCTCTGTCCAGATTAAAAGAAGAATCGAGAGCATATCCAAATATGTTTTTCCACCTATAATATCCTTGAAGCAAAAAACCATTAAAGAAGAGGAGGAAGAATCACCTCTTTCTGTCCAGGCCTATATCCTTCCAGCTATCGCAGTCATGTTCCTTCTTTTTATCTGCAACGTGGTTTTTGAAGATATCCTGAGAGAAAAGAAAATGGGGACGCTCCTCAGAATGACAGTATCTCCCCTGAAAATCTCCGATTTTATATGGAGCAAAACCTTAATTTCGGCCATAATAGGAATTCTTTGCACCCTAATATTAATCGCCCTCGGCAGGATCATTTTCTCGATTCACTGGGGGAATCCTGTCCTGCTCTTTTTCATTGTTATCTGCCTCAACTTTATGATTGCTGGATTCATCTCTTTTCTTTACACCTTCATCCGAACCGAGCAGCAGGCAGGGGCTGTCCTTTCATCAGTATTCATAGTTATGTCACTGCTTGGAGGAAGCATGGTGCCTGCTGAATCCTTTCCTCCATTCATCCTTAACATCTCTAAGTTAACCCTGAACTACTGGGGAATCCAAGCTTTTCGCAAAGCAACTACAGATGCGCCATTTCGAGAGATATTTCCGATTCTCCTGGGCATGATTCTCGCTGGCATTTTCTTTTCTACAGTCGGCTCTTATTTCTTGAACAAAAGTTTAAAAAAAGGCTTGCTCAAATGACTTCCTGGCATATTGCTCTCAACGATTTAAAGCTCGTAGTTAAAGATAAAATGTTTTTTTTCTGGCTTCTCGTATTTCCCCTTCTTTTTGCCACAATCTTCGGCCTCGCTTTCCCCGAATCTCCTTCAAGAATACAAAAAGTGACTCTTAATGTTATTGATAACGACGAGAGTTTTCTCTCAAAAGCTCTTATTGACGAACTTAAAACTGAGAAATACTCAGTAAACATCTTAAAAGACGAATCGGATAAAAAAATAAGAACTCTCATCATTCCTGAGAATTTCTCCCAAGATATCTTTGAGGGGAAAAAAGTAGAACTCATCCTTGAACGAGAGTCTGAAAGCAATATTGAAGCATCCCAGGCTGCATATTCCAACGTGATAAAAGCTATCATAAAAATTTTAACTAAGATTATCACTGCAGCTCCGGAAAGCGCCAAAGAACTCGAGGCTAAGTATGACCAGCAGACACTGGCCAGGCTCATAACGCTCAAATCTGAGCTCGCAGGAAAGATACGAGTTATACCAGCTGGTTTCAATCATATGATCCCCGCCTCTGCGGTAATGTTCATTCTCTTCACTGTGCTTATGTATGGTGGAATTAACCTTCTTGAAGAGCGCAGATTAGGTCAACTGGAAAGAATTTATTTAAGCCCCGCCTCTTTCTCTTCTATCATTGGAGGCAAATGGGCAAGCCGACTTTTCTTGGGAATGCTTCAGATAACTATTCTCTTTATAGCAGGCAAGGTCATTTTTAAAACTTACTTAGGAAATTCAATCTTTGCGCTCTTTCTCGTTTCGCTTTTCTTCTGCGCAACTATTTCAGGTATGAGTGTCATGTTGGGAAGTATAATCAAGAAAGAAGAAATTTTAATCGTTTTCAACATCCTCTTTGCCAATCTCATGGCTGGATTGGGCGGCT
>Ga0209636_10000458_pt1 | contig 39698 bp, 36 predicted proteins | sample DeeMarSWOR152_54_FD_187464 | JGI IMG/M metagenome (GOLD analysis project Ga0209636, IMG submission 187464) | Marine sediment microbial communities from White Oak River estuary, North Carolina - WOR-1-52-54 (SPAdes) (version 2) | ecosystem: Environmental > Aquatic > Marine > Intertidal zone >... | reverse complement strand
CGAGAGATGGACCGATACGTAACCCAAAAAGGTAAGAAGGTTAAGAAATACTATTTTTACTATACGACTTGCCCCAAATGCGCCGAAATTTACGGCAATAATTATGTGGTGGTGTTTGCAGAAGTGCAATAACTAGTTGCTGCAAGGCTGGAATAAGCTGTTCCTTCTCAAAGATGAGTTCGGGAGTTGTCCACCTTGGCTTACCATAGGTAATATAATTACCTCTTTATCTTATTAGGAAATTCAGTCAAATCTTCCGTAAGTGCCTTTCCAGTCATCGGCAATTTCTATAAATATGGCATATCCTTTTTCTTTTATAAATTCAAGGGATTGCTTATATTTCTTATACTTATACCCTTTTTTGTTATAAAAACCTTGAATTACCCCACAATAGGGATAATCAGGGCAATCGGCACAGGTTTCAAATCTTCTATCTCTGAAGCAGCACACTTTAATCTTGCATCTAGATTTATTGATGTCTCTCTCTCCACTTTCATATCCCAGTTTGCAGCCACGACAACTGCCCCCTGTAGTAGATGCACGACAGGTCTTACAATACGCGCCGCAACATCCGATTTCTCTTATTGACATTGTTATCGCTCTATTTAATTTATCATTAGTGTCTCTATTTTTCAGGGCTCTCATACTCTTTTAATATTGCACATAACTCGTTTAAGTGCAACGCGAGGTTAGAAATTGCTGTACAGCTGTTATTAGCCCCTCCTTATCAAACAGAGGTTCGGGAACTGTCCACAATGGCACACCACTTATTGAAGTCACGGCTTGCATAAGTGCTCAATAGGTGCCAGCTATAGTATAATCTCCCTCAAAAGTAGTTAAATACAGGAGGGTATCAGATGAGAGCACTGCCGAAAATATTCCACATAGCACTCTGTGTATTCCTGTTGACCGGCGTGGTTGCCTGTTCGGCTGGCCAGGAAGTCGAGCCGAAATTCAAGTATGAGTCCGACGCGTCTCTTCGCACGCTCTTAGAAGCGGCACCAGCCTATCCCGAAGCTAACTTCGTTGTTTTCAGCGACCTACATATATACGACCCAACACTGGGAACCGAGGGGAAGGCATTCGAAGACTATCTGGCTGACGACCGGAAGCTTCTGAGAGAGAGCACGGAAATCATGGAGGCGGCTGTTGCTGCAATGGAGAATGAGAAAGCCAGCTTTGTCTTGGTGTCGGGCGATCTGACGAAAGACGGCGAGCGCGTCTCACACGAGCTGGTGGCAAACTATCTGAGCCAGCTGGAGGCCAGCGGGAAGCAGATATATGTGGTGCCGGGCAATCACGATATTAAGAACGGCCACTCATTCAAATATATCGGCGACAGCACCGAACGCGTGCCTAACATAACGGCAGCAGAGTTCGAGCAGATATATGGTGAATTCGGATACAAGGAGGCGCTCTACCGTGACCCCGCTTCGCTTAGCTACGTAGCCGAGCCGCAAGCCGGTCTGTGGCTACTCGCCCTGGACTCCTGCATCTATGCAGAAAATGTAGAGGATGAAGAACCCATCACCGACGGCAAATTCAGTCCTTCTACCCTACAATGGGTTGAGGAGATGCTGGAGAAAGCCGCCAGAGAAAATAAGGCGGTTATTGTGATGCTGCATCACGGCATCGTCGAGCACTACGTCGGACAGGAAAAAAACTTCGGCGAATACGTGCTAGATGATTTTTCCGCCGTCTCTAAATTGCTGGCGATGTACAACGCGCGCCTCGTTTTCACCGGCCATTACCATGCGCAGGATATAACCGTGGCACGCTGGCCGGAAACAAATAAGTTCGTCTTCGATATTGAAACCGGCTCTCTGGTTACCTATCCTGTACCCTATCGCATCATAAGCATAGACGCCGCGCAAAAAGCTGCGGTGCGAACCAAACACATAGAATCAATAAGCTCACATCCTGCTGATTTTCAGGAGTACACTAGAGCGTACGTGCAGAGTGGCATAGAGGGCATCGCCACCCGCACCATAATGGATTATAAAGTTGACCGTGCCGAAGCAGAAAAGCTCGCCGGGCAGGTTGCTCAGGCTTTCTTAGCTCACTACGCCGGTGATGAGAACCTTCCAGCGGGCCAGGAAGCCTTGCAAAGCAGAGGGCTGAGCATACCTGGCCGGGTTGTGGTTACTTTCCGCAAGGACCTGGTTATCGAGCTGTGGGATGACCTGGAGCCACCTGACAATAACATCACTATCGATTTGAAAACAGGCGGCTGGCAGTAAGAATGCCTGTCTTGAACACATGAGGTCAGTGGTTCAAGCCCACCGAGCTCCACCATTGCACTGTGTAACCTATATTCTGTATATCCCGAGCACTTCGTAGCCAGTGGGAATGGCGTGTGTTTTCGCCACCTGCGCCGGGTCGAATCCAGTCACCTGCCAGATGCCGCTCCAGCCCATCTCTTTTGCCGCCAGGAAGAAATGCGACATGGCGATGCCCACATCAAGGCGATAATAACGCTTGCCATCACGAACGCTGCTGTATCTTCCTCTGGCATCAGCCACAGCTATTATCTCCTTACCGGATACCAAAAAGCGCCACGGCTGAGCGTTAACCCAGGACGGTGCCATGCGAGCACATTCCAGAGCTTCAAGAAGTTCCTTATCCTCGGTCTCAAGCGGCGAGCCCCATTGAGATCCAAAAGCTATCTGCTTAAGCGGCTTTCTCCGTCCGAAGTTCACCGCCCCCAACTCAATAATGTCATGCGCCACCCGACCGTGAAACGAGGTATCCGGGTAGCCAAGCGGAGTCAGGGCGATAACGCGCTCCCCCTTATCCAAACCCAGAAAGCCACCTATTCGTTCCTCGGTGAACATGCCCCCGACCCAGCAGGTGCCCAGACCGTGCTGAGTAGCAAAAAGTATCATCTGCTCCATGCGGTAGCCCATGTTCAACATAAATAGCGGCTTCTCCTCCGATGTGGCGATGATAAAATGCGGCGACGAGCCAAAAAGAAACCCTGCACCGGTGAAATAGGCCATTCGCGCCGCCACCAGCCTGCCCTCTTCTATTAGATAAAAGCGGACTCTAATGCCATCATCCAGAGCCAGCGAGTTCTCACCGGATTTGATTACAGATTGCAAGATCTCGCGGGGGACAGGCTTTCGCTCATAATGACGCACGCTGATGCGCCTGCGTATGGTAGAACTTATACTAGACGAATTCACGTTTAGCTGAATAGGTCTACCTTCTGCGATTTGCCGTCTTTATCGATATGTTCGATGCTTATAGGGAAACCCTTGCCGCCAGCGGTTTTCACCTTTGTCTTGGCGAGTTCCAGCATGTCCATGGGATTGACACAGGCTTCAGGGGGCAAGACCCCCTTCTCCTTGATCTTTCCTGTAGCCATAAGTATGGCGCCTATTGCTGCCGGGATACCTGTGCCCTCACCCATCCCCTGTCCCCTCGAAGACATCGAGAAAATATAGGTGTTCTTCCCGCCGTCCTTGTATCCCTTAACCACAATCTTGAGACAACCCATAGGCTGGTTAATCTTAGCCTCTCTCAGCAATCTCTCACGCTGAAAAAGTATGAAGGCGACGGCAAATTCCAGAGGAATAACTCTGCGACCCTGGACCTCGACCGGCTTCTCATCGGTGATACCTAATCTGACCATTCCCTTTATCAACTCGGCATAAGCCGGCGGCAGCACCAGCCCGAGGTTGGTTACTCTCTTAACGCCCTTCAGATACTTGGGCAAAGTTATGGTCTCGGGATGCGGATAGCCATAGACGCTGTAAGTACCCACATCTTGAAACTCAGCCTCCTCTTCCAGTGCCTTTCCACTGTCCTCAAAGAGGTTGACCGTGGCAAAGTTGCCATCGAGAAACATCGGTATGCCTACCTTCATGGAATGGATCCGGTGCTTCACCACCGCCGGTCCCTCCACCTTTTCGCCGCCATGGGCATGATATATGTCTACCGCCTCGACCTGGTCAAGTAGAGAATCGGCGCAGAACCTGACCAGAACATTTGCCACGCCGGGAGAGCTTCCCATTCCGATGAGCGCTGAAATACCAGCCTTCTTAGCCTTATCATCCATTGCCAGAAGCTTCTCGGTGGCATCGAAATCATCGCAGACATCAACGTAGTTTATTCTGGTTTCTATCACCGTTTTCATTATGTTAGGCCCGTGCTTATAGAAAGGCCCAACACAGTTCAGGACAACCGATGAGCCGCCGATTGCCCTTCTTACGCTCTGTGAATTCTCAGCATCAAACTCGACAGCAGTTAACTTACTTCCCTTAACCGCCCGCGCCAGTTTCCTTGCCGCCATGATATTGATATCGGCAACCGTTATCTCCGAAAAGACCCCGCTTGAAGCCAGTGTCTCCGTGGCTATGCTGCCAACCGCACCACATCCGCCCAAAACTGTAACCTTAGTCATTTCTTCTCCTTAAATTCTAATGCCTTTGCTGAACGGGTCGACCCATTCCTTCAATGCAATGGCTAATTCCTCATGCTCTTTGGCATATTCCGCCAGTGGAACACCATGCATGGTAGCATCTATTGCCTGCCGGAATGCCTTTCCGCCGGCGATTGGGCCTTGAGGATGGGCATGAATGCCGCCTCCAGAGCCTATGACGATGTCATTGCCCAGAGCCATCATCACCTGCGGCACCATAGACGGGGTAATTCCGCCGGACGCCATAGGTAACGTCGGCTTCAGGTTATACAGCGGGAATGATAGATTCCGGGCAGCATTTTTGAACTTGTAATCAATCACCGGCGCTTTGCCGTAGGGAGCAGGAATGACAACAACGTCAGCGCCGGCCAGGCGGGGCAGCTTGCCCAGGACAAGATGAGAACTCATGCCATGCCAGGGCGACATATAGAATGCGCCGGCAACATCCATGTGAGCCAGAATAGGAACATTTATTTTCGGATCATCGGCCAGCGCCTGCATGACAGGAAAACCGACGGCAAGGTAATTTATCATCAGCGCATTGCAGCCCAATTCCACGGCGCGCTTGGCATTCTCAAAAACCTTGGGGATTGCATCCGTTACATTTACGGTATATAGAGTGCGTTCACCTGTTTCCTCGTAGACCTGCTTCTCAATCTTCATATAGCTTTTGACACGCTCCAGTGCTGAATTGAATGAAGCGTCGGCTATCAACTCATCGTCTTTAACAATGTCACAGCCACCAGCCGCCGCTTTTCGAAACAATTCAGCTCCAACTTCACACACATAACCCGTGCACGGCTTTATCATGTTGTTGAGAAGAGGACGTTTCTCCACGCCTAACACTTCCCTCACGCCCTCGACGCCGAACTTCGGTCCCTTGAAACCGGCAACGTATTTCTCCGGGAAGCGAATATCCACCAATTTGATTTCGCCACCCATGGAAATGTTACCGACCACCGTGGTCAGGAGCATGGGTATCTGCTCTCCTATGTTGACCTCCGGATAAGCCACCTGCACAAACCACTGCCGGTTCTGCAGATTAGGCGGAACTGTGGACTCATAGTCAGGCATTTCATAAACACCAATCACCTTGGCAATGTGCTGGCAGCGGACCTCAGGGGTCTCGCCTGGTACCGGCAGCCAGGTGCCTGTGCTCTGCTCCACAGCCAGCAGTGGCGCTATCAGTGGGATGGGGAGTGCTGCCGGGTATGAAACCAGATATGTGCCGATAATATAGTCATCATAATCCACACCATCCGGCAGAGCTATGGGAAGACCTAAAATCTCCTGCATTTCCATCTAAGCACCTCCTTCATATTTATCGAACCTTTCCTTGTTCAGCTTTCTATAGAAATTCCGCAGATTCCTGTAAACCTGTTTGTACGAATCGAATAGCGAGTCGTAAATCTCCGAGTTCTCCGGCTGTGGCTTAAACGCCCTATCTACCTTAACCACTTTCTTCAGCGACTCAAAGTCCGGATATATACCGAGGCCCACTGCTGCCACCAGCGCAGCTCCGACAGCTCCGGCTTCTTGTGGGTCACGGACGGTCTCAATCTTCCTGTGAGTTACGTCAGCTAGAATTTGCATCCATGGCTTGCCCTTGGCACCGCCGCCTATGACCCTGAGATGAGGCAGAGGAAATTTGAATTCTTTTTCCACTATTTCCACTATCCATCTGATGTTGTAAGCCACGCCTTCATAAACAGCCCGCAGCAAGTCCTCACGGCTATGCTCGGCGCTTAGATTGAGAAAACTGGCACGAACATAACAATCATCTATCGGAGCCCTCTCTCCATAGATCCAGGGTGTGAAGAGCAGGTAATTAGAGCCAGGTGGAATCCTGGCAACCTCGTCATCCATCAGCGCATAGACATTGGGTATGTTCGGGTCCTTCTTTTCGGCTTTGTAAAACTCGTCAGCAATCCACTGGATACAACCTCCAGCAGCTTCCGTTTCAGCAAACAGAAACGCCTTATTCGGGTCGGCAGAATGAATCGTAGCAGCTCCATGCTTACCCTGCGGCATCCGCTCAGTGACCACGCCTACCCAGCCGGACGTCCCAAGATATACATGTCCATCACCTTCACCGACGGCACCGGAACCAACCGCAGCACAGGGAGCATCGCCAGCACCAGCAATTACCGGCGTGCCCGGCAAGAGTCCATATTCCCTGGCAGCCTCCGGCGTCAACTCTCCAACTTTATCGATTGAACGGACCAATGGCGGAAATTTGCCAGGGTCAAGCCCGACATACCTGAAAATGCTGCCAAGCCACGTTTTCTTTTTCAGGTCGATTCCAAATACAGAGGCGCCGGTCCACTCCATTACCATGTTGCCCGTGCTACGATAAAAAAGATAACCGGAGACATCAAGAAAACAGCACATCTTGTTATAAACATCAGGCTCTTCCCCTTTAAGCCAGATCAGCTTGGGCATGCCATCCTTACCACATAAAGCAGTGCCAGCAATTAAAGTGAAAACACGTGGGCCCAGGAATTTTCTCATCAGGCGCTCCGCCTGTCCTCCAGCCCGGTTGTCAAGCCAGATTATGGCACGCCTTAGCGGCCCTTCTTTCGAGTCCATGGGGATGATGCCCAGCATCTGCGTGCTGTAAGTAATGCATAACACCTCTTTGGATGATATGCCTGTCTTTTCAAGTAGGAGCTTCGTCGTCCGCGTCACCGCCTTCCACCAATCCACAGGTTCCTGCTCCGCCCAACCTGGATTCGGGAAGTGTGTCTTGTAAGGCTCAAAACACTTGCCGTAGACGGCCCCATCCACATCCACCAAAACCGCCTTATTGCCGCTGGTGCCCACGTCATGGGCGATTATGTATTTGGCCATTATCCACCCCAGCGCTTATTATATCACCTTTAGGATTGGGAATTAACATGTTACAGCGACCCTCCAAGGTAATCCAAATCCACGTTGACGAAACCGGGCACTTTGTCTATTCTAAACAATATAATATGGTGAGGAGCTAACTACGAAGGAGGGGAAAATGGAAAAAAACGATGGAGTAACCATAATCGTATTCAGCGGCGACATGGACAAGGTTATAGCAGCCTTCAACATTGCCGTTGGGGCCGCTGCAGCCGGCAAGGAAACCAACATGTTTTTTACCTTCTGGGGTATAAAAGCTATACAGAAGGGTAATCTGACCGGCAAGGGATTCTTTGGTCGCATGATGGGGCTTTTGAACCGAGGTGGCATCAACCGCATCGGCCCTTCACGCTTCAACTTCGGCGGCATCGGCCGGTGGATGTTCAAACAGATGATGAAGGCACATAACATAACACCGCTGGAGGAGCTCCGGCAGACCGCCGTTGACTTAGGGGTTAAGCTCCTGCCCTGCGAGATGAGCATGCAAGTCATGGAGATAAAGCGTGAGCATTTGATTGACGAAGTTGAAGATTCGTGCGGAGTAGCCACCATGTTGGAGAAAGCTTTTCACTCCAAGGCAACGCTATTCATATAACAGCTTTTTCCTGTCATTGCGAGGGGCTTAGCCCCGTGGCGAACTCAGCGTAAGCTACACCAAAACTTGCCAAAAACTTCAACCAAAGCTAATATATTATGACTATTTGTGGCATATCAAGACTCAGTTCTCAGAGTATGACGCCGGCACTGAAAAGGAGGCTTGGGGCTGATGTATGAAAGAATACTCGTTCCACTGGATGGTTCGGAACTGGCTGAGCAGGCTATTCCCTATGTCGAAGGGCTAGCCAAAAAGTTCAATAGCGAGATTATTGTTATAACCGCATGTCTTGCGGGTGACCCGCTGGAGCGAGCTTTAACCGAGTATATTGAAAGAAGAGTCGAGAAAATCCAGTCTCAAGGAATGAAGGCGCGGTCACTATGTATCCAGGGAGAGCCTGCCGCCTCAATCATAGATTTTGCCGGGAAAAACGACGTTAGTTTAATTGCCATCTCCACCCATGGTCGCACCGGTGTCAACCAATGGCTACTGGGAAGTATCGCCAACAAGGTTGTGCAAAGGTCACACATCCCGGTATTTCTGGTAAGGTCAAGCCAGCCAGCAAAGACACCTGCCGACAGGGAACTGCGGAAGATCCTGTTAACCATGGACGGCTCACACTTTTCCGAGGCTATCATCCCTTACGTAGAGAAGCTAGCCAAAGTGATGGGCAGTGAAATAACCCTTCTCAGGGTCGTCGAGCCGTCAAAGCTTCCCCAACTAGCAGCTTACGCAGACCGGGAGAAATACGAGAAAGACTTCATAGATAAGCTGAAGAAGGAAGCCAAACGCTACTTAGACCAAAAGAAAACTGCTCTGGCAAGCAAAGGTATAAAGGTCAATTCAGCATTGCTGGAAGGAAAAGCAGATGAGACCATACTCCAATATGCTGAGGATAACTCAGTTAACCTGATAGCCCTGACAACCCATGGCTTTTCAGGTGTCACCAAATGGACCTATGGCAGCGTGGCATCCAGAATTATCGAGGCCTCCTCAAAGCCGACGTTGCTGGTGCGCCCAACTCTTCCTGCCTCGGACACCTAATCATTGTTGCCAGCATCAAGTCGAATTAAGATATGAACCCGTACAGTTATCAGCGCAACGAACCTGTTGCCAACATACATCTGGAAGAAACGACCTCTCGATTGTTGCATTACACAGTCGATTTCCCCACCGCTCACGCTACACAATATAGCAATACTGTTTTCGGCGAATATTTCCAGCCACAGGGTGCCACCCCTGCCCCGCTAGCCATTATGGTCCACGGGTGGGGTGACCGGAGCACCATCCCATATAAAGTTCTGGCGCGAACTCTGGCGAAAAAGGGGATAGCCTCCTTCATACTATATCTGGTGTTTCACTCCAGCCGCATGCCAGACACTATAAGAGGCCGAATTCCTATAGTACTTACCAATGAGGAGTGGTTTGAAGGCTATAGAGCCTCGGTAATCGAAATCCGTCAGATAATAGACTGGGCAAGCAGCAGACCCGAGCTAGACAAAGAGCAGGTAGGAGTAATCGGAATAAGCCTTGGTGGATTCGTCTCTGCTATAGCCATGGGGGTGGATAAACGCATAAAGGCAGGGGTATTCCTAGTCGCCGGGGGAAATTCAGAAAAGATTGCCTGGAATACCAAGAACAAGTCCATAACGAAAGGGCACGGCTGCACCGAGGCAGAATGCCACGAAATCCGCAGTCACTATCAGCAGTACCTCGCTGAGACCGCCGAGAAGGGCTTTGGGAATGTCATCCCGGCTAAAAATTGTTTTTTAACCGACACCTTGACCTTCGCTCCATACCTCCGGAAACGTCCGATGTTGATGTTAAATGCGCTCTGGGACGAAGCCATTCCAAAAGAGGCTACGCTCGATTTCTGGGAAGCCTGCCATAAACCTTCAATAAAGTGGTTTCCGGGCACTCATGTTACCTTCTGGCTATGGTATCCCCTCATCGAGCGGAAAATCGCCGGCTTTCTGAGATCGACTTTCGGTATTCCAAGCAAAAGCTCGGCATAAGCCAACCATAGGCAACACATCGCTGCACCAGACATCGCTTCAAATAGAAATCACAATCCAGTCACAACCTAACAAACATCCATCACCCGACCAACGATTGCAAGTCAAACAGCGCCCTATGTATAATTGAACTAAATTTAGAATGAGACTTTGCAATCAGAAGCCACCCGTTTCCATGGCTGCCATCAAGCTGCATCTATTACCTACAAGGACATCTACCGCTAAGCTATTTCTGAAACTTGGCTTGCCTAACTGGATATCATGAGTAAGCTGCATAAAGCCTTATCTATCTTCCTGATTGTAGCCATAGTGGTTGCGTTGGGCTTTATTATCTACATGGCGGCTACGCCGCAAGAAGGCGACAAATTCACTGAATTCTACATACTGGGCACTGATGGCAAGGTTCAGGATTACCCGAAACAAGTAATCCTGGGCGAGCCCGCCCATATATTAATTGGTGTAGTCAACCACGAATATCAACCAGCCAGCTATCAGGCAAAGATAAAAATAGGTGGCATTGAAATCAGTGAAGTAAACATAGGTACGCTGGCTAACGGAGAAAAATGGGAGAGAGAAATTAGTTTTACTCCTCAGCTCAGCGGAGAAAGACAGAGAGTTGATTTCTATCTGTACAAAAATGGCGAAGATGAGCCTTATCTGAAGGAGCCACTCAGGTTGTACATCGATGTTATCTCCCCATAGCAATTGCCTAGAAATTTATACAGGAGAACTTCAGACCAACCATCTGTTCTCAAAGGGTCGTACCGCTTTAGGAGATAAAATTGTATAACACCATTATAATCGGCGCAGGACCCGTTGGTAGCTATTTAGCTGGAAAGTTAGCCCGGCTCGGCTACAAGGTGCTTGTCCTGGACAAGAAAATGTCTGCCGGGGAGGACGTTTGCTGCACTGGCATCATCAGCAAAGAATGCCTCGATTTGATAGCTGTTGATAAAAACCTCATCATAAGGCAAGTTAGCTCGGCCAGATTCTTAGCACCCTCGGGTAAACCCCTTAGACTGTGGCGAAGTCACGAAACGGCCTACGTCATCGACCGGCCGGCTCTTAACCTAGCGCTGGCAGACCGTGTTCAGAAATCTGGCGTCTGTTATCTTTTCAATACACAGGTGAATGATATCCAGGCTGTAACCGGTCAAATCCGCGTGGCAGCCAACTGCGGAGAGGAAAAGAAGTTATTTGAAGCCGAGACGGCGGTCATAGCCACAGGTTTCGGCTCACCATTACCCGGAAAGCTTGGTTTAGGAGACATAAGCGATTTTACCATCGGGGCTCAAGCCGATGTAAACATGAGTGACCCTGGCGAAGTAGAAATTTACCTTGACCAGAGACTGGCTCCCGGCGGTTTCGCATGGCTGGTACCCACTAGAGATAACAGAGGCCTGGCTGGACTATTAACACATCGGCAACCCGAACGGCACTTAAGCAAATTGCTATCAAGCCTTAAAACTCAAGGCAAAATAACCTTAACCGAAGCCATCCTGGGCTACGAGGCTATCCCCCTTCAACCCCTCCCCAAGACATACGCCGACCGAATTCTGGTAGTTGGCGAGGCAGCCGGACAGGTTAAGCCAACCACTGGTGGTGGTATATATTACGGACTCATGTGTGCTGATGTAGCCGCTGATACGCTCCACCAAGCATTTCAAGCCCATGACTTCTCCGAATCCAGACTGGCTTCCTACCAGAAAGGGTGGCGAGCCAGACTAGGTAAAGAGCTTCAATTTGGTTACTGGGCACATCGCCTTTACAATAAACTTGATAATCGGCAGATTGAGCGCCTGCACAAATTCATAAGCAACAACGGTATACCGCAGTTTATAGCTGAGCTTGATGATTTCTCTTTTGATTGGCACAGTAAGATTATCTTGAAAACACTAAGGCACCTGGCTGTTAGTATGCCCGCCCAGGCAATCAAGCCACTTATAAAACATAATGCAACCAAAGATTCATTAAATTGCCAGTAGCTTGGCAAAGCCGAAAGGTTTAAAATTAGAGTAAAATAAGCCGAAAAGCCTTCTCTGGCTTTGTAGGATAGCTGGGAGATAAAAAGATGAAAGTAATCTTTCTTTGTGGGGGCATTGGTAAAAGAATGTTCCCCATCACCGAGGACAAATTCCTGCTCGATTTCCTGGGCAAGACACTTCTTCAGCATCAGATGGAAGCAGCCAAGGAGGCTGGCCTAAATAAGTTTCTGGTCATTGGTAATCCAGCAAATATGGAACAAATAGAGCAAATAGCCAAAAGTTTCTCCGGTACCAAGATTGAGCTGGTTATGCAGAAAAAACCGCTGGGCATTGCTGATGCATTAAAAAGCGCCGCATCTTTCTTTGATGGAGATATCCTTGTACTGAATCCCAACGATATTTTTGCAGTCTCAGCATACACCAGTCTCCTTAGAGAGGCCCAAAAGAAGTCTGCCACTTCATACATGCTCGGTTACAAAATAAAGAGCTATTTCCCCGGAGGCTATTTAGTCGTAAATTCAGCAAACGAACTCAAGCACATCATGGAAAAACCTAAGCCTGGCCAGGAGCCAAGTAATCTGGTAAATATCCTGATACACCTCCACACTGAACCCAAAAAGCTCATCGAATACATCGAAAAGGTAAAAACCACCAGAGACGATGTCTACGAATGCGCTCTGGACAACTTAGTCAAAGATGGACACAAAACAAAGGTGATCCCCTATACTGATTTCTGGGCACCCCTCAAATACCCCTGGCACATCTTTGATGCGGTCAAATATCTCCTGGATATAAGCCAGCCGAGGATTTCAGCCTCTGCTTATGTCTCAAGAAAAGCTACAATCGAAGGCAAAGTTATTATAGGCGATGATGTTAGAGTTCTGGAAAATGCAGTGATAAGAGGGCCAGTCTATATTGGCCCCGGCTCCATAATTGGTAATAATGCCCTGTTACGAGACTACAGCCATATCGGAGCCGACTGTGTCATCGGCTACTCCACAGAGGTCAAGGGTTCTTATATCGGCGATGGCTGTTGGACTCATTCCAGCTATATTGGTGACTCCATAATAGGCAAAGGTTGCTCCTTCGGCGCCGGCACTGTCCTGGCCAACTTCCGTTTTGACGAGCAGAACATCTCAGTAACAGTTGAGGGGAAAGCTATCGATACTGGGCGAGATAAGCTCGGAGCGATAATTGGCGACAACTGCAAAACTGGAGTCAACGCCAGTGTCATGCCTGGCATCAAAATCGGCCCAAACTCCATCGTCGGTTCTCATGCCTGTCTAACAAAAGACCTCGGGCCGGAAAAAATGATAGTTTCTGAGCCACATTACCGAACTCTACCCAACCCGGTTAAGCTTGATGAAACAAAAAGAAATGAGTTGAAAGAAAAACTCGAGAAATTGGGTGGCACCGAACCAGAAAAATGACTAAACTGCCAAATTTAAAACATCTGCCTCAACATGTGGCCATTATTATGGATGGCAATGGGCGGTGGGCAAAGCAACGCGGCTTGCCCAGATTAGCTGGACACAAACAGGGAGTCAACACAGCGCAGAAGGTGGTGGAAATCTTCAGCGAATACAAGATTCCACACCTCACTCTATATGCTTTCTCTACCGAGAATTGGAACCGACCGAAACGTGAGATAGATGGAATATTTAAAATCCTGGAAGAAAGGCTAAAGGAAGGAATTAAATTCGCCCAGGAGAACGGCATAAGAATCCGCCATCTGGGTAAGCCCGATGGATTGCCGCTTAGGCTACGAGAGAGAGTAAAACAGGCTCTGGAGCTGACCAAGAATAACAGTCGCATGACCGTGAGTTTAGCTTTCAATTATGGAGGCAGAGGTGAGATTGTTGAAGCAGCGCGAAGTCTAATCCTTGGCTGTATTTCACCACAAGATGTTAATGAAAAGCTTTTCAGCCAGTATCTCTATACCGCTGACATCCCTGACCCTGACCTGGTAATTCGTACTGGGGGCGAAATGCGGCTGAGCAATTTCCTAATATGGCAGTCCGCCTATGCTGAGATCTATTTCACGCCAGTTCTATGGCCCGATTTTGGAAAGAAGGAAATTGACAAATCCCTCCTCGCCTACAGCCAACGCCAACGCCGCTTTGGTAGCCTACTGCCAGAATAAAATATGCCAAATCCCAAACAAGCGAGACACAAAGACAAAAGATGAAAACCTATCAATAGCGGGTAGGTTTGCATTTTACATATAGTTATGTTATACTAACAGCGGAATCTAAGAGTGCCGATAAAAAGTGGGGCTAGTTCCCACTTTTTTGTTAAGAAAATAGAAACGGGGAGTGGTATTCGATGAAAACTGAATTCATGATTGCCCTTACCCAACTATCAGCTGAGAAGCATCTACCTAAGGAAGTGGTGCTGGCTGCGATAGAGGCAGCACTCGTCTCCGCCTACAGAAAAGATGCTTTTGCCGGTGGTCATGACGTCTCAGCCAAGATCAACTCCAACACTGGCGAAGTCAAGGTCTACGTAAGGAAAATAGTGACTGAGGAGCCCGCTGATCCGATTCATGAGATATCGCTTGCCGACGCTCAAAAGCTCGATAGAAATGCCCAAATTGGCGATACTATAAGCATAGAATCTACACCCCCGAATGCTGGGCGAATCGCTGCTCAGACGGCAAGACAGGTTATTCTGCAGCGGTTGCACGAGGCAGAACATCATGCGATTTTCGAGGAGTTCACTGGCAAAGAGGACGATATCGTTACGGGAATGGTACAACGCATTACGCCAGATCAAATTCATGTCGATTTAGGCAAAGCTGAGGCGATACTCCCAAGCAACGAACAGGTGCACAATGAGCGCTATCGTATTGGGCAAAGGCTCAAATTGTATGTACTGGAGGTAACAAAAACCACCAGAGGGCCTCAAATAATAGTGTCTCGCTCTCACCGTAACCTATTGCGCCGTCTTTTCGAACTGGAGATCCCAGAAATATATGGCGGCACCATAGATATAAAGTCGATAGCTCGCGAGGCCGGTCATCGAAGCAAGGTGGCCGTAGCAGCCCGCCAGGAAGGTATTGACCCTGTCGGTTGCTGCGTTGGGCTACGCGGCATTAGAATACAAAACATCGTAAATGAGCTGCATGGCGAAAAGATAGACGTGATCGAATGGTCTGATGATCCGGCAGCGTTCATCGCCAATGCCCTCAGCCCCGCTCAGGTATCAAGCGTTGAACTCAACCAAACGGAGAATACTGCCATAGTAGCTGCTCCTGACAAACAACTATCGCTGGCCATCGGTAAGGAAGGACAGAATGCCAGGTTAGCAGCAAAGCTAACTGGCTGGCGAATCGACATCAAGAGCATATCAGCCCTTGAGGCAGAAAAGGCCAGTTTGGACAGAGAGGCAGTCGCTGAAGAAGAAGAGCCTGTCCCAGAATTTGCCGCCGCTGAGGAACTACCTGGTCAAGTGCCCCTCAGCGAAGCAGAGGCAACCGGTGAGGAGGAGATCGCAGAAGGAGCCGCAGCTTCAACCGACTTTGAGCTTGTTTTAGCTTCGGAGGTTTCCTCACCAGCCAAATCTGCGGAGGCCCGCCAGATTAGGTTCGCTGAGGATATACTATCACCAAAGATAGATAAGGCAAAGAAAAGGAGTGGCAAGAAGGATGCCAAGAAGGATACCGAGCTACCAAAAGGTAAAAGCAGGCCTAAGAAAACGCGTTCAAGGCCAGTTAGCTACTCTGAGGAAGACGGGCTTGAAGAATAAACCTAACAAGCAAGTTCTGCGTCAAAGGCACTTACCCGAGCGCAGCTGTGTGGCTTGCCGAGAAAAAAAAGCTAAAAAAAAGCTAATTAGACTCGTATGTCGTGATGGTGTTGTAAAGATAGATCATAAGGGCAAAGAGACAGGCCGAGGAGTTTATCTATGCCCAGTACGCGAATGTTGGGATATCGGGCTGAAGGGCAATCGCTTAGAGTATGCCATGCGGACTGAGCTGATTTTGGAAAACCGTCAAGCGCTGGTAGAATATGGCAAGAGCTTACCTAAAAAGGGAGAGAATCAAGCTTGACTAACAAAAAGCAAGAACCGATCATCGACGAAAAGAAGGACAACCAGGAAGCTAAGACTGAAGCAAAGACGCTACCACACGTTAGCCTTCCTCCAGCTCTCAGTGTGAAACAATTGGCTGACATTCTACAGGTTAGTGGCATCGAGGTTATTAAGCAGCTGATGAGAAACGGTGTCATGGCCAATATTAATCAGGCCATAGATTTTGATACCGCAGCAGTGGTAGCTGCTTATTTCGGCTATGAAGCTAAAAAACAGCCGGTGTCCGCTCAAATAAAACGCCCTACGCCAACGGGTGATGGCAAGCTTTCACCACGCCCTCCGGTAATCACCATCATGGGGCACGTTGACCATGGTAAGACAAGCTTGCTCGACGCCATCCGCCAAAGTAATGTAATCGCCACCGAAGCCGGTGCTATTACCCAACACATTGGAGCTTACCAGGTCGAGGTAAACTCACGAAAAATTACTTTTCTGGACACACCAGGACATGAGGCTTTCACTACCATGAGAGCCAGAGGGGCTCAAGCTACCGACATAGCTGTCCTTGTGGTAGCTGCTGATGACGGAGTGATGCCCCAAACTATAGAAGCCGTAGACCACGCTCGAGCCGCCGAGGTGCCCATAGTGGTCGCCATCAACAAAATTGACAAGCCTGACTCCAATCCAGATAAAGTTAAACAGCAGCTGGCAGATTTAGGCTTGGTTATTGAGGAGTGGGGAGGCGACACTGTATGCGTGCCAATATCAGCTAAGAAAAAAAAGGGTATAGACGAGCTTCTAGAAAACCTCCTTCTGGTCGCCGACATATTGGAGCTCAAAGCTGAGCACGATTGTCCGGCAGAGGGAATAGTGATTGAAGCCAGACTTGACAAAACCAGGGGGCCGTTAGCTACCCTTCTGGTCCAAAAAGGCATACTCAAGCCCGCTGATACCCTTGCAATTGGTAATACTTGGGGCAGAGTTAAGGCTATGTTTAATGAGTTAGGCAAGCACCTTAAAAAAGCTGAACCCGCCACCCCAGTAGAAGTTCTTGGGCTAAACGCGGTACCACAAGCCGGGGATTCTTTCAAAGTTGTTAACAACGAGCGTGAAGCAAGAATGCTCCTGGAAAAGCACGAGGACATGCAACAAAAAGTTCCAGCCCGCGCTAAAACTTTGGGCCTGAGTGACATTTCAACCCAAATCAGCGCTGGCCAGATAAAGGAACTCAATATAATTCTTAAGACAGATGTCCAAGGCAGCATCGAACCTATAAGGGATTCTCTAGAGCAAATGGGTGATGAAAAGGTTAAAGTTAGAGTCATTCACTCGGGCAGTGGCAGTATTACAGAAAGCGATGTGCTACTGGCTTTGGCCTCTAAAGGAATAATCATCGGCTTTAACAGCCGACCAGAGCCAGGAGCACAGCGATTGGCTGAAGCAGAAAGCATAAGCATTCGGTATTACAATGTGATTTATGAAGTGGTAAACGATGTTGACAAAGCACTGAAAGGTATGCTCGAGCCAACCTATACTGAGGTTATCGAAGGACAGGCCGAAGTAATAGCTGTCTTTGACACAGGGAAAAAAGGCAAGGTCGCTGGACTTTCAGTTAAAGAAGGTAAAATAAGACGAGATGCTTTAGCTCGAGTCATACGTAAAGGCGAATCAATCCACGAATCTCGAGTAAGCAGTCTAAGACGCTTCAAAGAAGATGTTAAAGAAGTTGCCGCTGGCTTTGAATGTGGCGTTAAAATAGAAGGTTTTACAGAATTCCAGGTTGGCGATATTATTCAATCCTACCGGCAAGAAGTAGTAAGCTAACCCAGCCTGATTTTTGTTTTTTCGGGCTAGGTTCTCCTCTAAATCCCAAATCACAGTTATAATTTAAAGAAACAGGTATGACACGGCGTACTGAACGAGTGAGTAGCGTAATCCAGCAAGAAATCAGTCATTTGCTCAGGGAGCAAGTTAATGACCCGAGACTTGCTAGCCTTATTTCAATAACTAAAGTTTCGACGTCCCCTGACTTGAGACATGCCAAAATATTTATTAGCACCTTTGGAAATAAGGTGAACAAAAGCGAGATATTACAGGGTTTCACTGCTGCCTCAGGATTTCTTCGCAGGCAATTGGCTAACCGTCTAAAATTAAAGCACATGCCTGAGCTTAGCTTTCACCTCGACGATTCCATCGAGCGTGGAGACGAAGTCATCAGATTAATCGAGCAAGTTGCTTCCAGCGATACTGAAAACGAAGATGAGCATTGACGGGATTCTCAACGTCAACAAACCCGAAGGCAAGACTTCTTTCAATGTGGTAGCTTGGCTCAAACGTCTCACTGGAGAAAAACATGTCGGACATGCCGGCACACTGGATCCGATAGCCACAGGTGTGCTACCAATTTGTTTCGGCCAGGCGACACGAGTTGCCCGGTTTCTAACAGAGAGCAGTAAGACCTACCTCGCCCAAATTGAACTAGGCATAACCACAGATACCTTTGACAGGCAAGGGGAAATAATCGAACATGGAGATACCAGCGGTATTACCGCGACCCAGCTAGAGGAGGCTCTTACCGCCTTTCAGGGTGTCATTAAGCAAGTGCCTCCAGTATACAGCGCTTTGAAACACCACGGTAGACGATACTACGAACTTGCTCGTGCTGGTATCCCGATAAAGCCGAAACCAAGGCAAGTCGAAATTGTAAACCTGGAGCTTATTAGTTGCCAGCTACCGCTAATAACGATTAATGTGGAATGTAGTAAGGGTACTTATATACGCTCCCTAGCTCATGATATTGGGCAACGCCTGCGCTGCGGCGCTCATTTGAAAAACCTAACCCGCTTACGGTGCGGGCAGTTTCACATTGAAGATGCGCTATATCTGCCCCAAATTGAAGAGGCTTTTCAGAAGGGCAATTGGGAAGAGTTCCTTCATCCCCTAGACAGCCCGCTCTCAAACTGGAAAACAATCATCGTCGACAAAAGAAATGAACTAGCTATCAAAAACGGCTGTTCGCTGTCTTTAGACGAAACCTTCCTGCCTCCAGAGAAAAATTGTCGTGCTTACAACCTAGATGGATATTTCATAGCTGTGCTACATTTTATCCCTGAAAAGAAGCTCTGGCATCCAGAAAGGGTCTTTAGCCCTTCACTAGCTGGCCTCCCAGAGTAAAAGGAGCCATGCCAGATTCAAAGGTTTTTTTCCAAAGCACAAAGTCTGCTATAATCTCCGACTTGAGGGGTAAAAAATCAGCAGGGACTCCACCAAACTTACAGAACTACATGGGCAGATGCAGTGTCTTCTGGGCCTAGACGTCGGCTCTGTCAATGCGAAGCTGGCATTAACCAACACACATGGCAGCATTATCAAGCTTGACACCGAAAAGATAACCTCGAGCCCAAAGGCTGCAGTCAACTTACTCCTCAACCGCTTAAGCGAGAGGTTCAATCTTGAGCAGATTGTCAGTGCTGGTATATCAGGCTCTGGCAAAACCGTAATTCCAGAAGAATTCAATTGGTCTGAGTACAGTAGCTCGCTGTCGATTACTTCAGGTCTCCTTCACTTTCATCCTGATGCCAAAACCATCATACAAATTGGCGGCCAGAGTTCTATTGTCATACAGCTAGAGGATGGACTAAGCAAGCCGTGGAAGGTAACGTCAAATCCACTTTGCGCTGCAGGCACTGGAAGATTCCTTGAACAGCAGGCATACAGGCTCGGCATCAGTATGGATGAGTTTGCCAAACTGGCACTAAAATGTGAGAGTAGCCCACCAAGAATAGCGGCCCGTTGCAGTGTCTTTGCTAAAACCGACCTAATCCATCTACAGCAAAAGGGTGTCTCAATTGAAGCTATGCTCTATGCACTCTGCGAGAGCGTTGCCCGGATGGTTGCCTCTCTCCAGAAAGGAGTTTTTAAGGAACCAGCTTACTTCGTTGGTGGTGTTGCGGCTAACAATGCGATAGCAAAATCTCTTAATGATATTTTGTCTGAAAGGAATGGGGGCCACGCAAGAGTAATTGTCCCAGAGAACTACCTTCACATTGAAGCTCTGGGGGCAGCGTTACTTTCCATTGGTAAGCGTTCGCGAGTAATTGAACTACCAGAAACTGATGCCCGGCAGCAATATTTCAAAATGCCCAGGTTGGAAATTACCGCCTCTCAGGACAGCAGCGTAATTCAGAGAATAGAGCACCCATGCACGGGCTATCTCGGGGTTGATGTTGGTTCTACCAGCACCAAGGCGGTGATTTTAGACAAGTCTGGCAAAACCGTACTGGCAAAACATTACCTCATGACTGCTGGAAGACCTGTTGACGCAGTCAAAGAGGTCTTTAGAAACTTGCTTCGGAATGGGGCGGACAAGGTCAAAATAGCTGGTGCCGGCATAACCGGCTCCGGTAGATACCTTATCGGCAGCCTAATAGGGACAGATTTGATTAAGAACGAAATTACCGCACAATCTAAAGCAGCCTCAGAAATAGACCCAGAGGCAGACATTATTGAGATCGGCGGACAGGATTCAAAGCTTGTCATCAAAAGAAACAGCGTTGTCGTTGACTATCAAATGAACAAGGCATGTGCCGCCGGAACAGGAAGCTTTATTGATGAACTGGCTGAGATGCTCGGTGTTTCAGTAAGCAACGGTGATTTCGCCAACCTAGCCTTCACTGCACCACACACCATCGACCTAGGCACAAGATGCGCTGCCTTCATGGGACAAGCAGTAGCTTCGGTCCAACAGGAAGGTGTGCCACTTGGGATAATCACTGCTAGCCTTGCCAACTCCATAGCCAAAAATTACCTATCCAAGGTAGTTGGCAACAAGAAACTGGGGAACAAAATTATCCTTACCGGGGCTGTATTTTACAACCAAGCTGTTGTCTCCGCGTTTCATGAGCAACTTAAAGACAAAACCTTGATCGTAGCAGAACACAAGGAAATCAGCGGTGCTATAGGTGCGGCACTCCTGGCAAAAGAACATACGTCCGGACAAAAACCAAAATTCAAAGGATTCCAGAACGTAATAAATAGCCAGTGTGCTCTTTCTACATTCACCTGCAAAGGATGCGAAAATAATTGCACCATTACTCGCATGCAGGTGCCCAATGAGAAGCCCACTTTCTATGGCAGCAGGTGTGACCGTTATGACAGCACCATCAGCCAGGGAAAGGTAAAAACCTTCTTTGATAAACGGGAAAGGTTGCTCTTTCGAGAATACCATGAAAATTCCCGCTCTGTGCAATCAGTGGGAATACCAAGGGCATTATTAGTATATGACTACGCACCGCTGCTCATCGGCTTTCTTAACACGCTTAATGTAAAGATTGCCCTTTCCAGCAAGACCACCAAAGACATAATTGAGAAGGCGGTTGAGCTAAGTTACACTGACAGCTGTTTTCCTCTCAAGCTTCTACATGGTCATTTGGCAAACTTTTCAGATGTCGATCACATACTCTATCCATGTACTACTCGACTAGGCAAAAAAGAAGGGGATGAAAACCAAAAGTATGCATGTCCTCTTATTCAAGCATCCCCATTCATAACACGTGAAGCACTCGACCTCGGAGAACGACTTTTGATACCTATACTAGACTTCAGCCACGGCTATGCTGATGCAATAAACAATCTAGCAGACGTCGCTGTGAAACTGGGATTCAGCAGAAGCGAAGGCAAGAAGGCAGCTCTTGCCGGCGTTGAAGCACAGCAGCGATTCGAGGCAGATACAGCAAGCCTTGGCAAGAAAGTCTTAAAACAACTACATGGAAGTAACCAGCTAGGTGTAGTTCTTTTTGCCAGGTCCTATATGTCTCAGGATTCGGGGGCTAACCTCGGTATAGCTGAAAAGCTTGCGCAGCTTGGTGTAGTACCTATACCGCTTGATTTCCTGCCTCTTGCTTCAGTGAATCTCAAGCAATATTCAGACCGCCCGTACTGGTACTACGAAAGCAAACATATAGCTGGTGCTGCTATAGTAGCATCAGATCCACAGCTCTATGGGTTAGTACTGACAAATTTCGGCTGCGGACCAAATTCATTCATACTCAGAATTGTTGAAGATATAATGGGAACTAAGCCCCTAGGGCAGCTAGAAATTGATGAGCACGCGGCTGAGGCAGGCATAGTTACCCGCCTCGAAGCTTTTGTGGATACAATCAAGGGATTCTCTCGCTCTAGTAAACAACCTGATGCCATACGCACAGATATTTACAGGGGAACGACTACGCTCACCAATCCAAAGAGGACATTCATAATCCCTAGAATGTCACCACATGTTGATATTATAGGCGCTGCAATGGAAGCCTGCGGGACCAAGGCGATTGTTCTCCCTGAGCCAGACGAACAAACTCTTCTCTTTAGCAACCAGCTAACATCAGGCACAGAATGCTTGCCTTACCGCATAACTTTAGGTGATTTCTTAAGGTTCTGCCACGAGAAAAGTGCCAACCTGAAAAACTTTGAGGGGTTTACTGCTGGAGCATATGGCCCCTGCCGCTTTGGCAAATACGCAATAGAACAGATGAAAGTATTAAAGGACAACGGCTTCAACATTCCAATTCATACTACAGTGTCAAACAATGCCTACCGAGATATCAACCTAAGCCATGATTTTGAGCGCCTGGCATGGAAAGGAATCGTCGCTGTAGACTGCCTGCAAAGACTCCTCTGGCATACCCGTCCCTATGAAAGGCACGCCGGATTAGCAGATAGGCTTTTCGAGGAATACATGAGCCAGATTAAAAGCTGTGTCCGTAATAAAGAAACTTTAGATGATATTCTGCAACAGGCGACCGCTGAATTTAGGTCTCTAATTGACCCAGACTTGCCCAGAAAGCCATTGGTTGGCATCAATGGTGAGATATACTTACGGTCAAATAGGTTCAGCAATAACAACCTCGTGAAAGTATGTGAAAACGCAGGCCTTGAAGTCATAATCTCCCCAATGGGTGAATGGCTTAAATACACCTATTACAGGCACCTCGAGGATGCCATACTGGACCGGAAACTCAAGAAGACCATAACCAGCTACATAAAAAAGCAAATCCAGGAGCATGATGAACACGCCATAGCTGCCAATTGTGAGAGTTTCTTAGACTCTAAAGAGCCTCCTACTTCTGAAATACTAGGGCTAACAAGCCAGTATTTTTCCACAAAATGCGGTAGCGAGGCAGTTCTGAGCATAGGTAGTGGAATTAACTGGGCTAAAGACCCTAAATTTTCCGGGGTCATATCTGTAATGCCACACGGCTGCATGCCTGGGGGTATCGTGGCTGCAATGGCAGAGAAGTTTAGCACAATTTATCAGAAACCATGGATCAGCCTAACGTATGACGGCTTTCCCGAAACCAACAATTTGGCGAAGATCAATAGTTTTGCCGAAATCGTAAAATTCTGCAACAAAGAGCCCCAAAAGACACTAATATAGACCAGCCTATCCCAGAACGAACCCACAACGAGTGACATTGCACATTAACTCACACATCTGAGTTGAAGGCCATTTTTGTGCAGTTTTGGGGATTTACAAAATAATGGTCTTGACAGTCTATACTATAATAGATATGCTTTAGCTTTGTGAAAGGAGGTGAAATAAATGGCACAGGCGTATTGCTTCAAATGCCGGAAAAAGGTGGAGATGAAGAACCCGCAGAGCGTTACCTTGAAGAACAATAGACCAGCAACACGTGGAACTTGTCCATCATGTGGAACTAAGGTTTTCCGAATTGGCAAAGGCTGATTTATAATATATTCTTTAGCCAGAATTTGAAGACGACCTGTTAATTTTCTCAATCAAAAGCTTAGGATTTCGGTGGAGAATTTGTGGGTGCTGCCGCGGGTTTATGTTTGCTTGACGAAGAATAGACTCAACTGAGTTCGGTGTCAGTAGGTCATTTTCACTGTGAGCATCAGAGCTAACCAGAAGTTTTGCTTTTGCCTTTTGGCCTATTGAAGCAACATGAGCATTGGCTGTAGAATGTCCTCTTCGAGCTGTGAGCTCAATAAAGACATTGTTTTGGGCTGCCAGAGAAGCTTCTTCGGCTGTTATGAGGCCTGGGTGGGCTAAGATATCAACGTCAGGAGATTGGACAGCGGCAAGGTTGGTGCCCTTCGCTACTGGTTCAGCAGATGTTTCACCGTGCACTACTACTAACCAAGCACCCATTTCTTTGGCCTTTTCAGCCACCTCAGAGATAGCCTGAGGCGGAACATGAGTAAGCTCTACACCGGGAATAGCTAGAATGTCCCAATAATTTCTGGCGAGAGCACAATCATCGCTAATTTCCTTAATTAACCTGCCAAGTGAGCCAATGGCTACATGGTCAGTAATACCAATAGCTGAATAACCTTTAACAAAAGCGCGACGGATTAGTTCAATTGGTGATAAAATACCATCGCTATGAAAAGTGTGGGTGTGAAAATCATAAAGCACCATCCAAACATACCACAAAGACTTTGTCTTAGGCAAGAGCATACGCTATAATCAACTAAAGAAAATGGTGAAGAGGATATCTCAACTGCAAGAAATTTTAGTCCCTTTGGACGGTTCGAGGGAAGCTGAAAGCGTACTTCCCTACCTTAGGGATTTAGCCCCAAGATTTGGCTCTCACGTGCATATTTTAGGTGTGGGCATCGGAAAAAAAACACGCCGTGTAAACCGCCTCCTTGAAGACTACATCAACAGAATCGCAAATGGCCTAAAAGGCAATAATATCCAGGCTAAAGCAGTTACCCGTTATGGTACCGCAGCAGATAAAATCCTTGATTTCACCGCAGAAAATGAGATTGGTTTGATTATCATGGCTACTCATGGTCGAAGCGGTATCACGCGTTGGTGGATGGGAAGCGTAGCTGAAAAGGTGATAAGTGAAGCTACAGCCCCTGTTCTGCTTGTACGAAGCAAACGACCCAGTAAAACCGGGGCTGCTGGAAAGTTAAAGATTTTTCACAAAATCCTTGCTCCTCTAGATGGCTCAGACATTGGTGAAGCAGCTCTACCTTATGCCGAAATACTGGCTACGAACTCGGTAGCTTCCATCAGCTTGCTCCAGGTTGTCTCACCGCCTGGAACAGTAGAAGCCAGTTTGCTCGGAGGTCCGGACTGGAGAAAGTTTGTCAAAGCCATGCACGATGCCGGCGAAGATTACCTGAAAAACATCATTGAAAGACTAAGTGACAAGGGAATTAAATCCACATACGAAGTGATCACTGGTGACCCCGCAGACAAAATAGTAGAATATGCCAATGATAAAAAGGCTAGCTTGATAGCTATGTCAACTCATGGTCGTACAGGCCTCGCTAGATGGGTATTAGGCAGCATAGCCGACAAGGTGTTACATGGTGCTAGGATACCTATATTACTAGTCAGGTCACCTAAAATGGTCATCCCCAAACCAAGGGGCTAGAATAGAAAGGAAACAGTTATGGGAAAAATAAATGTGGCTATAGTAGGTGTCGGCAATTGCGCCTGTTCGCTTGTTCAGGGCATCCATTACTATAGAAAAACCAAAGAGGGTGAATCTGTGCCCGGACTAATGCATATTAATCTGGGCGGTTACCAAATAAGCAATATCAACTTCGTAGCTGCCATAGACATAGACAAAAACAAAGTAGGCAAGGACCTAGCCGAAGCTATTTTCACTCCACCTAATAATACCCTTAAGTTTTGTGACGTGCCCAACACAGGGGTCAAAGTAACTCGGGGAATGACCCATGACGGGTTGGGAAAATACCTGTCTCAAATAGTCAAAAAATCATCAGGTTCCACAGCTAATATTGTTGGCATTCTTAAGGAGACAAAAACAGATGTAGTAGTAAATTTCCTGCCAGTCGGAAGCGAGGAGGCAACAAAGTGGTACATAGAACAAGTACTGGCTGCTGGCTGTGGCCTCATCAACTGCATTCCAGTCTTCATTGCTCGCGAACCCTACTGGTATAAACGCTTTGCCGAGACAGGATTACCAGTTATCGGTGACGATATCAAATCCCAGGTCGGAGCTACAATTACGCACCGCGTATTAACTAGACTATTTCGTGATCGTGGTGTCAAACTGGAAAGAACTTATCAGCTCAACTTCGGCGGCAATACTGACTTCTATAACATGCTGGAACGAGAGCGCCTGGAATCAAAGAAGATTTCAAAAACCAACGCTGTTACCTCACAACTAGACTATGAAATTGATCCCGACAACATCTACATCGGCCCCAGTGACTATGTGCCATGGCTAGCCGACCGTAAATTCTGCTACATCAAAATGGAAGGGCGTACCTTTGGTGATGTCCCTCTCAATTTAGAGCTTAAAATGGAGGTTTGGGATAGTCCAAACTCCGCTGGGGTAGTTATCGATGCCATAAGGTGCTGCAAATTAGCTATGGATAGAGGTTTAGCTGGAACTATCGTAGCTCCTAGTGCCTACTTCATGAAGTCGCCACCTATCCAATATTCCGACGATGAAGCTCGTAGACGGGTTGAGAACTTCATCGCTGGCAAAGATCAACAAACACCGATTTGTCTTCCTGAGATAGTCAGCGAGAAGATAAAGGAAAGTTAAGCAGGGCGCAACTGTCTGATTCGTCAAGCCAGAGCAGTAACAGCAGTGAAAATCGGTTTAGTCTCCCCATACGATTACTCCTTCCCCGGTGGGGTTGTCAACCATATCGCTTATCTGGCCCATAATTTCATCAAATGGGGGCATAAGGTCAAGATAGTAGCCCCATGCCCAAAAGTGGGAAGCCGCTACTTCGAAGAAGAGGTTACTCCTATAGGCAAGCCATTACCTGTCCCATTTGCTGGAGCTATCGCCCGAATCCCTATATCCCCTCTGTTACCCATGCAAATAGATGAAATCTTGGCCAACGAGGACTTTGATATTCTTCACCTCCACGAACCATTCACACCCATGATCTGTTTAAGTGCTCTCCTCAAGTCGAACTGTATAAATGTTGGCACTTTCCACGCCTACCATAATAAGCCACGAGTCTACTGGCTAGGCAAACCCATCTTTAGAAGGTGGTTGCATAGGTTGCATGGCAAAATCACTGTTTCCAAACCTGCGCTGGAATACGTCAGCCGGCATCTGCCAGGTGACTACCGTATTATCCCAAATGGCATAGACACTCAACAATTCTGTCTTGACGCCCCTCAACGAAAGGAATTCACTGACGGCAAAATAAACATCCTCTTTGTCGGCCGCCTCGAGCAACGAAAGGGCCTGGGCTATTTACTTAATGCCTGTGCCAAGATCAAGAACAGTCTCCACAACTCCCGGCTGATCATAGTTGGCCCAGGCACCATGTTACGCCATAGATATGAAAAACTGGTCGAAGACATGGGACTAACTGACAATGTGGCTTTCGTCGGTTTTGTCCCCAGCGATGAGTTACCCTCATACTATCGCAGTGCTGATATTTTCTGCGCCCCGGCTACCGGTGGTGAAAGCTTTGGCATAGTCTTGCTGGAAGCTATGGCATGCGGCAAACCGGTAGTTGCCACCAACATTCAAGGCTATGCCAGTGTGTTAGCTAATGGTGAGGAAGGGCTGCTTGTGCCACCTCGAGACGAGAAATCCTTAGCCAACGCCCTGCTATCCCTCCTGAATGACAAAAATTTGCGCCTAAAAATGGGTGCTAAAGGAAGGACCAAAGCCGAAAAATACAGCTGGCCAAACATTTCAAGACAAGTTATGGATTTTTATAACAGCTTGCTTAATAGCCATGTGTAGGAACACTCCGTGATAAACTTAGCTGAATTCAGAAGAACAGCCGCTAGACGGATTACCGAGCCGTTAAAAACGGTCTTGGTCAAAAGCCGACTAAAGCCTAACACTTTGACTTGGCTTGCCCTGGCAATAAGCATAATCGCAGCTTTGACTATTGCCACTAATCACCTTCTCATCGGCGGATTTCTAGTCCTTCTCTCTGGGTTATTCGACATTATGGATGGAGCTCTGGCTCGCTTAACCAACCAAGTCACTCGCTTCGGCGCCTTGTTGGACTCAACTTTCGATCGGATTTCCGACGCCGTGCTACTTTTAGGTCTTTTAGTTCTGTACCTCACAAGTGGAGACATTATTGAATTGATGCTCATTTTCCTAGCCTTGGTCGGCTCATTTCTCACCAGCTACGTGCGAGCAAGAGCCGAAGGCATTGGGATAAATTGCCCCGTCGGTTTGTTTACAAGGACCGAGAGAGTTATAATATTAGCGCTTGGATTGCTTTTAAACCCACTGTGCGAATTCAGCATTCTTATAGCTTTACTTCTCATAGTAGTGCTTGGCTTCGTAACCGTGGGTCAAAGATTGAGATATGTATGGCAACAAACAAAAGGTCAATGAGGCAAACCGGGGCGAAAAGTTATGAGCGACAAGACATCTGAATGGAGCCTAACGCCTCTTAGAATCATTGCGTTACTTCTGGAGCAAGAACTATATGTAGCGAGTGCAAGCTCGAAGCTTCATTAGCATATATGGTCACTTCACCAACTTTTAAACTAAGCTAGCACGAAGATAATGTCAGTTGTAGCGATTATTGGCGCCCAGTGGGGAGACGAAGGCAAAGGGAAAATAGTTGACCTCCTGGCTGAGAGGGCAAAGGTGGTAGTTCGCTTCTCAGGAGGCGATAATGCTGGACATACTGTAATTAATCCTTACGGTGAATTCAAACTTCACCTTGTCCCATCAGGTATCTTCCACCCTGAAGTAGTCTGTATAATAGGTAACGGTGTAGCAATCAACCCCGTAGTACTCCTGGAAGAAATTGATAACCTCCAGAAACACGGAGTCGATACCAGCCATCTCTTCATCAGTGACCGGGCACACTTGATAATGCCCTATCACACCATCCTGGATGGACTAGAAGAGGAGCGACGAGGTAAGGGAGCTATAGGTACCACACGCAAAGGAATAGGCCCTGTTTTCACTGATAAGATAGCTCGCCTCGGAATTCGTACCTGCGACCTACTGAATAAAAATAATTTCCGGTCTCGACTTGGCTCAATCCTCGAACTCAAGAATACCATCCTCACTAAAATATACGACGCCCCATCATTATCTCTGGAAGAAATTTTCAAACAATACTGCTCTTATGGAGATCGGCTGGCCCCGTTCATTCGAGATACTGGCCCCATACTTAAGGATATGGTATCCCGAAAGCAAACGATTATATTAGAAGGGGCTCAGGGCACGATGCTTGACCCCGACTTCGGCACCTATCCCTATGTAACATCATCTTCACCTATGGCCGCGGGCAGTTCTACGGGTTCTGGGATAAGCGTCAATCAAATTGACCAAATCATAGGTGTTTTCAAAGCCTATACCACAAGAGTAGGTGGTGGGCCCATGCCTACAGAACTTAAAGACAAAACCGGCGAATTTATCAGAGAACGAGCTCACGAATACGGCGCTACTACGGGCAGACCACGCCGATGCGGCTGGTTCGATGCTGTAGCTGGCAGTTTCAGTGCTAAAGTCAATGGTTTCACCAGTATAGCCCTGACCCGCCTCGATGTTCTCGACGCATTCGACTCTCTTAAGATATGCACAGGCTACAAACTGGATGGAGACATCTTGGGAAATTTCCCGAGCGATTTAGCTATACTGGGAAAATGTCAGCCAGTATATGAAGAACTACCAGGTTGGCAGACGCCGATAAGCGATATCCGCCACCACAAAGATCTGCCATCCCAAGCCCGCCGTTATGTAGCCCGTCTCGAAGAGCTTCTTTCCTGCCCCGCTAGTGTCATTTCCGTCGGCGCCAGCCGAGACCAAACAATAATGGTCAAGCAGATCATGTGAGATTTTCTAAGTTTTAAGGCAAATCCCCGTTGAAAAGGAGACAAAACTATGCCTAAAACGCGCAAAACCTGGCGGCAGAAGCTAGAAGAAGACCATCCCGCCCATGGGAAAATAGTTGAGGTTCCGCTAAAAATGCAAAAAAGATTCGGAACCGGAAAAATGCTTATCGCCAAGCCGTTGGATATAGATGCCTTAATCCGCAAAGTCAAAGGGGGAAAGCTTGTTACTGTGACTCAAATCATGGGGAAATTAGCCAAAGACGCACACGCAGATTGTGCCTGCCCGATGACAACTGGAATTTTCCTTCGCATTGTCGCTGAGGTAGCAGATGAGGACTTGAGAAATGGAAAAACGGAAGTAACGCCATACTGGCGAGTGCTAAAGTCAGATGGCAGCTTGAATATTAAATTTCCCGGCGGAACGAAAACACAAGCCGCCCGCCTAAAAAAAGAAGGTCATAGTATCGAGCCAGGCAAGGGTAAAAAGCCACCGCGAGTAAAATATTTCGAAAAATCCTTGCAGAAATTATGACTGTGAATACAGCCTTAAGCTCTAGTAGCTATCGGTAAGTCAATCTTGAAGTTCTTCAAGGTATGCTCGATAACAGCCTTAGATTTCTCGTCCGGCTCAGTAAGCGGCAAGCGTGGCTTGCCCACAGAGAAGCCTAAGTAATTCAAAGCATATTTAACTGGTATCGGATTGGCAACAACGAACATTGCGTTAACCAAGGGCAATAAATTACGATGGGCAGCAGCTGCCCTTTCAATATTGCCCCGAATGTAATCGTCTATCATCTGCCTGAATTGAAGCCCAACTAGATGTGAAATCACGCTGATCACTCCATAGCCACCCAGGCACATTATTGGAAACGTGTCGCCATCGTTACCACTATAAACCAAGAAACCCTTTTTAGCTCCCTGAATAATCTTGGCTACCTGCTCAAGATTGGCACTCGCCTCCTTAACTCCAACGATATTATCAATCTGGCTTAACTTAATGCAGGTTTCAGCAGATAGACTCGTAACGGTGCGTGACGGCACATTGTACATAATACATGGCAAACTAGTCGCCGCGGCAATGGCCTTAAAATGCTCGTATAAACCATCCTGTGTGGGACGATTATAATAGGGGACCACCAAAAGACAGCCATCAACCCCAGTCCTTTCCGCATCTTTGGTCAGCTCTATGCTCTCTGCGGTACTGTAATTACCCGTGCCAGCTATAACCGTGCCCCGATTACCAACGGCTGACTTAATTTCAGCAAAAAGGTTAAGTTTCTCCTCATGGGTAAGTGTCGGGCATTCTCCAGTAGTGCCAGAGACCAGAAGCCCATCACTGCCTGAATCAAGCAGGGCCTTAGCCAGCTTTTTAGCCTGTGCGTAATCAACTTTACCCTTAGCATCAAATGGGGTAATCATTGCTGTCAGCAAGCGACCAAACTTCTTCATCACCGGCCTCCATACAGGTAGTTTATTTCCTGCTCTTAATCCAGTCCCGTCGTGCTGCTTCTTCAGCAATCTGCACAGCATTGAGGGCAGCACCTTTACGCAAGTTGTCGGATACTACCCACATCACTAAGCCCCTGGGGTTCGAGGCATCCGTCCGGATGCGCCCCACATAAACATCATCCGAGCCCGCAGCGAGCCAAGGCTGGGGATAAAGGCTAACATTGGGATCATCAAGAACCTTGACGCCAGGAGCAGTAGCTAATATATGCCTGGCTTCATCAGGACCCATAGGGTCAGTAAATTCAATATTTATCGCCTCACTATGCGCAATAAAAACAGGCACCCTAACACAAGTTGCTGAGATGGCTATATCTGGTGCGTGCATTATCTTACGAGTTTCGTCCACCATCTTCCATTCTTCCTTGGTATAGCCATTATCCAAGAAGACATCAATTTCTGGTAATAAATTAAATCCAATCTGATGAGGATAAACATGGGGAACGACATTTTGCCCTTCCAGGATTAACTTTGCCTGTGTAGTCAACTCCTCCATGGCGGCTGCGCCAGTGCCCGATACTGATTGATAGGTAGAGACAACAACACGCTTAATCGGATTAACCTTGTGCAGAGGGTAAAGAGCCACCACCATCTGAATTGTGGAACAATTCGGATTGGCGATAATTCCCTCGTGCAACTTTATGTCGTCAGGATTCACCTCAGGGATAACCAAAGGAACTTTGGGCTCCATTCTGAAAGCAGCGCTATTGTCAACCACCAGAGCTCCAGACTTAGCGGCAATAGGTGAAAAATAGCGACTGACCTCAGAACCAGCAGAAAAAAGGGCAATATCAATATTTTGAAAAGACTCAGGGCTGGTTTCTTTAACCTCGCTCTCCTGGTGGCCTACATATAGCTTCTTGCCTGCAGACCGGTCGGAGGCATAAAGACTGACAGACGCCGCAGGAAAACTTCGCTGTTGCAGCACCTTGATGAACTCCTGACCGACCATTCCGGTGGCACCAACAATAGCCACATTATATGCCTTCATCGCTCCCCCTTAAATTCAACAGGGTATCCAATCCGTAAATCAATCCTTGTCTATTCACAACTTCTTTTATGGCCATAATAATGCCTGGCATATAGCACTCCCGACCTATGGTATCATGACGAATGCTCAGCGTTTGCCCCTGCCCTCCAAACACAACCTCCTGACTGGCAACAAATCCAGGTAATCTTACGCTATGGATGGCTACGCCGTCAACCTCCCCACCACGAGTGCCGCTGAGCGTTTCTTTTTTGGTTTTAGAATAAAGGAAGGACTTGCCCCGCGACTGCAGCATAGCCTTTGCGGTAGCCAGTGCAGTCCCCGATGGTGCATCGGCCTTCTCATGATGATGCATCTCAATTATGTCAACGTAGTCAAACAACTTGGCTGCAGCCTTAACTGCATTTAATAGGACCGCCGCCCCGATAGTAAAGTTGGGGGCTACTACGGCACCTACCTTATTAGCTTTAGACAGCTGGCCGATTTCTTTAAGATTGTCTTCTGAAAGTCCCGATGTGCCTATAACAACGCTAATACCCCGCTTAAGGGCAACACGAGCCGCCGATATAGAAGCTTCAGCAATGGTGAAATCCAGCAGCACCTTTGGATGGCAGATTTCAAGAAGCGAACTCAAATCGGAAGAAAGAGGCACCTTCTTTGAACCATCGGGCAAAATCAGATGCTCTTGAGTTGCCTTAATATCAACACCACCAACCATCTCCAGTTCAGGGTCTCGACATATCGCAGGCGTGACTTCCCTCCCCATCTTGCCTAAGGCTCCGTGGACCAACACCGTTATCGGTTTCATCTCCCACCCTAAATGCTTTCATAAAAAGACAAAGGCTTCTTAACGCCACTTAGTAACGGCGGCGTCGGCTATCTCTGCTATCCCGCGGGTGAGGAGCAGGGCGGCGTTCCTGCTCCCTTCGGGGAGGACGTCCTGCTGCACTAGAATCAACAACTTTAGCTCCTCGGACTTGCGACAAATTTTCAAACACCGCCCGACGTGACAGATTTATCCTGCCCAGATGGTCAATTTCAATAACTTTAACCATAATCTCATCGCCCACCTTCACAATGTCTTCAACCTTGGCCACGCGATAATCAGCCAGCTCACTTATATGAACCAGCCCCTCTTTTCCAGGCAGAATCTCGACAAAAGCACCGAAGTTTGTCAAACGAGTTACTTTCCCGGTATAGATAGCACCGACTTCTACCTCTCGAGTCAGGCTCTCTACTTTCTCAATGGCTTTGTCGGCCGCCTCTTTACTGGAGGAGCCGATAATTACCGTGCCATCGTTCCCAACATCTATGGTCACTTTTGTCTCCTCAATTATAGACCGAATAGTCTTACCTCCTGGTCCGATTACAGTGCCAATCTTGCTGGGGTCAATGGTTAGCTTATACATCCTGGGGGCATAAGGGCTAAGTTCAGGCCGGCTGGCGCTGATAGTCTGCCTCAGCTTATCAAGTATTTCCGTATGGGCCTCACGCGCCTGCTTTATAGCTCCAGTCACAACCTCATAGCTTATGCCTTTTAGCTTGATGTCCAATTGGAGAGCCGTAATCCCCTCGCTGGTACCAGCCACCTTGAAGTCCATATCACCATATGCATCCTCTATGCCCTCAATATCAGTAAGAATGACATAGTTATTACCCTCGCCGGTAACCAGTCCCATAGCTATCCCTGCCACCGGAGCCTTTATAGGCACACCGGCATCCATCAAAGCTAAAGTCGAACTACAAACACTTGCCATCGAAGTGCTACCATTAGAGCTAAGGACCTCAGAAACCAAGCGTATAGTATAAGAAAACTCGTTTTCGCTGGGTATCACCGGGGCCAGAGCCCTTTCCGCCAGGGCCCCGTGTCCAATTTCTCGCCGGCCTGGCGACCCGAGCCGCTTCACCTCCCCGGTTGAGAAGGGTGGAAAGTTATAGTGGTGCATAAAACGCTTGGTCTCTTCCAGCCCCAAGCCATCAATTAACTGTTCTTGACGCAGAGAGCCTAAAGTGGTTATGGTCAACACCTGGGTTAGCCCCCTGCTGAATAGCCCTGAGCCGTGGGTGCGGGGCAAAAAGCCGACCTCTCCGCTTATTGACCGTATCTCGTTCGGATGGCGGCCATCAAGGTGCTGTTTCTTCTCCAAAATGCTCGCCCTGGCATTCTTCTTAAGCTGGCCTTCAACGGCAGCAACAATATCAGCTTCAGAAAAATTCTCCTTAAGCTTCTCAGTGGCTTCCCGTTTGACCACTTCAATCATATTCTCACGCTCAGCTCGCTTTGTTTGACTGATAGCTTGAGTCAGCTTATCCCCAAACTCCGAGTTGAGAGCAGCTATTAATTCGGGAGCGATGCAATCCGTCTTCATCTCCATCTTAGGCTTGCCATAAGCCGACTGCAGACCATCCTGGAATCTTATAATCTCCTCATTCGCCTTGTGGCCAAGCTTAATTGCCTCAAGAACTATCTCCTCAGAAACTTCCTTGGCTCCTGCCTCTATCATAACTATAGCCTCTTTGGTGCTGACAACAACAAGGTCCAACAGACTGTCGTTCATCTGGGGCAATGTTGGGTTTAACACCAGGCTGCCGTTAAGATAGCCAACGCGCACCGCAGCTACTGGACCATCAAATGGGATAGCAGATAGAGTCAAGGCAGCCGAAGCACCGATAACCGCTAGTATATCAGGGTCATTTTCCTGGTCGGTGGAAAGGACAGTAACTACAATCTGAACATCGTTACGTAAATTTTTGTCAAAAAGTGGACGCAGGCTGCGGTCGGTTAGTCGTGCAGCCAGGGTCGCCTCTTGACTGGGGCGTCCCTCTCGTCTGATGAAGCTGCCAGGAATCTTGCCCACAGCATAGTGCCTTTCCTCATAATCCACAGTCAAATGGACGAAATCACCATTTTCGCGGGGCTTATCGCTGATGCAAACAGTGACCAAAACAACAGTATCGCCGTAACAAACAGTAACAGCGCTGTCAGCTTGCGTGGCCAACTTGCCCGTTTCAATAGCTAGCGACCTACCCCCAATTTCACGCCGGTTAGACTCAGACATATCTCACCCACACTACCTGGTAGATTATTTCCGCAAACCCAGCCTGGTAATAAGATTACGATAACGTTTAACATCGCTCTTGGAGACATAAGCGAGTAAGCGTCTTCGTTGCCCTATCAGCTTTAGAAGCCCACGACGGGTATGTTGGTCGTGAGGGTGTGCTTTCAAATGCTCGGATAGTTGGTTTATCCTCTCGGTAAGCAAAGCCACCTGAACTTCAGCAGAGCCGGTATCACCATCGTGAACTTTAAAATCCGAGATAATGGCTCCCTTCTTCTCTTTGTCCAAATTCATACTCCTTCTAATGTCTGTCTATAAACCAAGATTATAACATAGGTTCAAAAGCAATGCACAAGTGTTTTGCCAACTATTCCCCTGGTCCCCATCCTTAAATAAAAAATGAGGGGTTAAAATCACTGACCAAACCTTTCAGCAATAAGCGCACATGGAGTATAATAAGGGCGTCATGATATCCCAAGTCTTTTACCGCAAATGGCGCCCCCGGACACTGTCTGAAGTAGTAGGACAAGAGCATGTTACCCAAACACTTCGCCACGCTATAGCTAACGGACGGGTGGCTCATGCCTACCTTTTCTGTGGTCCACGGGGCACAGGAAAGACCAGCACCGGACGCATTCTGGCTAAAGCAATTAGCTGCCTGAACCCACAGCAGGGCGAACCGTGTAATAACTGCACCATGTGTAAAGCAATCAACGAAGGCAGCGCTCCGGATATCATCGAGATAGACGCCGCTAGCAACAGGGGTATTGATGAAATCCGTGACCTGAGAGAAAAAGTCAATTACGCCCCGAATCTGGCTCGCTACAAAGTTTATATAATAGACGAAGTCCACATGATAACTAAAGAAGCGTCCAATGCCTTCCTGAAGACCCTGGAGGAGCCACCTCCCCACGCCAAATTCATCCTGGCAACTACGGAACCACATAAAGTCCTGCCAACTATACTATCACGTTGCCAGCGGTTTGATTTCCACCGTCTCTCCCAATCATCGGTTATCACCAAGCTCAATCTTATCTGTGAAAATGAGGGCATTGATATTGTGCCTGAAGCCTTGAAGCTTATTGCCAAGGTAACTACCGGCAGTCTCCGCGACGCTGAAAATCTGTTGGAGCAACTGGTTACCTATTACGGACATAAAATTGAGCTTCAGCAGGTGCAAGAGATGCTAGGCATCAGTGGAGACCTGCGCATTAGAGAGTTAGCCAGACATATTGTCAATAAGGACATCACTGCCGGTCTTAAGACCATCAACAGCGTCAGCAGTGATGGGCTCGACCTCCGCCAATTCAACCGCGAACTGGTGGATTATCTCCGAGAGTTGCTTCTGGTTAGGTCTGGTTCAGAAGACATTGTTGACGCTACCAGCGACGATTTGATTGAAATCAAAGAGCTGGCGACCAGTGCCAGCCTGGATTACCTGCTAGCAGCAGTCAAGCGGTTCGGCGAGATAGACCTTCGCCTGGATAACTATTCCCCGCTACCCCTGGAGCTAGCCCTTGTGGACTCCATTTTGGCTACCGGAGATAGACAGTTAGTCCAACCTAAACAGTCTGAGTCCCAAGAACCAGCCGCGGCTAGCCCCCCCACCAAATCAACCAAGCCAGCTCCAAAGGCCAAGGCTCAAGCGCCAACTGAAAGCGCTGAAACCGAAGCGGCACCAAGCGAAATCGCAGAACCTCCAGAGGTAAAATCTTCTCCCGAAATCGAAAGCCTGCGCGGCCGCTGGAAAGACTTTGTCAACGCCATGCGCGGTGAGGGCTCCAAAGGCAACCTGGATGCCTTCTTGCGTAGTTCCTGCGAACCTCTATCCATTGAAGATAACACTTTAACATTGGGTTTTTATCATAAATTTCATAAGGAATATATTGAGGATCCCAAGTATAAGCATCTGGTGGAAAAGAAGCTACTAGAGGTTTTCGGACATTCCTATCAGGTGCGTTGCGTTCTAACCACCCCTAGCAAGGAAGCTAAAGCCAGAATGGAAGCAGAGAGCCCTCTTGTAAAAGCGGCTAAGGAAAGCTACGGGGCTAAAGTTGTTGGCAGGAAGCCCAGAACGGAGGAGGAATGAACAAGTTTGTCTTTCGCCAGGCACAGGAGCTACAGGCTAAACTGGCTAAGGCTCAGCAAGAGCTAGCTGACATGACTACTGAAGTAAGCTCAGGAGGCGGCGCCATCAAGATAGTAATCGATGGCCAGCAAAAAATTCGCTCAGTAACTATATCGCCAGAAGTTATAAACGCTGAGGACAATGAGATGCTCGAGGATCTGGTCATGACAGCCTTAAACGAAGCTATTCAGAAATCCCAGGAGCTCGCCGCCAGCCACTTAAGCGGCATAACCGGCGGCCTCAAAATCCCGGGGCTGTTTTAAGGAGTCAAGGAACTTTGAGCACCAATTCAATGCCCGCTGCCGAGCCGATAGCCAGACTAATTGAAGAACTCAACAAGCTACCGGGCATCGGACCAAAAAGCGCCCAACGGCTGACATACTACCTGCTTCGAGCACCTGAAAACGAGGTTGCAGCATTAGCTGAGGCCATCAGAAACCTGAAGGAAAAACTGAGCTTATGTTCCATTTGTCTCAATATCACCGATTCTGACCCCTGCGCCACCTGCCGGGACGAAGAACGCGACCACACCAAAATCTGTATCGTCGAAGAGCCTATAGATATACTTCCCCTGGAACGAACCAAAAAGTACAAAGGGCTTTACCACGTGCTTCACGGCGTCATCGCCCCGACCGATGGTATAGGTCCAGATGAGCTGAAAATCAAAGAGCTGCTATCACGCCTCAACGATAATCAAGTCACCGAAGTGATACTGGCAACCAATCCTAACCTGGAAGGGGAAGCCACCGCCATGTATCTCCAGCGCTTGATTGCTCCGCTTGGCATCCGAATCACCCGGCTGGCTCGCGGTTTGCCCTACGGTGGCGACCTGGAATATGCTGATGATGTCACACTCAGCCGTGCCTTAGAAGGAAGACAGGAAATGTAATTCACGCCCCGTGAAAAACAAGGTTTTTCAGGGGTAAAGATTATGACGGCATCTCGCGTTTACCAAACAGAAGCTATCATTATCAAGCGAATTAAGCTGGGCGAAGCCGATAGAATACTCACCCTCTATACACCCGAGCTGGGCAAACTGAAAGCAGTAGCTAAAGGCACACGCCGTCCCCAGAGCAAGCTCGGCGGCCACGTAGAGCTTCTCACCCACAGCCGCCTGATGCTGGCTCGAGGCCGCAATCTTGACATCATCACTCAAGCCCAGACCATCAATAACTTTCTGCCTATAAAGGATGACCTGGAACGTATTTCGCGCGGCCTCTACATTGCAGAACTCGTTGACTCCCTAACCGGCGAGCACATCGAAGACCGCCGCCTCTTTAACCTGGTGCTGGAAACCTTACACCAGTTGTCCCAGGCCAATGATTACGAGCCCATTCTGCGCTATTTCGAACTCCGCCTTCTAGACCATCTCGGCTATCGTCCCCAGCTACAACAGTGCACGGAATGCAGTTCACCTCTGAAACCAGATACCAATTTCTTCAGCCCCAGCCAGGGTGGCGTACTCTGCCACGATTGTGGCTTTCATGAGCCGGCGGCTCGCCCCCTTTCCCTGAACGCCTTAAAGGTGATGCGCCTGTGGCAGAATTGCGACTACGCCAACGCCAGGCGAGTAAAAATAAATCCAGAACTATCTGCTGAACTGGAACAGGTGATGCGGGAATACATCAAATACCTTCTTGAAAAACAGCTCAAGTCAACAGCCTGGCTGGATAAATTGAAAGGTACAATTCAGCCCGCATAAAGTCGCAATTCCCTCTCCCTTCAAAGAAGTGTCAGGATTAAAAACAAAGGAAAAAGGCAAACAAATAATTAGAGAAAATCGCGAGAGGAGGTAAACAATCATGGCAAGACGAGGGCAAAAAGAAGTAACAGGTAACGAGGACGATATGTCTGATGCTGCGCTTGTCAGAGATGCACACAATAGACGACAAGAGCTAACTGGCAGGACTGAATTTAAATTTGAGATAGGCAAAATTGCGTCTTCAGAGAAGCTGCTAGACCAAATGGAGAAAACCAAAAAGCTGATGTTGGAAAGGGACAAGACACCTGAAGGAAGCTTTATTAGTTTCGTCTGGAAAAGCTTCGCCCGCCATTGCCTCCGCGACTGGGGAGACGTTTCGCAAGAGGATCGGGAGGCTAACAACCAAGCTCTCAAGACGGTCGGTGAGCTGTTCTCTACTTACAACCATACCGAATACCCTACTATATGCATTTTGACCGAGGCTGATAGGTCAGAAACAGCAATCGGACTACAGGATGATTTTTGTTGACCGCTCTGCCAGATCATATGTGGGCAGGTGACCCCTACAAAAAAGTCAAAAACCAAAA